>SL_3KL_010_SEDDRAFT_10004016_pt1 | contig 13345 bp, 6 predicted proteins | sample SodLakKL_010_SED_2_FD_10381 | JGI IMG/M metagenome (IMG submission 10381)
AGCCCCCGGGTCCTTCCCACCCGGGAGGGGGAGGTGGTGGGAAGGGCCAGGGATGGGAAGGGAGGGACGCACCGGGTTCGGCTCCTGACCTACCTCCCCGGTCGTCCCCTGGGGGAGCTGGACGGGCGGCCTGGAGAAGATCTGCTGGAGGCTGTGGGGGGGCTCCTGGGGCACGTGGACCGGGCCCTGGACGACTTTCTTCATCCGGCGCTGGAGCCGCCCTTTGACTGGGACCTCCTGCACGGGGAACGGGTCGTCAGAGATGGGCTGGAGGCAGTGGAAGACGGGCGTCAGCAGGCGGCCCTGGCCTCCTTCCTGGAGGCCTTCCAGTCCGAGGTGGGGTCCGCACTCCACGACCTCCCTCGGGCCATTATCCACAATGACGCCAACGATTACAACATCCTGGTCCGGGGAGAGTCAGGGGCATTGGTCCGGGGAGAGCCGGGGGCGGTCCAGGTCAGCGGACTCATCGACTTCGGCGACCTGACCTGGACGGCCCGGGCCGGAGAGCCGGCCATCGCCATGGCCTACCTCTCCCTGGATCAGCCCGATCCGCTGGACGCCTGCGCTGCCCTTCTCCGAGGGTACCAACGGGTCCAGCCCCTGGACCCGGAAGAGGTGGATCTGCTCTTTCCCATGGCACTCCTCCGCCTCTCCGTGAGTGTGGTCATGGCGGCGGTCCAGACCCGTCAGCGTCCCGACGATCCCTATCTGGCCATCAGCCAGGACCCCATCCGTCGGACGTTACCCCATCTCCTCTCCCTTCCCTGGGATCTGGCCCGGACCCGACTCCGTCAGGCGGCCTGTCTGCCTCCTCCTCCGCGACCCATCGGGGGGATCGTCAGGCCCCAGGTCCGGGATCAGGAGGGGAGCGAGGCCTTCGAGGCCCACCGGTATGGGGTCCTGGGTCAGCACGCAGGAGCCGGCCGACTCGAGCTCGAGCTTCCCCCAGGGAAGATCCGGGACGAAGCCCGGCGGGATCGGGCTGGAGCCCTGGCGCTGCGTCGCCGGCACCTGGGGGGGAACCTGGGGCTCTCCTACCGGGAGCCCCTCCACCTGGCCCGGGGGTGGATGCAGTATCTCTGGGACCGGGAGGGTCGCCGGTACCTGGACGCCTACAACAATGTCCCTCACGTAGGACATGCCCACCCCCAGGTGGTGGAGGCGGTCAGCCGGCAGATGGGCCTCCTGAACACCAATACCCGATATCTCCACGACCTCCAGGGCAGGCTTGCTCAGCAGCTGGCTGAAACCCTTCCGGCCCCACTCTCGGTGTGCTACTTCCTGAACTCCGCCACCGAGGCCAACGAACTGGCTCTCCGGATGATCCAGGCAGCCACGGGACGGAAGGAGATGATCGTCCTGGAGGGGGGCTATCACGGCCACACCACCGGGATGATCGATCTGAGCCCCTACAAGCATGCTGGGCCTGGGGGGCAGGGATCGCCGGATTGGGTCCACGTGGCCCCCCTTCCGGATCCGTACCGGGGACGCTACCGGGCTCCGGACGATGGCCAGGGAGCGGTGCTGGGCCGCCTCTACGCCCAGGATGTGGAAGAGTTGGTGGAAGGGATGGTGGGGGCCGGACGGCCCCCGGCAGGGTTTCTGGCTGAATCCCTTCCCAGCGTCGGAGGTCAACTCGTCCTGCCCCCGGGGTACCTGGCCCGGGTCTACAGGGCGGTGCGACGGGCCGGAGGCCTCTGCATCGCCGACGACGTCCAGACCGGATACGGCCGGCTGGGCACCCATTTCTACGGCTTCCAGCTCCAGGACGTCGTCCCCGACGTGGTGGTCCTGGGGAAACCCATGGGGAACGGCCACCCCCTGGCGGCCGTGGTCACGACGGCGGACGTGGCCCAGGCGTTCCAGACGGGGATGGAGTTCTTCAGCACCTTTGGCGGGAATACCGTCTCCTGCGCCGCAGGGCTGGCCGTCCTTGACGTCATGGAGCGGGAAGGTCTCCAGGACCACGCCCTTCAGGTGGGTCGTCACCTTCGAACGGGATTGGTCGAGTTGGCTGAAGCTCACCCCCTGGTGGGCGATGTCCGGGGATCGGGGTTCTTCCTGGGGATGGAGCTGGTGACGGATCGGCTCCGGCGCGTGCCGGCCCCTGGCGCGGCGTCTGCCATAGTGGAGTCCCTCCGGAACGAAGGGGTGCTCATCGGGGTCGATGGATTGAATCACAATGTCCTGAAAATCAGGCCTCCCATGCCCTTCGGCCGTGCCGATGCCGAGCGCGTCGTGGAGACGCTGGATCGGGCCCTCGTCGACGTTTCATCCAGGATCCCATGAGCGAAGTCCTCTTCTTTGCTGCTGCCGGGTTGGCGCTTCTCAGTCTGGTTCTTGTGGTGGCCGGAATCGCAGCTCTCCGGCGACGTCATTGGATCAGCTCTCTGGGGAGCACTGGAACCGGTGCCCTCCTCCTCTCGCTGGCGGCGCTGGCCGCCACCCTGGGCGTGTCCACTCAGGGTTACCGGGCGCTGACCCACGAAGAGGTGGCGGCTACCGTGACCACCGTCCCTGCGGGACCGGCCCAGTTCCAGGCCTATGTGGAGTTCCCCGATGGCCGGAGCGAGTCCTTCGCCGTATCGGGCAATCAGCTCCTGGTGGATGCCCATATCCTGAAATGGCATCCCCTGGCGAATGTCCTGGGGGTCCATACTCAATACGAGTTGGATCGTCTTGCCGGTCGATACGTGGAGATCGAGGATGAACGGAGCCAGCCTCGGACCGTCCATTCCCTGAAGGAAGAGAAGCCCGTGGATCTCTTCCACCTGGCCCGGCGCTACACCATTCTGGCCTTCCTTGTGGACACGGAATATGGCTCGGCCACCTACATCCAGGTGGACCGGCCGTCCCGCTTCCAGATCCGGGTCTCCACCACCGGTCTTCTGATCCGGGAGGTAGGGATGGAGCCCCTGGAGAGCGGGGAAGGGTAGGACGCTACCTGCCCCTGGCTCCTGCCTGCCTGCCTGCCTGCCCCTGGCTCCAGCCGGCCCGCCTCTGACTCCAGCCGGCCCGCTCCTGACTCCAGCCGAAGAGTCGTCACGGACGTCGGTCCCCTCCAGGCCAGGAGGGTGCTGGGCCGGGACCAGGGTTTCCCATGACAAAGAGGGCGCCCCCCAGTTGGGAGACGCCCCCTGCCGACCTGCTCCTGATGGACCCTGGTGCCGGCTCAGGATCCGATCCGCCATGGATCTGAGCCGGACTCCGGGCTTGGAGCCTACTCCTTCTTCACGTGGCGCATCCAGGGCTTCCGCTGGAAGTATCCTTCAGCCTCGGCCTTCACCTTGCCGGTGAGGAGGACCACCGCGATGAGGTTGGGGATGATCACCAGCCCCAACAAGATGTCACCGATGGTCCAGGCCAGGATCAAGGGACTCACGGCTCCCACGAAGTGCATCCCTACGAAGAGGATCTTGTAGGGGAGGACAGCCCTGGGCCCGAAGAGGTAGAAGGCGCAACGGTCTCCGTAATAGCTCCACGCGATGGCGGTGGAGATTCCGAAGAGGAGGACGGTGAGGATCACGATGTAGTGGCCCCAGTCTCCCGGGAGTCCCCGCTGGAAGCTGAGCATGGTCAGGGGCGCGCCGTTCTGGACGGCGTTCCCGTAGAGGACCTCGAATTCGGTCCCGTCATCGGCCACAGCCAGGTTCTGACCCGGATAGATGACTCCGGTGAATCCCTGACTCTGGTCCGCATCCGTGTAGAATCGCTCGATGGCCACCTCGTGCCAGGCCATGCGGGTATCTCCCACAGCCTGTGCCACCGGGTCACCACCTTCGACCCGGATCTCCTCCGGTGACGACTGGAAGAAGCTGAACCGGCCGTCGTCCCGTTCCACCACGTAGGAGATGTTCCCGCTGGAGAGGTTCAGATCCGTGGGGATCTGGTCGTCCCAGGTGGATGTGATGATGATGACCAGGGCCGTCATGGTGCAGATGACGATGGTGTCGATGAACGGTCCCAGGAGAGCCACCATACCCTCCTCGGCCGGCTCTTCCGTCTTTGCGGCCGCGTGGGCGATGGGGCTGGAGCCCTGTCCCGCTTCGTTGGAGAAGAGGCCCCGACGGACTCCCCAGAGCATGGTGAACAGGAAGGTCCCGACCCCGGCGCCGGCCACACCGGCCGACGGGTTGAAGGCCTCGGTGACGATGAGGGCCAGGCTGGGCAGGACCTGATCCCAGTGCAGGATCAGGATGACCAGGGCACCGGCCACGTAGAGGCCGGCCATGGCCGGAGCCAGGATCCCCGTTACGCGGCCAATCCGACTGATTCCCCCGATGATCACCATCCCGATGACGGAGGCCGTCACCAGCCCGGCGATCCAGGGTTGGACTCCGAATTCGGTCTGGAATACATCGGCTACGGTGTTGGCCTGGACCCCGTTTCCGGTGAAGAGGGCTACCGCCGCAAGGAAGACGGCGAACATGACGGCCATGGGCTTCCATGCCTTCCCAAGCCCACGCTCGATGTAGTACATGGGACCACCGGCCACCATCCCTTCCCAGGGACGCTCCGGATCCGGCTCACGGACGTTCCGGTATTTCTGGGACAGGGTCACCTCGGAGAACTTGGTGGCCATTCCCAGGACCCCTGTGACCCACATCCAGAACAAAGCGCCGGGTCCACCCCAATGGATGGCCAGCGCCACACCGGCGATGTTCCCGATCCCCACCGTGGCCGACAGGGCCGTGGAGAGGGCCTGGAAGTGGGTGACGTCTCCCGTGTCTTCCGGGTCGTCGTACTTCCCCGAGACCACGGCAAACCCGTGGCCCAGCCGGCGGAACTGGACGAATCCGAGTCGGATCGTGAAGTAGACCCCGGCGCCCAGAAGGAGAATCACCACGAAGGGGATGCTTTCTTCCCCCACCGGGATTCCCCAGTTCCAGACAATGTTCTCCAGGGTATCGGCGACCTGGTAGATGGTTTCGAGCATATGGAATAGAGGGCTTGGAGTGGCCATCCGAACGTCGTGAACAGGAAAGAGGCTAGAAGGTTGAGTGACGGAGGGCAAGCACCTCAGGCCCCCGGGGAGGGCTTGGCCTGGAGGTGGCTCCCTCCCCCTGCGTCGGCAGCCTCCCTCTCCTGTCCCTCGGGAACGGAGGGAACCCAGTCGGGTCCTCAGGCGTTACCGGCACGACACCTGACCTCAGAGTTTCTCCTCAGGAGTAGGTACGGAATGAGAGCCAGTCGCTGGATCCTCCTCACCGTGGTGGCCTTCGCGGTGGCCGCCTTCTTCCTTCTGGATCTGGGGCGCTACTTCACCCTGGACTTTGTCCAGAGTCAGCAGGCGGCTCTGGAGGCCTTCCATCGGGAGAACACCCTCCTGACGGCCGCCCTCTACTTCCTCGTCTACGTCGCGGTGACGGCACTCTCCCTTCCGGGGGCTGCCATCATGACCCTGGTGGGTGGAGCCATCTTCGGGCTCCTCTGGGGGACGGTTCTGGTCTCCTTTGCCTCCACCATCGGAGCCACCCTGGCCTTCCTCCTGGCCCGATTCCTCTTCCGGGACCATGTACAACGGCGCTTCGGGCCTTACCTGGAGGCGGTGAACCGGGGAGTCGAGCGGGATGGCGCCCTCTACCTCTTCATGCTGCGCCTGGTGCCGGCCTTCCCCTTCTTCGCCATCAACCTGGTCATGGCGCTGACGCCCATGAAGACCGTCACCTTCTTCGTGGTCAGCCAGATCGGGATGTTGGCCGGAACCTTGGTCTACGTGAACGCCGGGACCCAGATTGCCCAGATTGATTCCCTGGGCGCCATTCTTTCGCCCCAACTCATCGGTGCCTTCGTCCTTCTGGGCATCTTTCCCCTCCTGGCCCGGTGGTTGGCTCGCTTCATCCAGGGTCGCAAGGCTCTGCGAGGATGGACTCGACCCCGGAGCTTCGACCGGAATCTGGTAGTCATTGGTGCCGGTAGCGCCGGTCTCGTCACCTCCTACATCGCTGCGGCGGTGAAGGCTCGGGTGACCCTCATCGAGCGAGGCGAGATGGGGGGAGATTGCCTGAACACGGGATGTGTCCCCTCCAAGACTCTCATCCGATCCGCCCGGCTGGCTTCGGAGATTCAACGTCACCGGGATTTCGGTATTCAGGATGCCACCCTGGAGGTGGACTTCGGCCAGGTGATGGATCGGGTCAAGGAGGCGGTAGAGACCATTGCTCCCCACGATTCGGTGGAACGATACGAGGGCCTGGGCGTGGAGGTGATCCAGGGGGAGGCTCGGATCACCGGACCGTGGAGCGTGGAGGTGAATGGTCAGGCCCTGACCTCCCGCCACATCGTGGTAGCCACGGGAGCCCGGCCCTTCGTGCCACCCATCCCTGGGCTGGATCAGGTGCAATTCCATACGTCCGAGACCATCTGGTCGATCCGGGAGAACCCGGGGCGTCTCCTGGTTCTGGGGGGTGGCCCGATCGGTTGTGAGTTGGCCCAGAGCTTCCAGCGCCTGGGGGCCCAGGTGATCCAGGTAGAGATGGAGACCAGGGTGCTCAACCGGGAGGACCCGGAGGCCTCGGAATTGGTGGCCAATCGACTTCGGGAGGACGGCGTAGAGCTTCTCACAGGCCACCGGGTGACGGCGGTGGAGGTAGAGGGGGGGAAGCAGGTGGCCGTGGCCCAGGCCGGCGGAGAGGACGTCCGAATTCCCTTCGATACCCTCCTGGTCGCTGTGGGCCGACAGGCCCGGGTGGAGGGCTTCGGGTTGGAGGAGGTGGGGGTCACCGTCCGGAATGGGGTCATCGAGACAGACGCATACCTTCAGACTCGGGTCCCCACCATCTATGCCTGCGGGGACTGCGTGGGCCCCTACCAGTTCACCCACGCTGCCTCCCATCAGGCGTGGCATGCCGCCGTGAACGCCCTCTTCACCAACCCCCTGAAGCGGTTCAAGGTGGATTACTCCCACCTCCCCCAGGCCACCTATACCGAGCCGGAGGTGGCCCGGGTCGGTTTGAATGAGACCCAGGCCCGGGAGAAGGGACGGGAGGTGGAGGTCACCACCTACGATCTGGCGGAGCAGGACCGGGCCATCGCCGACGGCGCTGCGCGAGGATTCGTGAAGGTCTTGACGGTGCCGGGAAAGGACCGGATCCTGGGGGCCACGATCGTAGGCCCTCACGCCGGAGAGCTCATCACCGAGTTCACCCTGGCCATGAAACACGGCATTGGTCTCAACAAGATCCTGGGAACCATCCACCCCTACCCCACCCTCATGGAGGCGAACAAGTCGGTGGCCGGGATGTGGAAGAAGGCTCACGCCCCACAGGGCATCCTTCGCATGGTGGAGCGTTACCACCGCTGGAGGAGGCGGTAGCACGCTGGTGGAGGCGTACGAGCCGTCTGATCCTACGGCCTGATCGGACAGTGGGGCGGGGGTGCGGGCATCGGCTGGGCCCCTGGGCCGTTGCGCCCATGGGACAAGGGTGAGGGCTCAGAGGTGAGGGTGATGCCCGTGGTCCATCTCCTGGTCATCCACGCCCAGGGTGTCGTACCCCCGCAAGTCCAGGTACTGCTCCACCTGGTCCGGCGTGAGGATCGGGAGCATGTCCAGGTGGGCCTGCAGGTGGGTCACGCGCAGATCACCTCTGAGCACACCGATTCGCCGACCCAACTCGGCCAGCGTCTCCGGGTCCATATGTTGGTGCCGGAAACGGCGCTCCAGTTCGGCTTCGGAGTCCAGGACCTCTTGACCAATTTCCCGGGCCCGGGCATTCATCCGGTCGAAGAGGCGCTCCGTCGCATCACGCTGCTCGGGGGTGAGCTCCAGCTCGGTGGCCAGCTCCAGAACGTGGAGAGGGCCCGGCACCCCGTTCAGCTCGGCAGTGAGGGCCATGCCAAGGCCGGCTCCCTCCAGCAATCCTTCCATCTCGGCCTGGGAGAGAGCCCGGATCTCCCGATCCTGAAGGGAAGTGTACGGATTGTGCTCCTGACTGGAGCCAGGGGAGGACAGGAGGAAGCTGGACACGAAGAGAGTCGCGGAGAAAAGACTCAGGTGACGGATCATCTTCGGAAATGGACCGGGGATGCAGGGGTGCTGGCTGGCGGTTGGGCACAGCCCATCGGGGTTGTCTCCAGATGGACTTCATGGGATGTTATGAAGCTTAGCCGCAAGGCGCTCAATATAGACCATTTCGCTGCATCACGGGAGGAGACCACATGGGAGAGAGCGGGACCGAGCCCCGGAAGACACTGTCCATTCGCGACAATCGGACCGGGAAGGATTATGAGGTCGACATCCATGAAGGCGACGTGGTTCGGGCCATGGATCTACGACAGATCAAGGTGAACGACGACGACTTCGGAATGATGTCGTACGACCCGGCCTTCACCAACACGGCCTCCACCCGCAGTACCATCACTGAGATCGATGGGGGGAATGGGATCCTCCGGTACCGGGGATACCCCATTGAGCAGCTGGCGGAGAAGAGCTCCTTTCTGGAAGTGGCCTACCTGCTCCTGCGTGGGGAGCTTCCCTCCCAGGACGAGCTGGATGACTTCGTCCACAACGTGACGTACCATACGTACGCGCACGAGAACATCATCAAGCTCCTTCGCGGGTTCCGCTACGACGCCCACACCATGGGGATCGTCATCTCCTCGGTCGCGGCCCTCTCCACCTTCTACCCGGAGGCCAAGGAGATCCACGATCCGGAGAACCGGTGGATCCAGATCATCCGGCTCGTGGCCAAGATGCCCACGCTGGCGGCTTTCGCCTACCGGCATCACCGGGGTCTGCCCTACGTCTATCCGGAGAACGAACTCTCCTACACGGCCAACTTCCTGAACATGCTCTTCCGGATCGGGGTTAGGGACTACCGTCCGAACCCGGTGCTGGAGAGGGCCCTGGATGTGCTCTTTATCCTCCACGCCGACCATGAGCAGAACTGTTCGGCGACCACGATGAGGACCATCGGGAGCTCCCACGCCGACCCCTACTCGGCATTGGCCGGTGGCATGGCGGCCCTTTACGGGCCCCTCCATGGGGGAGCCAACGAGGCGGTCCTGCGGATGCTCACCGAGATCGGGTCGAAGGACAACATTCCCGACTTCATGGAGAGTGTGCGCAATGGTGACCGGCGCCTCATGGGCTTCGGGCACCGGGTCTACAAGGCCTACGACCCACGCGCCAGCATCATCAAGAAGACCGCCCACGAGGTCTTCGAGGTTACAGGGAACAATCCCCTCCTGGAGATTGCTCTGGAGTTGGAGAAGATCGCCCTCCAGGAAGAGTACTTCGTGAAACGGAATCTCTATCCCAACGTGGACTTCTACTCGGGGCTCATCTATCAGGCCATGGGCTTCCCGGTGGAGATGTTCCCGGTCCTCTTCGCCATCCCCCGGACCGTGGGATGGCTGGCCCAGTGGGAAGAGATGCTGGAGGACAAGGAGCAGAAGATCGCTCGCCCCCGACAGGTTTACGTGGGCGAAGGCGAGCGGGACTATATCCCGGTGGACCGCCGGGGCTGAGCACGCTCTGGGACGCCCGCGGCTGAGCGAGCCTGGGTCCTTCGTGCCGGAACACGACAAGCCCTCATGGACCTTTTGGTCCGTGGGGGCTTCGTCGTTGGCTTCCCACAGGGAGAGCACTCCCTGACCGAAGCCCTCGTCCTGGCCTGGCGCAACCTGCCATCCTGAGTGCTATCCTTTCGCTTGCAGGACCAGCGATTCGATCCGACGACCAGCCTTCCGACCAGAGATTGTCCATGTCCGACCTTCCATCCTCCCCTCGGCCCGATCCCAGGCCTTCCGTTTCAGGCGTAGCCACCCTGGACCTCCATCACCTGGAAACCCCTGGCGCCATCTGCAGCTACCTCCTGGAAACCCCTGAGCCCACCCTGGTGGACCCTGGCCCGGCCACCACGCTGGAGGCCCTGTTGGAGGGGGTCCGGGGGACCGGGCTGGACCCCACCGATCTCCGACATCTCCTCCTCACCCACGTGCACCTGGACCACGCCGGGGCGGCCGGTCACCTGGCTCAGATGCTGCCAAAGCTGGCGGTCCACGTCCATGAAGACGGGGCGCCCCACATGGCCGACCCTGAACGGTTGGTGGCCTCGACTCGCCGCACGTTTGGTGAGGAGCATGACCGCTTCTGGGGTGAGGTGGTCCCCGTTCCCCGGAATCAGCTCCGAGGGTGGCGTCCCGGAGAGACCAGTCCCGTGCCTGGAATTCGGCCCCTCCACACCCCAGGGCACATCGACCATCATCTGGCCTGGGAGGCGGAGGACCTTGGCGTCCTCTTCACAGGAGATAGTCTGGGGATCCTACTGCACCTGGAGGGGCCGTCCCACCCGGCCACCCCACCCCCTTCTGTCAATCTGGCTGCATGGGAGGAGACCCTGACTCAGACGCTGGCGCCGGTGGAGGTGGACGCCTTCGGGGCCGCCCACTTCGGGTTCCACCCCGATCTCCACGGCCGGCGCCGTCAGCTTCTGGACCGCCTGCGCGGGCTGGCTCAACGGGTGCGCCAGGCCATGGGGAAGGGGCCTGAGGCCGAGGAAGAAGATGCCAGGGCGTTCCAGGCGGAGAGTGTGGCGCTCCACGTTCCGGTCCTGGGAGAGACTCGAGCCCGGAAGTACTTCTCCACCTTTTCCGCCCGGAAGGATTGGGAGGGAATGCGGTTTCATCTGGCCCGATTGTAGGAGGGTGGGAAGCGGAGTTCCTGCAGCAATGGTTGTGATAACACATTATCACAATGCCTCGGCATTCCACGTGGCGCTGCCCACCTTTTCGTCTGCGAGACATGGGTTGGAGGCAACGCGCACCCCAACGGCTCTGTAGACCTCCAGATCCCGTCGTGACTTCGGCTCGTCTCCCCCTGCACCAGAGAGGACCCTTGACTGGCCAGTAGTTTTGGTTAGCCTAAACATAGAGTTAGTCGAAGCTAACTTTGGTTTGAGGGGACCCTAAACAGAGAAGGGCCATGTCACGGGCGGGAATGGGCAGGCGACAGTGCGTAGGTCACCAGAGTGTACGTCCGAGCACTTCACCCTGGGGGGGAGGGTCCAGCCGCTGGATCCTGCTCACAGGATTCTCGGTCGTTGCCCTCGTCGGGTTCCCCCCGTCCCATCTTCAGGCGGGGTTCGTGGGCTCCTCTCTGACCAGCGGAGGGGGTTCGGATCGCGGGAGTGAGCTGAGCTTCGTGTCCGAAACCGTGACAGAGCGAATCGAAGGTCGGATCCTGGACGCGAGCCGGGAGGACCGACCGGTCGGCGGAGCCACGGTCACCCTCCAGCGCAGAGACGCCGAGGATTTCCAGCGAGTGTCGGGAACAGTCTCGGACCGCGAAGGATGGTTCCATTTCGAGGGCGTGGACGAGGGGCCTCACGTTCTCGTCATCGAGGCGCCGGGCTTTGGGCGCCGACAGGTGGAGATTCAGGTTCCCCGCTCCGAGGCTCTCCGGGTGGAACTCAGGCCCGACCCCCTTTGGCTCGAGGGCGTGGTGACCTCGGCCTCTCCACTTGGATCCGGGGTCACGTACCAGGCAGCCCAGTCCCTCGACCGCACCGACCTCGTTCGCCGGATGGACTCCTCCATGGGAGCGATCCTCGACGGAGAATCCGGGGTGGCCATGCGCTCCTTCGGTGTCGCCACGGCCCGGCCGGTGATCCGCGGATTCGACGGCGACCGGGTCCTGGTCCTGGAGGACGGCCAGCGGATGGGGGACCTCTCGGAGACCGCTGCCGACCACGCTATCGCTTTGGACCCGGCCCACGTCCGTAGGGCCGAGATCGTCCGCGGTCCGGCGTCCCTACTCTACGGATCGAGCGCGCTCGGAGGGGTCGTGAACCTCCTGACTGACGACATCCCGACGGACTGGAGTCGGGGGTTGTCCGGATCTGTGTTGAGCCATGGCGCAACCGTGAACCGATCGGCCACCGGTGCGGTCCGAGGTTTGTGGGGACACGATCGCTGGGCCGTGGGGAGTCGGGTCTCAGCCCGCAATGCGGGCGATGTTCGAACCCCGGAAGCCCGCCTCCCTGGAACACACATCCGGAGTGTGGACGGTCAAGTGGGATCGGCCTTCGATGGTTCAATGGACGGGCGGGTTCTACGGGGCGGCTTCTCCCTTTCCTTCGAGGACCGGAGCTATGGGGTCCCGGAGGGAATTGACGATCCGGACGAAGAAGTGGAGATCGAGATGGCTCGCCAGAGTATCTCAGGACGGGTGGAGTGGGAGCCAAGCCGCCCCGGCCGGATCGAGGGGATGGAGGCTCGGATCCGGGGGACGACACTGGATCAGAGAGAGTGGGAAAGGGCATTGGACCCCCTGGGTGCAGTGGTGGATGAAGACCTGGAGCTCGAATACCTGCAGCGTTCGCTGGGGGCCACCGGACTCCTTCGTCACGGTCCCGTGGGCCCCCTGGAGACGGGGGCCGTGGGGCTTGAGCTTCGCGGGCGGTCCCTTGATGTAGGCGGAGACGAGGCCTTCACTCCCGGGGTCGTGGACCGGACCGTTGCATTCTACACCTTTCAGGAGCGGCCCCTCACGGCTCGGTCCAGACTCCAGTTTGGGGCTCGGCTTGAGGGACGGACCTCTCGCACCCGCCCGAACGACGATTTCCCGGGCCTCCGGGAATCTCGATCCTCCAGGGCCATTTCCTGGGCCGCGGGCCTTCACCAGCGGTTTGACGGCGGCTGGGAGGGGTCAGTCCAGTTTGCTCGGGCCCACCGCTTCCCAATGCTCGAGGAGCTCTTCGCTCATGGGCCACACCTGGGGGCCGGCGCCTACGAGGTGGGAGACTCCGAACTGGAGGACGAGATCGGGCATGGTGTCGATCTCCTGGTTCGCCGGAGCCTCGGGTGGGGCGTCGTGGAGGCCTCTGCCTTCGGGACGCTCGTGGACGGGTTCATCGCCTTCCAGCCTACAGGACGGGCGGATCCTGCGTCGGGCCTGCCGATTTTCGAGTACCGAGCCACGAACGCCGCCCTCGTGGGCCTCGAGTTGTCGGGTGCCGTGCGTCCGTTCGACGACCTGGAGTTGCGGGCAGGGGTGGACTACGTCCGGGGGGAGGCCCGGAACGATATGGGGACGCCCCTTCCCACCATGCCACCCCTCCGCGGTCGATTCGAGACGACCTGGGAGCCTGACCTCTGGCATTTCGCGGCAACGNTCCGGGCCGTGGCCACCCAGGGCCGGGTGGCTCCCCAGGAGGATCCTACCTCTGGATACACTCTCCTGGACCTTCGAATCGGGCGGGACCTGGACGCTTCAGGTCGCCACCTGGTGACCCTGAGAATCGACAATGCTACCGACCGATTGCACCGGGATCACCTCTCCAGGGTGGAGGAGCGAGGGCTTCCCATGCCGGGCCGGAACGTGAATCTGGTGTACCGCTGG
>SL_3KL_010_SEDDRAFT_10004017_pt1 | contig 13343 bp, 10 predicted proteins | sample SodLakKL_010_SED_2_FD_10381 | JGI IMG/M metagenome (IMG submission 10381)
GCGGAAGGCTCGAAGCTGCGCGCCTCGTAGTATTCGAAGATCACGTCGACCACATCTTCCGGGGAATCCACCAGCGAGTATAGCTGGAGGTCCTCCTGGTCGATGGTGCCTTCGGTCACGAGGGTGTCCTCGAACCACTTCAGCAGGCCGCTCCAGAACTCGGTGCCCACCAGCACCACCGGGATGCGCCGGGTCTTGCCGGTCTGCACCAGGGTCAGGATCTCGGCCAGTTCGTCGAGGGTGCCGAAGCCGCCGGGCAGGACCACATAGGCCGAGGCGTACTTGACGAACATCACCTTGCGCGAGAAGAAGTGCCGGAAGCCGAGCCCGATGTCCTGGTAGGGGTTGGCGTGCTGCTCGTGCGGCAGCTGGATGTTCAGTCCGATGCTCGGCGAACGTCCGCTGTAGGCACCCTTGTTGGCCGCCTCCATGATGCCCGGACCGCCGCCGCTGACCACGGCAAACCCGGCATCCGACAGCTGGCGCGCCGTGTCTTCGGCCAGCTGGTAATGCGGATGCCCGGGCGGAAAGCGCGCGGAGCCGAAGACGCTGACGGACGGCTTGATGTGGGCCAGGCGCTCGAAGCCCTCCACGAACTCCGCCATGATCTGGAAGATCTTCCAGCTCTCGCGGGTCAGGGCCGAGTCGTCGATCGCTCGCAGCCCGGGGTGCTCGGCACGGTCGTGGTTGTTCATTCGGCGGTTCCAGGCAGGATGACTACCCTGTAGCGTAACGGGCGCCCCATCGCCGCACAAATGGCAGGGGCCGGGCCACGGCACCCGGCGCGGGCCTGCTAGAATGCGCGCGACTGAAATTCCCGGATTCCGCCCGATGCCGCAACCGCCCCTCGTCCTCGTCGACGGCTCCTCCTACCTGTTCCGCGCCTTTCACGCGCTGCCGCCGCTGACCGCCCCGGACGGCGCCCCCACCGGGGCCATGTACGGGGTGGCGAACATGCTGCGCAAGCTGCGCGGGGACTACGGCCCGGAACACATGGCCGTGGTGTTCGATGCCAAGGGACCGACGTTCCGCGACGAGATGTACCCGGAGTACAAGGCCACCCGGCCGCCGATGCCGGAGGAACTGGCCGTGCAGATCGAGCCGCTGCACGAGCTGGTCGAGGCCATGGGCCTGCCGCTGCTGTGCATCCCCGGTGTGGAGGCGGACGACGTGATCGCCACCCTTGCCGACCAGGCCGCCGCACAGGGCCGTGACGTGGTGATCTCCACCGGCGACAAGGACCTCGCGCAGCTGGTCAATGACCGCATCACCCTGGTCAACACCATGAACGGTACGGTGCTGGACCCCGACGGGGTGCGCGAGAAGTTCGGGGTCGCCCCGGAGCAGATCGTCGACTACCTGTCGCTGATGGGCGACAGCGTCGACAACATCCCCGGCGTGGACAAGGTCGGGCCCAAGACCGCCGCCAAGTGGATCGACCGCTACGGCAGCCTCGATGCCATCCTCGAACAGGCCGACAACGTCGGCGGCAAGGTCGGCGAGAACCTGCGCGCGGCCGCCGACCGGCTGCCGCTGTCGCGCCAGCTGATCACCGTCCGGCGCGATGTCGAGCTGGATGTGGGTCCGGACGACCTGCGCATCCGCGAGCCCGATGACGANCACCTGCTGGCCATGGTGCGCCGCTACGGCTTCACCCGCTGGCGCGCGGAACTGGAAGGTGCNGAAGAAGGCGGCNAGGAGGCCCCGGCCGCCAGCCGCCCCGCCACCGACTACCGCANCATCCGCGACGAGGCGGATTTCCGGACCCTGCTGGAGCGCCTNGACGCCGCCGANCGGGTCGCCTTCGACAGCGAGACCACCAGCCTCGAGGCGATGCGCGCCGAGGTGGTCGGGCTGTCGTTCGCCTTCGAGCCGGGAACCGCNTACTACCTGCCNCTGGCCCACAGCGGGGCGGACGCCGANCCGCAGCTGCCNCGCGCGGCCACNCTGGAGCGGCTGAANCCCTGGCTCGAATCNGAGCGNCACGGCAAGCTGGGGCANCACCTGAAATACGACCGNAACGTGCTCGGCAACCACGGCATCACCCTGCGCGGCATCGTCGACGACACCATGCTGCAGTCGTTCTGNCTCGATGCCGGCGCCAACCGCCACGACCTCGACACCCTCGCCGAGCGCCACCTCGACCACCGCACCATCCGCTACGAGGATGTGGCCGGCAAGGGCGCGAAGCAGATCCCCTTCGCCGAGGTCGATATCGGCGTCGCCACCGACTACGCCTGCGAGGACGCCGACATCTGCCTGCAGCTGGACGGCCTCCTGCAACCGCGCCTGGAGGAGGCCGAGGGGCCGGCGTTCGTCTACCGCGAGATCGAGATGCCGCTGGTGCCGGTGCTGGCGGACATCGAACGCGTCGGCGTCAAGGTCGACCCGGAGCGACTCGGGGAGCAAAGCCAGGAGCTGGCGGAGCAGATGGAGCGCGTGGAACGGCAGGCCTTCGAGGAGGCCGGCGGCGAGTTCAACCTCGGCTCGCCCAAGCAGATCCAGGAGATCCTGTTCGAACGCCTCGGCCTGCCGGTGCTGCGGCGCACGCCCAAGGGCCAGCCTTCCACCGCCGAGGACGTGCTCGAGCAGATGGCGGACGACTACGCCCTGCCACGGCTGATCCTCGAGTACCGCGGGCTGGCCAAGCTGCGCAGCACCTATACCGAGACCCTGCCGCGGCGCATCCACCCGCAAACCGGGCGCGTGCACACCTCCTATCACCAGGCCGGCGCGGCCACCGGGCGCCTGTCGTCGTCGGAGCCCAACCTGCAGAACATCCCGGTGCGCAGCGAGGCCGGGCGGCGCATCCGCCAGGCCTTCATTGCCGAACCCGGCTACCGCCTGCTGGCCGCCGACTACTCGCAGATCGAGCTGCGCATCATGGCCCACCTGTCGCAGGACGCGGGCCTGCTGCGCGCCTTCGCCGAGGGCCGCGACGTCCACCGCGCCACGGCCGCCGAGGTGTTCGGCCTGGAGCCGGATGCGGTCACCGGCGAGCAGCGCCGCGCCGCCAAGGCCATCAACTTCGGCCTGATCTACGGCATGTCGGCCTTCGGCCTGGCACGCAACCTCGGGATCCCGCAGGGCGAGGCGCGCGAATACATCGACCGCTACTTCCAGCGCTACCCCGGCGTGCACGACTACATGGAACGCGCGCGCGAGCGCGGCCGCGAACAGGGCTACGTGGAGACCCTGTTCGGCCGCCGCCTGTACCTGCCGGAGATCAACAGCCGCAACGGCGCGCGCCGGCAGCAGGCCGAACGGGTGGCGATCAATGCCCCGATGCAGGGCAGCGCGGCCGACATCATCAAGCGCGCGATGGTGCGCACCGCCGATGCCCTCGCCAGCAGCGCAGTGGACGCGCGCATGATCATGCAGGTGCATGACGAACTGGTATTCGAGGTCGCCGCCGGCGAGGTCGACGCCCTGAGCGACCTCGTGCGCGAGGCGATGAGCGGCGCCGCGCGGCTGGACGTGGACCTGGTGGTCGATGTCGGCGTCGGCGACAACTGGGACGACGCCCACTGAGCGCCACCGCCATGTCCGCCACCACGCTCGCACAGCTCTTCAACCGGACCGCCCCGTGGCTGGTGGCCGTGCTCCTGCTGGCCACCGCCTGGGTGGCGGCCGACCGCTACCTCGGCAGCGCCGGGAGCGACCTCACGGTGGTGGAGCCGGAGACCTGCGACCTGAATGCCGGCCCCTGCAGTGCGGCCCATCCCGACGGCGGCCTGCTGACCCTGTCGATCGACCCGCATCCGGTGCCGATGCTGCAGCCGCTGCAGCTGGAACTGACACTGGACAGCGCCGCGCAGGCGGCACTCGGCGACCCCGCGGCGCTCGAACTGGACCTCGCGGGGGTGGAGATGTACATGGGATACCAGCGGCCACGGCTGGAGCGCAGCGCGCCCGGGCATTACACCGGCACCACCACCCTGCCGGTGTGCACCACCGAATCCATGACCTGGGCGGCCACCGTGATGCCGGCTGGCCAGCCGCAGCAGGCCCGGGTACAGTTCCGCTTCGTCACCGTCCGCGGCCGCTGACCGCAGGAGAACACGCATCGTGTCGCTGAAGAGCGTTTTCTGGGCCGTGGCCGTACTGGCTGCCGGCGCATTACTGGTGTGGACCAGCCTGAACCCCGGCGGCCCGCCGTCGCTGGACGGCGCATCCCACGAGGTGCTGCCGGTGGCCGACGAGATCAGCGGCGGCCCGATCGAACTGCCGGTGGCCACCACCGGCGAGCGCTTCGACCTGGCCGACTACGCAGGGCGCTACGTCTGGGTCTACTTCGGCTACACCGCCTGCCCGGATGCCTGCCCGACCAGCCTCGGCTGGATGAGCGCCGCCTTCAACCGCCTGCCGGAGGAACTGGAGGACCGCGTCGCCGGGGTGTTCATCAGTGTCGACCCGGAGCGGGACGACGCCGGGCGACTGGCGGAGTATGTCGCCCACTTCCATCCGCAGATCGACGCCGCCACCGGCAGCCAGGACGACCTGCGGCCGGTCGCGGAACGCTATGGCGTGTTCTACGAGCGCAGCGAGAGCGAATCGGCCATGGGCTACATGGTCGACCACAGCTCGTCGACCTATCTGGTGGGGCCGGACGGGGCGCTGCTGGAGATCCACCCGCACGGCACCCCGGCGGCCGAACTGGTCGACACCGTCCAACGCCGCGCCGAGGCCGAGAACGGCGCGCACGGGGAATAGGGCGCGCCGCCGCGGCGAAATGTGAAGGCCTTCGCGTTGTCGGGGCCCGGGAACGGAACTTCGGCCGCGCAGGGCTTTCTTACCTATGCGCTCTAGCCCAGCGCAGCCCGCTTCTCTCCCTGAGCGGGCAGGCCTCGCTCCCCCCTGTCGAGGCCGAAACTTGCCCCGGTTCCCCCCAAGGCCGGGGCATTTTTTTGTCCGCACGCCGCACCGGCCGTCGCGTTCACGCCCCGGATCCGGCACCCAGCCAGTCCGCCAGCAGGCCGCGCAGGTCATCCACCCCCTGATTCTTCAGCGAGGAAAAGGTCTGCAGGGTGGCATCGACACCCAGGGCCTCCAGTTCGCGCCGCGCGGCGTGCAACTGGCGGTCGGCCTCCTGCCGCGAGACCTTGTCGGCCTTGGTCAGCACGCAGTGCAGGCGGCAGCCGCCCGGCGGCAGCCAGTCGAGCAGCTGACGGTCGAGTTCGGTCAACGGACGGCGGATATCCATGATCAGCACCAGCCCGGCGAGGCACTGGCGCGAGCTCAGGTACTCCCCGAGCAGGCGGTCCCAGTGCGCGCGCTGCTGCGCCGAGACCTTCGCATAGCCATAGCCGGGCAGGTCGACCAGGCGCCAGTCCTCGGCCGGCGGCAGCGAGAACAGGTTGATCTCCTGGGTGCGCCCCGGCGTGCGGCCGACGCGCGCCAGCGCCCGCCGCCCGCACAGGGCATTGAGCGCGCTGGACTTGCCGGCATTGGAGCGACCGGCAAAGGCGATCTCGACCCCGCGGTCCTCCGGCAGCTGTGCGAGTCGGGCAACGCCGCGCAGGAAGGCGGCTTCGCGGAATCGTGGTTCCATATGATCTGTGTGGGTGTTGGCCAAGTGTCGGGCTCGGTATCTTTTTGAGCGCTAATAAGCATTGTGCTATAAACTGCGCGCCTTATGTCGATCGCCCTGCTACGGGGCACAAGGAACGGGCCCCGGCCCGGCATGCATTTACAAGCAGGAGAATCTTCCGTCATGAACAATAAAGTTTCCGCTCTCTTTGCTGCCCTGTCCGTCTCCCTGCTGCTCCCGCTGTCGGCGGCCCAGGCGGGCGATCCCCAGCGCGGGCAGGAGCTCTCGCAGTCCTGCGCCGCCTGCCACGGGGCCGACGGCAACAGCACGAACCCGGAGTGGCCGAAGCTCGCCGGCCAGCACGAGAAGTACATCGCCAAGCAGCTGCGCGACTTCAAGGCAGGCGAGACCCGCTTTGACGCGCTGATGGCCGGCGAGGTCGCCGACCTCGACGAACAGGACATGCAGGACCTGGCGGCCTACTATGCCGCGCAGGAAGGCACCGGTGAAACCGCCGACGAAGCGGTCGTCGAGCGCGGCGAGCGCATCTACCGCGGCGGCATCCCGGCTCAGGGCGTGGCCGCATGCATCGCCTGCCACGGCCCGAACGGTCAGGGCAACCCCGAGGCCATGTTCCCGAAGGTCGCCGGTCAGCACGCCACCTACGCCATCAATACCATGCACGACTTCCGCAACAACGAACGGTCCAACGACAATGGCCGCATGATGCGCAACGTGGTGGAGAACATGTCCGACGAGGACATCGAGGCCGTGGCGCAGTACATGGCCGGGCTGCAGGCCGGCAACTGATCCGGCACAGCCGTTCGCCGCGGAACATATCGGCGACACCAGAGAGGGGCGGCTCCGGCCGCCCCTTTTTTGTGTCCGCGCATCCACCTGCGCCGGGGAACCCGGCAGGCCCGGACCGGACAAAGGAATGCATTTCCCGGGCAGCACGTCTTTCGAGGGCACCGGACTGATGCCGTCAGCGGGCGCCCCGCCCTCCGGCCGGGCACAAACTTCCGTGCAGTTTGTCCTGAAAATTGCCGCCCCGGGGCGGCCCTTCGCATAGTCGCGTAGCTCAACGCAGGTCTTACCATGGCAAATAACGAACAGGCCGCCGCCGGATCCGGCACCGGCACTTCCAGGACTGCGACCCGCGCCCCGCGGCGTACACGCATCCTCGTCGAATTCCTGGGTTCCATGAACCTGGCGATCACCCTGCTGGTCGCGCTCGCGATTGCCTCGGTGATCGGCACGGTCCTGATCCAGAACGAACCCTATACCGAATACCTGATCGATTACGGCCCGTTCTGGCACGAGATCTTCGCCGGTCTCGGCCTGTATCAGGTCTATTCCGCCACCTGGTTCCTGCTGGTGGTGACCTTCCTGGTGGTGTCCACCGCCGTCTGTGTCTACCGCCAGAGCCCGGGGATCCTGAAGGATCTGCGCCGCTACAACCTGCAGGTGAAGGAAAAGTCGCTGCGCTCGTTCCACAGCAGCGCCACCGGCGAACTCGACCAGTCACAGGACGAGTTCATCGGCCATGCCCACCGCGTGCTGAAGGCCCAGGGCTTCCGTGCCCGCGAGAAGTCCAACGGGGAGCAGACGGTCATCGCGGCGATGAAGGGCCGCTGGAACCGTCTGGGCTACCTGCTGACCCATGTCGGCATCGTGGTGATCTGCGTCGGCGCGCTGATCGACGGCACCACCCTGCTGAAGGTCAACGAATGGCTCGGCAACGTCCAGGTGGAAACCCGCAGCGTGCCGGTCTCCCAGGTGCCCTCGGAATCCTGGCTGCCGGCCTCCAACCCCTCGTTCCGCGGCAGCGTGGAGATCCCCGAGGGCTCCTCGGCCAACATCGTGTTCCTGCCGATGCGCGAGGGCTACTTCGTGCAGGAGCTGCCGTTCCGCATCGAACTGGAGGAGTTCCGCATCGAGCGCTTCTCCACCGGGGCCGAGCAGTCCTACGAGAGCGACCTGGTCATTCACGACCCGGAACGCGACGAACCGCTGCGCCACACCATCTCGGTCAACCATCCGCTGATCTACAACGGCTACGCGATCTACCAGGCGAGCTTCGCGGACGGCGGCACGAAACTCGACATCCAGGCGATCCCGCTGGATGGCGAGGCCCTGCGTTCGCTGGAGGTGCCCGGCCAGGTCTTCCAGGAGATGGAGATCCCGACGCCGCAGGGTGACACCCGGATCATCGAGTTCACCAACTTCCAGGTCGAGAACGTCGTGCCGCTGCTGAACGAGGAAGGCCGGCGCGAGAACCGCCAGCTGGGTCCGGCATTCGACTTCCGCCTGATGGACCGCACCGGCCACGGCCTGTATTACCGCAACTACATGCGTCCGGCGGAGCAGGAAGGCGCGATGTACTTCCTCAGCGGCGTGCGCGAGAGCCCGGCGGACGAATTCGTCTACCTGTTCCTGCCGGCCGACGCGGACGATTCGCTGGAGCGCTTCCGCACCTATCTCTCGATGCTGCACAACCCGCAGGTGCGCGAGGCGATCGCCCGCCAGGTCTCGCCCGCCACCGGCGAGGCGATGGGCGGCGACCAGGGTCGCGAGGCCATCGCCCGCACCACGGCCGAGCTGATGCGCATGTTCGCCGAGGGCGGCTATGCCGGCGTCCAGCAGGAGATCGAGCGCCGGGTCCCGCCGGAACAGCAGGAGTCGGTTGGCGACCTGCTGATGCGCGTCCTGCACTCCGGCCTGCAGGCGCTGTACATGGAAGTGCTGGAGGACGAGGGCGTGGTCTCCATCCAGGAGGAGGAACAGCGCTGGCTGGAGGACGCCGTCTCCGCGATCAACGCCATCAGCCTCTACGAGTCGCCGTTCTTCTTCCACCTGACGGGTTTCGAGCACCGCGAGGCCTCCGGGCTGCAGGTGGCGAAGGCGCCGGGCGAGAGCACGGTGTACACCGGCAGTGTCATGCTGATCATCGGGATTTTCCTGATGTTCTACGTGTCGTACCAGCGGCTGTGGATCATTGCCCGGCGCCGCGAGGACGGCAGCGGCACGCAGGTGACAATGGCCGGCACCAGCAACCGCCACAAGGTGGAATTCGAACAGCGTTTCGCGCATCTTAAGCGGTGGATCATCGACCAGAAGAACGTCGGCGACGATACCCCCGCGGACACCAACAAGAACGACTGAGCCTGGCGAAAGTCGGAGGAGCAACCCCATGTCAGTACCCCACGAGGCCCTGGATTTCGAACGGCCGAGCATCTTCCGGCGCATCCTGCCGCGCGACTGGGCGTATTTCGCCCTGATGCTGGCAGTGGGCGTGATCGCCCACTGGCAGTACGGCCACCTGATGGACCGCTATGACACCGGCGGCCTGATCCTCGCGGCGGCGTCGAGTGCCTGGCTGGGCTGGTTCTGGCGTCCGTGGCAGAACTACTCGATCATCGTCGGGGCGCTGGCGCTGTTCAGCATCTGGATCTACGGGGACGACCTGACCCGCGGGGAGACCAACTTCTGGCTGAACTACATCGGTTCCGGCCAGGCCGGGGTGATGTGGATGAGCGTGATGCTCTATCTCGGCACCGCCGCGTACATGATGAGCCTGTTCACGCGCTCCGACTTCCCGGCGCGCGCCGGCGCGGCCTTCGCCTGGGTGGGCGCCGGGGCCGGCCTGATGGCGCTGCTGGTACGCTGGCGCGAGATCTACCTTACCGATCCGAGCTGGGGCTACATCCCGGTTTCCAACCTCTACGAGGTGTTCATCCTGCTGGCGCTGATGACCACTCTGATGTACCTGTACTACGAGCAGCGTACCGGCCAGCGCAACATGGGCGCCTTCGTGATGCTGGTGATCGCGGCCTCGGTGACCTTCCTGCTGTGGTACATGTGGGACCGCCAGGCCCACGAGATCGAGCCGCTGGTGCCGGCACTGAACAGCTGGTGGATGAAGATCCACGTGCCGACCAACTTTGTCGGCTACGGCGGCTTCGCGATCGCCGCCATGCTGGGGGTGGCCTACCTGTTCAAGCACCGCTTCGAGCGCACCCGCCCGGATGCCGCGATCACCAAGCGCCTGCCGAGCAAGGACGCGCTCGACAGCGTGATGTACAAGTCCATCGCCATCGGCTTCGCCTTCTTCACCATTGCCACCGTGCTGGGCGCGATGTGGGCGGCCGAGGCCTGGGGCGGCTACTGGACCTGGGATCCGAAGGAGACCTGGAGCCTGATCCTGTGGCTGACCTACGCCTCCTGGCTGCACATGCGCTTTACCAAGGGCTGGCGCGGCCCGGTCATGGCCTGGTGGGCCATCATCGGCCTGTTTGTCACCACCTTCACCTTCCTCGGCGTGAACATGTTCCTGTCCGGCCTGCATTCCTACGGAGAGCTGTAAATGAACCGACGCAACTTCATGGCCGCCATGGGCGGTGCCGGGCTGCTGCTGGCCTCCGGCACCAGCCTGGCGCAGGCATACCGCGCGGGCCAGCATTTCCAGCCGATCCAGCCGCCGGTAGATACCGGGCTCGAGGAAGGCCGGATCCAGGTGGTCGAGATCTTCTGGTACGGCTGCCCCCACTGCTACACGTTCGAACCGAAGGTAGCGGCCTGGAAAGACGAGCTCCCCGAGGATGTCGAGTTCGTCTACCTCCCCGCCCCGCTGAACGACGTCTGGGCGCTGCATGCGCGGGTCTTCTATGCCGCCAGGAAGCTCGGCGTGCTGGACGAGGTCCACCTGGCGTTCTACGACGCGATCCACGACCAGGGCCGGCAGATGCGCTCGGAAGCCGCCATCCTCCGCTTCATCGACCAGCGCGGCCTCGACGTCGAGGCCTTCCGCGAGGCCCTGCGCTCCGACACGGTCCGCGACCAGGTGATGGATGCCGGCTTGCACGTCCAGGAATACGGCATCGAGGGCGTGCCCTCGCTGGTGGTCAACGGCGAGGCCCTGATCTCGGCCGGCATGGCCGGCAGCCACGACGAAATGCTGGATATCGCCGACCACCTGATCGAGCAGGCCCGGGGCTGAGCCCCGCCGCCGCCCCCGCATGAGCACGCCCAGCACCGCCCAGCGCCTGGTCGAGTGTCTCGAGCGGGAGGGGGTGGACTGCGTGTACGGCGTGCCGGGCGAAGAGAACATGGCGGTTCTCGACGCCCTCGCCGACTCGCCCATCGAATTCATCACCACCCGCCACGAGCAGGGCGCGGCCTTCATGGCCGATGTCCACGGGCGGCTGTCCGGGCGTGCCGGGGTCTGCCTCGCCACCCTCGGGCCCGGCGCCACCAACCTGATCACCGGTGTGGCCGACGCCAACATGGACCATGCCCCGGTGGTCGCGATCGCCGGCCAGGCCAGCACTCACCGCCTGCACAAGGAATCGCACCAGGTCCTCGACCTCCAGACCCTGTTCCGGCCCATCACCAAATACAGCTCGCCGGTGCTGGAGCCCGAGATCCTGCCCGAGGTGATGCGCAAGGCCTTCAAGTGGGCGGAGGGTGGCAAGCCCGGCGCCAGCTTCGTCGAGCTGCCGGAAAACATTGCCGCCCTGCCGTGTCCGAATCCGCCGCTGCCGGTGCATGCCGGTCCCGAAGCGGTTCCTGCAGAGGCCTCGCTGGAGGCCGCCGCGCGATTGCTCAACGGTGCGCGACATCCGCTGATCCTGGCCGGCAACGGCGTGATCCGCTCCGGCGCCAGCGGGGCGCTGGCGAACCTCGCCAGCACCCTGAACATTCCGGTGGCCAACACCTTCATGGCCAAGGGCGTGCTGCCGTTCCGCCACCCGCTGGCACTGGGCTCGGTGGGCCTGCAAAGCCAGGACTTCGTCAACTTCGGCTTCCACAAGGCGGACGTGATCCTGTGCATCGGCTATGACCTGGTCGAATACCCCCCGCAGCTGTGGCACCCGGACGGTGACCGCACCCTGATCCACCTGGACTCCGCCCCGGCGGAGATCGACGGCCACTACAACGTGACCGCCGAGGTGATCGGCGACCTCCCCACCTGCCTGCACCGGCTGGCGGAGCAGGTGATCCCGCGCGAGGAGACGGTCCTGCGGCCGCTGCGCCAACGCCTGATCCAGGACATGAACGAGCACCGCGACGACACCCAGGTGCCGCTGAAGCCGCAGAAGATCATCTGGGACCTGCGCACCGCCGCGGAGCTCGACGCGGTGGTGATCACCGATGTCGGCGCGCACAAGCTGTGGATGGCGCGGATGTTCCGCTGCGAGATCCCCAACACCTGCCTGATCTCCAACGGCTTCGCCAGCATGGGCATTGCCCTGCCCGGCGCGGTGGCGGCGGCGCGCCTGTACCCGCAGCGCCAGGTCATCGCGGTCACCGGCGATGCCGGGTTCCTGATGAACGTCCAGGAGCTGGAGACCGCGGTGCGCCTCGGGAAGAACTTCGTGGTGCTGATCTGGAACGACAGCGCCTACGGATTGATCGAGTGGAAACAGGTGCGCGAATACGGGCGCAAGGCGTTTGTCGACTTCGGCAACCCGGATTTCGTGCAACTGGCGCGGTCGTTCGGCGCCCACGGCGTGCGCATCGAGCCGGGGGACAGCCTGGAGCAGGCCCTGCGCGAGGCGCTGGCGCGGCCGGGTGTCACGGTCATCGACTGCCCGGTAGACTACAGCGAGAACATGAAACTGACGGAACGTTTGGGCGAATTGGTCTGTCCATTCTGATGACCCCTGCCCCACACCGGGGCAGCGGACCCAGGCAACACCGGGGGAACAACACAGATGACGGCAAACGCTACCGGTAACGGCAGCGGCCCGGCCCGCGCGATCGACGCGCCGCAGCAGGCCGAACCGGGTCACCAGCTCACCTGGCAGCACGACCGCAACAGCCAGCGCCTGCGCCTGCTCAGCTTCAATGCCCAGGTCGGCATTCCGTCCTCGCGGCTGCACCACTACCTGACCAACAGCTGGAAGCACGTGCTGCCCTACAGCGGGCGCCTGAACAACCTCGACCGCGTGGCGCGCTTCATCTCCGACTTCGACATCGTCGGGGTGCAGGAACTCGACGGCGGCAGCCTGCGCAGCGCCTTCGTCGACCTGTCCTCGTATCTCTCCGAGCGCGCCGGATTCCCGCACGCCTACAACCGCATCAACCGCGACCTGGGCCAGTTTGCCAAGCACTCGCTGGCCCTGTTCTCGCGCCTGGAACCGGAAACGGTGGAGATGCACCGCCTGCCCGGCCCCCTGCCCGGCCGCGGCGCCATCGAGGCCCGCTACCCAATGGCCAACGGCGAGGAACTGGTGGTGTACCTGCTGCACCTGGCGCTGGGGCGGCGCGCCCGCCATGCCCAGCTGGACTACGTCGCCGAACGCATCCAGGACCTGCCGCACGCGGTGGTGATGGGCGACCTGAACTGCCAGCAGGACAGCGAGGAGATCCGCCGCCTGGTGGCGCGCACCGGGCTGATGGAACCGATGAGCTGCGCGGCCACCTACCCCTCCTGGGACCCGCGGCTGGTGTTCGACCACATCCTGCTGACCCCGGACCTGCACGTCAGCGACATGCGGGTGTACAACGTGGCCCTGTCCGACCACCTGCCGGTGGGCATCGAGATCCAACTGCCGCAGCCGCAGTCGCTGCACGACCGCGACCCGCACCATCCGCTGCGGGTGAAGTCCGAGGCCGTCGCCTGAGCCACCCCGACCCGCAGGGAACGCAGATGGCCGCGCAATCCGACGCTCCCCACCTCGTCCTCGGCGAGGCCCTGTTCGACGTCTTCCCCGACGGCCAGCGCGTGCTCGGCGGCGCGCCGTTCAACGTCGCCTGGAACCTGCACCAGCTGGGCGAGCCGGTGCTGTTCGTCGGCGGCATCGGCGAC
>SL_3KL_010_SEDDRAFT_10004018_pt1 | contig 13342 bp, 18 predicted proteins | sample SodLakKL_010_SED_2_FD_10381 | JGI IMG/M metagenome (IMG submission 10381)
TGGGATGATTGGACCAGCACTACCTCTAACAGAAGTGACTACAAGGATTACTGCGATTTCTGTGGGCTATATGAAGAGCTTAATATAGTGGAAGGCACATATCTTTGTGGTCAATGCTTCGATAGCAATGCTTTTGATTGCTTGGCTTGTGGTTGTTCAGCATGGAAGGACTTTAATCCTGCGACAAGGGGCTTGGACCCGAGGGATGAAGGGATGTGTGATGAATGTATAAATAGATACTTTGTGCATGCAGCAGGTGGCAATCCAAAAGATAAGGATGAGCTTGCAAAGGCAAATGAAGAGGAAGGCTGTGCAGGCTAGAGAGGAGGCTAAACTAATGGACTGGCCTATGGCTTTGGTGATTATAACAATTATAATCACTGTTGGATATGTAGTAGATGCGCTTATTGGAAACAGGAATGCCTACCGGCAAGGCTACACGAAAGGCTACGTAGAAGGGTATGAGAGGAGGGAAGAGAAGTGAAGAGATATAATCCCGGATGTATAAGAAGTGAAGCTGAGATGTTTGAAGAACCTAATGGCGAATGGGTAAAATATGAAGACGTTAAGAAGTTGGAAGAACTAAGCCGGGAACTGGTGGAGATAATAAGAGCAGAATGTGCTGACTGTGAGGGTGAATGATGTCCACAGCAGAAGGATTGTTTTCCTTATTTGTTGCCATAGGGATAATACTGATTTGTTACTTAGGTCGAAACAGATATTAAGAAAGCGAGGGGTGAAGGGGATGAGTGAATCCGCAAACTGTCCTGTCTGCGGACTGAAACACTACGCGCCAAAGGTTAAGGAGTGTTGGCGATGCGGTTACATATTTGTAGTCGACGAAGTGAAGGAGGAAAGGGAATGAGTGATGATTTTTTCTATGAATATTTTATGGTTGGTTTAGCAATAGGTATGGCAGCTTGTGCTATATATATTATATGGAAGGTGGCGATACAGTGAAAAGAATTTACATTGCAGGACCGTATAGCTCTCCAGATGGGTATGAAGGAGAGGACAGGAATACTATGGTAGCAGCAGAGGTATCAGCAAGGTATCTGAAGGATGGATGGGCTGTGTTCTGTCCACACACAATGACAAGAGATATAGCTCGTAACTTTGCAAAAGAACTTACATGGGAAGACTGGCTGACTAGTGATTTAGCTTGGATCGCTGTATGTGATGCTATCTATATGCTACCCGGATGGAAGCAAAGCAAGGGTGCGCAGTATGAATACATGGTAGCCACTGCATTAGGACTGGAAATACTTGGGGAAAGGAGATAGTCTCATGCCTGTATATTCTATCCGTGTTTACGCAGACTATATTGTTGAAGCAGATAATGTTGAATCTGCCTGCGACACTGCAGAAGAAAAACATTATGAAGCCCTTGGTGTGGAAGGAGCTTTCTTTTCCTACCCTGTGGTTTCCTGTATGTGGGAGGAGATTGATGAGTAATGCCAGCTGGATTGTCAATGAAAGAGACAAGGTATCTGTGTATAAGTTTAGCAAAGCATCTGAACCTTACACCAGAACAAGTAATGGAAGCTATGGAAAAACATGTAAAGGAGGAGATAGCTGATATAGCACGTGGAGAAAATTATAAAGAAAGAGTAAAGAAAGTGCTTGACACCAGTGATGCTACTGTGTTATAATGGTTATAGGGGCGATGATAAATGAAGTTGATTGGACTTATAAGGGTAAACAAGACAAGAACAGTCATCAACCCTTACCTGTTACCGGGAGGTGAGATGTTGGAATTTAAAATGACTGCTAAGGGGAAGGCGCAGGTTAATTCCGCTACCCCTTCATGTGTATTCTGTCAAAGGCTTAGCACTTTTGAGCTCAATGGGCACTACGTATGTGATAATTGCAGAAGACAGATCAGTAGACTAAAGGAGGATAAATAGTGCACAGGAAATTTAAAGATAGATTATTCCAAGTCAAGGATAAAGATGCAAGGGAAAATGTGCAGACATCTATGAAGGTAGAGATGCCTGACCAGCCAGATGTAGTTGCAACGGGGATGGCTGTCGTAGGCGCAATCTTGAGAGAGGATGGGGCAGTTGAGGTAATTGTCGGGGGCTATATGGCGCCAGAAGATTTGGCTGGTATGATAGCATCGTTAATGCAAACTCTAAACGATGACGTTATACCTGCCTTTGAGAAGGAGACCAATGATGAGTTTCACTAGCGATATAATTGTTAGCTTTGATCCGGGAGAGACTACTGGTTACTGCAAGTGTATAGCAACGCTCGAACCGGAGAAGCTTGTAAGTTATATGGACCATGGAGAAATTCATATGGCAAATCCTGACCTCGCCTTCACTGTGCTTGAGTTAATCAAGGATGCTAAGGCTGTAGTTATTGAGCGTAGCGTTCTGCATGGACAGCTTAATAGGAACAAGGTCAATCAGATTACAATTACTGAAAAGATAAATACTATCATTGATGTGTGCAATATGTTGCGTGAACAGAAAGAAATTGAAGTATTCTGGATTCATCCTGAATCAAAGAGACTGAGCAAGGAGGTGCCTGAACAAGTAAAAGGAGGTCATGCAAGAGATGCATACAAGCTGCTCGATGCATGCCTTGAACTAATGAGGAGTGGTCGCTTTTGATAAGAATGGATGTTAGCTTGAATAAGCAGGGCGAAGTCATTAGGTTTACTGCCGAAGCCACAAAGGAATATCACGAAGAAATACAGGTGGCTTGCTCTGGGACTGCAAGGAAGAGTCGCACAGGAATCTTTACCTTACCGGCTGACCCCACTCTTCTAAGAAGGATGGCACAGAGGTGTCCAGAATACACGATGTCTGCTAGATTAAAGAGACACTTGTCGGAGATGGCAAAGAGACAACAGCAGGTGTATCATGCAACAAACTTGACTGAACCTGTTAGCTCTGGCAAGCTGTTGTATCCATTTCAGAACGCAAGTGTTCGTGTGTTAGAGGCAGGTGGTAGTTTTATCATAAGGCACAGCATGGGGTTAGGCAAGACCCCGATAGCCTGCAGAGCAATAGAGTATATGGGACTACAGCGTTCTATTGTTCTAGCCCCTGCCTCTGTTAAGTGGAGCTGGGTTAAACACTTACAAGAATGGAGTGATGTAGATAATATAGTAGTCCTTGACACAGGTTCAGAGAAAACCGATATGGAAAATGTTAGGATATTNTCTCGCAAGAGAGAGGAGAAGCTAAAGGATTTACTTGAGTCAGGCGAAAACTTTTGTATCGTAAGCGGATACGAATTAATGCAGACGTTGGTAGACCTAATGCTAAGATATGACTACGACGCCCTAATCATTGACGAAGCACATAGGTTAAAGAATCGTAACGCAAAGAGGACTAAGGAACTTCATAGGTTGGCTAAGGTTTGCGCCAGAAGGTGGTTGTTTACCGGAACTCTTATTCGTAACTGTTACACAGATGTGTTTGCGCCGTTAGCTTTCGTGGATCCTATAAGATTTTCCAGCTATTGGAACTTTGTGAACATATACCTTGAGACAACTCCTAATCATTTTGGCGGGGTTGACATCATAGGCTTAAAGGACAAGGACGAGTTCAATGCAATGCTGTCTGTGTATACCTACATGCTGACCAAGGAAGACGTTATGCAGGAATTACCACAAAAGGTATATACTACATATCCATTGGACATGAAGAAGGAACAAGCCAAGATATATAAACAGATGGAGAAAGAATTTATAGCAGAGCTTGATAGTGGTTTGGACGTGGTGGCTCCGACAACGATAGCCAAGCTAATAAGACTGAGGCAGATATGTCTATCTCCTGCTCTACTACATGACGAAAGCGGGCGGAGAGGACCACACGAGTCAGCAAAGATTGAAGTTTTAGAGGAACTAATTGAACAGTTGTCCAATGAGGAACGACGGTTCATAATCTTCACATACTTTAGAGGGTTTATCCCTTTTGTTGAGGAGATACTAAGAGACAGGAAAATTAAATACGATGTCATTGTCGGAGGTCAGAAGTCGAAAGAACGTATGAAGATTCAAGAGGATTTGACAAGCGGTAAGATAGATGCTATAATAGGAACAGCCCAGTCAATGGGCGAGGGCATGAACCTGCAAGCTGCCGACACTGCTATCTTCTGTGATCTAGACTGGGTTCCTGCTAATAATATACAGGCAGAAGATAGGATACACAGGGGGGATATTAAGGATTGCCCTCATATAATCAAACTGATGCACCTTAATACCGTAGAGCAGGACATATTAGATACAATTAGCAGAAAGGAAAGAATACAGGACGACGTCTCCGGACACACAGAGACAATAAAACGAATGATGACCAGACTAAAGGGAGGGAAATGATGTGCTAAAATGTCCATTTATAAAAGGCACGGATTGTATAAAAGAAAGCTGTGCCGTATGGCACAAACAAAACAGTGCGTGTTCATTATGGAGTATTGCTGACTCGGCAACAGTCATAATGGAAGCCGTTGATGCTATAGCAAAGGATGGGGTTGCGATAAATGAGCGATACTAATGATGTAGGATTGAAGTTTGACGATGACAAACTAAGGCACGACCTGCTCCCGCTCTATCCTGTGCATGAGACTATCAAAGTCCTAATGTATGGAGCAAAGAAGTATGATGAGTTTAACTGGAAGAGGGTGAGGCCTCTTAGGGCACGATATTACAACGCTGCCAAGAGACATATAGACGATTGGTGGGCAGGCGAATGGAAGGATCCTGAAAGCGGTTACCATCATCTTGCCCATGCTATATGTTGTCTTGTGTTTTTAATGCAGGCAGAGGAAGAAGATATTATAACGAGAATTCCAAAAGAATAAGGAGGGTGGTATAATGGAGTTGTATGACAGTTTAGGAAATCTTGTTCCAGAAGATGCGTTCATTGTCCGGGCAACAGAGTTCGGTCAGTATATAAACTGCGCAAGGAACTGGATGTTCAACTCACAGAATGGTTTAAACTTGGAGCCAAGGATAATTAATCCCAAGCTCCGTTTTGGGACAATATGGCACAAGGCAATGGAAGCTCTTTATGATCCCAAAACAAACGAGAAACCAATGGATGTATTAAAGACAAGCTTCAATGAATCGTTGGCATTTATGGAAGGCGTAGTAGGAGTGGAGATGTTTAATCCTGAGATGGTGGAGGAGGTTCACGAAGAAAAGCTACTGGCAGAGGGGTTAATGATGGCTTACGAGGAGTGGAGAAAATCTCCAGATGTNCGTCCATCAGATGANGACCTGAAGTTTATACGCACAGAGAGGAGGTATGTTGTTCCTATAGGCGATGCCTACTTAGCAATGAAATTAGATGGGGAGGTAGAGGTTGTAAACCAGCCCGGCTTGTGGGTGCTTGAGCATAAGACACGTTCCAAGTCAACCAGAGTGGACAATCCGCCAGAGGTAGAGCTTGACTTTCAAATGGGATTACAGATGCTCGGGTTGTCTTATGTAGAGGAAAATAATGTGAGAGGAGTAATATATAACTTAGCTCGAAAGCAACTACCAAGCAACAGGGTTCGTTCTCCGATTTTTGGTAGGCACAGGGTGCAGAGAACGCCGAACATGCTGAGAAACTTAGAGTCTTACTTCATACAGATGACAGAATACATGAAGGCAGACCGTCAAAGGATTAAAGAGTTAGGCATAGATGCTGTTCATTTTATGCGATACAATCCGCAACCGTTGGGACTATGTTCGTGGGGATGTAATGTAAAGGAGGCATGCGAAGCAGCTAATCGGGGAGAAGATGTAAGCTATCACGTCGAGTCAAAGCTACAACCAAGAGAACGTCCGTTCTTTGAAGTGCTGACAGATGAGATGGAAGAGGGTGCAACTTAAAATTTGAAAGGAGTAGAGTACATGAACCTTGAATTTCAAACGTTAGGAAGAGGAGAGGACCAAGAAAAGGTTTGCACGGACATACTGATATATGGAAGGAGTGGAGCTGGCAAGACATACCGAGCTGCAACAGCGCCAAGCCCATTCATTGTATCTCCAGACCCTACAGGTCACAGGTCAGTTCCGTATCCAATACCCGGTAGGGTTGTGCAAACCACAGAGGACATACTTGAAGTCCTTGATTGGTTTGAAAGTGGTGGTCACGTAGAGCATGGTATCAAGACGTGCATCTTTGATGGTGTGTCATTCATCTATGACCTATACACATCAGAGATAGGACAGTACTTTGTAAGAACACAGGGAGCTAAAGACCCTGACATGATGCCAATCGCAGCACGAAATAAGATTATGCAGGAGTATAGGAGGCTAATGCGTAGATGTGTAAGCCTCACGCAAAGTGCCCACCCTGTGAATGCAGTGTTTACTACACTGGAAGAGAGAATGGAGGAGGGAGATAAGTCACCTTATCTAGTAAGACCTAAGTTCGGGTCAGCTAACATGAATGAAAACTTCCCCGGATTCTTTAGCGTGATAACGTATATTGAGCCGGTAGGAGAGGAAGGAGAGGACGGGTTACCTATCAAGACACGCAAGATGTTGTTCACGGAGTATAAAGGAATCATGGCTAGAGACAGGTTAGGGATTTTCCCTGACGCTGCTCCAGTTGCTGTAAATCTTAGCGAGTATTTAAAATAAAAAGGAGGAATACACATGCAATTTGATTTTACTGGAATTTATGATACGGGGAACGATGTTCACTTGGAGCCCGGAAGGTATAAGGTAAGCACGAAGGATAATTGGAGTATCTCAAGAAACGATAAGGGGAACCTGAACGTAAGAGTCCCTTTCATTGTGATGGACGAAGGAGAGTTTAACGGCGCCTCAAGCTCCTTCTATCACACAATTGTCCAGCCACCTGCAAATTACAATACCCTCCCACCTAAGGATAAGGCTGAGTGGGCGGACAAGCTGAGGAAGAACAAGGTGTTTACCTTGAGGTTATTCTCTGCGCTCGGCTTAATCACAGACGCTGACAGAGGGGAAAACGGACAGGTGCAGGCTGCGTTCCAATACGGAGAAGAAGATGAGTACGCGAGAACACCAATCACTGGACTTAATGTGAATGGCACTGTTCGTAATCTCGATAACCTACCTGCGGTAGCGGTAGTGGTAACAAGCAGTTACACTACATCAGGTGTGAAGGTTGACTCCCTTGAGCCATTAGGGGATCCGACTGCTAACGGCAGGGCTGCAGCAGCGCCTAACAGCTGGTCGGCATCGTCGACACCACAACCAGCAACATCGGCTCAGGGTGAGCAGGTGTTCGGTGGAACTGCACAAGCGCCGTATGGAGGTGGCGTTTCACAGGAAGATATCCCATTCTAAGGAGGGGTTAAGTAGGGGGAGGGCGTTTCGTCCTCCCTTTCTTTACTATGCTCAAAAAATTCTTTAAAGATATTTTCGGAGAACAAGAGGGCTGGATTTTTACAGCGTATAAAAATCATAGCACAGAGGAGTTTGGTCAGAAGAAATATAAGAATACTCCTCAACAGATTGACCTAATGTTAGAAGAAATGGAAGCATTAAACAAGGAGTGTAGTATATACTTTTGCCCTCACCTGTTCTTGGATAATGAAAAGGGCAGAGTAAAGGGCAACTCCTTGCACAGTAAGTGTCTGTGGTTAGATAAAGATAAGGGTAGTCTTGATGAGATTAAACCTAAGCCTACCTACTGCTGGGAAACGAGTCAGGGTAGGTGGCAAGCGATATGGAAGCTCAATGAGTATCTGGAAGTAGAATATGTTGAGCCCTTAAATAAGAACATAATCGAAAATACTAACGGAGACCCCGGCGGTTGGCACGCTGGAAAATTATTAAGATTTCCTGAAAGTATTAATCACAAATATACACCCTATGAGATAGGGTTCTTTATGTGGCAAGATGGACCCACATACAACAAGGTAGATTTCGCTGAGCCTGTCAAGACAAAGGAACAAAAAGAACTTGAAGAGTTGTCCGAGTTGTCATTGCCCAGAAACCCATTGTCAGCTGCCAAAGCATTGGCAAAACATGGAAAGCATATACCTGCTGGTGCATGGGAATTATTACAAGCGACTCCAAAGCAAGGAGAGAGCTGGTCAGAAAAACTATGGAAGCTTGAAGCTCTACTGATAGCAGCAGAAGTTCCACTGAAAGATGTGTACTCTATAGTTAGGGAATCTCCTTGGAATAAATATGACAGGGATAACAGAACCGACAAGGACTTATGGAAAGAGGTAAACAAGTGTGCAAAGGAAACGCATACTGTTATACCATCCGATGAAGAAGTTGAAGAGCTTCCATGGGTTCCTTTAGACAAGCTCATGCTTTACGCTGAACGACCTGAATGGCTTGTCGAAGAAATCTGGATGCAGAAGAATGTGGGCTGGATAGCTGGTGTTGGTAAAAGTTACAAGTCTGTTCTCAGTTTAGACTTGGCTTTATCTATAGCATCGGGCACTCCATTCTTAGGGAAGTTCAAGGTTAACGAGCCGGGACCAGTCCTTATGGTTCAAGAGGAGGACCCCCTGTGGAGGGTTGCTCATAGACTNCANGTTATGGCTAATCATAAGAATGTTACCGGCATAGATGTGGCACATGACGATGATAATTTAATTCTCAGTATGAGAAACACAGATATTCCCTTGTATATCTCGTGTGGCGGAAGACTTTCGTTTGATAACGAGGGAAGGGTTGACGCTTTAGAGAGGGCAATAGCCTCTGTTAGNCCACGCATGGTGGTGCTTGACCCTTTCTTTATGATGTCTGCTGGCAGTGATGAATTTAAGTCCAGCGAAATGACACTCATACTAAATGTTCTAAAACAATGGAGAAACGAATACGATTGTTCTATTGCTATTGTCCACCACTATAACAAGGGTGGAGGCGCAGACACTAACAAGCTGTATGGCTCCATGGCTCTTTACGCTTGGAGTGAAAACTCCCTTATGGTTGATAGACCAAAGAGAGATGTCAACGAAGTCATTATCCGTAGGGATATAAAAGACAGCCCTGCCGAAGACCCTCTATACGTGGAGTTCTTTGATATTGATAATGATTACAGCTATGAAGTGTCAACAGATAAAAATAGACCCTCGTCCACAAAGGACAGGGACGCTGACTCGGCTATCATGCACGCTCTTTATGATTTATCCGGACAAGATGAGTTTATAGGAATCAGAGAGATAAGCAATAAGTGCGATGATAACTATGACCGTGTCAGATATAGGCTGCAAAGGTTAGAAGAGCTTGGCAAGGTAGAAGTAAAACAAAAAGGCCGGGCTCTGTTATACAGACCGACCATTGAGGGCGCCAATGAGTATTTGATTGACGAACAGGAAAGCTTATTATAAAAAAATCCCACAGGGGGAGGATCGTCGTGTTCTCTTCCCCCTTGTGGGTATTTTTCTAATAACCTCTATCATATCTATCTTCGAGAACTTGCAAGTAGGCACTTCTTGGAAACTCTGGTAGTCCTTGTAGTTGCCTCTCTCGAGCACTCTTACTCATCAGTTCTATCTCCCTGTGTATGTCCTGCGGTTCGATCCACTCCCCGAAGTTCATCACAAGTCTCTCCTGATAATCCATAAATTTAGTATAGTCCCCATCTATAAAGGCATCTACTGCCATACCCCTCAACCTTCTGTAATCTGCTAACTGAGCAGAGATAAACTTCCAATCATCCTGCCTTTGCATTGACCTTTCAGTTGTCCCTATCGCAGCCATAATAGATTCTGTTGGGCCTATCTCATGTCGCAACCTATTGGTATGTTCTCTTGTTTGTGGAGACAAGGCTCTTGTGTGTAGAAAGCCCGGATCTTCATAGTCTTTCCAATCATGTCTCACCCTGTCAAGGAATGTAAGCGTTCTATTAGTGACCACACCAAATGGCACAAGACCTTCTGCTGCAATGGTAAAGTTATTTATAGCTTGTTGCGTTGCCTCGTCGTCACCTTCACCAAGAGAACGCAAGTAATCAAGCCCACCAGCAGCAAACCTCATTGAAGCAGGGAATTGCATTTCTCCTTCCATCATTGCGTAAGGAAGAATACCTCTCGCTGTTTCCACAGGGTGGATAGTTCTTAGGGTTATACCTGTCATGGACAATGCTTCGGCTGCAATAGCCATAGTCATAACTGTGCCTACAGCTCTATGCACTTGTCCCGAAGTTCCTTGTTCCCACAACATATTGGCCCAGTTAAGAGGCCACGACTGGAAGATACCTATCTGTTTACCTATCGGAGTCTTGTATAGCATCGGAGAGTCTATGCCATACATAAACTGAGTAGCCATTGTGGTTGCATGTGCTATCTCAATAGCCTCTGCGAAATTTGCTCCCTTTTTCTCTATCAAATAGAGAGCCTGCGCNTTGAANACATCCTCTACGTTACTCTTNTCAGACCACTTAAACATATCCATGGATTTTCTCATAGGTTTCCCTATGTATTTGGCAGCTGCTGCATCAGACACACCATACCTTCGGGCAGCTCTTTCAATGGCATTGACCTGTAGCTCCAATCCTTCTTGAAAGACCCTTCCGTGCAGAACCCTATTGTGCTGACCAATGATCCTTGCATATCCTTCTCCGCTAGCCTTCTGCATTTTAGCCCTGCCTATCCAATACAGACCTTCTAATGGATTGCCACTATCTGTTATGGAGGAAGCAGATAAAAACTTCTGCGTAAGGTTTCGTATAGGCATCCATGGGTTGAAGCCCATGCCAGCAGCATACTGTAACTCAGCCACTACAGAACCTATCTCCTTAGCGTATCGTCCCTTCGTATCCATCTTGCCAAGGAATCTAGCTGCCCCTGTAATAGATTGGTTAACTATCTTCTCTTGCTCTGTAGGTATCCCCACAATATGTTCCTTCACGCTATCCCAGACGTCTAGTCTGGTATGGTCAACCTTCCCTAAATCCCTAAAGTTTTTATCAATACTCTTTATTGCTGGCTCGTAATGCTTCTTCTTGCTTAAGCCACTAATGTATCTTTCCACATTATGGAAGAAATTAGGCTCAGCCTCAGCAATCGAACCCTTTCTGTGAAGCTCGTTAGCCCAAAAAATACTATCGATCTTGTCTTCGGGCAACTTTAAATCCCTATAGGTTTTTCTTAATGTAGAATGAGAAGCTTTCTGTATGGCAGCGTCGTTGAAATGAGGCACATAAGCTGCCCTATACATATCAGGNTCAAGCCCAGACTCTANNAACANNTCGTTCATTAAGTCTCTNGCTGNTCTAGANGACTTAAGCATTTNCGGGGTTGTATTAAACGCCCTAGCCTCAGCCTCTAACCGTTTCCCTGTGAGCCAGCCAGCTTTATCTAAGCGGATATCCCTTAAGTTATTGTAAAACAAGTCAGCTAATGGCTGTTCTTCTGGGATTCCTCTTATCCTTGCTGTTTCTCTCATTGTGTCTTCATGAGTAGTAAATACCTTTTGAACCCTCTTCCATACCTTCTTAACCTGTTCGGGCTTTACGTTGAAGTCACTCGCTATTTCATTTATAGTATTCTGGTATCCCTTAGTCTTTGTAACATTGGGGCCAACACCTATATTAGATAGCCTTCTACTAAATTCCCTTATACTAATATTGGCGCTAGCCTGCATATCTGTTCCCTCTATCAACTGAGCTAGCTTGACCCCTTCCCTTCTCCGGACTGACTCTGATGTAGCTCCGAGAGTATCTCCTATCTTCTTAAGCTTCGTCGCGAATACATCCCTAAACTGTTTATCAGCTACCCCTGCTTGTCTAAGAATTCGCATGTTAGGCTCTCCGAGTATTGTTCTTGTCGGAGAAAGAAATCTAGAGAAAACACCTATAGGTTTTTCTAACATAAGAGATTGTTCAAGACTAATAGCTTGACTGTATACACCGTCAGGTAATTCCTGTAAATCTTTTATCCATTTCTGTAGTCCCTCGTATGGCAACCGTTCCTTAATTGGGATGGTGGCAAAGGATGATTAAAGGCAATCATGTTCCCTTCGCCTATTTCCCCCACAAGTTTTGTCCACTGATTCCTTATCCTTATATCGTTTGGCAAGAAATCTGTGTCTGCTAAATTATGAAGCTTAGGTGGATAGCTAAGTCCATACTTAGAATTTAAATCAGATAAAAACTTTTCTGCCCTTGGATGGAAGATTGCCATATCTGGAGTAATTTCTTCTTGCTGGAGCTTCTCTATTAAGTTCTTCTCCAGTATAGGGTCCTTTATTCTATTTAAGCTGGGCAATGCTACATCAGCAGATTCATTGATTATCTTACTAACATGAGTGTCCATTTCCCACCACATATCTTGCAACATGCGTTCCCAATCAGCAATCTTTGTTTGATCCTCATATTTTAATTGTCTAAAATTGTTAACACCTTTACGCTTTAAAGTTCCCTGAACATTATCCCTCACTGCTTTTTGTAGATCAATAGCAGCGTCGTATGTTTCCTTAAATGTCCTTGCTTTCTTAAATTTATCAAACTTTCCAGTCATACCCTTTGTCAGCTTAGTGCCAGCAGTCACCTGTGATGTTCCAATTTCTGTGTTATCTACAATACTTCTAAATATTCTACCATCTCGACCCTTTAGCCCATGCATAATTCCTATGTTGCCTTCACCACCATGCATATTAGAAGGTCCCTTGCTGAGCCATGGAGACATAGCTCCATAACCCCTAGAATCCTTTTTGAATTCTTCTAATAACCCTTGTACATTTGTGGTTCGCTCTTCTTTTAATCTGTTTACAAATGCAGATATATCAGTCTCGGAGTAATCCAGCATCCTTCCCAACCTAACATGAAAATCTGGCGCTGTTGGGTCTAGATTAGCAACCGCANTTACNAACCTATCAGCGTCTTCTACATTACGTGCAATAACCTGTAGCCCTTCTCCGTATTTGCTTCCTTGTGGAATAGCCCTAGAAGCCATACCGAGCGGAACAGGTTCGTTGATGCTTGTAAGTGAAAAGCCTTTTCTCCCAGCCTGAACAGCTGTAAGTTCATTTTGCACAGAACCGTAGGGGTTTGCCCTGCCAAAGGATTGAATTACAGATAGATCGTCACCCCATACAGTGCTTGGAGAAGGATGCTTCATCTCCATCATGGTGTTCTCAATAACTTCCACAGGAGATCTGGTGACTCGTCTCGCAAAGGCTTGGTTATCGGCAAGTGTACCAAGAGCTTCTGACATAGACTTAGGATCCTTAACGTGTAGCATTCGTGTAGCATCTCTTCCGTATATACCAAGAGATTGTTTGCCTGACTGCTGAAACGAAGGTTTTACTTTATCTACAAATGATCTCGGAGTGGCTCTCATGCTTATACGAGAAGCTAGCGCTCCAACACCACCGCCCAAGACCCCACCAGCTACTGCTCCTACCAGTGATTCCTTGGGTATTTCCTGCAATGGCATTTGTTGA
>SL_3KL_010_SEDDRAFT_10004019_pt1 | contig 13342 bp, 39 predicted proteins | sample SodLakKL_010_SED_2_FD_10381 | JGI IMG/M metagenome (IMG submission 10381)
CCGCGTATATACACTGCAACTTTTCAATCAATTCAGATATTTTCATTCCCCAACCACCTGAACATTGGTTATATTCTCAACCACTATCGATTTGAACGTAATTATACCAGAGTCAAAATTAATATCTCCAGACCGAACTGTGCCAGTATAATAAAGGTAATATTTATCACATACATTTACTTTAAAATCAAGTTCCCTGCCTTTTCTAAGGCTACGTGATGCGCCAAATAACACGCGATACCCATAAGAACAACGCTTAACATCTACCGGACAACATGTAAATTTAAGTTGGATGGCTGGATGAGGTAAATTTTTACTAAGTTGATAAATTTCTTCGATTTTCGGATCAGTTATCAAGAACTGAATATCCCCTAAGTATTCATAATACAATTCATCTAACGGTTTTACAAATATTTCAGATTTTCCCATATTCCATCCGCTCCATAACCAGCGCAATTATTGCTGATATTACAAACATTAATCCAACGCTTGCCGCAATAAACAACACAAATGCAAAAAACATATTCCCCTCACTTTATCTCGACATTACTTCAAACCCAAGTTCTTCAAGTTCCGTTATATTAATTGTCACTATATTAGTGACCCGATTTATCATAAGTATAGGTGAATATTTCTCCGAACGCCTAATACTTAATGTAAAATTCCCACCATTATCAATATATGGGTCAAAATAATATATTTCATCAACGTCATCACCAATCATTTTAAATCTCTTTATTTCACTCACCATAAGTTACACCATTCTTCCGAAGCAAAAATACGCAAATATTAAACATGTAATTATTATATATATAATTATTGCCGTAATTAGTACCATACACACCCGTCATGTTCTTCAACTTCTTCAAACCAACGCTCAGTAATTTTCCAATTACAGAATTCCTCTTCATCAAATGCACATAAATATGGATGTGAACCACAATCAAAATATTTGTTAGAAACTTTTAATTGACATGGATATGAACAATCATTACACTGATATACAGTCCAGCAAATCTTTATTTTTGTCATTTCGCATCACTCATTTGTTTTAATATACATGTATAATTGGCATACTGTATTTTAAGATTAATAATTTTTGTAACTATATCTTTTTTGAGAGCTTCATATTCATTCAGATTACACTCAATTTCATCTAATTTATATCTAATTTCCTCAATAGATAACATATTCTCCCTGCCGGACTCGAACCGACATCGTAAGATCCAAAGTCTTACATGATTGCCTATTACACTAAGGGAGTTAAATGCGTGAAACAGGATTTGAACCTGCGAACTCCTATGAGAATGGATCTTAAGTCCACCGCATTTGACCGCTCTGCCATTCACGCAAAAAATATATTATTTATTCCTCACTTAANTCATCAATTGCCATGTNTAATGTCTTTGNTGTTTCAAATAATTTTTGATGAACGTAGATTAATGAAAAGTCAAATTCATTATTTTCATTGCTAAGTTCAGTATAAATATTTAGCAACACATCACTTATTAATGCGTGTGCGCTAATTAATTCCTCGTAAATACATTGTTTGTGTCCTGCGTCCATTGCCTCACTTCCTACTACTATATTGTCACTGAAAGAGCATAAATGTATGGTTAAACTATCGCTTTAAGTATTGTTCTATCAACCAGTTATAGTAAACTTCGTGCCAGAAGTCAATGTCTACATCCCAAAGCGCGCAATATAGCCGGAATAGGATATGCACTGGTGCAGGTAAAAATAGATGGGATTCTTTCACCATCAAATCCGAATCAATATTTATTGCGTGCAGTAACTCATGATATACTCGTAACCACATTGTTTTATCTGGCAAATTATAATCAATATGAACACATCCCCTACTTCCATGCTCCTTTCCAAACGCACATCCGGCAAAATATTTTGGTTTTGGCGTAGTAAATATGTAAAATGTATTTGGTGCATCTGGAATGTACATATCACTAAACTGATCCCACTGCAAGTACGATCCGTCTGGCGTGCCTACCTCAAATTTAAAGACAAATGCTCGCGGCAAATTGCCTAATAACGGCTCTATGCGCTCCTTTAAGGCTTGATCCTGAAACCAGAGTGTGAAGATCATACTATCATTAAGTACCAGTATGTCGCCGCCGCTCCAACAATTGCGCCAATGAAAAATGCAATGGTCGAATTTTGGTCTTGTGCAAAAAGCCACTTTAAAAGGTCATTTGTTATGGGCGGGATTTCAATTGGCTTTCCATCATCAATAACTGTGTCGTCTGGATCATCATCAATAGGTGGCTCATCTATTACTGTTGGTGGTAATGTATCAACCTTGATAATCAGCGTATCGGGTATAATACTCATACCATTATTGCGCCGCATAGATAGTCGAATAATATATGTTCCCTCTTCTTCAAATTCATAAGTAAACCACTTTACCTTACTAACTCGGCAAAGTTCATAGTTTTTATATGTTGTTCCCTCTAATACTTCCTGCTGAACAACCCAAGTTACTGTGTTTACATCATACCCATTATCACCATTTTGGCTTGGTGAATCAATACTAAATGTATATTCATTTTCAGTAATCTTTTCTACTTTAATTTTAGCTTCAACTAACATTTAATCATCTCCATATAGCAATTTAATTTTATAATATATAAGGTTTGCGCTTTAAAGGGAGTTTTCTTATGATAATGGCAAATCGTAATACTGCGTGATACCGCAATGTAGACAGTCCGAATCCGCGCGCTCACCGATAACTATATATATAGACAGCCGCTTCCACCTGCTACTATATAAGGGTATCGATCCGAATCTACATAACCTTTATATAGTTTGGACGCTATATATATAAACACCCAAGTTTATATTACCCGATCCACATTCTTATTTTTTCAGATATGACGAAGTATGTTTCGTCAATTGTCGAAAAATTTCCCTTTAAAGAGAGTTTTCTTATGTATATTAAAAAATTTCGCCTTTAAAGGGTGTTTTCTTATGTGCCTGCCGCTCACAATAAAATATAAAATTATTCCTTTTTTCTATTTTCTATCTTTTTATTTATTTTTGTTACTTAAAAATATTTTTTATTTATTTTTATTACTTAAAAATATTTTTTATCTATTTTACTCTTCTTCATCCAGTTCATATACTAAATAAATTAATGTATTTTTTTTATATACATTAAATTCACCTACATCAAATACCGCATCAAAAGCCTCAATACATACTTCGCGATCACCATACCAAGCCATAATATTTTCTAACGCTTTTATAAATTCACTTACTTTCATAATTATCACATCCCATTTACCAACATTTCATATGAATTATTGTAATTGTTAAAGCCGCACTAATCGTAATCAATACTATTAAAAATATTGATAATTTAATATCATCAGTCATTTTCCATCACCTTCAGTTTCCCCAAGAACAATTAGTGCATAAATCAATTCCGCATCTTTGAACTTCCTCATGATAATTGGAATCATGTTATTTTTGGTAAAATTATAATGCTTTTTGCGGTGTCTGATAAAGTGCCATATATATTCAGCCTCAAACTTTTTCAAGACCAAGCATTACATATGTTGGATGTTCTGGGTTCGTATTTAATACTACATTAATAGTATCATTAATCTGAATATACTCATCATTTGTCATAATCAAACTCCACTAATTTATTGTATGGATTATACTTAAAATGATCACACTTCCCAAACATACTTACTTCATTGAAAATCACATCTCCAATCTTTACCCTATGAATGTCAAGCAAATTAAGAATCTCTGGAATTAGATGTTTATTATCTATATAACTAATACATGAATTATGATTTTTATGCTGTAAAAAATATGTACATGTAAAACAACATTCCATTTTTTCTTGAATCTTATAATTTACACTTTTTAGCAACACTATTCACCACATCCATATATTTTACCATTACATAATTCATATTGTGCAATAATAGCCCTCTCACAATCATCACATCTAAAAATTAATGTAATGTGATTAATATCATGAGATGCATATATTGCACTCTCAAATAATTGATCTCCTCCACAATAAGGACATTTCATCATATCACCATTTTACTTCATGTCCACACACATTACAAATATATCCATCAACAAATGTTTTATATGCTGGAAATCCATGACATTCTCCCATAAACTCTCTACTGGTAATATCTTCTAAATCATTACTACCACACTCAAAACAATATTTTGGCGCATCACATACAGCATATTTACATTCACCACAAAGAGCATCAGGGTAATCATCATCTAAAAGCGTTTCACCACAATTTTCACAATACATATTTACCACTCCGATAATGTGGGCTTTACTAAATATATTATTCCAATACTTGCCATTGCACATAGGAATATTGAATTTAGCATAAGTCCAAAAGACATAGTTGCAAATGTTAAACAAAGAATTAGTAATTTATCCACTACGTTATTTACTACCATTTTAATATCACCGCCGCTAACATTCCCGCAATAATAATATACAATGGCTCACCGATATATGCGACTGATAAAACAATTGCAATGAAAAAAACTTTTGCAATGTCTTTCATTTAATCACCTAAATTAGATTCCCATCTTCATCAAACCGTATAATTGCAACAAATTTAACTTCATGAATTTTATTACAGACATTGCATAGATATTTTACAAATAAAATTTGTCTTTGCGAATACATATCTACACTAATTGTTTCTTCTGATTTACAGTAAGGACATTCACCAAGAATCATAATTTACTCCACTCCTAAAAGATGTTACTCTTTTAGGATTTATAGGTAAAAAATAATTAATTAATATTAATTTTTTTCTATAATTTTAATATCTTTATATCCGCTTTCTTCAAGACCACAAATTGCCTCATCATATCCATAATATCCCCAACATGAATCAATTTCATTTTCATATTTAGTTACAAATTCACCCTTTGCATTAAATAAATCTTCTTCTTCACATACAATCCATCCAAAACAATAACCATTAAGCCAATTGTTATATGTGTCCAAGTAACTTTTAAGAACACTAAATTTCAACTCTTTTGGTGCAACTAAATATCCATATGAATCCCAACCACAATTGTAAGGATATTCATTTGTAAGACTTAATGAAAGTCCACCATGATCATATGCTTTTAGTAGAAAAATATTAAATTCATCTTCATTAAAATCTTCAATAATTTCACTTTTATCATCGTAATTATGTGGTGTGCCAAAACTATACTTGCTACTAAACTGAAATATTTTAATTTCAAAATCTTCTGGCTCTTCACAAAAAGCATCATGAACTATTTTTGCATACATATTATCGACCTCCTACTGGTGAACATTGATTACAATAAAATATTCTTTGTTCTAATCCACAACATGAATCAGCACATCCCTCTTCAATACAAATTTTTTCAAGGGTTGCATAATTTTTATTAATATTTACACATACACATATTGCATCTTCTACTGGAATATCTTCTTCGCATTCATGACAATACACAAATAGATCAGCATAACAATCTTCACAATAATACTCATCACATGCATAAAATGCATCTTCTGTATAAATTGCCTCATCACATGAATGGCAAAATGTTACAATATCATCATGACAATTTTCACAATAAACCGAATTATCAAATACACACATTACATCTTTATCAAATATCTCACCACATTTTTCACATTCAAATAAATATTCCTCAAAACACCCTTCACATATTACACCATCGTCAAGTATAATATAATCATCATTTTCTGAAACAAACTCTTTGTTACACATTTTACAATATACATAAATTTCATCTTCTACCATAATAATCACCCAATATTATTAATCATGCTCGCCTAATTGAACTTTGTGTTCATTCTCAATATAACATTTTTGACACATCAATACATCATCAATATAGTTTAAATCTTCCATTAAAAATAATCTATCACAAATATCACATTCTCCATAATTACAACTTTCTAATGCAATATTAATACAGTCATAACAGAAATGAATTTCATCATCTCGTATTTGATAATTGCCAGTAAATAACTCACCACAATTATCACATTCATATAAGGTCATATTCGCCTCCTACATATCTTTACGTCATATAGAACACATCTATATGACTCTATAAAAATATTAGGATTATATTATAGTATAATATATCATTCCAGCATCACGATTATGATAATCATATATTTTAGTCTGATTATCCCATGTTAATTCAACTTCATCAATATAATATCCTCCTCCGAGCGCATCTAAAAAATAATATGTTTCTTTTAGAGTTTTGAATTTATACTCACCAAAGTCATTTAATTTAACTACAATCATTTACTTCCTCCATATTATCATTATCAATAATAATTGAAAGTACATCATATAATATACATTCATAATCACCTTTTCCAGAAAATCGACATTTTTCACATGTTTTTTGCTGCTCACAAATTTTATCAGCAATAAAATATAATTGCCTCGGCTTATCAATTTTTACCATAAATTCACCAACTAAAATGTTCTAAATACGGTATTAAATGTATATTCATTTGATATACAAATACCAAGTTTTGTGAGATAATCCATAATTTCAAAATACATATCAGGATATGAATACATTGAATCTGTAAATTTTGAATCACCCACAATATTATTAAGTTCTTTATTTTCAGAATCAGTTAATTTTCTGGATACTACAAATATCCATGTTATGTTATTTGAAAGCCCAACCTTGATAATTTCTTTCATGTTTACCATAAATTCACCCACTAAAACATTCTAAATAATGCGGTAACTGTATAATCATCCAAAATACAAACACCAAGATTTGTCAGATAATTCATAATTTCATCATACATATATGAATGTGTAAAATCTGAAAATTTTGGATTATATACAATATCCATAAGTTCAACCATCTCTAAATCAGTTAATTGTCTGGACGTTACAAATACCCATGTTATGTAATTTGAAAATCCAATTTTAATAATATCTTTCATTTTTTTTATATCACCTCTTTACTTTGTGCCAAATGGGAAATCCCAAATGACATTCCAAAAAAGAGTAATATAATTTATTCAAATATAATTTCTTTATTTTTAAGAACCTCCTCTGCTACGTGAAATATATTGTAGTTTGAAACACAATTGGATAAAAATGCACAGTCACCACATGATTTTATATATGTACATTTATAATCATCTATTTTATCACATTCATCGAATAAATGTAGATATAAAACGGCAATATATTCATCATTTGTCGGTTCTCTTATAATCACCTTATCTTCAAATTTTCCAATTGGTGGCATATAATTATCTTTGTCTAATTTAATATTTACAAGTTCAATAAATCCAGACTCAGATAATATATTTTCAAGATGTGTTATCCATATACCTTTTCTACTCCCATATCTTTTTAATATAAAATGTGCCATATCTTCTACATCGGTTAATTGACGAGTGTAAATTTTTGTTTCCTTAATCATAAATTTAATGCGCTTCATAATCCATCACCAAAAAATATAAATTAATTAAATTATTATACCTGAAATGCGCCACAATTTTCCATGAAAAAATCACGCTTTTTAATCAGATCAGCAAGTTCATGCTCTTTTGTTATAATCGTCCGATTCATCTTATCAATTGCATCTTCTGTTTTAAATCTAATAAGTTCAAGTTCACCAACTGGAGCAATTTCATATCTATCAGATGCATCAGTAATTGTTGCAAACCGAATTTCAGCAGATGAATAATCCATATTAATATATGCAACATTAATTGCTGGTTGCTTTTCAAAATCATTAAATCCAATAATCATACCATTATATACATCATATGAATCATTGTAACCCTTTACCATAACTTTTACTGGATCACCAATTTTATATGAGTCAATCTTCTTTGCAGTTTCAGTAATTTCAAAAATCTTTCCCTTAATTTCAACCTTTCGTGTAGACATTTTTCATTCACTCCATTTTTGTGCCAAATAGAACACATCTAAATGGCTCTCCAAAAATAAGTAAATTATTTAATATATTTTAACCAATCTTTTTCAATAAGTTCCCTTATCAATTTATCCTTATCATATTCTACTTGAAAAATCTCAAATAATTCATTCCAATATTCAAAATCATTAAGTTCCTCTAATTCTTCACTATATCCACTATTGATTCTAAAACTACTGTAATCACTAAAAAATTCAATAAAAAATTGAATCTCGACCCAAGTTTTATTTTCCGATTCAAATAATTTTAATTCATAATCTCGTTTAAATCCAATAATATATTGAAGAACTTCTTTTATATTAAAAAGATCAGCATACATATTATCAATTGGAGTTTTATTACACATAGTGCAACCATCCCCTTTCATTCAATTCTTTATATATTTTATCTTTATCATATTTCATATTATGTAAATCAAATATGCATTCCCAATAATGAATATCATCAATATCAGAAAATTCTTCACAATCAACAGTTAATCTAAATTGTTTTACGCCATCTTCAGATGGCATAGAAATATAATCAATATAAAATTCAATCTCTACCCACGAACTACATCCATTGTTATTTATACTAAGTTCATAATCTCGATTAACGCTATCAATAAATTTTAAAATATAATATAATAAATCAACTTCCTTTGCTATTGCATAAATTGGATTCATGATAATCACAGCATACAGATAATATCCCTCACTAAAAATTCCTCATTACATTCATCACACGTAACTACTCCATGTGCATCTGGTTCTAAATATTTTTCAACCTCACAATATGGGCAATTCCAAATGGCAATATCAAAGCCTTCATATTCTGACTCTTCCATATTAAAATGTCCAAGTTTTAATTTCCCAATTGTGCCAACAAATTCTCTATCTTCAAAAATCTTAACGGTTTTTCCTAATTCTGTTAGTCTATTCTCATCAAATCTATAATCATCCATATATTCATTAAGCCAGTCATACGCATCAAATAAAGTATGTGCAATTTTCTTTTCTTTACCATCATACAATTTTATATAATACATAATTTACTCCACTTCCAACAAATCACTGTTGGAATTTATGGGTAAAAATATATTTAATAAATTTATCCACCAATCTCTTTTAATTCTTCTTGATAATATCTAAATAAATCTCTCGGTGCTTTAGTGCCGCTTTCTCTACATTCTTTTCCAATGGCAATTCCAATTAATGGCATTGCAATTTTTACAATTTCGCGGTCTTTTTCTGGTAAGTCAAGTAATATTTTTCTAATTGTAGACGTAATTTCAATGTCTGGTAAAAACAACTTATCTGAATTACGCTTTTCTTTTTCAGTGGTATATTTTGGATCATCCCGCTTAAATTTAAATAAATCCCCTTCTCCATTTTTAACTATAATTCCTTCATATGAAGGAAACATATCAAATCGTAAATTAATTCCGCTAATTAATTTTTTCTCATCAGTTATATATTCACTTCCAAGCATAGGAACAATTGGAATATTATAATGGTCACATTTTGAAACTACTTCTAATGGGGAGAGCCATTTATAACCATCATGAATATCGAATGCTTGAAAATGCGTCTTTTCATGCATTTCAAATCTTGCCGGAGATTTACCTTTAACCATTAATTCTCCAAATATAATTGCGCTTGGGTTATCATAGAGATATTGTTTAATCTCATAAATCCCCGGACATTCAAGAATATAATTTTTAAGTTGCTCAACTGCTACATCATATTCTCTACTTCTTACACCAATCTCATCATTTGCGTCAAGATAAATTCCAATGTTTGAGCCGTCACGCTTTAATTGATACCATACTTTTCTATGAGTGAAATTTTCAAGATTTTTATCCCTGAAGTTTTTAATTTTTGGATAAATTAGCGGTGTTTTCCCGGCATAATTATATCGCACAATATAATGTGCGCCACAATTCGGACATTTACGTTCATCATATAAACGCCCGTCATCTTTACGGCGAATTTCCAGATAAATTAATTCTGGATGGTTACATTTTACACATTTAGTTACCATGTTTATCTCTCATTCTTTTTAATTGCCTTTAAATTATCCTGTTCAAGAGCAAATGCACTTAATTCATCAAGAATTTTATTTAGTCGCCCATTCTGATCTGGCACTTCAACAAACATAATATCATAATAAATATCATCAATTACATCTTTCATAATGTCCAAAATTTCAGACGTAAATTCTTGCTCCATAGTGTTTAGCCTCCATTTATTTTTACTCTATGTAGCCACAACTACATAGATTTATAAAATAAAGTAAGGTATTTATTACTCATCACTCATTTATTATTCACCCGAAGTAAGTTTCTTTTAATTGATTCTTCATTTACGCAACGATACCAATTTTTATTATAATTTCTCGCCCCTCTTTCAGCATCTTTTTTAGATACATAAACATTAGATATATTTTTCATTAAAATCCACTCGGCGCAATTACCATTGTTACCATTTGAACCCGCTTAACATTATGTAAGTCAAGCCATAGGACAATTGCTTTAAATGCATAATACCAATCATCAAATGAATCTAATATTTTTTGAATCTCGCTCATTTCTTCATTGGTTAATTCCCGGCAAAGAAAAAGTTGTAATCTATTTCCCGGCACTTTAATTAGTAGTTGCATCATTAGATAATTCCTCGCAGATAAATAATTCCGTGCCAAACAAGCACAAATACACTGATCAAAATTAAAATATACAATGAAATGATCAGATAGTAAAATTTAAATATTCTGCTACCAAGCTTTTCCATTTTCTCTTCAAAATCGTTCATATCAAATCCCATATTACCACGCCCAAAATACATAAATTAAAGTTACAATAGCGATACCATAAATAATCAATTTTGTTGTGTCGTCCATTTAAATCACTCCTTATTAATATCATCAATTGCGCACATTACATCATATTCAAAATAATCCAATTCACCATTTTTTACTTTGCATCCAATACCTTGCATAAATTTATTTGATATAATTTCATATGCTAACTTTTTACCATAACGCACAACTAATTCATTATACGTTACCATTTTCAAACACCTTAATTCGCTCTTCAAGTTCAATAACTCGATTCTCTAATTTTATTAATCTGCTCGACATTAAAATTACAACATCCTGAACAGATTTTATTGAATTTACTGTTCTTTCAAATAGTTTTAACTCTTCATTATCCATGTTTTCACCTTTCAATTCGTGTTTAATAGAGCGCATCTATTAAACAATCCGATAAAAAGTGATTTAATTATTTACTTATAATAACAATGAATACAGATCCCAAGACTACTAATCATTTCATTTCTTTTACCGCACTTTTTACATGCTGGAATTGATAGTCGCACCTGTTCAATAGCGGAATATAATTTACAGGTCGCATTTGAGTTAGGAATGTAATAGTTGCAATTTTCGCATCCATCATCAAAATATACACAATACTGCGCAAATACTTCTGATACAATATCAAGTGCCTCATCAATCTTCATTTTTATACCTCCGCATAAAGTAATTGTTCATAGACTTTCATCGATTGAGTTAATTCTTTAATTTGGACAATTGCCTTTAACGCGGCAATATATCCATAAATATTTGCTAAGCGCAAATGTTTATTCTTATTGTTATTTGCCATTTTAGATAACCGTCTTATTTCGTCAATTAAATCAAAGATGTCCTTTTCATACATTCCCTCATCATAAAAAATTTCATCGAACCCAAGCGCAAACTCATTTTTAATTTCCATCATATGCGAATCCATTTAAGCCACCATCAATTGATATGTTGGTATTTTATAAGTGTATTTCACTGTTAATTTCGTAATGCTTTCACCAGTTGCTAAATTTTTTACATCAAAATGTGCAAAATTTAATTCCCTTCTTTGAACAGTTTTATACACTAATTTATTTCTTCCAAATTCACGTTCCCAATATGTAAGAATTTTATAAAAATCCTTACCTTTAATATGTAAGATTGGCGGTATCATTTAAATCACCCTCTTTAAAAACCTTGCCGCAATTGCCTTCTTTGCCGCATTTACAAGTATAATAGGTCTAACCATTTAATACACATCCTTATTTATATATCATCATAATAGTTAAAGAATACACCATAATCCCAATAAGTCTAATTAATTCCTCACCTTGAAGACTTACAACCATAATTCCAATCAATCCCATTAGTCCAAAACTAATTATTCTCATAATACCTACATAATCAACCATACATTACTCCACTCTTATAAGCCGCAACTTATAAGATTTATGGGTAAAAAGAATTAATATAGTAATTCAGCCTCTTTCTTTAACTTTACCTTATCATACTCTACAATCATTTGTGATAATACCTTTACAGCATCCATATCATACATCATTTGCACCACTTCCATTTTTTTTTCATTAAAATTTTATGCTATTCCGCGCTGGAAATAACAAACTCAATCACTTTATCCTTCTGATGATACCTTATTTTACCTTTAAAAGCAAAAATACGCACTAATCCGTAAATTAAATTCATCTCATCGTAATCATTCCCTTCTAATATCCGAATCCTAATTAAACCCGGAACAACTTCCAAACTCACGTTTAAATTGTGAATATGCACAAATTCGATAAATTTTTTGTGCTTTTTGCGCGTAATAAATATGGTATCAAATACCATCCATTCTTCTTCAATCTTATTTCTCGGAAACATAAGCAACACAACCTAAATGTTAGTAAATAGATGCTATTTGTAGTAAATGGGTTACATACTTACCACCAAATTAAATTATCTATTTAACTATACATAATATGTTTATGTAAATGATACTATACTGTATCATTTACCTTTAAACTACTACTATTATATATATATATTATTATAGAGCAATAAAAAGGATAAAAAAATAATCCTTTTATTTTTGCTTTTAAAGGGGTCTATTATGTAGTGGGTTCACTTACAACAACAAAAAAAAAATAATGTTGATGCTTGCCATTTTTCCTTAACTGTTTCAATTCAATACTTGAATTGACTGTCTGACTAATATTGATGAATATTAGTCTAAGATCTAATAATCTGCTGACCTGATCCCTATACCGCCGATCAGACGCCTATATCAGCGTTATCAGATAGCCTATCAGCGCGATCACTATAATGGTGATGATACCCCTACCTGAGCGTGAAACAGTCGATAGCAGACAGCATAGAGCAATAACGAACAGTCCGATCCCTGACCACGGCATAGGCTAATATAGGCTCTTTGATCTGATAAAGTCTGCGGAATGGCTTTATTTTTGAAAAAGAAGGGTAAATTAAATGGTTTATTCTGAAAGAGAGAGAAGAGGAG
>SL_3KL_010_SEDDRAFT_10004020_pt1 | contig 13340 bp, 10 predicted proteins | sample SodLakKL_010_SED_2_FD_10381 | JGI IMG/M metagenome (IMG submission 10381)
CCCGCCTCACCACAGCCGCCTACGGGCAGTGGCTCCACCGCGTCTCGTGGCGGCAGGCCAGCGACTCCCGGGACCGCTTCGGCACGGCCCGCTACGCGGAACGCTTCACCTGTCCCGCAGAGGCCACGGGACCGGCGGAGTGCGGCAACCAGGGACGTCCTCGCACCTATCGCTTCGCAGGTCTGGAGCCCCGAGTGGCCATCCCCTTCTACCTGGGTACAATCCTCGGTGAGGCCGACTTCGGGATGCGGCTCCACCTTGAACGGGTGAGGCGGCGCCGACTGCAGGGGGATGGCCCCGCGGCCCGGACGGGGACCCTGATCCAGGACAACGGCATCGAGACCGCGGCCATCTCCGCCTTCGCCCAGAACCGGCTCCACCTGGGAGCTTGGGAGGTGACCCCCGGTCTCCGGTTCGAGCACGTCCGGGCCACCAACGTGAACCGCATGGTGCAGGCCCGCGAACGGGACGACTACAGCCGGTGGCTCCCCGGTGTGGGGGCGGCGGTGCAGCTCCCCCGGGGAGTCACCGTCTTCGGTGGGGTGCACCGCGGGTTCGCTCCCCCACGCCCCGCCGACATCCTGGAACCACGACCGGGCGAAGGCCTGGTCCGGGTCGATCCGGAGGTAAGCTGGAATCAGGAGCTGGGCGCCCGGGCGAGGTGGGGGAGCACCGCCGAGTTCGAGGCGACGCTGTTCCGAATCGACTTCGGGAATCAGATCGTACCGGGAAATGCGTCAGATGGTGGCCCCCTTTTGGTGAACGGGGGCAGGACCCGGCACAAGGGCGCGGAGGCGTGGATCCGGGTAGGTGGGGCCGGGGGTGGCCCGGGCGATGGAGCCTTCCTGGAGCTGAGCTACACCTGGCTCCCAGTGGCGGATTTCGCCGATGGCCGCCTCAGTGTGGTGGATGGGATCACGCCCATCCATGGGAAGCGGCTCCCCTACGCCCCCCGGCACCTCGCAAATCTGGGGGTGGGAATCCGCACTCCGGCCGGAGTGGAGCTGCGCCTCCAGGGGGATCATGTGGGAGTGCAGTTCGGCGATGATCTGAATACCCGGGAGGGGTCGGCGGACGGGCGCAGGGGAGTGATCCCGGCGAGCACCGTGTTCACCCTCGGTGCAGAGGCGACCGCCGGCCCTGTGCGGGTACACGTGGCCGTGCGGAACCTGCTGGACGGGGTGCACGTCACCGACCGGCTGAACGGGATCATGGTGGGGATGCCCCGCACCCTGAATCTGGGAGTGGACTGGGAGTGGGGACGATGAGTTCCCGCGCCTGGAGCCGCCGCGACTTCCTCCTCCTCGGTGGAGGTGCCCTGACGCTGGCTGCCACGGAGGGGCTGTGGGGGACCGACCTGAGGGGAGTGGTCCGGCCGGGGGTGGAGGGGGGTCGATACAGCTCCACCCCCCAGATCGTGCGCATGGGGTGCATCCTCCCCGCCGGGGACACCGGCCGGGGCTCCGGGACCGGGGCCGGGGTTCTTCTGGGCGCGGAGGAATCGGAGCAGGTGGGGGCGCTCCTGGGCGTGGAGCTGGACCTCCAGGTGGAGCGGGTGGAGGGCCTGGAAGAAGCGGAGGCCGCCGGGGCTCGGCTCATGGCTGCCGGAGTGCAGGTCCTGGTGGGAGCCATGCCGCCTCCAACCACCCGGCCGCTGAGTCGGATGGCTTCTCGGGCGGGAATCCTCTTCGTGGACGCCGGCGCCTCCAGCGTCGCCCCCTCCACCGCCACCGATGCCGTGTGTGCCTCCCCCCTCTTCCGGGTGGGGGTGGATCCCGCCACGGGACTGGGCCTGGTGCTGGAAGCGTTGGCACTGGAGGCGCAGACCACCGGTGTCGCCGAGGGATTCACGACCCTGGTGGGGGACCCCGGCGACCCGCAGCTTTCACGGGGCCGGACGATCCTGACCCGCCTGGGCCAGGGTACCCGGATCGTCGACGCCGCCACCCCGGACCACGTTCTCTCAGACGAACTCAGGTCCCTGACCGAAGGGGATGCATCGGGCCCAACCCGAGTCCTGCTGGTGGGCCCCGCGGCACTGAGTCGGGTCTTCCGCCCAGGCGCCGTGGGGACGGCTCATCGTGTTTTTGCCACCACCCCCCTTCAGCCCGGGGGGCCCCGTCCGGTCGTTCCGGTCCATGCCCCGGCCCTCTGGCACCCTGGCCTGATCCGCTTCGGGGCCGCTCAGCTCAACGAGAGGCACGAACGGCGCTTCGGGACCCCCATGGATCCGTCGGCCTGGGCCGGATGGTTCGTGGTGAAGCTCCTCTGGGAAGTGACTCTCCGAGAGGGTACCGGCAGGAGGGGTGGATCGCTGGGGGAACGGCTGGTGGACCCGGCCACCCGCTTCGACGGGCACAAGGGGGCGGGGATCGGTTTCCGCTCCGATGGCCTTCTGCGGCAACCCCTGTACCTGGTGCGCACCGATCCGGACGGGGGATCGGAGGTGGTGCACGAGGGTCCCGTCGCACCCCGGGAGACACCCTTCGCGACGGCCTTCGACTCCCTGGGGCCGGCGGAGTCCCCCTGCAGGGGAAGAGGGGTCGATTCCCCATCCCCCCTCCCTTCCGGGCCCCGAACCTCGGTCCCCTCCTCCCTCGCCTCCACCCGCTCCCCTTCCCCACGCGGTCTGTTGCCCGGATCTCGGGTGGCGCCACTCTTCCTGGCGATTCTTCTCCTGCTGTCCCCGCCCGCTCTCCAGGCACAGTCCCCATCACCCTCCCAGGCCCCCCTGGTCTTCGTCACCAACGAGATCTCCGGAGACATCACGGTCATCGACTCCGGCACCGATGAGGTGGTTCGGACCATCCCGGTCGGGAGCCGCCCCCGGGGCATCCGGGTGAGCCCCGACGGGGGCACGGTGAGTGTCGCACTGAGTGGGTACACCCCCGAGATCCTCACAGAGGCCGATGTCATCGTCTCGGTAGACGTGGCCAGCGGGGAGATCATCCGGCGCTACGATGCCGGAACCGACCCCGAGACCTTCGATCTGAGTCCCGATGGTCGAACCCTCTTCATCTCGAACGAAGATGCCGGCACTGCCACGGTGGTGGACGTGGAGACCGGGGAGATCCAGGCCACCCTCTCCGTGGGCGTGGAGCCGGAGGGGGTTGCCGCGAGCCCGGATGGACGCTGGGTCTATGTCACCGCCGAAAGCAGCAACACAGTGGCGGTCATCGATGCCCGGACCCGGACGGTGGTGCACGCCTTCATGGTGGATGCCCGGCCCCGATCTGCCGCCTTCTCCCCCGATTCTCGCCGGGCCTACGTGACCAATGAGATCGGGGGGGTGCTCTCCGTGGTGGACGTCGAAGGGGGACATCAGGTGATCCACACCATCGATCTGGCGGGGGGGGAGTCAAAGCCGGTGGGCGTGGTGGTGTCCCCGGACGGACACCGGATCTACGTCGCCAACGGACACGCCCACAGCGTGTCGGTTATCGACGCGGCGACCCTCGAGGAGATCGAGCAGATCCCGGTCGGGCGTCGCCCCTGGGGCATCGCCATCACCCCGAGCGGGGACAAGCTCTACACCGCCAACGGCCTCTCCAACGATGTCACGGTCATCGACACGCGCACGGGAGACGTGCTCTCAACCATACGTGTCGGGAACAAGCCCTGGGGGGTGGCCATCCAGCCATGACCCCCTCCATCCCACGCCGAATTCTGGACGGTACCATGTCCCTTCGCCGTCGGCCTCAGGCCTCGCTTCGCCTAGCCTTCCCACGGGTGGGTAGCATCCTTCTGCTTCTCGTGCTGATCCCGGGGGTGTTGGGGGGATGTGGATCCGACGGGGACGAGGGTCCCCGGACCCGGGAAGCGACCCCCTGGTCTCCCCCGGACGCCTCCCTCACCGAGCTGGCCGCCGATGACGGCCAGTGGGTCATGGCATCCAAGGACTATGCCCAGACCCGCTTCAGCGGCCTCACCCAGATCGACACCGAAAACGTGGGGCGGCTGCGCCTGGCCTGGACCTTTTCCACCGGAACGCAGCGGGGGCACGAAGCGGCCCCGCTCGTGGTGGGAAGCCGGATGTTCATCGTGACCCCCTTCCCGAACATCGTCTATGCCCTGGACCTGGCTCAGGAGGGGGAGATGCTCTGGCGCTTCGACCCCCCCACGGACCGGGCCGCTCAGGGGGTGGCCTGTTGTGACGTGGTCAACCGGGGCGCCGCCTACTCCCATGGGCGCATCTTCTTCAATACCCTGGACAACCACACCTACGCCCTGGATGCGGAGACGGGCGAGGAACTCTGGGGCACCCGCCTGGGAGACGTGAACCTGGGGGAGAGCATGACCATGGCTCCGCTGGTGGTGGGAAACCATGTGCTGGTGGGCAACAGCGGGGGCGAATTCGGGGTGAGGGGGTGGATCACGGCCCTGAATACCGAAACGGGCGAGATCGCGTGGCGGGCCTACCACACGGGTCCCGACGAGGATGTGCTGATCGGAGAACGATTCCGCCCCTTCTACGCGTCCGACCAGGGGACCGACCTGGGGGTCACCACCTGGCCCCCGGAGCGGTGGCGGATCGGGGGGGGGACCGTCTGGGGTTGGATCTCCTACGATCCCGAGCTGGACCTCATCTACTACGGGACCGGAAACCCGGGGGGATGGAATCCGGAGCAGCGCCCCGGGGACAACAAGTGGAGCACCACGATCTTCGCCCGGGACCCCACCACCGGTGAGGCGGTCTGGGCCTATCAGGTGACTCCTCACGACGAACACGACTATGACGCCGTGAACGAGAACATCCTCCTGGATCTTCCCATCGAGGGGGTCACCCGGAGGGTCATCGTCCGACCTGGACGAAACGGCTTCCTCTACGTCATCGATCGGGAGACCGGCGAGGTCCTCTCGGCGGATCCCTTCGGGCCGGTGAGCTGGGCTTCGGGGGTGGACCTGGAGACCGGCCGCCCCATCAAGAATGAGCTCAAGGGGACAGGGAATCGCCTCGCCACCAACGTCTGTCCCGCCGCCCCCGGAATGAAGGACTGGCAACCCTCGAGCTATTCGCCGCAGACCGGGCTCCTCTACATGCCCCACAACCACCTCTGCATGGACTACCGGGGAGTGGAGACCAATTACATCGCCGGGACCCCCTACGTGGGGGCCGAGGTGGTGATGTACGCGGCACCGGGGGACGGCCACCGGGGGAAGTTCACGGCCTGGGATCCCCTGGAAAGGCGCATCGTCTGGCAGATCGACGAAGAATTCCCGGTGTGGACCGGGGCGGTGGCCACTGCGGGGGACGTGGTCTTCTACGGGACGCTGGACCGGTGGTTCAAGGCGGTCCACGCACACACCGGAGAAGAACTCTGGCGCTTTCGCACCGGGTCCGGGCTCATCGGGCAGCCGGTGACCTACCTGGGGCCAGACGGACGTCAGTACGTCGCCATCCTGGATGGGATCGGGGGGTGGGTGGGGGTAGTGGCCTTCGGGCTCCTTCCCTCGGACGACCCCACCATCGCCCTGGGCTTCCCCAACGCCGTGCAGGACCTGGCGGGACAGCCCATGGGCGGAACCCTCTATGTCTTCGCACTTGACCCGGAGGAGTGATGCAGACCGTAACGTGGCCAGGCCGGTACGTGGGTGGGATCCTCCTCTGGGCGTTTTTGGCCGGGTGTTGGGTCTCGGGTGAGGCTGGGGAAAGCCCGGGCCAGCGGGAACTCCGGATCTGTGCCGATCCCAACAACCTCCCCTTCTCCAATGAAGCGGGCGAAGGGTTCGAAAATCGCATTGCCGAGCTGGTGGCCGAGGAACTGGATGCGGTCCCCACCTACACCTGGTGGGCGCAGCGTCGGGGATTCATCCGAAACACCCTCCGGTCCGGTCAGTGCGACCTGGTGGTGGGTCTTCCGAGCGGTTACGAACTGGCTCTTCTCACCCGCCCCTACTACCGCTCCACCTACGTCTTCGTCCAGCCACCCGACAGCGAGTTCCTGGTGGAATCGCTGGACGACCCCCGACTCGGGGACCTCCTCATCGGGATCCACATCAGCGGGGATGACTACCAGAACCCTCCCGGATCCCAGGCGCTGGCTACCCGTGGCCACGTGGACAATGTCCGGGGCTACACCCTCTACGGAGACTACAGCCAACCGAACCCGCCGGCCCGGATCTTCGATGCCCTGGATTCGGGAGAGATCGACGTGGCCATCGTCTGGGGGCCGCTGGCCGGGTACTTCTCCGGGCTGAGGGAACGCCCCTTCCAACTCGTTCCCGTCACGCCCCAGGTGGACCTCCCCTTCCTCCCCTTCGTCTTCGACATCTCCATGGGCGTGCGGCGAGGAGACGACCGGCTCCGGGATGAGCTGGATGCCATCCTTGTCGATCGGCGGACGGAGATCGAGGCCATCCTTGAGAGCTACGGGGTGCCGGTGGTGGGCCAGCCCCGGGTCGGGACACCCGAGGTCCGGGGGGTGGGGTCGTGAGCCGCCCGGGGCAGGACCGAACCCGAGTCCCGGGGAGGTGGGGAATCCTTCTCCTGCTGGTCTTCCTCCCCCTCCAGGGGTGCGACAACGGGCAGCAGGAGCCGGCCACAACCTTCCGGGCCGGAACCACATCCCAGGGTCTCCAGGAGGGTCCGGTCATCGACCCCGGCCCCTCCAGCGAACGCGCGTTCTTTTCCATGGGGAATCCCTACGAAGGGAACACCGGAGCCCGGCGGGAGGGGCGGCGGCTCTGGGGCTGGTACAACTGTGCGGACTGCCATGGGAGCCTGGGCGGGGGCGGGATCGGGCCCCCCTTTGCCGACGGGGTCACCGTCTACGGAGAGGATCCCGCCTCCCTCTTCCGCTCCATCGCCCAGGGCCGACCCAATGGCATGCCCACCTACGGCGATATCGTGCCGGATCAGCAGATCTGGATGCTGGTCACCTACATCCAGGCACTCCTCCGGGGCGACGTGGAGGGGGAACACCGGGTGGAGCGGGGAATCCGGATCGCGGAGTGGGAGGAGGGGATGCTGGATGCCCCCCGGGCCGCGCCCCCACCGGGACCCGCGTCCCCGCCTGAGGATGAGGAAGGCCCTCGATGAAGCGCCCCATCTTCCGTCCCGCCCGGCTGCTCCTCCCCCTGCTCTGCCTCACGACAGGGTGCAGCGGCCAGTCCAACGTCATGAATCCCCAGGGACCGGACGCCGCCCTCATCGCCAACCTCTCCCGGATCCTGTTCATCAGCGGCGCGGTGGTCTTCGTGGCCGTGATGGGAATCGCCCTCTTCGCCCTGTGGCGGGCCCACGGCCGGGGGAACGACAACGAACTGGACCCGGTGGTGGGACGTCGCCTGGTGGTCTGGGGAGGGATCGGCCTCCCCATCCTGGTCCTGCTGGGGTTCCTGGTGATCAGTGTGGACACCGATCGTCGCTCGTTGGCCTCCCAGTTTGCGGATTCGGAGGACGTGCTCACCATCGAGATCACGGGGCGGCAATTCTGGTGGGACGTGCGCTACCGGGCCGACTCTCCGCACCTGGAATTCCGGACCGCCAACGAAATCCACGTCCCCGTTGGGGAACCAGTGCGCCTGGAACTCCGATCGGCCGACGTCATCCACAGCTTCTGGGTCCCCAACCTCCAGGGGAAGATGGACCTCATCCCAGGGCGGGTGAACACCCTCTTCATCCAGGCGGATGAGCCCGGAGTCATGTTGGGGTACTGTGCGGAGTTCTGCGGGGATGCGCACGCCCATATGCAGATGATCGTGGTGGCCCAGTCCCCGGCCGAGTTCGAGGAATGGCGGGGGTCCCAGCTCCGGCGCAGGGAACGGCCTACCGATCCGGCCTTGGCCGAGGGATTCGACGTCTTCATGGCGAAATCGTGTGCCTTCTGCCACGCCATCCGGGGGACATTGGCAGGAGGAAGGGTGGGGCCCGACCTCACCCACTTCGGAGGACGGCGGACCATCGCTTCAGCCATCCTCCCCAACACCCGGGGGCACCTCATGGGGTGGCTGGCGGATCCTCAGCCCATCAAGCCTGGAAATCACATGCCGGCGGTGCCCTTGGAGGGGCAGGATCTCCAGCTCCTGGCCGACTACCTCCTCAGCCTCCACTAGGCCATGACCTCGACACTGGTTCCGGAGACGGACTCCGAGGGGAAGGCAGATCCCCTGGAGCGAACGTGGAGTTCCCCCGGGGGATTCCTGGGGTGGTTCACACATGTGAACCATAAGTCCATCGGGCGACGGTTCATCATCACCTCCTTCATCTTCCTCCTCCTGGGCGGTGTGGAGGCGCTCCTCATGCGGTCCCAACTCGCCGTCCCCGGGGCGGGGATCCTGGACCAGGAGGCGTACCGGCAATTCTTCACCATGCACGGCATCACCATGATGTTCTTCTTCGCCGTGCCCATCATGGAGGGGATCGGGATCTACTTCATTCCCCTGATGATCGGAACCCGGGACATGGCCTTCCCCCGGTTGAATGCCTTCGGCTACTACGTGTACCTCATCGCCGGTGTCGTGCTCTACGCCAGCTTCTTTCTGGGGCTGGCACCCCACGGCGGATGGTTCAACTACCCCCCGCTGGCGAACCGGGAGTTCTCGCCCGGGATCAATATCGACATCTACGCCACCATGATCACCTTCATCGAGATCTCCGCCCTGGTCGCGGCGGTGGAGCTGATCGTCACCATCTTCAAGTTGCGGGCACCGGGGATGTCGCTGCACCGGATGCCCGTCTTCGTCTGGTCCATCCTGGTGATGTCGTTCATGATCGTCTTCGCCATGCCCCCCCTCATGGTGAGCAGCGTCATGATGGCAGTGGACCGCACCGTGGGAGGCCACTTCTTCAACCCCGACATGATGGGGGACGTGGTTCTCTGGCAGCACATCTTCTGGTTCTTCGGGCACCCCGAGGTCTACATCATCTTCGTTCCCGCCCTGGGGTTCGTATCGATGATCGTGGCCACCTTCTGTCGCCGCCCCCTCTTCGGGCAGACGGCGGTGATCGTGGCCCTGGTGGCCACCGGCTTCATCAGCTTCGGCCTCTGGGTGCACCACATGTTCGCCACGGGTCTCCCCCGTCTGGGGCTCTCGTTCTTTACCGCGGCGAGCATGCTCATCGCGATCCCCACCGGGGTCCAGTTCTTCTGCTGGATCGCCACCTTCTGGGGGTCGCGTCCCGTGTTCCGGACCCCCTTCCTCTTCATCCTCGGCTTCTTCTTCGTCTTTCTCATCGGGGGGATCACGGGGGTGCAACTCGGGTCGGTCCCCTTCAACACCCAGGTCCACGACACCTTCTTCGTTGTGGCCCACATGCACTACGTCCTCATCGGGGGCGCTCTCTTTCCCCTCTTCGGGGCCTTTTACTACTGGTTTCCCAAGATCGGCGGCCGGATGCTTTCGGAGCGGCTCGGGCGGTGGAACGTGGGGCTCATGTTCGTGGGGATGAACGTGACCTTCTGGCCCCAGCATCATCTGGGGCTCATGGGGATGCCCCGGCGAATCTGGACCTATGGAGAAGGGATGGGCTGGGCTGGGCTGAACCTGCTTTCCACCATTGGGGCATTCATCCTGGCTGCCGGCGTGATGGTCTTCATCGTGAACGTGTTCTGGAGCCTGCGAAACGGGGCCCCGGCCGGTGCGAACCCCTGGGGGGCCGACACTCTGGAATGGGCCACCGACTCCCCGCCCCCTGCCTACAACTTCCAGCATCTCCCCACCGTTTCCGGCCCGCACCCCCTGTGGGAAGATGGATGGGCGGACCGCCCCAAGGTGGTGGGCCTCCGACCCACCCACCGTGAGGTGCTGGTCACGGACCTCATGGACGCGGAGCCCCAGTCCAGGATGATCCTCCCAGGGCCCACCTACATCCCGTTCCTGGCCGCCGCAGCCGTAGCCACCGGGTTCATCGGGGTCATGTTCGTGAAGCTCATCTTCGTGTTCGCGCTCCTTCTGACCTACCTGGCCCTGGTGGCGTGGAACTGGCCTCGTATGGCCCATCAGTTGGAGTCGGAGGACGGACGGGAGCACCGATTGGCTCGAGGCCAGGGGGATGGGGGGATGAACAGGGAACTCGAGGGGGAAGGGCAACCGGGTTCCGGAGACCGGCCCTGGCCAACCCAGGGCCCGGGAGGTGGAGCATGACTGTGGTCCGCACCGCCGAGGGAGACTTGGACGTGTCCCGCTTCTCCGCCCTGGCCAAGGGGAGTGTCGGGCCGCTCTGGTGGGGAATGGTGTTCCTGGTGACCATCGAGATGATGGTGTTCGCCACCTTCATCACAGCATACCTGTATCTCCGGTTCATGGCGCCGGAATGGCCCCCCGCCGGAGCGGGGGTTCCCGACCTCTTCCTCCCCACCCTGAACACCGGCGTGCTTCTGGCCAGCAGTCTGGCGGTGTTCTGGGGGGACAAGGGGATCAAGAAGGGAGATGTGATGCGGCTCCGGCTCGGGATTGGGCTGGCGGCATCGCTGGCCATCCTGTTCCTGGTGCTGAAGGTGGTGGAGTACTCCGGCGTTGGGTACTACTGGGACAGCAATGCCTACGGGTCGGTGGTCTGGACCATCATCGGCTTCCATTCCCTCCACGTCCTGTCCGTGCTTCTCAAGGCGATGGCCGTGCTGGGGCTCTCCTTCCGGGGCTACTGGACCGACCAGCGGCATCTCGGCGTGACGCTGAACGGCCTCTACTGGCACTTCGTGGTGGTCATCTGGATTCCCGTGTACATCGTCCTCTACTGGGTGGTGCGACTATGAGCATGCCACCGGTCCACCTCGACGGGCCTCCGCCGGAGGTGGCGCCCGGGATCGGCCCTCCGGATCTGCCCCCGGTGCCTCTCCAGTGGCTGGCCTTCCTGGGGGGGCCGGTGGTCTGGTCCGGGGCCTTCTTCGTGAGCTATGCCCTGGTCCCGACCATCTGTCAGCGGGGGGGGCTCTGGATTCTACAGGTCATTCCCCTCGTCGGCTTCGTTCTGATCCTGGGGATCGGGGGCCTCGCATGGCGGAACTGGACCCGGTTGGCACGGCATAGGGCAGACGCGGAGAAGAGGGTGGAGCGGGGCCGCTTCATGGCCATGACCGGGATGATCCTCAGCGTGGGCTTCGGCATTCTCATGATCGCACAGTTGATTCCCACCTTCGCCGTCCACCCTTGCCGATGACTCAGGCCCTCGTCCTTTCGGTCCTCGGGGCCGGTCCCGGATCGGCGCTCGCTCCCTCCGAGCTCTGGACCGCGTGGCACTGGGACCCGTGGATATACCTCCCCCTGCTGATCTCCGGGGGCCTCTACATCAAGGGGGTTCGAACCCTGTGGGGGGTGGCGGGAAAGGGACACGGGGTGAGCAGGGTGGAGGCGGGCGCCTTCCTGACCGGGCTGTGGGTACTCGCCATGAGCCTCCTTTCCCCAATCCATGCCGCCGGGGGGGTTCTCTTCTCCCTTCACATGGTCCAACACGTCATCCTCCTGGTGGTGGCCGCGCCTCTCCTGGTTCTGGGGCGCCCACTGGTCGCATACCTCTGGGCGCTCCCGCCGCCGCTTCGGAAAGGCGCGGGACGGGTGTTGGCCCGCTCACCGGCCCGGATCACCCTGGCCACCCTGGGACGCCCGGTTGTGGGATGGTCACTTTACGCCGGCATCGTCTGGCTGTGGCACGTCCCGACACTCTATGAGGCGGCTCTCCTCAGCGAATGGGTCCACGCCCTGCAGCACGGGACTTTCGTGCTGGCGGCCCTGGTCTTCTGGTGGGCGGCACTGGAGTTCGGCCGGCGACGCCGTGGAGGCTATGGGCTGGGTGTCATCTACTTCTTTACCACGGCCCTCCATGGAAGCGCCTTCGGGGCCCTCCTCACCTTTGCCCGGGATGCCTGGTATCCCTTCTACGAGGGGCGGACTGTCGCCTGGGGACTCACGGCTCTCCAGGACCAGCAATTCGGGGGACTGGTCATGTGGATCCCCGCCGGACTGGTGTACCTGGTCGCTGCCCTGGTCTTCCTGTTCTCCTGGGTTCGGGCATCGGAGCGGGCCATCCGACGACGGGAAGGGCGGACCGATCCGCCCCCCCTGCCTCGCCCCTCCGCCTCCCTTCCTGGTGTGCTCATCATCCTGCTGGCGCTGGTGGGAGTATCCGGATGCGACCGGGGCTATCCGGACCGAGCGGACATCTTCCTGGTGCCCGGTGGAGATGCCACCCAGGCGCCGGCCCTCATGGCCCTCCACGGGTGCACGGGATGCCACGTCATCCCGGGGATCCAGGGGCCGTCGGCGTGGGTGGGACCACCCCTCACCGCCTGGTCCCGGAGGATCTACATCGCCGGAAGCCTCCCCAATTCTCCGGACAACCTGGTGGCCTGGCTCCTGGATCCCCCTGCCTTCCGGGAGAACACGGCCATGCCTCGGCTAGGGCTGACGGAGGCCGAAGCCCGGCACCTCGCAGCGTATCTTTTCACAGTGCGCTGAAATTCTCCATTCTCCTGACTGCGGGACAAAGTCTGAACGACCCCTCCCGTGACACCCCGGTAGGCTCCGGGGTGTCACCGAACCGAGGTGGGCGGGGGATCTGGAGTCAGCCTTCGTGTACACGGCCGCTTGTAAAGGATTCAGAGAGCCTTCCACACATCCGCCCAGGGTTCCGCTCCCGATGCGGTCCCTCCGGAGGCACGCGACTTGCTTTTTTTGCGGTAAAGTGGTTTGCCATCTCACTCCAGGAGCCCCATATGAACGATCTTACCGTCGAGCAGGCTACGACCATCGTGCAGGCGGCGCGGGCCAAGGCCGAAGCCATGGACATCAAGCAGAACATCGCGGTCGTGGATGCTGGAGCGAATCTCAAGGCCTTCCTTCGCATGGACGGGGCCTGGCTGGGATCCATTGACATCGCTATCCGGAAGGCCAGGACGGCTCGGTTCTTCGACATGCCAACGGGTGATCTGGGAGAGATGTCGCAGCCAGGGGAGAGCCTCTTCGCCATCGAGCATTCGAATGGGGGGTTGATCACCTTTCCCGGTGGACTACCGCTGAAGAATGATGACGGTCACGTCATCGGCGCCATCGGGGTCTCAGGAAGTACGGTCGACGATGACCTGGAAGTGGCCAAGGCGGGGGTCGAAGCCCTGACCTCAGGAGAGAGACCATGACGCGATCGGTGGGGACCGCCGCAGGGCTCGGGGCGGTTTCAGGACTCCGCTCCATGCAGGGACTGGCGTGGGTATCCCGGTCATTGGCTGAGGGGCGTCCGGCCCAGGGGGCCGGCTCCCTGGAACGTTTTCTCGCGCACGACCTGGTGGCGCGTGCTCTGGCCCTGGCCGCGGCAGGAGAGCTCGCCGCTGACAAGCATCCCTCCACCCCGGCCCGGATCGCACCCGTAGCGCTCTTCGGCCGGGTGGCAGCCGGGGCGGCGGCGG
>SL_3KL_010_SEDDRAFT_10004021_pt1 | contig 13338 bp, 13 predicted proteins | sample SodLakKL_010_SED_2_FD_10381 | JGI IMG/M metagenome (IMG submission 10381)
GTCTTGCCGGCACCCAAGCCTCCCCAGAGGGTGACAATATCGCCCCCTTCCAGAAGTCTGCCCAGCGCGAAGCCCAGTTGGCGGGTGGATTCTTCCGTCCTGGCTTCGACAATCAGTTGTTCCACCGACGACCTTCCTTTTGCTCAAGCCTTCCAAGGACCATTGGAATCACAGGCAGAAGATCTGAAGCGATGAGGCCACGGCTGACGGGAAATTCCAGGGCTTCGTCGGCGGCAGCGCCGTGGGTGTAGACGCTCAGGCATGCGGCCTGAAAGGCATCCATGCCCTGGGCCAGGAATCCCGCGATCATGCCCGTGAGCGTGTCCCCCATGCCTCCGCTCGCCATGGCCGGGTTTCCCGTGCTGTTGATGACGAGCCTGCCGTCGGGTGCTGCCACCACCGTCCCATGACCTTTGAGGACCAGAACGACCCCATGCTCCCGGGCAAATTCCCGCGCAGTGTCCAGGCGATTCTCCTGCACTTCTTTGACGGATTTCTTTGCCAAACGTGCCATTTCCCCCGGATGGGGTGTCAGCACCAGGGGTGCTTTGGTTTGGGAAATTATGGGGATATTTTGAGCCACCAGAGTGAGGGCATCCGCATCCAGAACGGCGGGGCAAGGCAGCCGGGGCAGCAGGGATAGCAGGAGAGCGGCCGTGGAGGGATGAGTGGATATTCCGGGTCCTGCGGCCAGGACATGGCTGTCTTTCAGAAAATCCACGATGGCGTGCGAAGCCGATTCCGACGGAGTCTGCTCCTCTGTTTCTGCAATGGGGAAAGTCATGGCTTCCGTGAGCTTCATTTCGAGAATGGAGTTGAGGCTTTCGGGGACAAAAAGGGTGACCAGTCCCGCCCCCACGCGCCCAGCGGCCTCACAGATGAGGGTGGCGGCACCCGTTTTCCCCCTTGAGCCGGAAAGGACAGCCACATGACCGGCTCCACCCTTGTGAATGTACGGGGAGCGGGGCTGAATGCAGGCCGCGGCCATCTCTTCCGTGAGCTGCCAGCGCTGAATGCCCCTTGCCATTGCCACAGATTGGGGAATGCCGATATCCACCAGCTGGAGTCGTCCCACGTGTTCGCTGCCGGGCTCCAGCAATTGCCCGATTTTCAGAAAGCCGAAGGTGGCCGTGCCCGCTGCCCGGACCGCTGCACCCAGAGGTCTTCCCGTGGTGGCGTCCAGGCCCGAAGGAATGTCCACGGCGAGGACGATGGCTCGAAGTTTGTTCAGGGCTTCGATGACCTCCCGAAAGAGGCCGCGCACTTCACTGTTGAGGCCCGTTCCAAGAATGGCGTCGATGATGACTTGGCTTTGTGAAACCCATTGCCACTGCATGTGGAAATCCCGGGATTCATCCCAGACCAGTGTGGGAACCTGCAGTTTCTCCAGGATTTGGTAATTGGTGAGAGCGTCTCCCGAAAGCTTCAGGGGAGAGCGAAGGCATACCACCTGCACCTCCGCTCCTTTGTTGTGAAAGATGCGGGCCAGGACAAAGCCGTCTCCCCCGTTGTTGCCGCTTCCCGCCAGGACGGTGATTTTCCGCTGAGCTATGTCCGGCACCATGGACTCAAAAAAGTCTGCGGCTCCCCGGGCTGCATTCTCCATGAGAACGATTCCGGGAATGCCCACCTTTTCAATGGTGTGGCGGTCCAGGGAAGCCATTTCCGATGCGCTCACCACCAGCATGGACTCACTCCTCAGGTACAATCAGGTTTCAAGGATAACCACTGCTGCGCCGTATTCCCCGTCGTCCGTGAGGCTCACGTGCCAGGCACGGATGCCCCTGCTTTCGCAAAATTCCTGGACTTTTCGGGAAAGATGAATTTCCGGCTTGCCCGTCTCAGTGGTTCGCACTTCCACATCAAGCCAGGAAAGAGGGGCACGCATGCCGAGACCAAGGGCCTTGACGAAAGCCTCCTTGGCGGCAAAGCGCATGGAGAAGCAGGGGGCGGGGTTTTTTCTGCGGCAGCAGGTTTCTCTTTCGATGACAGTGAAAACGCGCTCCATGAAGCGGTTTCCCCATCGCTCCAGAATCTTTTCAATGCGTGCCCTTTGCACCAGGTCGATGCCCACACCGTAGATGGCCATTTAACCCTTCACCAGGGCGATCATGTCCCGAACGGCCCGTTCCATTCCCACCAGGACAGCCCGGGCAACAATGGCGTGTCCAATGCTGAATTCCTCAATCTCCGGTATGTCCCGAAGCCGCAGAATGTTCCTGTAGTCCACGCCATGGCCCGCATGGACGGTCATTCCCAGTTCTTCGGCCAGCACTGCTGCTTCTTCTATGCGGTTGAGTTCCTGTTCCTGCTGTCCGGGAGATTGGGCTTCGGCAAAGCTGCCCGTGTGAATCTCCACGCAGTCCGTTTTCAATTCCTGGGATGCCCTCACCTGCTGCAGGTCGGGATCGATGAAAAGGCTGACGATGATGCCCCCATCCTGGAGCCGTGGGATGACTACCTGAAGATGGGACTTTTGTTCCCGGACATTCAGACCCCCTTCCGTCGTCAATTCCATTCTTTTCTCAGGAACGAGGGTCACCACGTGAGGTCTGGTTTTGAGTGCGATGCGCACCATTTCTTCCGTGGCGGCCATTTCCAGGTTGAGCCTTGTTTTCACCGTCTGCCGCAGCACTTCCAGGTCGCGGTCCTGTATGTGGCGCCGGTCCTCGCGCAAGTGAACGACAATGCCGTCTGCTCCCGCGAGCTCCGCCAGGGCGGCTGCCGTGACGGGGTCGGGCTCCTGAACCCTGCGGGCCTGACGCACGGTGGCCACATGGTCCACGTTGATCGCTAGTCTTGCCACGCCTCCTCCTTCATGTACCAGTCAAAGTCTTCGCGCCGGTGCCCCAGTGCCTCCAGGATGTCCAGAGTTTTGATTTCCATGGCTTGCGCCTCCCGGGTTCCCCTCTCATGATCGAACCCCACAAGGTGCAGGATTCCGTGGACAAGAAGAAGGTCCAGAACTCCTTCGCAGGAAACGCCCCGTTCCCGGCTCATGGCATATGCCGTGGGCGCCGATATGACCACATCTCCCAGAATCTCCCGGCACACTTCTCCCCCTTCTCCTTCCCACATGGGAAAGGAGAGAACATCCGTGGTGGCGTCCACGCGGCGGTATTCCCCGTTGAGTTGTGCCATCTCCTCATCGTCCACGATGAGGATGCTCAATTCCACATCAGTGTATCCCAAGGCGCTTAAGATCTGTTTTGCCGTCTTTTCGAAGCGCCCCCGGTTTGTCTTTATCTGCTTTTGGTTCTCGGTGATTCGAATCCGGGACATCCCCTTTTCCTTTGGCATCGTTCGAAGCCCCTGATGGATATTCGATGCGCTTATGGTGAATGGTGGAGAGAATCTGGTTGAAATGTTTGGCAATGTGGTGCAGGTCCTTGAGAGTCAGCTCGCACTCATCCAACTGGCCGTCGGAGAAGATGTTGTTGATGAGGCGGTTGACCATCCCCTGAATGCGCGCGGGAGTGGGATCGGTGAGAGACCTGCAGGCCGCTTCCACCACATCGGCCAGCATGACCAGTCCCGCTTCCCTGGTCTGAGGCTTGGGGCCCGGATAGCGATAGTCGTCCATGTTGATGGGAGGCGGATCCAGCCCCTTGGTGTTCTTGGTTCTTTCACGGGCTTCCAGGGCCTTCTTGTAAAAGAAGGAGATGAAACTCTTGCCGTGATGCTGGCTGATGATGTCCACAATGTCCCTGCCCAGGCGGTGCTGTTTGGCCAGCTCCACTCCTTCTTTCACGTGGGAAATGAGAATGAGGCTGCTCATGGATGGAGCCAGCTTTTCGTGACGGTTTTCGCAGTCGAATTGGTTTTCAATGAAATAGAGAGGTTTTTTGATTTTACCGATGTCGTGGTAATAAGCGGCCACTTTGGCCAGCAGTGAGTTGGCACCGATGGACTTGGCAGCAGCTTCCACCATGTTTCCCACAATGATGCTGTGGTGGTAGGTTCCCGGGGCCTGGACCATGAGTTCCTGCATGAGGGGCTGGTCCATGGTGGCCAGTTCGAGGAGCTTGATGTCCGTGTTGTAGCCGAAGATCATTTCGGCCAGGGGAGTGAGCCCCGTCACCAGGATTCCCGCAAAGAGCCCTCCCGAAAAACCCAGCATGGCACTCAGGAAGACCTGGCTCCACACAAACTGATCCGTGAGGGCCGTGTGCAGGACAATGAGAAGGACACTGGCGCAACCCACCAGGGCGCCGGCTCGAATGGGAATCATGCGGTTGCGGCAGGGAGAGACGGCATGGGCCGCCACAAAGGAGCCGATGAGAAAGTAGAGGAACAGGCCAAAGTCCTTGCCGAACAGAAGGCCTGCAAAAAGCGTCAGAAGCAGAGAGAAGATGAGGGCAATGGTCACACCGAAGAAGATGCAGGCCAGCATGGCCCCCGCGGAGAAGGGAATGGCGTAGATCACGGCCCGGTCGGTCAGGAGGAGGTTATTCTCGGCAATCATGCCGGCAAAAGCCATGGAGGACCGTCCCAGAAGCAGGAGAAAGGCCATGAGGATGCCGAGAAAGAGGAGGTCCTGGTAATCCAGCCTGAGGTTTGGGATGTGATGGTGGGCCACCCTGTGGGTGACCCAGAGGCAGATGGCGGCGAAAAAAAACATGGTGAAGAAAGCAAGGACCTGCTTTTCTATGGAGGTCTTCTGGAAGTTGGCATTGAGTTTGAGCAGCTCTGCAGGGCCCACACGCTGGCCTTCCCGCACAAGCATTTCATTCTGCTTCACCTGAATGTAGGTGGGCCGAACTTCCGTGTAGGCCCGTTCCCGCCGAAGCTCCGTCTCTTCCAGGTTGAAAGAAAGATTTGGCCGCAGGAGCTGGCTGGCAAGGAAAGAGAGGGTCATCATCTCCCTGACGCTTTCCCCCCGGTTCAGGGCCTCCATTTTGACCAGCCGGCGAGCCTCCTCCATGTCGGGGAAAGCGTGGGGTGGAGTTGAGATGCGTTCCCTCCCCGTTGCCGTGTCCCGCAGGACCAGGCTTTCACCCTGTGCCTGCATGAGAGACGCCTTGTTGACCAGGATGCCTTCCTCATAGGCGTCCCGAAGAAGGGAGGCCAGCTTGTTTTCCATGGCCTTGCTGAACCCTTCTTCCTTCAGGTTCTGAAAAACATCTGCCGGTACGGAAAACCCCACGAGCGTTTCAAAGTCGCTTTTATCGGGTGGTGCCGCAGGAGAAGCACCTGGCAAATTCATGTTGGAAAGCCGCTGCAGCTCCGCATAGCTGTAGGCTCCGAGAAAGGTGCTTTCCTTCTGGGGAAAAGGGACTTCCCTCTCTCCCCGGTGATTGCGCATGGCTTGAAAAACCGACCGGAGGCGCTCAATGCTTTGGTCGGCCACTCTGAGGTCCAGGTCGTAAACCATGGGCGAATGGCTCGCCGCCTCTTCTCTTTTTTTCTGGGTCGCCGGTTCGTCCTCGATGAGAAGATCCTTGACCGCTTTGATATTCTGGTCGGCAATTTCTCCCAGCTGGTACTGGTTGGAACTCACGGTGAAAGAAGGGGTCACCAGGAACGCTATGGCCAGGCTTATGGCCCCGAGAAGCAGTGTCCGGTTGCAGATTCGGTTTTCAACGGAACACCACAGGGGATTCCACCAGGCGGTCTTCTTCTTTTTGAGCCTGGTTTTTTCCAGTTCTTTTTTGTCTTTGTCCATGACGGGCTCAACTCTCTGTGGACTGTTCGTCCGTTTGAGATTCACCTCTTTCCGCACGCTCGTATGCCTGAATGATCTCCTGCACCAGACGATGCCTCACCACGTCTCGGTTGGAGAAGAAAGTGAAACGGATGTCGTCTATCCCTTTCAGCAATTGAATGGCTTCCACAAGGCCGGACTGTTTGGTGTTGGGAAGGTCGATTTGAGTGATGTCGCCCGTGATAACAGCTTTGGAACCGAGACCGAGTCGAGTCAGGAACATCTTCATCTGTTCGGTGGTGGTGTTCTGCGCTTCATCCAGTATGACAAATGCGTCATTGAGCGTGCGGCCTCGCATGAATGCCAGGGGTGCGACCTCGATGGCACCCCTCTGAAGCAGGGCCGACGCTTTCTCATAGTCCATCATGTCGTGAAGGGCGTCGTAGAGGGGCCGCAAATAGGGGTTGACTTTTTCTGCAAGGTCTCCCGGCAGAAAACCCAGTTTTTCCCCGGCTTCAACAGCCGGGCGCACGAGCACGATGCGCCTCACCTGGTCTTTGCTCATGGCCGCCACCGCCATGGCCATGGCCAGGTACGTTTTGCCCGTGCCGGCAGGGCCTATGCCAAACACAATGTCGTGGCTCCTTATGGCTTCGATGTATTCCTTTTGCCTCACCGTTTTGGGAGTGATGATCCGCTTGTTGGAAGCGATGAATACACGATCCAGAAATATGTCCTTCAGGTTCCGGTTGAGATTTTCGCTTAAAATGCGCACGGCGTAGACAATGTCGCTGGCATAGAGGGGGTGCCCTTTGGCAATGAGTCCTTTCAGCTCCTTCAGAAGGCGTTCGGCCAGCTCCACCTGGGAGCGCTCCCCATGAATGGAAAAAACATTGCCCCGCAGATGAATGCGCACGCGCAACTGTTTTTCCATGATTTTCAGGTGACTGTTTTGCTCCCCGGCCAGCTGCTGAATCACCTGGATGTCGTCAAAGGATACCTGCGTGGAGGCATCCTGTGCTTTGTGTTTGGTTGAGAGAATGACCAATGGAGACAATTCCTCCCTGATGAGCATGACCATGAAAAACACCCCTTCACGGGATGAAAGTTTGCCACACAAGAAACAAGACAGGCTGAAATCCTGAAAGTTTGATGATTAGGCAGTGGCAAACACCTGCAATCATTGACCTTCATGGTTCACGGAACTTAGGCGAAAGCCTTCGAAGGTTCAGCCTGATAACCGCGTATTTTTACCATTTGCTGCCAAGCATGACAACATGGACTTTAACCATGGTTCCATTTAGGGTATGTGAGATGAAAAGCCGTTGCCGGCAGAGCGGGAAGAGCGGGAGATGAGGGCCGTGCTCGCCGTTTTTCGTGAGCGAGAAATCAGTGGGGGGCCGGGCGAGGCTCCGGGATCCTTGTGAATCTTTACGCCGTGGTGAACTGCCCCGGTGGCTCAAGCCGGGTGTTGCGTAAAAGGTGGAGGACTTTTGCCATGAAAGAGAGAGTGCGATGAATGGTCTCGATTGGGCTCTCGCAGCCATTGCCCTCTTTTGCCTTCTGAGGGGCATCATGAGGGGCGCCATCTCCCAGGTTTTTGGCATTGGGGGATTGATCGTGGGGTTTCTTGTGGCGGCTCACTACCACCAGGCCGTGGCAGGAGCTCTGGGCACATCCTTTCCCAATTTGAGCTCCGCGCCAGCCATCAGCTTTGCCCTGCTGTTTTTTTTGACCTGGTTCTGCCTGGGAGTCATGGGCTACATTCTCTCCAGCCTCCTCAAAAAAACCGGTTTGGGTTTTGTGGACCGAGCCTGGGGTGGAGCCGTTGGATTAGGAAAGGCATTGGTGCTGTCCATCGTCATCATTTCCGCCATGACCTTTTTTCTGCCAGGGGACAATGAACTCTTGCGCCATTCCAGTGTGACGCCTCACGTGCAGGAAGCGGCGGTCCTCCTGGTGAACATCACACCCCAATCGGTGCAGCAGGTTTTTCGAGAAAAGAAAAAGCAACTGGAACTTTACTGGTCTCAGAGACACAGAGATTCGAAGGGTCAACCAGAGAATATTTCGTCATCTTCACAGCGAGAGGCGCTCAACAGGCCATGAAAATCAACGAGGGGGACAAGTGGCAAAAGGTTCGACACATTTGGGACATCATTCACCAGCTGAGGGGGGAGTCGGGATGTCCCTGGGATCGCAAGCAAACCCCTGAAAGCCTTCAGACTTACCTTCTCGAGGAGTCCCACGAAACCGCTGCGGCCATTCGAGGGGGGCGGCACGAGGAAGTGTGTGAAGAGCTTGGGGATCTGCTGTTCATGGTTCTTTTTCTCATCTATTTGTACGACGAGACGGACCGTTTTGGGCTGGAGGAGGTTTGCGACCGCATTTGTGAAAAAATGATTCGGCGGCATCCCCATGTTTTTGGCAATCTGTCCGTGGAATCCACCCGGGAGGTGGTGGAAAACTGGGAGAAGATAAAGGCCGGTGAAAAGAAATCAGGGAAAAGCGGTCTCGATGCCATTCCGGCCTCTCTGCCCGCCCTCCTGAGGGCGCACCGCATGGTCTCACGGCTCAAAGGGGGAGCGAAGGGCCCCTGGGAGGACGTGCCCGCCAGGGCTCGACAATTGTCGGCCAAAAGTGAGGAGCTTGCACGACTCGTGGAGAATGGGAAAGAGGTGAAGGCTGAAGCCATTGGGGACCTGCTTCTTGAACTGGTCAACGTGGCACGGGTGAAAGGTTTGCGCGCGGAGGACTGCCTTCACAAGCGCCTCATGAACTGGAATGAACGGGCGGATGGCCATGAAGATGAGTGATTCCCCCGTTGTGGAAAGAATTCGAAGGGCCAAAGAAATTTATAGAGAGCATGGAGCCGCCCTCCTCGAGGCGCCTTCCATTGCCCCGGTGCTGGATCGCTACAGGGATCTCGTGGGGCAAACTCAGAGCGCCATGCATCGTTTCGGGGTGGTGTCCGGCTGCACCCGGTGTGCTCAGGAAGATCATGGGAGCTGTTGTTTTGAGGGGATAGAAGACGGTTACGGCATCTCTCTTCTTCTTGTAAATCTGCTCATGGGGTGTGACATTCCCGAAGAGAAAGAGATTCCGGGAAGCTGTCTTTTTGTGGGTGGTGAAGGGTGCAAGCTGAAGGCGAGGTTCTACTTCTGCCTCCACTATCTTTGCCCCCGGCTGCGGGAAGCTCTCGGGGGAGACGGGTCGAAAAAGCTCCTTCAGATTCTTGGCAAGGAGCTTCAAGGGGGATGGGAAATCGAGATGGAGGTTCTCCGCTGGCTGAGGACTCAAGAGGTTTCCGTCCATGTTCAGCCGTCGTGAAGGCAACTGACGACCGCTCAAGGCCAGCGGCTGCCTTTGTCCGCAGGTTCGCAAGGGTCGCGGGATGGGCCCTTCTTTTTTCCGCCTGCCTGATGATTGCCGTGATTTCCCTGCTGCGCTTCCTGCCCCCTCCCACCAGCGCCTTCATGGTCCAGAGGCACCTGCAGGGCCTTGTGCGGGCAGACACCGCTGTGCCCATTCATTACCAGTGGGTCGACTGGAAAGACATTTCGCCGCATATGGCGCTGGCGGTGGTCGCTTCGGAGGATCAAAAGTTTCCCTTTCATCGCGGATTTGATTTTCAGTCCATCAAGGAAGCCTGGGAGGAGAGGCACACCAGGGGAAGGCTTCGAGGGGCCAGCACCATCACACAGCAGACATCCAAGAACCTCTTTTTGTGGGAGGGGAAAAGTTATGTTCGCAAAGGGCTGGAGGCCTGCATCACCGTGGTGATGGAAGCTTTCTGGCCTAAAAGGCGCATTCTGGAAGTGTACCTCAATGTTGCGGAATTTGGAGATGGCATTTATGGCGTGCATTCCGCCGCGCAAATCTTTTTTGGAAAAAACCCCTCCCAGCTGACCCGGCATGAAGCAGCCCTGCTGGCGGCAGTGCTTCCTCATCCCAAAAGGTACAGTGTGAAAGCCCCTTCCGACTATGTTCTTCGAAGATCGGGACACATTCAAAGACAAATGGACAATCTGGGCAGGTTTTACTTGAAAGACCTTTAGGGCAGCCTGGGAAAAGGGGTTTTTTCCCGTAAAGGGTGGAAAGTGTTCGTGCCATTTTTCCCTTTTCTTTGAAAGGGCCGGCGTTTTCAATTATATTATTAAAATTTTCACAATCCCTTGCCACGGAGCCGGTCGAAGGAAAGGGAGGCGAATCCTGAAATGACAGGCGAAAAAATCGCTGCAAAAAGGTGACGACATGGGTGGTTTGTTTGGCGTGGTATCCCGGGATGACTGTGTTTTCGATGTTTTCTATGGAACGGATTATCATTCCCACCTGGGAACACGGCGTGGGGGCATGGCGGTCCAGAACTCAAAGGGCATTCAGCGCTCCATCCACAATATCGAAAACAGTTATTTTCGAACAAAATTTGAATGCGAATTGTCGACTTTTCATGGGAACAAAGGAATCGGGGTCATCAGCGACACCGATCCCCAGCCCCTCATCGTGGGGTCCCACATGGGAACCTTCGGGATGGTCACAGTGGGAAAGATCACCAATCTGGATGAGCTGGTTCAGGAGGCTTTCCAAAGAGGCCACTATTTCAGCGACACCAGCGGCGGGATCATCAATCCTACGGAAGTTGCGGCCATGCTCATCTGCCGCGAGAGCAACTTTGAGGACGGCATTCGCCACGCTCAAAAGGCCATTCAGGGGTCGTGCTCCATGCTGGTGCTGACCCGTGAAGGCATCTATGCGGCTCGAGACCGCCTGGGGCGGACTCCCCTTGTTATCGGGCGCCGTGACAGGGCGCTGGCTGTCAGCTCCGAATCCTGCGCCTTCCCCAACCTGGGGTATCGAACGGAGTGCTTCCTGGGCCCTGGTGAAGTGGTGTTCCTGGATGCGGACGGATGGGAGCAGCGATTGAGGCCCGGGCCGAAGATGCAGGTCTGCGCCTTCCTGTGGGTCTATTATGGCTTTCCCGCTTCCGATTACGAAGGGATCAACGTGGAGTGCGTCCGCAACGCCTGTGGTGTGGCCCTGGCCCGTCATGATCATGTTTCCGTGGACCACGTGGCGGGCATTCCCGATTCGGGAATCGGCCATGCCATCGGCTATGCCAACGCAAGAAAGATTCCTTATCGCCGCCCCTTCGTGAAGTACACTCCCACCTGGCCCCGCAGCTTCATGCCCCAAAGTCAGAAGCTCCGGGAACTGGTGGCCCGGATGAAGCTCATTCCCGTGCGCCAGCTCATTGAAGACAAAAGCCTGCTCTTTTGTGAAGATTCCATCGTACGAGGCACCCAGCTCAAAGACAATATTCAGATACTGTTCGATTACGGTGTGAAGGAAGTTCACATGCGTGCCGCCTGCCCTCCCTTGCTCTACCCATGTGAATTTCTGAACTTTTCATCATCCAGGTCCACCTTGGATCTCATCGGCCGCAAAGTCATTCGAGATCTGGAAGGGGATGGACAAGTGGACGTGAATCCTTATGCTCAATCAGGATCTGAAAAGTATGAAGCCATGATCGAAGGGGTTCGCAGCCGCTTGGGGCTCACCTCTCTGAAATATCAGCGCCTCCAGGACCTGGTGGCGTCCATTGGACTGCCCGGGGAGCGGCTGTGCACTCATTGCTGGGATGGTTCCAGCTATTATTGAGGACCTGGTTGCCCACATTTCTCAACACACGTGGCGGAAGAAAGGTTTGAGACCGATGAAAAGCAAAGCCAGAGCAATGGTCATGGGGTCTTTTGCCGGGGACGCTCTCGCACTGGGCGTCCACTGGATCTATGACACCTGGGCCATCGAAACGAATTTTGGGCGTGTGGAGCGCTTCGTCAAGCCCCGCCAGGAATCCTACCATGCTGCCAGGGAGCTGGGGGACTTCACGCACTATGGAGACCAGGCGCTGGTTCTCCTGGAGTCTCTCGCAGACTCCAGGGGGTTTTCCCAGGATGACTTCGCAGAAAAATGGAAGGGGCTCTTGGGTCAATACAGGGGATACCTGGACAAGGCCACGAAAACGACCCTTGAGAACTTTGCCCTGGGAAAAAACCCCAGAGAGTCCGGTTCCTCCTCCACTGAGCTGGGGGGTGCATCGAGAATCGCTCCCCTTGTCTTTTTCTTTGAAAATGATCCGGAAGCACTGGTGAAAACTGTTCGCGCCCAGACGGCCATGACTCACCATACGCCTCAGGTGATGGACATTGCCGAATTCTTCGCACGAGTGGCCCATGGGGTTCTGGAAGGCAAAGGCCCCGTGGAAGTCATGAAACATGTGGCAGAGGAGTTTTTCGGCTCCAGCCCCCTGGCGGAACTGGTGGATGAAGGCCTGGATCTGGCAACGCACGAGTCTCGAAAAGCCATATTGGATCTGGGCCAGCACTGTGCCAGCGATGCGGCATTTCCATCATCGGTGCAGCTCATTGCCCGTTATGAAAAGAATCTGCGGGAAGGGCTCATAGAAAACGTCATGGCGGGAGGAGACTCGGCGGCCCGGGGGCTTGTGGTGGGCATGATCCTGGGTGCTCACCTGGGGATGGAAAGCATCCCCGGGGAGTGGATGAGCGAGATGCGAGAGGTGGAGAAGATCAACGGGCTGCTCAATGCACTGGAAAGTTTTAGAAGTTGACAGGCGCATGGCCTTTTTTTCTTTTGCTGGCCAACCTTCACGATTTCCTCTCCCAGTTCAGGCAATCCACGACACCATGGCAGCGGCACGCAGTGGCAATGAGGTAACACCCCGGTGCCTGTCCTGTTTGAGTCAAAAGATTCTCCAGCGCCTGGAAGGGATATCCTCCCACACCGGGTGCCAGCTGGCGGCTTTGCATCACCAGCGCCTGAAAGTCCGGCACTTTGATGGCAGCGAGCTGTTCAAATAGATTGCCGCGACGGGGTTTTTGAGTGTGGCTGCAAACATCTGCGGGTTCGTTGCAGGCATCGGGGCAGATCCACGTGGCGTGACTGGTGTAAACGGTGCCCGATGGCACCCGCATGGGATTGGGAATCTGGCTGTCAACAGCAGGGGGCACGGAGAGCCTCTTCACCACTCCTTTTTCTTTGAGGCGGAGGACCAGCCATTCGAAAGCCACGTGCACCGGCACGGCGGGGACAATCCATGTGTCAGCGGATAGGTGGGCTTGCGCGATGTGAGCGACCGAATCCTGCTGCAAACATTCCAGGCCCAGTTCCTCTCTCACTTTTTTCAGGCGGTCCTCCCTTGTGTCGATCACAGTGAAGTGCGCGAGGGGAAAGCGTCTGGTGAGTCTTCCCGCAGCCAGCTGTCCGAAATGGCCCGCGCCCAAAATGAGGATTTTTGAGTGGAGAAGAGGTTCCGGTTCTCTGTTGCTCATGGATTGTTCCCCTTCCTTTCACGCTGGAATATTGCTGGGGGCGGGTAGTTCAATTCACGGGCTAAAAGGCCTTGTCATGGGCTCTTGGTCCCTTGCTGCCCCTCCTCTTGCCCAATCTTTCAGAAAATGTTCTGCAATATTAATGGACGCGGTTCCGCAGTTTCTCCATGGACGAAAAACATCGGAATCCAGCCCGCCTTCTTGCAACGGACTCTTACAGTGCATGTGAAAGGATCACATGGGAATCATTTTTGCCATCTTCGACAAAATAGCCGATGAAAAAATTCGCGAAGCCATGAACCGGGGTGAATTTGAAAATCTTGAAGGCAGGGGCAAACCCTT
>SL_3KL_010_SEDDRAFT_10004022_pt1 | contig 13332 bp, 9 predicted proteins | sample SodLakKL_010_SED_2_FD_10381 | JGI IMG/M metagenome (IMG submission 10381)
GCCATGCAGATTGCTCTCCTGTTTGCCTTCCAGAGCCAATACGGTTTCGTCTACGAAATGATCGGCCTGATCGTGGCCCTGTTCATGGCCGGGCTGGCCACCGGCACGGCCATCGCCCAGCGCTGGATCACCGATCGCGCCAACCTGACCATCCTGGCCCGGGTGCAGGGTCTGATTACCCTGTTCGCCCTTTCGATTGCCCTGCTTTTGCCATTGAGCAGCCAGATGCCCGGGGGTGCAAGTATCTTCGTGTTTTTTGCCTGTCTGACCTTTGTCTGTGGCTTGCTCAACGGTGTGGATTTTCCCCTGGCGACCGAGGCGTTTCGGGCCATCAACCAACGCGCCGAACGATCGGCCGGCCTGGTCTATGGCATTGAACTGGCCGGCGCCTGCATCGGTGCGGCCTTGGCAAGCGCCCTGGTTGCCCCTATCATGGGAATTGTGGCCTGCTGTGTGTTGGCCGCCATGGCCAACGGTACGGCCTGGGCCGCCCTGATGATTGCGCGGAGATCCGATGCAGCCTGATCCAGCCCATTTCACCGAGTCCAGTGAGTCTGAATCCCGCCGCCGACTGCTCAAGGCCGGCGCCTGTGGCATCTGCGCGCTGTGCCTGGCCCGGACCGGAGTGTCCCTGGCCCAACCGGTAATGGCCGAAAGCGGTCTGGGTCTGGTTCGACCGCGTCCGGCCGCCTGGTTCGAGGAAACGAGCGCCGGTCGACTACGGTGTCAACTGTGTCCCTGGCAGTGTGAACTGGCCGACGGCCAGACCGGCCGCTGCAAGGTGCGCCGCAACCATGAGGGGCAGGGCCAGACCCTGGTCCATTCCAACCCGGTCCTGGTCCAGGAAGAACCGCTGGAGCGCCTGCCGTTTTTCCATGTCCGGCCGGGCAGCCGAACCCTTGCGGTGTCGACGGCCGGCTGCAACATGCATTGCAAGTTCTGCGAAGTCTGGGACATGGCACTGGTCGATCCCCACGAGGTGCATGCCTATGACATGCCGCCCGAGCAGATCATCGAGCAGGCGCGCATGGCCGGGCTGACATCGATCAGCTATGCTTTCGGCGAGCCGGTGGTGTTCTACGAGTACATGGTCGAGGTCGCTCGCAAGGCAAAGGCCGAAGGCTTGTTGAATCTGCTGCATACTGCGGCCTTCATCCAGCCCGAACCGCTGGAGGAACTGGTCGGGCTGATGGATGCGGTCAATGTGGATCTGAAGTCCTTTGATCCCGCGTTCTACCGTGATGTGGTCAGTGGCGACATGCAGCCGGTGCTCGATGCGCTGCTTCGTTTTCGCCAGGCCGGCGTGCATATCGAGATCACCAACGTGTTGATCCCGGGCATGAACGATGATCCGGCCACCGTCGAGAAAATGTGTCACTGGATCCGCGACGAGATCGGTCCGGACACCCCGGTGCACTTTGCGCGCTTTTACCCGCTCTACAAGCTCACCAACCTGCCGCAAACACCGGTATCGGTGCTCGATCGCGCCCGCCAGATTGCCCGGGATTCAGGTCTGAATCATGTTTACGTCGCCAAGGTCACCGGGCATGAGGGGGAAAACACCTTTTGCCCGGGTTGCGGCCACAAGGCGATTTCGCGGTTGGGTTTCATCGTTGACCAGGTCGATATGGTCGACGGCCATTGCAGCCAGTGTGAGCACCCCATTCCAGGGCGTTGGAACTAACGGCAGCGTCTTAACCCGCCAGCCGACGCCGGTATAGTTGCTCGGCCGCCAGCGAGCGTTCGTCGAGATTGGTCAGACCGGCCTCATGGGCCCAGTCCATGGCTTCCAGAAACTCGCCGATCTGCAGGCCGCGCGAGATGGCCTCGTGCTCGAAGGCGCGATGCTCCACCCGCCACTGCGGCATGATATTGACGTAGGTATCCAGGGTCAGATGCTCGGCCACCCAGCGCACGAACTCGCGCGTGCCGGCGACGCGGTTGGGCATGACCAGGTGGCGTACCATCAATCCACGCTGGGCAACGCCGGCTGAATCGGTGACCAGCTTGCCGACCTGACGATGCATTTCGATGATGGACGCCTTGGCTCGCTCCGGATAGTCCTCGGCGCCTTCCATGGCATACAGCGCGGCCTGTTTGCCCTCCATGAATTTCAGATCGGGCAGGTAGATGTCGACGATGCCTTCGAGCAGTCGAATCATTTCCACGCGCTCATAACCGCTGGTGTTGTAGCACAAAGGCAGACGCAGGCCGCGTCGGGCCGCGATACGCACGGCGCTGACAATGTTGGGCAACACATGGGTGGGCGTGACCAGGTTGATGTTGTGACAGCCGCGTCGTTGCAGATCCAGCATCATCACGGCCAGGTCGCGATCACTGACCGGGTTTCCTCGACCTTCGTGAGCGATCGGCCAGTTCTGGCAGAACACGCAGCGCAGGTTGCAGTGGGAGAAGAAAATCGTACCGGAGCCGCGCCGTCCGACCAGCGGTAACTCCTCGCCGAAATGCGGGGTATGGCTGTAGATGCGAACCCGGCTGGAGGCCTGGCAAAGGCCCAGCTCGCGACGGTTTCGATTGACGCCGCAACGATGCGGACACAGCACGCAGCGCTGGTAATGCTCGCTGATCTCATCGACCCGCTCTTGCAAAAGTCCGCGCGCTTCGAGTTGACGGTAAGCCGGTTCGAAATTTCCCATGCCGGCAGGGGCTTCTCCGGGGCGCGCCAGGGCAATGCCGGTGCCGGCCACGGCCGCCCCCTTGAGAAAGCCCCTTCGATTGACATTCACGCTGGTCACTCCCGGGTGGCGAACTCCTGCGCCATTCCGATCACTATCCAACACCAGTATGCGCGCTTGGTTTATCGGGCGTCAAGGCTGAGGGTCATGACTTGATACCGAAAATACCGGTATAGTATTTGTTGTTTCCCGGGGATTGCATCAAGGGGTATTTCGGGTCGTGTTGCGGATCATTACTACCTCATGGCTGATCATTTTGATGGCCTTGCCACTCGTGTCAGGTGGTGCCCAGGCCGAGAATCTGCGAGCCGAACTTGACCGATTACGCGCCATGACCCTGACCACCTCGTGGCGGGACATCCAGGTTTTGCTTGACGAGCTTGCGCCCCTGATCGAGCAGGCCGATGTGCGTGAATGGGCCGATTACCACTTGCTGCTGGCGCGCAACCTCACTCTGATGGATCGGTCGCCGGACGCTCTGGAACTGCTCGCAGAAATCATGGCTCGTGACATTAGTGATGACCAGCGCTTGCGGGCACTGCAACTTGCGGCCAATGTCGCCGTGCTGCTGCGTGCCTACGAGCAGGCATTCGAATTCCTGCTGGCTGCACTTGAAAAGGAGGCGCGTCTGGAAGGACCGCCGCCGGAGTTGCGGACCTACGGACTGGCTGCCTACATGTTTGGACGAGTGGGTGAGCTTGAACGGGCAATCGACTATGGCCGCCAGGCCGTCGAGCGCGCTCGCGTATACGGCGAGCTGAGTGATGAATGCGTTGCAAGCCAGCGCCTGGCGCCGGTCTACAAGTGGGCCGAGCGATTCAGTGAGGCCGAGGCCGAGTATCGCCGCGCAATGGCGGTATGTCAGGCCGAGAAAAACGAATTGTTCGTGGGGGTGGTCAAGCACGGACTGGCCGATCTACTGCACCAGGCCGGGCGTCTCGATGAAGCACTGGAACTGTCACAGCAGTCGATCGACTCGCTGGTGGCCTCGGGGTTTTCCCTGGGCGAGAACGAAGCGCGTCTGGTTCGTGCCGAGATCCTTCAGCAGCTCGGTGAGGCCCCCGATAATGACCAGGAACTGCTCGACATCGCCGAATATCAACATCAGCATGAGCTTTGGGATCAGCTGGCGCGACTGGAGATGTTGCTCAGCGAAAGGGCCGCACTCAGGGGCGAACCCGATGTGGCGCTGGAGCACATGCGGGCTCACCTGGAAGCACGCGAGAAATTCCTGTCCCGTGATCGAGCCATGCGACTGGCCTATCTCGAGGTCCAATTCGACACCCGCCTGAAGGAGCAGGAAATCGAGCTCTTGCGCGAATCGGCGCGAGCGGTTGAACTGGAGGCAGTCGCGGTTGAGCAGCAACGTCAGATCCGCACCATTACCCTGGTGTTGGCTGGGCTGTTGTTGTTGCTGGTCAGCCTGCTGCTGGTCCGAACCATTCGGGAACGTCGTCACTTTCGTCGCTTGTCGCAGCATGACGCATTGACCGGGCTGGCCAACCATACCTGGTTTTTCAGTCAGGCCGAATCACTTTGTCATCGCGCCAGACGCCAAGGCAGGAACATGTTCCTGGTGCTGGCCGATATCGATCATTTCAAGCAGATCAACGACAGCCACGGCCATCCGGTGGGTGACCGGGTGTTGTGTGAGACCGCGGCCGGATTCAGAAAGGTCTTTGGGGAGGAGGCGCTGGTCGGCCGACTGGGTGGTGAGGAGTTTGGAGTGGCAGTGATCGCGGATTCGCTGGAGCAGGTTACAGAACGGGTCAGCCAGCTCAGGGCGGTTGGGCAAGACCACCTGGAACCCCCTGTGACCCTGAGCTTTGGTATTGCCGAGGCGGGTCTGGACGATGACATGATTTCGCTCAGAAAACGCGCCGATCAGGCCTTGTACCAGGCCAAGGCCGGAGGCCGCGACCTTGTGGTGGTGGCCGAGGCCTGATCGATGTTCAGGGGCTCTTGACGCGGATCAGCGCCGAGATGTCGCGACCATTGTCGCCGGCATCGACCAGCTGCTGGTAGTCAGCCAGGGCCAGATCCACTACCGAGGACTTGAGTCCGGCATCGCTGCACAACTCCCGGCAGATCTTCAGATCCTTCAGCAATAATTTCGGATGAAAACCGATGTCGAATTCGTCGGCCAGCATGGTACGCCCGCGCTTGTCGAGGAACCAGTTGCCGGCCGCGCCCCCGGACAGCAGCTCCAGCATGGGTTCGCGCGGCAGGTCGAGCTTGTCCATCAGCGCCAGCGATTCACACACCGCCTCGGCGATGCCGGCGACCATCAACTGATTGACCGCCTTGGCGGCCTGCCCCGACCCGCTGGGACCGAGGTGATGATGCACCCGGGCGTAGGCCTCGAATAATGGTTCCAGCGCATGGAAGTCCTCCCATTGTCCACCGCCCATGATGGCCAGTGTCCCCTTGACGGCGCCTTCGACGCCCCCGGTGACCGGCGCATCGACAAAGCCGACCTTTTTCTCGCGCAACCGCTCAGCCAGTTGTCGGGCGGTGGTCGGGCTGACGGTGGAATGATCGACAATGCGTTGTCCGGGCCGCAGGCGTGGCTCGATGGCATCAAGCACGGCCAGCAGGTCATGATCAGCCGACACGCAGATCGCGATCACATCGACAGCTTCGGCCAGATCGGCCAGACCCTTCATGACCTTGACTCCGGAGTGCTGCTCGGCAAAGGCGCTCGCCTTCTCCGGGCTACGGTTGTAGACGGCATCCAGTCGTTTGGCCCCGTGCAGGTGCCCGGCCATGGGCCAGCCCATTGCGCCCAGTCCGATCCAGCCGATTTTCATGTCTTGAGCTCCATGGTATCGAGGTAAGTGTATGCCGACAGCCCCTCGGCCAGCAGCCTTTCGAGTTGTCCGGCCTCGTCGGGTTCGAGTCCGGCGGCCGAGACCTTGGCCCGGCAGGCGGTCATCAATGCACGCGCATCGTAGCCGACCAGTTCCAGCAGCATGTCGGCGGCATCCCCGGCTCGTGCATTGTCCAGACGAAAGCCTGATTCATCCAGGTAGACATCGACACTGTCGGTATCACCGAACAGGTTATGAATGTCGCCCAGGGTTTCCTGGTAGGCCCCGGTCATGAAAATGCCGAGCAGATAGTCTTCGCCCGGAGCAATCGCATGGACCGGCAGGGTCGGTTCGAGTAGCCCACGTTCTACATAGTGATCGATGCGACCGTCCGAATCGCAAGTCAGATCCTCCAGCACGGCGCGTTCAGTCGGGGTTTCATCAAGGCGCTTGAGTGGCACGATGGGGAAAACCTGTTCAATTGCCCAGATATCGGGCAGGGACTGGAAGATCGACAGGTTGATGAAATACTTGGCCGAGAGCTGGTAGCGGATGCGCTCACTGAGTTCGCGGTGGCGGCGATGCTCCGGATCCAGATGGGCCGACAGACGCTCGAGGATGGCGTGATACATGGGCTCGAGCCTGGCGCGATCGGCCAGCGAAAGATCACCGTAGAGAAACAGGTTGCGCCCCTCTTCGAGCAGGTGTTCGGCCTCCAGGAACGATTCTTCAGGTTCGCGCTGGTCGGCCAGTTCCAGCACCTCGGCCAGCCCCCGGATGATTGAATGGTCATCGTCGCTGATTTGCCCGGCATCACGTGCGAGTTGTTCGGTGGCGGTGACATTGGTAATCAGCACGGCATGATGGGCAGTCAGCGCCCGGCCTGATTCCGAGATCAGGTCGGGCATGGGAATGTCACGCTCGCGGCACAGCTCGGCAATGCCGCTGACAATGGCGTGCGCGTACTGGCCCAGCGAGTAGTTCATGGAACAGAAACTGCGCGTGCCGCCACCCTCGTAGTCCACGCCCAGTCCGCCGCCGATGTCCAGGTAGCGGACCGTCACCCCAAGCTTGGACAGTTCGGTCAGGTAGCGTCCAGCCTCTCGCACTCCGTGCTGGATGTCCCGCAAGTTGGACAGCTGTGAGCCCATGTGAAAATGCAACAGGCTGAGCCAGTCCAGGCAGCCGGCCTCGCGCATGTGCTCGGTCAGCTCCAGCAGTTGGCTGGCGGCCAACCCGAACTTGGCCCGCTCACCTCCGGTGTTTTGCCAGTTGCCCTTGCCCAGCGATGACAGACGCATGCGCACTCCGACCAGCGGCTGAATGCCCATGCGCTCGGCTTCGCGTCGAATCAGGTCCCACTCGTTGGCCTTCTCGATCACGATGACCGGTTTCAGACCCAGGCGCACGCCACTCAATGCCAGGCGAATGTAGGCGCCATCCTTGTAACCATTGCAGATGATGGTTGCACCCGGTGCACCCATTGCCAGGGCGGTGATCAATTCGGGCTTGCTGCCGACTTCCAGCCCCAGGTCCTGTACTCCGGCCAGGGTGCGGACCACGCTGGCTTGCTGATTGACCTTGATGGGGTACACAGCCGTGTAGCGGCCCTGGTAGTCAAGCTGTTCGATGGCTTCGGCAAACGCGCCGACCAATTGCTCGGCGCGGGCCTTGAGGATCTGCGGAAAACGAATCAGTAGCGGCAGGCGCAGGCCCTCGCGGCGTGCCTGGCGTGTGATCTCGGTCAGCGCAACCCGTTCATCTTCGCGGCGGCGCGGTCGTGCGCATAATCGTCCTTGATCGTCGATGTCGAAGTATCCCTCCGACCAGCGATCGATCGCATACCGACGCCGTGCCTTGTCGATCAACTTCTCAGTCATTCAGAATGCCCGGGTCAAAGATCGTGATTGTAACGCCCCTGATGGTCCAGGCCCATGCGCGCCCTTGTGGGCCGGGGAATGCGGTACCATCCGATCAACTTGAACCGGGGTTCAAACATGTTGCCCAGCGAATCGCGATGGTTTTCCGAGGTGGCCCGGGAGGCGGGAATGGCCGTTTCCTGGTCGATCGAGAGTCACCTCGAACACGCCGAGACCGACTATCAGACCATCGATGTCTACCAGACCACCCACTGGGGCAAGCTGATGGTCATCGATGGCTTCGTCATGCTGACCACGCGCGACAACTTTCTCTACCACGAGATGCTTACCCATCCGGCGCTGTTCAGTCACCCCGACCCGAAGCGGGTACTGATCATTGGCGGTGGGGATTGCGGCACGTTGTCCGAGGTGCTCAAGCACGAGTCAGTGAAACAGTGCACCCAGGTCGAAATCGATGAGCAGGTCACCCGCCTGGCCGAAAAGCATTTTCCGGAGCTGTGCCGGCGCAACGATGACCCCCGTGCCGACTTGCGCTTCGATGATGGTCTGGCCTGGATCAAGAATCAGGACCCGCAAAGCCTGGACCTGATCATCGTCGACTCCACCGATCCCATTGGACCGGCCGAGGGCCTGTTCGGCCCCGATTTTGTCGCCGACTGTTATCGCGCCCTGGCCGACGGCGGCATCATGGTCCAGCAAAGTGAGTCCCCGCTAATACACCAGCACCTGATTCGCGGCATTCGCGACAATATGGACAAGGCCGGGTTTTCCGATATTCGCACCCTGGGTTTCCCGCAGCCTTGCTATCCCTCGGGCTGGTGGTCGGCAACCCAGGCTTGCCGCAATCGATCACTGGTCGCGGTCGATCCGGAACGTTTCCACGCCACTGGCGTGGAAACGCGCTACTTCAATCCCGAGGTGCATCGCGGCGCTCTGGCCACGCAGATACCATAGAAATGCACAGGGGCGAAGAGGCCAACGGGCTATGGGATTAGCCCGGTCTGTGGAAAAAGGCCCCGGGTTTTTATTCTTTTCCCTTAACCCTTTTGCCTCTTACCTTTTACCTTCCTTTACTAACAATCACCGATGCGGCGACCTTCGATACGGATGTTCATTTGAATTGGTCCCATCGGGGTTTCCATGTCGCCGGTAATGACCCCGCCGGCCGTATCACCATTGAATTCCATGGACGCGTTCATGTCGACCCGGGTACCGTCCGGGCCCACGCAGGACACGGCATAGTCCATGCCATCGGCACGCATGTCGCGATGAGTGATTTCGCACTCGTCCAGGTCTTCCATCTCCATGAAGGCATCACCGCGCTTGATCTCTTCTTCTGTCAGGCACTCGGTGTGGGTCTCGGTCTGGTCCGGAATCGGGAATTCGGAATCGAAGGTCATGGTGCTGGTGTTTTCCCACATCCCGGGGTTGATGTTGGGTTCCACTTCGGCGATCGCCGAAAAAGTCATGCCCAGAAACAAGGCGGCGGCGCAGGTGCGTGCAATCATGGTTTGATCTCCTTGTAAGGTCGTTATTGACTATCCATTGTACCCCTCAGCGTCAAGGATGACTGAATCCCGAGTGAATGACCACCCGCATCGACAGTTGTTACAATGTAACAGATGCAAACCACACCCTCCTCGACTCATCCAAAGCGCGCTCGTTTTGCATTGCTCGCCGTGCTGTTCTTTCTTTCGGGATTCGCCGCCCTGGTCTACCAGGTGCTGTGGGTGCGCGAACTGGGCTTGCTGTTCGGCAGCACCGCTCAGGCCGCAGCCATGGCCATTGGGGTGTTTTTTGCCGGCATCGCCCTGGGCAGCTGGTTCTGGGGAAAGCGTGCCCGCCGCGTCGGCAGTGCACTGGCGGCGTTCGGCTGGCTGGAAGTTGGGGTGGCGGCGACCGCCCTGGGCCATTTCCTGCTGCTTGATGCCTATCACATCGTGTATCCGGCGCTCTACCCGTTGCTCGGCGACCTGGCCGGCGCCGATACCGCGCTGAAATGCCTGATCGCCGTCATCGTCCTCGGTCCGCCGGCTTTTCTGATGGGTGGGACTTTGCCGATGATGGGCCAGTATCTGATTCGCTCACCCGAGCGCATGGGCCGGCTCGGCTCCCTGTTGTATGCCATCAACACCGGCGGCGCGGCGCTTGGCGCGCTGGCAGCCGGTTTTTTCCTGCCTTTGTGGCTGGGCTTTTCAGGGGCGTATTTGCTGGCGATTGGCCTGGATGTGCTCATAGGAGTGACGGCACTGGGTCTGGCCAGACGCTGGCAGGAGCAGACTCCGCAGCCGGTCGAGCCCGACACGACGGTCGAAATCCTTGCCGACACCTGGCCCGGACGGCGATTGGCCTGGATGATTGCACTGATGTCCGGGATCTGTGCGCTGGGCGTGGAAGTGATCTGGACGCGCCTGTTTTCGCAGGTGCTGCAGAACTCCGTCTACACCTATTCGCTGGTGCTGGTGGTGTTTTTGCTCTCATTGAGCCTGGGGGCGTTGCTGGCCAATCGCCTGAGTCGCCTGACACGCCCCGGGGCCGGCTGGATCATGGCCGGGCTGCTGATTGCCGCCGGGCTATTAGTGGCCATTTCGCCGCAGGTGTTTCACGGGACCACCGGCGGTCTTGGTTATGTTGGGGCCGGACTGGACTGGAGCGATTACCTGCGCAGCGTCGTCCTGGTCGCGGTGCTGGTGATGCTGGTGCCGGGGGTGGTGCTGGGTACGGTGCTGCCGTACCTGTTGCGTTTGCTCGAAAACGCCCGCTTGCCGGTGGGGGAGTTGATCGGGCGGCTGGTCGCGGTCAATACCGTTGGTGGAATTGTCGGCGCCGTCGGCGCCGGATTCGTGCTGCTGCCGCTGTTGGGCGCCTCGCGCACCCTGTTGCTGCTGGGTGGACTGTATGTCGCCACGGCCGGATTGCTCATGCTCGCCAGAACCCGTCCGGTGGTTCGTCTGGCGGCGGTGGCGGTGCTGGCAATGGCTGTTGTCTTGCCGTTGTCGCCGTTGCACGGAGTTGGTGTCGTGTCCCTGAACGAACAGCGCCAGGAGCGACTGATCGATTACATCGAGGGCAGCCACGCCACGGCGGCGGTGATTGAGCGCGACGGCCATCTGCTGATCCGGGTCAACAATCATTACACCCTGGGTGGGACCGGTGCGCTGGAATCCGAACGCAACCAGAGCCTGATTCCGCTGCTGATTCATCCCGAGCCCAAGTCCATTTTCTACCTGGGCATGGGTACCGGCATTACCTCCGGCGCGGGCTTGTTATATCCGGTCGAACGGGTGGTGGTATGCGAACTGCTGCCCGAGGTGGTGCAATTGGCAGAAAGACATTTCGGCCCCTGGACCGAAGGGCTGTTCGAAGACCCGCGGGTGACCATTCATGCCGAGGACGGCCGCAACTGTCTGCGACGCTCGCCGGAGCGTTACGACCTGATCATCTCCGATTTGTTTACCCCCTGGAAAGCCGGTACCGGCAATCTCTACACTCTGGAACTCTACCGGGCCGCCGCCCAACGCCTTGAACCCGGCGGATTGTTCGTGCAATGGATCCCGTCCTACCAGGTTTCCGAGACCGAGTTCGGCATCATTGCCCGAACCATGGACGAAGTGTTCGACGAAGTATTGCTATGGCGCGGCGATCTGTTCCCGAGCCAGTCAGTGATTGCCCTGGTGGGCCAGAACCAGGCCCGACCGCTGGATCCCGAGGCGCCAATCCGCAACGGTCGGCTGCTGGCCGACAACCCGGATCTGCCCGAGGACCTGCTCTCGGCCGTGGCGCTGCGCTTTTATGCCGGCAATATCAGCGCGTCGGGCTTGTACGCGGATGCCGCGATCAATACCGATAACCGTGCGCTGATCGAGTACCTGGCCCCGCGCACCCAGCGCAAGGTCCAGGCCGGCCGGGCGCGCTGGCTGACCGGCGACCAGCTCGGGCTGGTCTATGAACAATTGCTGCGCAACCCCGGCCTGGCCAACGACCCATACCTGGCCCATCTGGATACCACCCGGCTGGGCTATGTTGTGGCCGGGCGCAGTTATTTTCATTTCGGCGTTTACCGAATGGCCAGTCAGGATGACCGGGCGCGACACTTCCTCGACGATTTCCTCGACCGAACGCCGTTTCGCCAGCCCCCGCCCGAACCGGAGCCACCGACCACGCTCTCGGACTGGGAAGAGCCTGCCGCCCCTTGAACTGTCCATGCTCGCCAGTGTAATGTTATAATATACCGTTAGTGCTCGATGACCGCTGTTGTTTTGTAAGGACTGGCGGGTTCGGGTTTTTCAAACATCGACAAGTTTTTCAGGAGTGGACCATCATGAAGCGAATGATCCTGGTGGCGGTGGCCGGTATTCTGTGTGCCGGTGTCGCCATGGCTGACGAACCGACGCTGGGTGATCTGTTACGCAAGATCGAAGCGCTGGAAGAGCGTGATCGTGAGCGTCAGCAACAGATCGAGCGCCTGGAAGCCGAACTGGCGGCCAAGCGCGAGGAAGTCGAGGACACCGACGTGACCCCGGCCGATGAACCCGAACGTCCCGAACCGAGGCGAGCTGTCGGTGTCGGGCCACAGGCCGATCCTCTCGATCCCGTGCCGGCGCGCATGCGCGCCCGCCAGGTGACCGGCGAGGTGACCTCGGGCACCGATTTCAATCCGGCTATTTCGGTAATTCTGGATGGAACCTATGCTCATTTCAGTAGCGACCTGGACGAGCCGCCGGGCTTTGACTTCGGTCATGGAGGACATGGTCATGGTGGCCATGGAGGTCATGGTCACGGAATCGAGGAAGGCTTCAACCTGCGCGAGGCCGAAATCACTTTCACCGGATCAGTCGATCCGTACTTCGACATGATGGTCATGGCCACACTCAGTTCCAGCGATATCGAACTCGAGGAGGCCTATGTCACCACCCGTTCATTGCCGGCCGGCTGGCAGATCAAGGCCGGCAAGTTTCTCAGCGATGTCGGCTACATCAATCGCCAGCACACCCATGACTGGCTGTTTGTCGACCAGCCCTGGATGCGTGAGTTGATGTTCGGCGATGAAGGCTTGAACGAGATTGGCATCCAGAGCGCCTGGGTGTTGCCGACCACCACCTACACGCGACTGGGATTTGAAGTGCTCGAGGGCACCAGCCCCGGAATCGCCAACTTCGAGGGCGATGGTCGCCATGAAATGGTCACGGTGCTGCCCGGCGATGACAACCAGCCGGTCCGTAATCGCTGGCGGGCCGACAAGAACCTGACCGACCGCGATGGCCCGCGCCTGTTTACCGGCTTTGTCAAATGGGCGCCGGATCTGGGTTTTGACCATGCCATGCAACTGGGCGCCTCCGGCGGCTACAGCCGTGTCTGGCAGAATGAGACCGGTCACTCATCCGGTCGCCTGGAAACCTGGGACGGCGACAGCCGCTTTATCGGCGCCGACCTGGTCTACAAGTATGGCCGCGGCGGCTTGATGGGGCACGGCAATTTCGTGCTCCAGGCCGAGTACATTTATCGTGAACTCGATGTCGAGTACCAGTCTCGCCAGTTCAGCAACTTCTCCAGTCTGGACCTGACCGGCCCGGCTGACGATCCCGACCGACGCGATCAGCGCTGGAAGCAGGATGCGTTCTACCTGCAGGGCGTTTACGGTTTTGCTCCGCGCTGGAATGCCGGGCTGCGCCTCGATGGCGTGGGTCTGACCAACCGAACCTACAGCGATGGAACGGATGCCTTCGGGCGGCGCGGTATGCGCGATGACCTGGGCGCATCCTGGCGATACAGTGGCCAGGTCACCTTTGCGCCGACCGAGTTCTCGCGACTGCGCGGTCAGATCAACTACATCGACCTCAATGATGGCCATGATGGCTGGCAGTTCATGCTGCAGTACAACATGAGCCTGGGTGTGCACGGCGCTCACGCATTCTGATTGGGCCAAAAAAGAGTGCGGGCCGGTTG
>SL_3KL_010_SEDDRAFT_10004023_pt1 | contig 13332 bp, 9 predicted proteins | sample SodLakKL_010_SED_2_FD_10381 | JGI IMG/M metagenome (IMG submission 10381)
CCTTTTTTCATTGAAGGTTTTGACATTTTCCGCTTCGGCACTACAAAAACTTTCAGCAGTTACGGAAACCCCGGCACGTTTTATTCCCGCAGAATCGGGCGAACTCCGCAGGGAAGTCCGGGTATGGCCGGCGAGAATCCGGACTTTGTTGACCAGCCGGATCAAACCACAATTGCTTCGGCCGTTAAAGTAAGTGGCAAATCAGACAGCGGGTGGTCAGTGGGTGCCTTAAATGCTTTCACACTTCAGGAAAATGCCGATTTTCGTGTATCCGGCGAGGACAGATCAATTGCGGTTGAACCGGCTACCAACTATTTCGTTTCCAGAATTATGAAAGATTTCAATTCAGGAAACACTTATACCGGCGGATTTGTAAGTGCTGTAAATCGTGATATCGGCGACAGGTATTTTGAAGATTTTCTGCATTCATCTGCCTACCTCGGCGGTATCGATTTTGAGCATAACTTCAGAGACAGAGAATGGGTGGCAAGCGGTGTTATTTCATTCAGCCACATCAACGGCAGTGAGCAGGCTATCAGCCAAACACAGCGTTCACCGGTAAGATATTTAAACCGCGTGGATTCGGATAAGCTTACATTGGATGAAAACCTGACTTCGCTGAGTGGTTTTGCCACAGAGTTGAGTATCCAAAAGCAAAGCGGTGATAACTGGATGGGATCATTAACATACTCTGAAGCAAGTCCCAATTACGAAGTAAATGATCTGGGTTTCCAGGTGCGGGCAGATTATCGCGCTATTGAAGGCGGAGGTGTGTACAGAGAAACCGATCCCGGCTGGGCACAATATTATGAGTTATATCTCTTTTTATCGAATGCCTGGAATTATGACAGCGACAGAATAAGCCATGCGTACATATCGGGTGGCTTTATGAGGTTTAACAATTTGTGGATCTCCGATTTCCGTTTGGTTTACAACGCTCCCCGGTATTCTGACCGTCTTACACGCGGCGGGCCGGTAATGGAACAAACACAGGGGATACAATACAATTTCAGCATCGGAACGAATCCAAACAAGCAATTTTCAAACACTGCACGATTGTTTCACAGGCACGACAATCAGGGCGGTTATACCTATGATTACTCTACAGAAATAACAACACGGCCTACAACCTGGCTCCAGATAAGTTTTACTCCTCAAATAGTTTTTGAAAGAAATATGGCGCAGTATATTCAGACTGTCCAAGATCCCGCAGCAGTTAACACTTTTGGCAACCGCTACGTCTTCTCTGAAATTGATCAAACAACATTGATCGGCACATTCCTGTTAAACTGGACTTTTTCAACTACTATGAGCCTGCAAACATATGTCAGGCCGTTTATAGCTTCCGGTAACTACCAAAACTTTAAAGAGCTGGCAGAAACACGGAGTTTTAATTTCGATGTTTACGGAGATGATAACGGTACAATTTCACTTTCTGATGGAGTTTATACCGTTGATCCGGACGGCACAGGGTCTTCGGAGTTCTCATTTAGCAATCCTGACTTTAATTTCCGCTCAATCCAGGGAAATGCAGTATTCAGATGGGAATACCGGCCAGGCTCAACATTCTTTCTGGTATGGCAGCAACAGCGTGAAAATTTTGCCGGCACCGGAGATTTTGACTTCTCAAGAGACATGAGTGAACTTTTTCGCACCAGATCAACAAATGTATTTTTAGTCAAAGCCAGTTTTTGGTTTGGTACATAATTTTTTGAAAAGTGATTACTATCCTATTCCCTCATTCTTCCTTATCTTCTGATCAATTATTGTTAGATTAGCATGAGTTTCCTTCCGGGGGTAAGTAAAGAATTAGTTGAAGGGTTTTTCGTTTTCAGAGAAAAACAATTGACTCAGGTCAGCAATCATTGGATCATCCCCCGGCACTCCGTTATCATGAAGTGATCTCTTCGGGAAAAGAAGGGGTTTACAATGTGAAAACGAAGCTTAGTTTAGAAGCAGAAAGAAATAAAATTATCAGACCATATTTATGTCAGTCACAAAAAAAGATGTGCATTATGTAGCAAATCTTGCACGGTTAATATTAACTGATGAAGAAGCTGAAGATCTGAAAGAGGATTTGAACAGTATATTGGGCTATATGGAAACACTGAATGAGCTTGACACTTCAAATGTTGAGCCGCTTGAACATGTGAATGATCTTCCCATGATATTGAGAAAAGATGAGGCCAAAGAGCCTCTTTCGCATGAAGATGCCCTGAAAAATGCTCCGGATGCAGATTCAGATTATTTCAGAGTACCTAAAGTTATCGAGTGATCAATATTTAAATAGTGCACCTTATTTTTCTTAATTATTATTAATGGCTGCAAGAAAAAAAAAGTCTCAAACAGTACCCGATTTTTTTGAACGCCTGCCCAAACATTACCAGCATCTGATCTGTTTGGGTTTTCTGTTCATCCTGCCCTTCATTCTGTTTTATGCATCTACTCTGGGCGGACAGCAATATATGGGACACGATGTGCTGCAATGGCGGGCAGGAGCCGAATCTTTGATAGAGCATCGTGAAACGTATGGTGAAACTGCACACTGGGCAGCCAACATGTTTTCCGGAATGCCGGCAACCACCATTTCCCATCCGCCGCAATTCCCAAATCTGGATAACACACTACTCAGAGCGTTTAGTTTTATTTACCCCGCCATTGAGTTCTGGATTCTTTTCGGCGGCACATACCTGATGCTGATNCTGATGGGCTTCAGGCCGCTCAGTTCCGTTTTTGGGGCTGTTGTGATCGGGTTCAGCACATACATCCCGATCATCATCGGCGCAGGGCACAATGCAAAATTCCTTGCCTATATTTATATACCCTGGCTCTATTCGGGTTATTACCTGATGACACGTTCACAGATAAATCGTTGGCTGGCATTTTTTATTTTCGGGCTGGCTTTAACGCTGCACCTCCGGGCCTATCATCCCCAGGTTACTTATTTCTTCTTCTTCCCGCTCGCTACCCTTTTTGTATGGGATTTAGTAAAAGCCTGGAAATCAGAAAAACTACCGTCATTTTTAAACAAAACCGCATGGCTGTCGGGCGCAGCTGTTATTGCATTAATGATTTCGGCTCAGCTCTATTGGAGTACTGCTGAATATTCGAGCTACAGCATGCGCGGAGGCTCCGAACTGGAAGACAGATCCGCACTGGCAATCGATTATGCATTTGCCTGGTCGCAGGGTGTTGGGGAACTGCTTACACTTGCCATACCCAACTCGTACGGTGGTTCTTCTTCTGATGCGTATTGGGGACCAAAAACGTTTACAAGCGGTCCGCACTACATGGGAGCTCTTGTAGTTCTGTTTTTTATAATTGGGCTGATGCGTTCCAAAAATCATTTTAAATGGATATTTGCAGGACCGGGAATCGCCACACTGCTCTTTTCACTCGGTGAACATTTTATGCTTCTGAATAAAGCGATGTTCAACTACTTCCCGCTCTTCGACAAATTCCGGGTACCGGAAATGTGGCTGATGGTCACCGTTTTCTGTTTTGCAGTTGTTGCGGTAATGGGGCTCGAATGGACTATCAATCAAATAAAAGAACGATCCGGCGAATGGAAAAAGGCAGGTTTGATTGCAGCCGTTGCGGGAGCGCTCATCTTCTTTGCAGGTTTTCAGCTTCTTTCGTTCGAAAAACCCGGCGAGCGTGACATGATTGCTCAGCAAATTGCAAGTCAGAATCAGGTGCCGGTCACCGATCCCAGAGTGTCGCAAGCTGTAAGCCGGTATATGGTAAACGAACTTATTCCCATGCGCGAAGAAATGGCTCGTCAGGATACACTGCGATTCGGTTTATTTTTCCTTGGAGGATTAGCGATTATATGGTTTGCCGCCGGGAAAAAAATATCAACATCAACAGCCGCAGGAGCCTTTTGTGTGCTGCTTGCTTTTGATTTAATACAGGTGGATAAACGATATCTGAGTGAGAGGTCTCTTGTGGATGGCTCGCTTGAACGCCATCAGCTTATTGAGCAGCAGGAGCGCGAGCTGGATCGGTATATTGCTGAAAACTCTATGACAAATGAAGGCTGGCAATACCGTACCCTCCCCCTATTGGATAATGCATTCAATAACGCTACACCTTCATATTTTTATCCGTCGGCAGGGGGATATTCTGGAGCTAAATTGAGCTATTATCAGGATCTGATTGATGAAGCTATGTTATTTAATCGTAATCAGCCAAACCCGGCCGTGATGGCAATGCTCAATGTAAAATATGTTACCACCCAGGCAGCACTCCGTATTCCGGGCTTTTCTATTGCCCAAAACTATGCTACCAGCGCCATTATGAGGACTGACACATTGTTGCCAAAAGCCTGGTTTGTAGATACTGTGGAAGTAAAAGATTCACAAACTGATATTTTGCAAGAGATCTCAGAAGAGTTCAATCCCGAACAAGTTGCATTTGTAACTGAACCGCTGTCCACTGAAATTGAAAGAGATGATCAATATTCAGTGCAAATCACAAAATATCGTGCCAATGAAATCCGGGCTGAAATTAGCCGAAATACTCCCGGCTTTATGGTGATGAGCGAAATTTGGTATCCGCCGGGCTGGTCGGCCACTCTGAACGGTGAAGAAATTGACATTATCCGAACCAATTATGTATTACGCGGATTTGAGATACCTGCCGGAGATCATGAATTGATATTGAAGCTGGAGCCTGTTTGGTATAACCCAGGTAAATGGATGTCGCGGATTGGGACACTATTACTTTATGGAACAGGAATTTGGGGGATTTTACTTTTTGTTCGGATCCGAAAATCAAAAGAGGATTATGTTGAAGAGAGCTAAACAAAGCATTGCAGATGTTATATCAGCAATTGCTCCAAAATTCTGGAAATCCTATTCAGAGCTAAGCTACTGGAAAAACAGAAAAGAGGAAGAGGGTGAACTAACAAACGGGTACTTTTCATACTTCTACACAAATCATTTCGGTCTGACAGAGCTAGACTACAAGAGAAAAAGAGTATTAGACATCGGCTGCGGGCCGAGAGGCAGTCTTGAATGGGCTGTTATGGCCAAAGAACGTGTAGGGCTTGATCCTCTCGCTGATGAATACCTCGAAATGGGAGCCGATAAGCATGAAATGAGTTATATAGCTGACTCTTCTGAACAAATTCCTTACCGCGATGCTCATTTTGACATCGTTTGTTCCTTCGATTCTCTCGATCGTGTTGACGACCTTGAACAATCGATAGAAGAAATTAAACGTGTAACAACGCCCGGAGGATATTTTTTACTTATCGTCAAAATCAATCACGAACCAACAATTTCTGAACCACAAACAGTGTTGCCGGATGTAATACGGAAATTTAAACCTGAATTCATTTGTGAAGATATTGATGTTTATCCGCATGACAGCAAGAGGCATTATCAATCTATCAAATTAAGTAAGCCGGTTGCAGATCCGATGACTTACACAGAACCAGGCTGGCTTTCTGCAAAATTTCTGCGATGTGTCTGAGTTTACTTCACATAAAAAGCTTTCGGGTAATCTCTTTAATATAAAGTTTCCGGGGAACCGACCTGAACAACTCAATCCAGCCTACAGACTCTCCTTCCACCATTTTTAATCTGTACTTTTGATATTTAATGTGCGAATCACTCATCAGGTGTTTGTGCTTTTCAAAACATTTATAATATCCTGTGATCTGATCCTCCGACTCTGTGATTCTCTCCCGATCATCATCCATGTTAATTACCTGTAAAACGTGAGGGGCGGTTTTTACAGGTCCATACTTTTGTGACAAACGTATCCATAAATCATAATCCTGGGCTGAGGGCAGCGCTTCATCATATCCTCCAACGTCCAAAATATATTTCCGGCGGGTTAATACCTGGTTGCCAACCTGGTTATAGTAAAGCAAGTCATCAGCCGTAATGATATCCGGTTTTTTCCACACAAACTCTTTCTCTCCCATCACCATCCGGTCGTAAGAACAAACTGCTGAACAACTTTCAGTCCACTCTTTTAATAACAGTTCAATACGCTTGGGGCGCCAGTAATCATCATCATCCAGCCCCGCAATAAATTCACCGGATGCGATCTGAACAGCAAGATTTCTGCTCGCTGCTGCACCGGCTGCAGTGTTACTCCGAACATCTTTTATAGGATATTTCCGGGCAAGTTTGTCTATAAGAACAGGTGTATCATCCTCTGAGGCATCATCCACAACTACTATCTCCAGGTTTTCATACGTCTGCTCAAATACCGAGTTTAATGCTCTTTCGAGCAGATCGGCCCGGTTCCGGGTAGGAATGATAACACTTATAAGTGGCTGTACTGACATAAACAATCCTCTGGTTTAGACAACTTAACGTGAGTTTTATAAAGTGATACATTAAGGGGAGAAATAAGATTGAAGAAAAAAAGTCCCCCCTTGAAGGGGGAAAGTCATCCGCCAATTGGGGGATGATCCTCTGTGTAATGATTTGACAAAATAATTTATAATTAGGCTTCAAATTCACTAAAAATCATATTCCGTCCCAAAATAATCCTAATGAAAACTTCACATTATTTATAAAGGTATGGATTTTTAAGATTCAGAATTGGTTACTTATTGCCTGAATAATAAAATGAATAGTTCAAAATAAGAGTTCGGGCAGTTTTGGTGTAAGTTTCAGAAACCCTGTACATTCCACCTTATCAATTTCAACAAAACAGAATTAATGCCTGAGCTCCGGGTTACTATAGCAATTTGTACATACAACCGGGTTGATTATCTGCGTGATACATTGCTTGATTTCAAAAATCAAACCGCATCCGCTCAACAATTTGAAATCATCATCATCAACAACAACTCAACAGATAAAACAGAAATTGCTTGCAGTGATTTTATTGAGCAAAACCCCGAACTAAATACACGGTTGTATTCAGAAATCAGGCAAGGTTTATCTCATGCCAGAAACCGTGCAATCACAGAAAGCAACTCTGAGTGGATTTTGTTTATTGATGATGATGTAATTCTTCCGGAGGATTTTGTGCAAAATGCACTCAACTTTATCAACCAAGCAGAAAAACCCTGTGCTGCCGGCGGCAAAATTCTGGTATCCTTTGATGATGGCGAACCTGACTGGATTCCCGGAGAACTGATGCCGATGTTTGGATTNCATGACCTTGGNAATGATCAGAAAAAATACCCGGCTCACAATTTTCCGCGCGGCGGCAATATGCTGATTCACAAAACAGTGGCTGAAAAAGTGGGCGGATTTAACCCCGAACTTGGCAGAACGGGAGAAAATCTTGCCGGAAGTGAAGAAAAGGCTTTTTTTGATCAGGCAAGAAAACAGGGCTTTGAACTATGGTACCTGGCGGATATGATGCTATACCACCGGATAGGAAAAAGACGACTCAAAAAAGAGTACCTGAAAAAACAATCTGTTGGCATAGGCTACAGTGAGCAGATCAGATTAAAAGGAAGTTCATTTAAACTTTTGATCAAGTTTCTGAGTGAAATTGCAAAGTTTGGAATAAGTATCATTTTATCAATTTTGTACCTGTTGCGGGGCAAAATAAAAGCAGCAAAATTTATTCTTATTTTCAGGCTTTGGGTGATGAAAGGATTGTTTACCCGCTAACCGAAAACTAAACTCTATCCTGTATAACCATTGGGGATCATTCAAAAACAAAGTATTGCTAATGCGATCATTACTTATACGGGTATAGCGCTCGGATTTCTGCTTACCGTTTTTCTGTATCCCCACATTCTGAACCCGGATCAGTATGGCCTTACCCGTGTTTTGATTTCCGCATCACTAATCAGTGCCCAGTTTGCTCATTTGGGCGTTAGAAATGCAGTTATCAAGTTTTTCCCATTTTTCTCGGATGGAAAGGGCAAAAGGCGCGGCCTGCTATTCTGGACAATTGTCATTCCACTTGCAGGTTTTCTTCTTTTCTCTGTTTTATACCTTTTATTTGATGACCTGATCATTAAATACTACGCAGAACAGTCTCCCCTCTTTGTTGATTATTATCTCTGGATTCTGCCAATCACTTTCTTCATTCTGTACTTTGAGGTATTGAACAGCTATCTGCGCTCACTTCTCGATTCTGTAAGCGGTCCGATTGTTAATGAAGTTCTGCAAAGAATATTAGTAATCAGCTTCCTTGCACTCTACTTTTTTGATTTTATCCGCTTCTCACATTTTATTCTCCTGTTCACCATAGCCTATGGCGTACAGCCGGTAATTCTTGCCTGGCGAATCTACAAAATGGGGGAATTTCGCCTGATCCCCGACTTTAACATTTTACGCAAGCCGGTTATAAAAGGAGTTTCAAATTATGGCCTCTACTCACTTCTTGGAGGCCTTACGACTGTTTTGGTTTGGAACGTGGATATTATGATGCTTGGCTCGATGAGCGGCCTGGCCGATACAGCCATTTATGCAATTGCATTTTATATAGGGTCAGTAATAACCGTTCCCCAGCGCTCCATCGAAAAAATTGCCACCCCCCTCGTTTCAGATTTTATTCAAAAGAAAGACTGGGAACAGGTTCTGGATATTTACAGGAAAACATCCCTGAACCAGACACTAGGCGGTATTTTTATCCTCGGGCTGATCTGGATCAATATCGACCTGCTTTTATCGTTCCTGCCAGAGCCGTACGCTGCCGGTAAATGGGTTGTCGTAATCGTGGGAATCGGGAAACTGATTGATATGTCTACAGGCGTAAATAGCAGTATTCTGATTAATTCACGTTATTATCGTGTCAGTTTTTATGCAAACCTGGTGCTTGTTTTCCTTACCATACTTATGAATTACCTGTTAATTCCAAGATACGGTATTAATGGTGCAGCTATTGCTACAGCATTGTCAATTACACTCTACTCTTTTGTAAAAGTCATTTTTGTTTGGGTTAAACTGGAATTGCAGCCTTTTACAAAAAAAACTTCAGTACTGCTTATTACCGGGGCAGCAGCAATTTTAATTTCATTTATTCCGGAATTAGTTACGGATCATTTTCTCATTCTATTCCTTTCAGAAAACCTGTTATTCACAGTAATATTCCTCACCCCGATACTTTGGTTGAAAACTTCACCTGAGTTAAACAATTTGGTTGTAAATTTTTTAAGCAGATTAAAAAACTGAAAATATGAAAGCTCTTATCGTGGATAATTCAGGAACTGATCCTGTTATGAAAATGGGTGAGCATCCAACACCTGAGCACGGAGAATCAGAACTTTTTGTGAAAATTAAAGCCACTGCCCTGAACCGTGCTGACCTTATGCAAAAAGCAGGAAAATATCCGCCGCCCGAAGGCGAATCTCCCATTCTTGGCCTTGAGATGGCTGGAACTGTGATTTCTGCAGGCAGTAAAGTATCAAAGTTCAAAAAAGGTGATCGCGTATATGGGCTGCTTGGCGGAGGAGGTTATGCTGAATATTGCGTGATTCACGAAGATCTTGCAATGCCAATTCCCGATAACCTCTCATTCGAAGAGGCAGCAGCTATCCCCGAAGTGTTTCTGACAGCCTATCAGGCAATCAGCTGGCTTGGTGAGTTGAAGCAAAATGAGACAATATTGATACATGCCGGTGCTAGCGGCGTTGGAACTGCGGCAATTCAGATATCAAAAAAATTATATAACGCAAAAATTGCAGTTACAGCCGGAAGTGATAAAAAGCTGAAATTGTGTGAATCACTCGGAGCAGATCTTCTGATCAACTACAAAAAATCAGATTATTCTGAAAGGATAAAATCAAATTTTGGGAAAAATAAAATAAATCTAATCCTCGACTTCGTAGGCGCTCCATATTGGTTTAAAAATGTAGATGTGTTAAGCACAGACGGATGCATAGTATATCTTGCAATGCTTGGGGGAACAAAAATCGACAATATGAGTCTGGTTCCTATACTCAGAAAAAGAATAACCATTAAAGGCTCAACACTCAGAAACAGGCCATTAGAATACAAAATAAGACTTGTTTCTGACTTTCAGGCCCATGTCTCAAAGTACATTGGAAGCGGTGATATACATCCGGTAATTCACTCAACATATGATTGGCATCAAGCTGAGGAGGCACATCAGTTAATGGGTAACAATCAAAATGCTGGTAAAATAATTTTGACCGGAATGTAGCATGAACTGTTTCTAATTAAGAAAAAATAATTTCTTTATACGGCTATTATGGATATAATTTCTATCAACAAGATGTTTCACTTTACCGTGATTCAAATTTTCAGTTAAATAGCTAACAACTTTACAGAACAGGTTATTCAAATGTGGCACCTGCTATCACTTATGATACTTGCAAATCTTGCGTATGCAGATGCAGATTCAGTGCAGACAGAAAGTGATGAGATTATTTTCAGTATAGAAAAGAATCTCGAGCAGGAACATCTTGCAAAATTACTGAACCTGAATACCCGTAATACTTTAAATAGTCCTGTTATATTTTATTCAATACAAAATATCAACGCAGACTCCGATAGGCAGGTCTTTTTAGAAGTACAGGTGACTAGTGAGCATTATGGAGAACTATACAAATCTGTACAAAACAAAAACACACCTCTTACAATAGCTGCAGGCGATTCGGTTCGTTTTTCTGATCTTGACATTATCAATGGCAATGTTCCGGGTATTGAAGGTGAACCAAAATTTGACTTTGTTCTCAGCAGCAATGGCCGAACCGTTTTGAGCCGAATTAACCAGGGTGCAGCATTAGATGATCACACATATACCATTGAAGCTTCACTGCTCGCTAAAACTGATGATGCTGATGAAACAACAAAAATAGCTGCGGATAGCACCATTTTTGAAACCAGTTTGCAAAAAGAAAAGCTTACAATATCAGTAGATGAAGAAGCAAATGATAAATTATCGAATATCAATTTTTCACGCGATACACCTGTATTCAGTTGGGACGGAAGAGATGATTTAACCTACCGCCTGGTAGTTGTTCGCAAACATAAAGATGTGGATCATGTTGAAGTGCTTAATAACCGCTTTAATACACCATTTGCAGAGAATAATATTCATGATCCCGAAAACTATGTTTATCTTGATGTAAATTATCAGGGCAACAATTTCAGCTTACCTGATGAATACAGAGACCTGATTGATCCAGGCCATTATTATGTTTGGCAGGTCCGGGGCAATTACCCTACAATAACCAGTGAAATAGAAATATCTACAGATACTGCTTCTTTTATAACCGGTAAATCTATAGAAGGCGAATTAATGGAGTTGCTTACTATCTTTTTGGGCCGTGAAACCGTTGAGCAAAAAGTTCGGGACGGAGTCCAATTTCACACCCTAAATATTAACGGTATTGAACATACTGCACATGAAGCAGTAGAATATCTGAGAAATTTGAAGTCCAAAATTGATAAAAGACAAGCAACTATTGGTGGCTGACATGAACAAGAATTTTAAATACATATTGATTTTTGCAGCAATACTGGCGGCTTTTGCAATTGTCTTTTTCCTGGCAACGGATGAAAGAGACTGGATTTTTAAAGATGCCGGTATAGAGGTAGCATATGTAAACCGCTTTGTACCTGCAGTTACAGTAACAAATGTAAGAATGTCAGAAATAGAACGTACGGGCCAATCATTAGTGTCGGGCGATACACTTGATACAAATCCGAATGGTTTTGCACTGATTCAGTTTCTGGATGAAAGTGTTACGCGGGTTTCACCATCATCACGGCTTATTGTTAAAAGTAATGTTGACCAGGAAAGAAAAATAAATCTCCGTACATCAATTGAATTGCTCATGGGCGGATTTATGATGGATGTGGTACGAAATGAAGAAACGCAGTTCCAGATCGTCACAAACAATACAGTGGCATCGATTAAAGGAACAAGGTTTGGCGTAACAGCCGACAGTTATATTTGGGTAGAGGAGGGAGAAGTGGAAGTTCGATCTAAGGCAACAGGAGAAGTAGTAACGCTTGTTGACCGGATGTTTGTTGAAGTTGATGAAACCGGTCATTTTGAAAGAGGTGAATTATCTGTCGAAGAATTGACAGCCCTTTCAGATGAATACAGAATACTGGATGCCGATCTGATCGAACAACAATTAAGATTCCAATTCAGAGATGAGCAAGGTGATACAACAGAAGAGGACGTGAGCGTATTTGAACAAGAGGGAGATGAGCAGGAAGACTAAGCTTCCTGCTGTTAGCTATGCTGAGCGCACATTCATTCCTGAAAAAAACTATGCAGGATGAATGTTGAGAAAAAGGGATCTGCGGTTGTCATTGGAGGTGGCGCCGCGGGTCTCTATTTTTCTATTAACGCTGCCAGACTTAATCCAAGTCTAAATGTAACTATTCTTGAGAAAACTGCAAATCTACTTTCGAAAGTAAAAGTGTCAGGTGGCGGCCGCTGTAATGTAACACACCACTGTTTCGATCCTGAAACACTGTCAAAAGCCTATCCCCGTGGTCATAAAACACTGCGATGGAGTTTTGAACAATTTCAAGCCAAAGATACTGTAGAGTGGTTTAAAGAGCGCTCCGTAGAGCTTAAAACCGAAAGTGACGGACGCATGTTTCCGGTTACAGACGATTCACAAACTATTGTGGACTGCTTTTTAGAAGAAGCTAAAAAGTATAATGTAAAAATTCGCACCAAAACCCGGGTCGATAAAATTGAACCTTCGCAGCAGGGATTCAAGCTTCATCTTCATAAAAAAGAACCGATTTTTTGTGATGTAGTGTTGGTGGCAACCGGCGGCTATAACCGTGAAAGTGCATACGAATGGTTAAAGGAATTAGGGCACTCCATTGTTAAACCGGTACCCTCTCTTTTTACATTTAATTTCAGGGATAAAATATTCAGCGAACTTGCTGGTATCTCCGTTGAAAATGCTGAGGTTCATATCGAAGGCACTTCATTTACGGAACGGGGACCTGTACTAATTACACACTGGGGGTTGAGCGGCCCGGCAGTTTTAAAACTATCCGCATGGGCAGCGCGGGAATTGCATGACAGGGAATATCGCTACAAAATTAAAGTAAACTGGCTATACCCTTTTAAAGAATCAGAAGTCAGGCAAAAATTATTTGAACTCAAAGAGAGAAATTTGAAGAAGCTGGTAACCAAACAGGATCAGTTTCCATTTCCGTCCCGGCTTTGGGAAAAGTTTCTTCAGCTTGCTGATGTTGACACCGCCAAACGCTGGGCTGAAATTTCTAATAAAAATATCCATAACCTGGTGCAGGTATTGGTGCACGCAAGGTATGATATACAAGGCAAAACCACATATAAGGAAGAGTTTGTAACATGCGGCGGAATACCGCTGAACGAAATAAATCCCGACACTATGGAAAGCAAAATAGTACCCGGCTTATACTTTTCAGGTGAAGT
>SL_3KL_010_SEDDRAFT_10004024_pt1 | contig 13328 bp, 9 predicted proteins | sample SodLakKL_010_SED_2_FD_10381 | JGI IMG/M metagenome (IMG submission 10381)
CTGAATGCAGACGGGCAGTTCAACATCATCACAGTTTCAGAAGATGGTACTTTCAATAAACACCGGATTTCGCAAAGAACTGCAGATTGGGAGTATGATCAGATCATCGACTCGTGGGAAGCCGGCCTTGAAGCCGGTAGAACTAATCTTTTTGTGGCAGACCTGGACAACAATGGCGCACTCGACCTTATTTTGTCCACACCCGAAGAGACGTCAATCTGGCTGGGAGACGAAGACAGAAATCTCGTCAAATATGAAAGAGAACTGCCCGGCGGCATTGTAAATATTTTTGATGTGGACGGAAACGAACGGCTTGATCTGCTCGGCGTTTCCCAGGACCTTGAACCATTTCAACTGAAAAATGAAGGCACCAAAAACTATTTCGCCCGTTTTATCCGTGCACGTGCCTCGGGGGTTTCCGGCGACCAAAGGATAAACTCGTTTGGCATTGGGGGAGAAATGGAAGTGCGCTCCGGGTTGCTCTATCAGAAACAGCTCATTTCTTCACCGCTGGTGCATTTTGGGTTGGGTGAGCATGAAGAGGCAGAGATGCTGCGAATCATCTGGCCGAACGGGTCGGTTCAAACCGAATTTGCAGAGCTTGGCATGGGTGCCACCATTTTTAATGAACAGATTCTCAAAGGCTCATGCCCCTGGCTGTTTACCAACGACGGAGAGGAGATGCATTTCATCACGGATATTATCTGGCGTTCACCGCTTGGCCTCAGGATCAATGCACAGGAAACAGCCGGTGTGATTCAGACCCTCGACCGCGTGAAAATTCCGGGCGACAAACTGAATCCGGTTGACGGGTTATACGATGTGAGGGTTACTGCCGAGCTTTGGGAAACTCATTTCTTTGATTACATCAGCCTGGTTGCCGTGGATCATCCTGAAGGGTCGGAAATTTTTGTGGATGAGCGATTCGTTTTCCCCGCACCTGATCTCTCAACAAAGGTCATGTCTGAGCTCAAACCTGTTCTGCGGGTTACGGATGAAGAGGGGAATGACGTTACCGATATTGTCTCGAAGAAGGATGGCAATTATCTGCAGGCATTCAGAAAAACTCAGTACCAGGGGCTCGTGGAAGAGCACTCCATTGTGATTGAACTGGAACCGGCAGCCTCGGATAAGGATTCACACTCGATGGTGCTTTCAGGCTGGCTGATGCCTACGGACAGTTCCATTAACCTCGCACTGAGCCAGGGTACCATCGATCCGCCCAGTGGGCTAAAAGTTGAAGTGGCCGATGAGTCCGGCAATTGGCAAGTTCTGCATGAGGATTACGGGATGCCGGCAGGTAAACTGAAAACCATTCTGCTCGATCTTGAAGATGTTTTCGCGAATCCCGAAGACAGAAGAGTACGGCTTACAACTACTTCCCAGATTTATTGGGATAGCATTTTCTACGCCGAAAAAATGGATGAAAGCCTGATTGCAGAAACCAAACTCGAACCCGAAACAATGGAGCTGCGTTACCGGGGTTACTCCGAGTGGTATACACCGGATGAGGTGTCGCCCAAACTGGCCAATTACGATGTTATCTCCGGCACCACTCAGCGCTGGTTTGATCTTGAGGGATTCCACACACGGTTTGGTGATGTTTCTGAACTTCTCGAAGAGATTGATGACCGGTATGTGATCATGAATGCCGGTGATGAGATTCTGTTGGAATTCAGAGCACTTGATGAGCCGAAGGAAGGCTACACGCGAAGTTATGTGCTGGTATCTGACGGATGGGTGAAAGATGGTGATTACAACACCGAAGCCTCGGCAACGGTTGAGCCGCTTCCGTATCATGGGATGTCAGATTATGAATATCAATCATCAATCAGGCTGCAGGATGACCCGGTTTTCCAAAGATTTCGCGAAGACTGGATACATTATCATACCAGATATATCACCCCGCATTCGTTCAGATCAGCTTTATTATTTGAGGATTAAATTCAAAAAATTTTGAGTATAGAAGCTCGAAAAAAATCTGAGGCTGTCCATAAAGGGCGTCATCTGGTACTGGCGCAAGCGTCCGCTTGTGCCCCTGAAAGGTCCAAGCCCCTTGGGACAGGTGGATACTCCTGCTCTGCCTGTATGCCAAGTCCCGAAAACATTTGGGAACAGGCAGGCTCAGTACAGGCTGCTTGAACCGGTTCAAAGAATCTCCCCTCCATGCGGTGTTCTATTGCACCGGAGGGAGGGGGCGGGGGAGGGTCAGACAAGATGAAACCAAAACAACACACATATACTCCTGAACCATTTGGCGTATTTAATATGATTAATTCTTTTCAGACAGCAACAATCATACAATAAATAATCAATAATGCCCCAAATTAATACCCGGTTTTGGATTTTCTTAGTTACAACATTTAGCTGGTTTGCGGTTGTTCAGAGTGCAGCTATTGCACAACAAATTTCCGATGAGAGCACAATCCGCATAGGTTTTCTGGTTTCTGAAGATCCGGATACCGACTCCCTTTCCCGGGAAGCGATGGATGCCGCTCAATTTGCCGTGGATGAAATCAATAATGAGGGCGGTATAGACGGGAAAAAAGTGAAACTTATAACCCGGATCAGTGACGGTGACTGGGGAGCAAGCTCACTCAAATCCGTGGAGCTGATTTATGATGAAGAAGTTCACGCAATAGTTGGCTCACTCGATGGCCGGGATGCACACCTTGTGCAGATGGCCATCGCTAAAGCCCACATTATTTATCTGGAAACCCGGGCAACGGATCCAACACTGTCAGAAGCCAACCTGCCCTGGTTTTTCCGTGTGCTGCCCAGCGACAGGCAGCAGGGGCAAAAGCTTATCAGTGAAATCTTCATAAAAAGAGATTTAAGCCGGATTGCACTGATCCATGCAGACGATTATGAGGAAGAGATGGCAGCAAATATGTTTTTAAGGCTTCTGCGTGATGGCGGACACCCTGAAGCCAAGATATTTGCCTATGATTACAGATCCCCGAACTTTGAAGAGATAACCGAAAATTTTGGTTCATCAGTTGAACAGGGAGTACTCTATTTTGGAAAAGCAGCACATTTTGAGGGATTCATGAAAACCATGAAGGATTCAAAAATCGATTTACCTGTATTTTCACCACTGGCGATACTTCAAACCAATAATAATCCGGAAAATGTAACATTTGTCTGCCCTGAACTTGTACTTCAAAAAAATGAAAGTTCATTCAAAGAATCGTTCAAACAGCGGTTTGGCTACGATCCGGGCACCATTGGAGCCTATAGCTATGATGGTGTCGGGGTTTTGCTTGAAGCGATTAAACAAGGTGGTACAGAAACCGAATCACTTCAAAAAGAGTTATCGGGAATTTCTTTTTCAGGTGGTATTACCGGGCAAATTGAATTTGATGAAAACGGAGATATTGTAGATAAAACAACTATTTGTAATTAAATCCATAAAGTTTAAGGACAAGAACATGAAGCACAAAATGATTGAAAAAGGCATTGTACCAATTATCACATTTGTATTGTTTTTATCTGCTCTGCCGATACAAGGCCAAAGCCTTTTGGTTACGTCGCATTACGATGTGGCAAGAGAGGCACCGATTTTCGGTACAATTTATGATTATCCGGTTTCTGAACGGATATTTATAAACGGTTTTGCTGAATTGTGGTACAATCCGGAAAATTATGCTTTTCCTGAAGATTGTTGGCCTCTGTTTTCGAAACACTGGGTTTCTTATGCACTGTCGGACCGGTTTTCATTGAGTGTTGAAATGGAGGTCAGCCGTAATCTGCCGGGAGCATGGTCACGTTCTCAAATTATCGGCTCGTATGCTTTTGAACCCGGGCAATGGTATGTACAGCCAAAAATTGGTGCCAGTTTCAGGGTTTTCTAAACTTTTACAGGATTTCTGTTTAGGTAAACCTCACTTTTCAATAAACTCGCTACAAGAATTGTAAAATTTTGTTTTCTGTTAATGGGCTATTTATTAAATTAAAAATAGATTTAAATATCTGAAATTCTTTAAAGACGGGCTTGTCTTTTATAAATGAATTTCCTGTTATCAAAATATTAATCTATTGGATTGATTCAGCTACGCACCCTACTATTTTATAATTCATGTCTATCCGTATAATTAATTCTATTTCATATTCTCATCTTGCCATTATTCTGTTATGTGCAGCCATTTTGGTTCTGTTTTCAGGCTGCGCAGAACATGAAAGAACCGAAGCCGATGAAACTATAGATGTGGCAATGCCTGAAGAAGGTATTTACAATTTTGTTGATGTTACAAAAGCATCAGGCATCGGATTTATTCACAACATGGGAGATGAACACCTGAGCAATGTCATTGAATCGGTGGGAAGTGGCTGTGCTTTTTTTGACTTCAACCAAAACGGACACCTTGATTTGTACATAGCCAATGGGTCATTCCATGATGTAATCAGCTCGGGAGATCGTCCTCAAACACTATCCGGAAATGTTTTGTATGAAAATCTGGGCAACGGCCGGTTCAGAAATATCACAAACAGGGCAGGAGTGGGAGATACCGGGTATTCAATGGGGCTTGCAGTTGCTGACTTTAGTAATAATGGATTTCCAGACATCTACATAACAAACCATGGCCCGAATGTTCTCTATCAAAATAACGGAGACGGCTCCTTTACCGATGTTACCGAACGCGCTGGAGTGGCCGGAGATAAAAGCAGTGCCGGTGCCGTTTGGCTCGATTTTAATAATAATGGCCTGCTTGATCTCTATGTGGCAAATTATGTGGAGTTTAATCCGGAATTGAATTTGGTCTATGCTCCCGACGGATATCCCGGGCCATTAAATTTTCCGGGACAGCCCGATGTGCTTTACAGAAATAACGGAGACGGCACTTTTACGGATGTGACGGAAGAAATGGGTGTTTATAACCGTACAGGCCGGGCAATGGGTGTCGGTTCTCTGGATTTTAACGGTGACGGCTACCCCGACATATTTGTGGCCAACGATGCGATGGCCAACTATTTCTACAGAAATAACGGTGGAACTGGCTTCACGGATATCGCCATTCGCTCCGGGCTGGCCTTTAACAGGGGCGGGGAAGCCACTGCAAGCATGGCTTCAAGCTTTGCTGATTATACCGGTAACGGCCTTATTGATCTGCTCGTTACTGATGATTCGTACAATTCGCTCTATGAAAATCAAGGGGGAGGGCTTTTCAGGGATGTATCGTTCCCTTCAGGTATTGCCGTTGCCAGCGGACAGCACGTGGGCTGGGCCGGTGGATTCATCGATTATAACAACAATATGATGAACGATATTTTTATAGTTAACGGTGAACTGAAACATTTGCACGGCCAGGAGGATCATCTTTTTGAAAACACAGGAACCGGTAATTTTCGGGAAGTTTCAGGAGAACAAGGACCCTATTTTAGCCAGGCAATGGTTGGAAGAGGTGGATGTTTCGGTGATTATGACAACGATGGCGACATAGACGTATTTATCGTAAACCTGCACGAGGAAGCCGTACTGTTACGAAACGATATAGGCAACCGGAACAACTGGATTATGATTAACCTGGTTGGCACGGAAAGCAACCGGGACGGAATCGGTGCTACCGTACGAGTAACAGCCGGAGAGATTACACAGACAGCCCAGAAAACAGGAGGGGGGCAGTACCTGTCAAGCAACGATCCCAGGCTGCATTTTGGCCTGGCAGATCATGAAATCATCGACCGGATTGAAATTTCATGGCCGTCAGGTATCCGGCAAATCCTCGAAAATGCAGAGGTAAACCAAATTTTAACCATCGAAGAACAGCAGTAACATTATTTAAAGATGTACAAAAAAGGAACCGTCATATTTATTCTGATTTTCGCTGCGGTTTACATCGGCATGTCATTATTAAACCGCAGCCTGCCGGATGAGCACATCATCATGACACGAGTTTCTGCGGATAGCGAATCTGGCTTGATGGGCACAGGTATGGAAAAACTGGAATTGCAAAATGCCCAAATCGTAAGTTTTGATCCGAAAAAGCCGGAATCTTCACTCAAAATTCTAACGAAAAATTTTGCCTCTGCCATGTCACCCGAATTGTCTCTTGACAACCGGCAATTGGTGTTTTCGGGAAAAAAAGATATCGATGATAACTGGCAAATTTGGATGATGAATCTCAACAATTTGCGGGCAACACAAATTACAGATAACGGCCGAGACTGTTTTGATCCTGTGTTTCTGCCCGATGATGGAATTGCATTTAGCTGCACCTGGCAGGATGAACGTCTTGGAAACGGAAGTACGCTTTATACGGCAAATGCGGATGGCAGTGATTTAAATGCTGTTACATTTCATCTCCACACCGACCATTCGAGTACGATGCTGCATGACGGGAGGATTTTGTCGGTCAGCCAANAGGTTTATCCTGAAACTGACATTTCAAACCTGCTGGCACTGCGCCCTGACGGCACCAAGTCCGGCTTGTTTTACGATATCCCGGATGGATACCAAATTATCAGCAAAGCCAGAGAAAATATCGAAAATAAAATTTTTTTTGTTGCAAAAAATCAGCAAAACGGACTCAGCACTGCTGTTTTACAATTTTCTTATAACAATCCCTACAATTCAAAACGCACGGTTTACTCCTCTGGTGGAGGGCAGATCCATTCCCTTTATCCGATGAATGACGGGAATCTGCTGATCTCGTACCGGGAAAATGTTTCGGATACGCACGGTATTTACATGTTAAATCAACAGGGAGAATCTGAGCCTGTTCATATTGACGGCAGCTATCACTTTTTTGAGCCGGTGATTATTGAAGAGAAACCGTTTATACCCAGAAAACTTCCATCAGCTTTAACGGATGCCAGAAATTTCGGCATCATGGTTTTTGTGGAAACTCCACAGGCTTTGGCAGAGACCGGCAGTTTTGAAGGCCACAAGATTCAGGTTATGGGTGTTAATGGAATAATGGATGAGTTTCCGGTCTTGCAAGACGGTTCATTTTACATCAGGGTGGATGAAAAAACCCCGATGCGTATACAAAGAGTAAACCAGGATGATGAAGTTGTAAAAGGCCCGACTTCCTGGTTATGGCTTATGAACGGAGAGCGCAGAGGTTTTACCGGCTGGGATGAAAGGCAGCTAAACTCACCGGNAAACAGGGTGCCGGAAGCGATCAATCATCCTTACGTGGAAATTTCTGTTTTAGATTCTCCGGTACTCGTCATACAAAATGATGAACATGCATTAAGTGAGGCAGGCTATGAAAATGAGTAATCGNTTAATTATACTGTTAATTCTTGGGGTGCTTCTCTTTTTGATGGGTTACAGGGGATACAACTGGTCATTAGATCACTATGAATATATGACCATCGGACAAGTGACCGGAGATATTGCCAACGACAGAGAAGCGAAAATTGCAGCGCTTAAATGTATGTCGTGCCATACATATACCCAGCGTGATGGATTTTTCCTCCAGTTTGCTGAAAAGGATTACACATCACCCTACAACCTTGCAGTTTCATCCGATAACCGGCGGCTTTTTGTAACCGGACAAGAATCGAATGCACTTTACATTGTGGATCTTGCAAGCGACCGGATCATCTCAAAAATACCCGTTGGTGATTATCCTCACTCAGTGGCAGTCTCCAGGGATGGGCAAAAAGCTTATGTAACCAATCAATGGTCTAATTCTGTTTCGGTGGTTGATGTTGATAACGGCACAGCAGGAAAAACCATCAAGACCGGCGGCGGCCCGGCCGGTCTGGTGCTCGATCATGATGAGGAATTTCTCTACGTGGCCAATACCTATACATCGGATATTTCGGTGATTGACCTGAACCAGGGTGTGGAATCAAAACGCCTGCGTGCAGGAAACTATCCCACCGGTATCAACATTTCGCCCGATGGCCGTCAGGTATTAGCCGTAAGCCAGCGTTCGGTGCTTGTTGAATACCGCGATCCCCCTAAAACCGAAATCACCGTAATTGATGCCGGGACCCGGAGAGTTCGGCAGCGAATACATTTTGAAGAGGCTCACATCATGGAGAAAGTGGATTTCTCACCCTCCGGAGACCTGGCATTTACAACACTTGTACGCCCGAAGAATCTTGTGCCTGCCGTTCAGGTGGAGAGCGGCTGGATGATGACGTTCGCCCTCGGTGTAATCTCACTTGAAACCGGCAGCATGTATCAGCTTCCGCTTGATGAGCCGAATATGTTTTACGCGGATCCGTTCGATGTGCGCATCACCCCGGACGGAAAGCAGGCTTTTATTTCACATTCGGGAGGGGATTATATCAGTGTGCTTGATATCGATAAAGTTCGTGAAGTAATACAGCAGATTGATGAGGGATTAATTCTTAATGCTGAGAATGACCTGATGTTAAGCGAAGCATACATCACAAAAAGAATTCCTACCGGTTCAAACCCGAAAGGGATGGTGATGTCTCCCGATGGCAATCGCCTCTATATCGCCGAGCGGTTAACGGACAGAATTGGTGTTTTGAATACCCAAACGTTAGAGCTTGAAAGAATGATTACCATGAGCAGTGCCGATCAGCAGGCATTGCTGAGGCGGGGCCAGCAGCTTTTCAATAACTCAGGCCGTACGTTTCAAAATCAATATAGCTGTTACTCCTGTCATCCCAATGACCATGAAGACGGGTTGACCTACGACATGGATTTTTATCCCGGCGAAGATTTATCAAACGTACAAACCCTCAGAGAACTTGCCGGCACATCTCCCTTCAAATGGAATGGCAACAATGTGAGTATTTATATGCAGTGCGGTATGCGGTTTTCTACATTTGTCACACGTACAGAAGCTTTTTCGCCCGAGGATTTAAATGCTTTGGTGGGATATATCACCAGTCAGATTCAACATCCGCCGAACCTGTACCGTGGCCCGGGCGAGGAGCTGACCGAGGCACAGCGAAGAGGGAAAGAACTTTTTGAGCGGACAAGAACCAACGACGGCAGGATGATTGCGGAAATAGACCAGTGTATTACGTGCCATCCGCCCCCGCATTTTACAGACAGGCTGAAGCATGATGTGGGTACAGCTACGGACAGAGACAATCACACCGAGTTTTTGACACCGCACCTGAATAACATTTACGAATCAGCCCCTTATTTGCATGACGGGCGTGCCAACACCCTTGAGGAACTCTGGACGATCTACAACGATGACGATCTGCACGGAGTGGCTAACGATATGACGAAAGATCAATTAAACGATTTGATTGAGTACCTGCTTTCAATAGGAAGTGCTGAATACTACAAATAAAATGTAATGACCATGAAAACAAATATTCAGAAATTTGCACTGAGAATTCTAATTCCTGCAGCAGCAATCATTGCATTGCTTTTTTTTAGCAGTGGTTTTGTGATTAATATTTTTGATGACGGTGATAGTTCTACAACTGAAACCGGGCTTGCTGAAGAAATAACCGCAACTGTTGAATTGGAAAATGACTCCGTAGAATCAGATGAAAATGCTTCACAACCAATGCCCATCTACGGCAATTGGCAGGTATTTACCACAGAAGACGGACTGCCTTCCAATAAAGTAAATACCGTAAAAATTGATGAAGGTCGAATTTTAGTAGGAACCGATCGTGGACTGGCCGTTCTTGAAAATAATCAATGGACAATTTACACACCTGAAGACGGCCTTGCGCATCGTAATGTGCTGAGTATTGATGTTGATGAGGACAGCGGAGATGTGTGGATTGGAACCATGGACGGTTTAAACCGATGGTCAGCAGGGGTATTTGAACGCTTCGACCAATTTAACAGCGGCCTGGCCAATAATGTGGTGTATGAAGTTTCGGCCGATGGACGCTACACATGGATCGCCACGACAGCCGGGGCAAACAGATACGATACGTATACCAATCAGTGGAAAATATTTAATGAAGAAACTTCTCCGATGCATGAACCCTGGTGTTATGGAATTACAAGCGCCGAAAATAAAGCCTACATCGCTGCATGGGGCGGAGGCGTTTTGGAGTATAACAATGATACCGGCACATTCAGAGTGTATCGCGATCCGGACGGCCATTTTAACCTTACACTTTTTCCGGATGACGGTTTGATTCACGACATCACAACAGGGGTTGCGTTTGATAATGGAACCTTGTGGGTATCCACCTATTTTGGGTTGGGGCGGTACAATGGCCAGCGCTGGTGGGGATATCTCGACCACGACACAGGGCTTACAAGCACCTTCATAAATGCGGTGAAGGCAAAAAATTCAGTCGCCTATTTAGCTACCGATTACGGCCTCAACACTTTTGATGGAACCACCTGGGTTACCTACAACACCATCGATGGCTCAAAAAACGGTGAAACCATCATAACTAATGGGGAGAATGAAGAGAAATTAATTACCGATTCTGCCATTTCTCACAGATTTATCTGGAATATGGATGTTCAAGATGATGTAATCTGGGTAGCCACCTCCTACGGATTAACCAGGGGAGTGGTTGTCGGGTATGTAGATGAAACGATTTTATAAAACAATTTAAATTTTTAAGAAAGGACAGATCTGTTACTGGCGCAAGCGTCCGCTTGTGCCTTGTGGTAGGTCCAAGCGGACGCTTGAACCAGATCAAAGTTGATTTAAACTGCTTAAAGATACATGAAGGAGGGTAGCCACTTTTTCCAAATTCTTATATCGAACTCACTATAAATATTAAAGAAAAGAAAGATCAGATATGAATGATGTAATTTTTACAAACGAATTAAAACTGACAACCGGCGAACGGGAGGAGATGAGAAAGCTCGGAATTCTCTCAGAAAATGACGAAATCGTTCAGTATGAACTGCCGAAACTCCACAAAGAAAGGCCTCCTCTTGAGAAAAAAGCGGTTCAGGCGCCCGGTGTCATTAATGAAGCGTTTAATTATCAGCGTCCATCCTCATTTTCCAGGGCTATCAGGCTCGATCTCGGCAGCTATACCGTGCTGCTGATTTCAGGAACTGCCAGTGTAAACGAAGAGGGAAAAGCCGAACACATCGGCGATTTCAGAGCACAGTGCTGGCGTACATTCCGAAATATCAGTGAACTGCTTGAGGCCGAAAACATGTCGTGGCATGATGTGGTTCGCACATCCTGCTATCTGAGGGATATTGAACGCGACTATAAAGATTTCAACGAAATCAGAACACAATTTTACAACTGGTTATCACTTGATCCGCTTCCGGCCAGTACGGGAATCCAGACACGGTTATGCTGGGAAACATTGCTGGTTGAGATTGAAGCGATTGCCATCTGTAAATCCAACTAATAATCAGGTTTTATGTTGATTTGTGTGGATAAAATTAAAGAGCGAAGCACGAAAATGAGGCTGTCCAAAAAGGGCGGGAAATTGCAAAAACATAATCAATTTCGTCATGCCGGACCCCGATCCGGCATCTCCTGCCTATATCAACGGCTGGAGATTTCGCTTCGCGTTCAAAAAATGAGCGCATCAAGTGCGGGATGACGACCTTTTTGGACAGCCTCCAGGGGGGATGTCGAAACAGAGCTATTGCATGCATGTTAAACACCCCTCTAAATCTCTCCGCCAGCTGGCGGAGACTTTATGTTAAGCGAATTTAGAGTTACACACACAAAATAAAGTAGAATCAAAAATCAATTCGACATGAAAAAGGGTAGAGGATTTATTCCAATTATTTTTCTGATGTTATTATTCATGATCACTGGAGTTACCGGTGTGATGGGACAGGAACAGCCCCATGCAAACACGCCGCCGGAGATCTATCCTTTCAGTAATTTTCAGGTTCCTCATTTCAGGCATTTCGAAGAGCGGCTGCCCTATTATGGTGCAGCCAGGGAATATGAATATCCGGATACCTCCGAAGTTGAAACAGTGAGGCTCGGCTTTATAGGCCCCCTGGATGGCGCCCATGAATATTACACCATGAACGGCCAGCAGATGCTACAGGGCACGATGCTTGCCGTTGAGGAAGCCAACAAAGAGGGAGGGTTTAATGGAATTCCCTTTGAACTAATTGCCAGAAATGACATCGGTTTATGGGGAGCTTCAGGAAATGAAATGGTTGCTCTTGACGACATGGGTGTGTTTGCAGCAGTTGGTTCGATTGATGGGAATAATTCACATATTGCCATCAGGGTAGCTTTGAAACTGGAGCTTCCTATGGTGAATACCGGGAGTACCGACCCAACACTTACCGATACCCGGATTCCCTGGGTTATCAGAACCAACCCCGACGACCGGCAGTTCAACTATGCTTTGTTGAATGAGATTTATAATAAGAAAGGTTATACAAGGGTAGCATTAATCCGGGCAAATAGCCGGTATGCAAGAATTGGTACAAGAGAGTTTATTGACGGTGCAAGACGATTGGGACATCCACTAAATATCCGGCAGGTTTACTATCCCGGGGAAACAAATTTTGACGATTATCTTGAAAATATCCGACAGGCCGATGTAGAGGCCGTTGTAGTTTGGGGTGAGGTGGATGAGATCGCCAGAATTGTTACACAGATGCGAGAATCTGGCATGGAACAGACGGTTTTTAGTTCAGATAAAGTGGTGTCAGACCTGTTTCTGGAACTTGCCGGTGAACATGCCGAGGGTGTTATAGCTGCCTATCCGTACAATCCGAATATACTCGGTGCCGATTATCATAAGTTTTTTGAAAATTATCGTGAACGTTTCGGTAAGAATCCCGGCTGGCACGCCGTTCATGCTTACGACGGAACCAGAATTTTAATCGAATCCATTAAAATAGCGGGCCTGAACAAGGCGCTGATCCGGGATGAGCTAACATCCTTCAGAAAACATCAGGGGATAACCGGAGATATTATCCTGGATGACTCCTGGAACAGTATTACTCCAGTTTGGCTGGCAGAGTTCAATGATGGTGAATTTACCTTCTGGCAATATCAATGGATTTCTCAGAGCAGGAATCAGTGATAAACACTGAGGAATTCCTTTCACAAATTCTTATGCCGAAGTCAACAACTTTCATTAAGCAGGTTTTATCCTGTTATGAGAAGGCTGAATCAATACAGTCGGTTTCACTCTCAAAAAATGCCGCTCATTCAATAAATTTTTTTCCCTTCAACCGGCCTTGGGTAAATAAATCAGGCACAGATAATTTTCGTTTTACAATTCTTGACTAATTTAGATTAAAATATCTAAAAATACTATTTATAATTTACATTTTAACCTATTGTATTTGATGTCGCTTTAAATTCATCAGGGGCGTATTTGAATGTTGATTTTATAACAAATGAATAAAATTTAATTTTTTTGCCAGATTCTGATTTGAATTGAATAATTCCAATTATTCAATTGACTATACAAGTTTTTGATTTCAGCCTCTGTAGTCTGTATAGATAGAT
>SL_3KL_010_SEDDRAFT_10004025_pt1 | contig 13327 bp, 18 predicted proteins | sample SodLakKL_010_SED_2_FD_10381 | JGI IMG/M metagenome (IMG submission 10381)
TATAATTAGAGTATGAAAGAAGAACCTTTTAAAGAGTGCTTAGGTTGTTACCGAGCTAAGTCTTTAGATGCGTTCGGTGAAGACAAGTCACAAGATGACGGCCTCAACAAATACTGCCGTGATTGCATAAACCGTTCTATACCAGATACTTCTTATTGGGATGACCCTGAATCTAATTGCTACAAATGCCGTAAGAGACATAACAGAATAAACATACGCATACACAGTAAATACCGGGAAAAGGTTGACAGGTTGCAGATGGAGGTTGACCGATTAAGGGCGATGTACGAGTTGCCCCTGGGGAGTTAAGGAAACCGCAAACTTGAATCAGAAAAGAAAAACACATAGTATATTAGAGTAAAGAAGAACCGCCTACGCTTAACTGTGTAGGCAAAAGTAGTTATGGGAGCAGGAAGGCCAAGCAAGTATAAGCCGGAATACGCCAAGCAGATGGTGGACTTCTTTGATAAAGAGCCATATAAGAAAGAAGGAAACAGAGAAAACCCGGTTGATTTTCCGTTTTTAGAGGACTTTGCCGACGAAATAGGGGTAACCTATACCACCCTTTATCTATGGGGTCAAGACAAGAAAAACAAACCTGAATTTTTTAAGGCTTACGCACGAGCCAAGAAACACCAAGAGAGAATACTTGTTATAAACGCCCTCCGAGGAAACTATAAACCATCATTTGCTGAATTTGTAGCAAAGGCAGTGTGCGGTCTTACCGACGCACCCCAACAGGAAGATTTTAACGATAAACTTGATAAAATAGTGTCCGCTATGGAGAAGGCCGCTGGCAAATAGTTCTTTGGTATACAGCGATAAGCAAAAGCGAGTATTACGGGAAGCAGATGCGAGATGGAATATACTACACGGGGCGGTAAGGTCAGGAAAGAGTTTTATAAGTTCTGATTTACTCGTTAAACGTGTTCACCAGCAGCCGAGGGGAAACTGCCTAATGGTGGGAAAAACGGAAGGAACCTTAACAAGAAACGTAATACATCCCCTACAAGACCGATGGGGGTCAACATACATAAGCGACATATCGGGTAGTTCGGGAAGTAGGGAGTTAAGAATATTCGGTAGGAAGTTTTACGTTATAGGTGCTAACGATGAAAGAAGTGTTAAGAAGCTCCAGGGGATGGGTCTTGTTTATGCTTACGGTGATGAGATAACAACCTGGCCGCAGTCGTTTTTTGAGATGTTAAAGTCAAGGCTTGACAAGAAGGGTGCCAAGTTTGACGGAAGCTGTAACCCGGAGGGGCCGTTTCATTGGCTAAAGACGGACGTACTTGAAAACGAAGAAATGAACCGGAAGGATTGGCATTTTACCCTTGATGACGGAAAAGATTTTTTAGACCCTGATTTCATATCCGAGTTAAAGAAAGAATACGTTGGAGTTTGGTATAAACGCTACATTGACGGCTTATGGGTAATGGCAGAGGGTGTCATTTATGATATGTGGCGGGATGAGACTAACGTTATTGATGAGCTGGACTTCAAAGAGAAAGACCCGGTTAAGTATTACTGCTCTTTAGATTACGGGACGAACAACCCTTTTGTGGCGGGGCTTTTTGGAGTAAAGGGGAATCAGGCAAGGCTGATAAAAGAGTATTACTACGATTCTAACAAACAGGGCAGACAGAAGACAGACGCCGAGTATTCAAAGGATTTGGCTAACTTTTTAGACGGATACAACGTCAGAAACATATACATTGACCCTTCGGCGACGAGTTTTAAGGCACAGTTAAGGGCTGACGGGTTCAGCAACGTAAGAAACGCCAACAATGCGGTATTAGACGGTATCAAAACTGTCAGTAAGAAAATATCAGACGGGAGTTATAAAGTTTTGTCATCTTGTCAGAACACGATTAAAGAGAAGTCCACTTATGTTTGGGACAACAGGGCACAGCAAAGGGGAGAGGACAAGCCGTTGAAGGAGAACGACCACTGTTGCGATATGGAGCGGTATTTTTTACATACACAGTTTGGGCGTATGAAAGTAGGTGCAGCTAAAGCATTTTAGGAGACAAAATGAATACTAAAGAGATACTAAGACGAATTGAGCAAGCCGGGGAAAGGATAACGTCTCAAATCATCAGCGACTTGATAGCAGACAACGAAACTACCCGGCAGAGGCAGATTAGGGATTATGAGAATTACAAGGCGGAAAACCTTCCTATTCAAGAGAGGGCGTTTTCAGACCCGACGAAAATAAACAGGAAAGTAAACAACGATTTCAGGGGGGAGATAGTTGACCAGGCTGTAGGGTATTTATTCGGCAAGCCTATAACGTATTCTATTGATAAGGAATATTACGGTGATGATGAGGCATCTTTTGAGAGAGACAGGGAAGTCTTAGGTGACTTTGAGAAAGAAAACCGACTTGAGGACATAGACTTGGAAGCCGGGAAAAAGCAGGGGGTTTGCGGGTCGGCGGGGCGTATAATGTACATTGACACTGAAGGGAAGGTAAGAGCAATGAACGTACCGCCCTGGGAGATGATATATATTCAGGACAGGTCGCTTGACAGACTGCAGTATGCTATGCGGTATTATTACGTTGACGAGGTTGAGGGAGACCAGAAGACAAAGAAGACACGAGTTGAGTGGTACGACAGTGAGAACGTATGGTTTTTTATAAGCAACGGCAAGGATTTTGTATTAGATAAGACAGAGCCCGTCAACCCTATGCCTCACCAGTTTGAAGAAGTGCCTGTTGTAGAGATACCAAACAACGATGAGAGGATGAGCGACTTCAAAAAAGTAAAGGCTTTGATTAAGGCTTATGACAACACGATTTCAGACGCTCAAAACGAAATAGAGGAGTTCCGACAGGCGTATATGATGTTCAAAGGAGCCTCTATTGATGCTGAAACTATTAAGGAGGCCAGACAGAGCGGTGCCTTTGACCTTCCGGCAGACGCTGACGCTTCTTTTCTTATTAAGCAGATAAACGACAGATTCCTTGAAAACCATAAGGACACTTTAAGGGATAACATTTACAGGTTCGGTAAGACAGTTGACATTACCTCTGATACGTTTACCGGACAGGGAGCAAGCGGGGAAGCTCGCAAATGGGTTTTAACTGCTTTAGAATGGCGATGCGGCATTAAGGCATTAAAGTTTAAAATGGCTATACAGCGTATGTTCAGGATAGCACAGGGGGCCTGGGAGAGGCTGGGTATTACGATAGACTGGAAGAAAGTCAACATCCATTTTGACCGGAACATCCCAGAGGAGTTAATGCTTGAAGCGGAGATACAGGAAAAACTAAACGGGCTTGTATCGGACAGGAAACGGCTTGAGATATTTGGCCCTGTAAGAGACGTTGATTCAGAACTGGCACAGATGGAAGCCGAAAGGGGAGATATGGTTGACCTTGACGAAGTGTCTGACGAAGATGAAGTTCAAGAGTAGCAAATACTCTAACCTATCAATATACGGCACGGGGATAAAGTTTAGTGATGGGGATTTTGAGACATCTGACCCCGACAAGATAAACCGCCTTCTTGTTTACTGTGCAGAGAACGACCACGTGAAGCCCATTAGGGAGACACCTACCTATACGCCTCTTGTAAGCATAATAATGGCCTGTTATAACGCCCAAGACTACATAAAAACGGCGATAGATTCTGTTAAAGCCCAGACTTACGATAAATGGGAGCTGGTTATAGTAAACGACGCTTCTACGGACAATACTGCCGATGTGATAGAGTCGGAGACGGCTGATATTAAAGACAGGGTTCAAGTACACACCTATAAACGAAATGGCAATCCAGGCAGGAGTAGGAAAAAAGCCTGTCAGATGGCTAATGGTGACGTGTTTGCAATAGTTGATGGCGATGACGCTATAAAACCCGAAGCCTTAGAGTTGGTTTGTAAGACGTTTGCTGCTGACCCGTTTGCCGATATAGTGTATAGTACANATTACAAATGCGATAAGGAATTAATACCTAAATCAACGGCTAAATGGACACGTCAGATAGATAAAACCGAAGACTGTACTAAAGCCACGTATCTTACGCATTTATGTGCCATAAAACGGCGTTGCTACGAGTTAAGCCCAGGTTATTCTGCTAAATTCAACAGAGCTACCGATAAATATTTGTACTACCACCTGCTTAGGTATGGAAGAGCCCGATACATAGACAAACCGCTGTATTATTACCGCAGGCTTTACACAACAGACCAATCCAACAAGGGAAAACGTAACAACGCCATGTTTCAGGATGCCGCACGGCAACGAGAGAAGGGCGTGTCAGTAGTTATACCCCATAAAAACAGGAGAAAATTGCTTGACAGGTGCTTAGACTCTATCTTAAAACAAAATGGCAAATATGAGGTAATTGTGGTTAACGAAGGCAAGCGTATAAACCGCAAGGGTGTTAAGTGTGTTCAAGCGAAAGGGTATAATTCCGCTAAGTTTAGAAATATAGGTGCTAAAGAAGCTAAGTATGCTACACTTTTGTTTATTGATGGCGATATAGTAATGCCGGAGGGTTTTATTAACAGTATTGAAGAGAGGGTTAGATACAACAGCCCTTATTTCCCTATAGTTAAGAACGAGATACCAGACGACAGGTGCAGAGGTGGCTACAAGGTATGGGGTTACGGGGTATTAGGTATAAAGAGCCGTGATTTTTGGACAGTAGGGGGTTGGGATGAGTATTTTAAGGAATGGGGAGGGGAAGACCCGGCGATACATTGGAAATGCAAGCATGCGGGCATGGATATACAAAGAGACAAAACGGAGTTGGTTCACCTTTACCATAAGACAGAAGTGCAGCTCACACCTGAGTCCATAAAGAAAAACAAGAAAAGACTTGCAGATTTTAAGGAGGAATATATATGCGGAAGATTGTAACATCCGGGTTTGGGTGGAGCGGGTCGTCAACTTTGCGGCAGTATTTACGCAACTATCCAGGAATGAAGTTTACATACGAAATTAAAAACGTGAGACGTGTCTATTCTGAATGGAAGGACAACTCATATAAAAACATTGAGAAGTACCGTAAACAGGCGAATGAATCAATTGAGAGAGAAGCCAAACGCCGATGGGACAATCAGAAAGTAGCCGTTTTTGACAATTTAGTATTCGCATATCATATAAGGGGTATTGATTTACTGGAAGATGTGGTATGTTTCCCTTTCTTTAGAGATCCCCGTTCAAACTATGCGGCGGTTGCAAGGAAAGAAGAATGTCCAAAGTTTGATGTTTATTTCGGAGACGTAGAGACATTTATAAAAAAATACAGGCAGAAACGAGATTGGTTTGAAAGAGACTTGCCTAAAGTTAAAAACCCTGTTCACCCCATACAGTTTGAGGATTTTATGTTGAAGAAGGATGTCAAAGACGATGTTGTCCGTAAGTGTGGGCTTGACCCTGGAAAGATAACTAAGATTAGATATAAATGCTTCCCGTTAGGGGATAATGTTTACGTGCACGAAAAACACCCCGATAAGGGGGAAATAAGGGTAATAGAGGAAGAGTTGGGGGAGTTCTTGTATGAATTTTAACGGCAAAAGGGTTGCCTTAATAGGCCCCGCAGAACATACAGCTGAAACATACCAAAAAGATAAGGTTAATTGCTATGACTTAGTGGTCAGGCTTAATTCTTGCTACCCCTTAAACGAAAGGGTTATGGAAAAAACGGGGGAAAGAACAGATGTTTTGTATATAACGGGCAACCAGATAGTTAACTCTGGAGATTTAAAGGGCGTGATTCAGGTAAGGCTTGCAATAAAGCATTTTTTCTCACAGGCATTTTTAAACACTAAACCTTATTTAAGCAAAATACATAAAAAGGTTCAGGTTGTGAACACAATAGGGTATTGGGGTATGAGGAATAAGTTGGGAAGTTTACCAACTACTGGATTAATGGCATTAAATGATATAATAACTGAAAACCCGAAAGAATTATATATATCAGGCATGACTTTCTATAAGACGCCGTATTACAAAGATTATACCAGCGATTACGGGGCTAATAGAACATACAAGGGAATGAAACGAAACATAAAAGCGGGCATTAATTACAAAAAACACAACCCGGAAAATGAATTTAACTACTTTGTTGAAAACTTTTACTGTCTTGACAACGTGGTTTGCGATGAGGTATTAGAGGATATAATAAAAAATGAGCATTAGAAAGTATTTCAATCAGATAGACAGAAACACAGGCAGGCTTACCAAGAAGGCTGAAAAGAGGGTTCTGTCTGCTTACAGGTCTTCATTAAAAGAGTTAAGGGCTTTGATGTCTGCACAGTATTCCAAGTATGCGGTAGGGGAACAGTTGACGTTCTCTGAAATGGCTAAATACAACCGCAAAGAGAAGATGTTTAAGGAGATACAGTCTGAAATTAACCGTATGACGAGAGGTAAGGCAGCCACTACCAGGCAGATGGCGGGGGATATATACGAGCATAGCTATTACCGGGCGGGGTTTGCACTTGAGAAGGGAACGCAAGCGAAGTTAAGTTATACCCAACTACCAAGAGAGCAGATAGCAGCATCGGTACAGAACCCCATATCAGGGTTAGGGTTAAACGAAAGAATATCACGAAACAGGCAACTTCTTATATCCCGATGCAGGGAACAGATAACCCAGGGGATGGTACAGGGTGAGGGTTACGTTAAGATGACCTCCCGAATCAAGGATGTTTACGACAAAGATGCTACTGGTGCTATGAGGATATTACGCACAGAGGGCCACCGAAACCAGCAAATGGGAACAGTTGACTCAATAGAACACGCCGAGGAGTTGGGGGTTAAGGTCAAGAAAATATGGGATGCCACCGTTGACGGAGACACGAGGGAAGACCACGCTGATATGGACGGAAGGGAAGCGGACAAAGACGGGCTGTTTACTTTACCAGACGGTTCAAGGGGTGAAGCTCCAGGGCTTACTGGAGAAGCGAGCCAGGACATAAACTGTCGATGCTCTGTGAGGGCAGAGATAGACGGATACAAGCCTGAGTTCAGGAGGACACGGGAAGAGGGGATTATTCCTTATGAGACTTACAGGGAATGGGAAGAGAACAGGTTGGGAAAAGGCGACACTTGATTCAGAAAAGAATAAGTGTCAGGATTAGAGTGTAGGAGAGTTATACAGGCAGGCTCGCACTGCTTGGATAAGGAGAAAAACTATGGCTGATGAAGCTAAAAAAGGACAGAAAGAAGAACAGTCTGAGGAAAAGAATGAAGGAAACGAGTCTAAAGAGGTAAAACTTACGCCGGATTTGGTTAAGGAGTACCTGGACTCGGAAGAAGGTAAATCAATTTTACAGCCACGGCTCGACAAGCATTTTACTAAAGGGCTTGAGACGTGGAAGGAAAAGACTTTGCCTGATGTATTGGAAAAGGAAATTGAAAAGCGGTTTCCTAAAGAGACGGAAGAGCAGAAGGAATTGAGGAAGTTAAAAGACAGGGTTGAGAAGGCTGAACGAGAAAGAAGTCTTGAAGCGGCCAGAAACAAAGCCCTTTCTTACGCTAACGAAAAAGGGATTCCTGCTTCACTGGTAGACTATGTAGTAGAGCCGGATGAAGACAAGACCCTTGATAATGTTAAGTCGTTGACGGAAATATGGAGCAAGTCTCTTAAACAGGCAGTGGAAGGTAAGTTTAAAAAGAATGGTCGGAACGTAGACAACGCCGAGCCGGAGCCTTCAAGCCTGGATGAGCAGATAAAAGCAGCCGAATCCTCCGGCGACCACAAAAAAGCGTTATCCCTCAAAAACCAGAAGCTAATGAAAATGTTTATAAAATGAGGAGATAAATTATGTCAGGTGGAATTACAGGACAAGGCACAAGTTATAATCTTCCTAATTTTGCAGGGGATTTGTTTACGGTCAGCCCGACTGATAACAAGTTTCTTTCTGCAATAGGAGGACTTACAGGCGGTGAAAAAGCAGACGGAAAGATACTCACGGAATGGCAGACGTATGATTTACGGTCAGCTGCATCAAGGGAACGTAAAGAGGGTGCAGACCCGGAAGAGTATAGCTCCAGGAAGAGAGCAAGGGTTTATAATGTCTTGCAGATAGTACAGGAAGCGGTTGAGCTTTCCTACACTAAGCTGGCGGCTATAAACCAGATGGGTGTCAACGAGAACCTTACCGGAGAGCACATTTCAGGAAACAACCCCGTTGTTAATGAGATGAATTTTCAGTTGGAACAGCACTTGAAACAGATAGCCCGTGATGTTAATTATTCGATGATTAACAACGAAAAAGCGTATGACGCTTCAAACATAGACACTAAACGCAAAATGGACGGGATACTTGCGGCTATAACTTCTAATGTTGAAGACGCTTCCAGCGGTGACCTGACGGTTAAGATGGTTCTTGACCTCCTGCAGGACGTATGGAGTGCTGGCGGAATATCCGAAGAGGATACGGCTACTCTAATGGCTAATGCTCCTCTTAAGAGAAAACTGTCAGAGCTGTTCATTAAGGACTACGGTCTGAAATACAGTGAAAGGTCAAGGAATGTGGGTGGAGTCAACCTGCAGACCATAGAGACCGACTTCGGTACTCTTAACCTGATGATGGAAAGGGCTATGCCTACCGACCAGATAGCGGTTGTTTCTCTTGAACAGTGTGCCCCGGTATTTCTTGAAGTACCTGGTAAGGGTTACCTGTTCGCAGAACCTCTTGCTAAGACTGGTTCGGCAGACAAAGTGCAGATATACGGTGAAATTTCCTTGAAGTATGGGAACGAAAAAGCTCACGGAAAAATCATCAATGTAAATGTGCCCAGCTAATGGTTAATCGGGATTTTAAGGAGGGGGCTTAACCGCCCTCTCTAAATCCCACCATTAAATGAATTTCTACGCATCGGAAAGACATTACTTAGACCATATATTGCCTGTATATAAACGTATGGGCGGTAACCTATATATTCACCGGGAACTTGAAGATTACGCAAATGGGCTGGATTACAAGGTGGATATTCCCGTGGGTATTTCTTTAGTTTCTTCTTATGCAGACCTTAATGCTGTTGACGAGGCCGTACTGATGGAGCACGGAAACGGCCAGACTTATGAGGGAGTTGACAGCGGAGGTTATGCGAACAGCAGCCGGGGAAAGGAAAAGGTTGTTATGTATCTGGCTGTAAACGAGCATTCAGCGGAAGCGTTTAAGAAACACAACCCCAACACATTGACGAGGGTTATAGGTTGCCCTAAGTTAGATGATTATATGGGTCTAAAAAGTGGTGATAAGGTTGCTCTTAGTTTTCATTGGGATTGTCAGGTATGTCCTGAAACTATGTCTGCTTTCTGGCATTACAGGGATATTCTGGGCCCACTATCGGAAGAGTTTGACCTTATAGCACACGGACACCCCCGGATAATAGACTTCCTGCGACCTTACTACGAACAATACAACATTCCTATCGTAGAAAACTTCAAAGACGTTATAAAACAGGCATCGGTTTATATATGCGACAACTCCTCTACTATTTACGAGTTTGCGGCTTGTGGCGGAGATGTAGTTGTTTTGAATACGCCTATGTATAGAAAGCACATAGAACACGGGATACGGTTTTGGGAATACGCTGATATAGGAGTACAGGTGGAAACGCACCAAGAGTTAATAATGTCGGTTTATGAAGCGAAACAGATGGATATGAAAAAGAGGAAGGAAGAGATTATTGAGAACGTATACCCGAATTTAGGGTATGCCTCACAGGAGGCGGCAAAATGGCTATCACGACTTTAGCAAAAGTAAAGACAATAACGGGGATTGATAACGATGACCTTGTAGAGGCTTTAATACCCTTAGTTGAGGAAGATTACAAAAGTATACGGAATAAGCCTTTTGATACGGGACAGGGGCTAAAAGTAACCTCTCCGGCTACATCTGCGGGGTATATTGAGATAACAATAGACGAAATAACGCACTCTATACATATATCTTCTGGGGATAATGTTTTCGGAGTTGCCCGGAAAATATATGACAAACTTAAATATGAATATAACCTTGACTTGAACGCAGATGAGGTTATTTTCCTAACGCCCCACCAGGTGAGCTATGAGGACACCGACGACACGGGTGTTGAGGTTGACAGTCCGACGGTTGCGGTCATCTACCCACCTGGGTCAGAAAGCACGGCAATAAGAATGGTTGCTTACAGGGTAGCCAACAGGGTTTCAGAGGGCGTTAAGTCTGAAAGTTTGGGAGACCACAGCGTCACTTATGAAGACACATCTGGCAGTTACCCGAAAGGCATTACTGCCGGGATTAAAAGATACGTTTCGTTCAAATGATAGAACGGTACTTTGAAAACGGAATAAAGATAGCCCCTGTTACTATGTCAAGAACAGACGGTGGAGAAGTTGAGTATAATTACGGCACTCCATTTTCAATAAGGGGCCGTATAAGAATGTTAAGCGGACGGGAGGGATATGATGCTGACAAGAGAAGTTTTCCGGCTGATTATCGCCTGTATTGTCCTGTTAGCACTCAAGTTAAGCGAGAGGACAGGGTAGAATACCTGGAAAAAGAGTACGAGGTTGTGCGGGTTAATAATGTGATGGAGATGGGCGGACATTTAGAGGTTGATTTAAAACTACAATGACATACGGCGAAGACAATTTTGATGAACTGAAATCTAAACTTGAGAGGGCTCACCGGAAAGGGCTTGAGTCGGTGGGGTTACTTATATCGGGGGATGCACAGTTAAGAACGCCCGTTGATACCGGAATGTTAAAGGGCAGTATAAACCACAGGGTAAGTAAAGACTCTGTGATAATAGGCACTAATGTTGAGTATTCAGAGTATGTTGAGTATGGAACTTCAAGGACACCAGCACAACCCTATTTAAGACCTGCTTTATATGAAAACGAAGACAAAGCAAAGAAGATTTACGCAGACTGCATAAGGGAAGCAACAGGATGAAAGAGATATATGATTATTTACGGACAGTTGGTGCGGTTACTGACATTTTTGGTAGTTCGCACGAAGATAAGGCAGATGAGACCAGAATATACCCATTGACCGCCCCTGACGGAGTTGATATGCCCTATGCAGTTTACTTTATTGTTTCAAAGGGGTCTGGCTACCAATATACAGGAAGAATGGATACACAGCGGTATATAGTGCAGGTTTCGGTATATGGCAAAAAGTATCACGGTTCAGGGCAGGTAAGGTCCGGGGCTGATGCGATAATACAAGCTATGGATAATTTACATAGTGCGGATAACAAGCAAGGTTTAGAAGCCTCTTTTCAGGAAGAAGAGAGGTTGATAAGGGAAGAGGAGAAGGGGTATTTCCATATTCCGCTTACGTTTGCGGTTTGGAAGTGAAACTAAGGAGGAAACATTATGGCAGGTAAATTAGGATTTNGTGCTGAACTAAAGTACAAAGACCCTGAACAGGTGATAGGGCACGTTTTTAACATTGAGCCGTTTGAGGTGGCGGCTGATGATATAGACGTTACTACTCACCAGAGTGCAAACAAGACCCGTGAGTTTATAGCGGGGTTGATTGATTCAGGAGAGGTTACCGTTGAGTTTTTACTTGACTCGGATGATGGCGGACAGAACAAGCTGATTGAAGATGTTGGCGGAGAAGCTGATACTTTCGTACTTACGCTTCCAGGCGACATAGTATGGGAATTTTCGGCTTATGTCAGGTCTTACAGTCCTGGTGCACCGCTTGACGACAGAATGACTGGAACGTCGGTTTTAAAGCTGACTGGTGAAACTACTCTGGCAAGCTAATGCCAAGTAAGAAACTAATCCCCATTGAGTTAGACAAGGAAAGAAACCTTCTTGTTGATTTGAACGCAATGTGTGCGTTTGAAGAGAAGACAGGCAGGAAGTTTCTTGATGTGGCTGATGATATGTATAAGGGAAACTGGCCGTCAATGATTGATTTCAGGGCGTTGTTTTGGGCTTTGTTAATACACGAAGACCCGAAACTTACGTTGAAGAAGGTCGGAGAAATACTTGAAATGACACCTGAAACAATGCAGAAAATGGCGGATGCCATACAGGCTAATATGCCTACAAGCAAAGACGACGGTGAAGCCCCTTTAGCGGAGAAACCCCGGCAGGAGTAGACCTCTGGGCTGTTGGGGTTGTAGAATTAGGATTATCACCAGAGCAGTCGGGTAAGCTGACCCTTAAGGAACTGGACTCGCTTAGCAGGGTTAATAAGAGAAAGAATAAGCGTCAGTTATACCAGACAGGGATGGTTTGTTCTACTATATACAACTCCGTAAGAAGGAAGCGTAGCGACAAGGTATGGAAGCCAGAGGATTTTATAGGCAAGGAGAGAAAAATACAAACGCCCGAAAGAATGAAGTCAGTAGTTAAGATGATACATCATTTTTTAGTAGGGAAAAAGAAACGCAATGAGTAATGCAGGCAGTATAAACGTAAAGTGGACGGCTGATAAAGCTAAGTTTATGCGGGATATGCAGAAAGCCCGTGGAGAGTTACAGGAGTCTATGAAAAGCACTGTTGCTCTGGGTAAATCTATGCGTAAAACCGGGGCGATAATGACCGCTGCGGGCGGGGCCATAGTAGGCGTTGCGGGAAAAATGGTATCAAGCTGGGCTAACGCAGGAGATGAGATTCATAAGGCGGGGCTTAGAACGGGGTTTTCTGCTGATGCACTGTCTCGCTGGCGGGTTGTTGCCCAGAGGTCGGGAACTGACTTAAAAGCCGTTGAAACAGGTGTTAAGCGTATGCAGCGGTCTATTGTACAGTTAGGCGACGGATTAGCCGAAAGTACAAGGTCTTTTGACAGGCTGGGGTTGTCTCTTGAGGACATACAGGGACTAAAGCCCGAAGACCAGATGCAGTTAATAATGGAACGGATGGCTGATATAGAAGACCCGACGATAAGGGCGGCGACAGCACAGGAGATATTCGGCAGGGCAGGAACTCAACTTTTGCCTGTATTGGAAGACGGTGCAGAAGGGCTTGCTGAATTAATGAAGGTAGCCGAAGAGACCGGAGAGGTTTTTACTGAGGAGGGTGCTAAGTCGGCTGCTGAATACCAGGACGCAATGAGGGATATGAAAGGTTCTATCCAGGGGGTAGTAAGGACATTGGCTGTTGAGTTGGCCCCGGTGTTTCAGGACATAATTGAATGGGTTACTAACGCTATGGTAAGGTTTAGGGAGTTTGCTGAACGAAATCAGGCTTTAGTGGGTATTATATCAAGGGTTGTGGTTGTATTCGGTGCTTTGCTTGCGGCACTTGGCCCGGTTGTTATGGTGTTCGGTCAATTTCTTGTAATGGCTCCAAAGATTATTATAGGAATAAAGTCCATAGGTGTGGCTATGAACGCCTCTCTTGGTATCTATGCGGCG
>SL_3KL_010_SEDDRAFT_10004026_pt1 | contig 13327 bp, 12 predicted proteins | sample SodLakKL_010_SED_2_FD_10381 | JGI IMG/M metagenome (IMG submission 10381)
CTCTTGCCCAAGTGGCGTAGGGGGGGGGATTGCGGCAGGGGGGGCGATTGCGGCCGTGACGCTGCCCACCGCTCCACCTGCCGCTCGGCCTATGACCCTGCTGCTCACCACCCTGCTCACCACCCTGCACGGGACACTGTGCACCACGCGATCTACGACGCGGGCTACGACGAAGTCCGAGGTCGGGCGCTCCACTTGGTCCCGCTTCCTCCAGATCGTGATGCAGCTACGTTCCCCCATCGCCACCCACTGAATCGCCCGGCCTCGGTTGACCCCCTAGCTTCCCCGAAGTTGTCTCCTATGGCAGCTTCTGGCGTTCGCTCTCCCTCCCCTCCGACTCTCCGGCTTTCGTCGGATTCTCCCATGGTCTGTGCTCCCACCGAGTTTCGGCGATGACGATGCGGGTGATCGTGATGACCTGGGAGTTACGCATTCCCGGATGCAGATCCCTGAAGGAAAAGCGCATGACGGCTCGCTCCATCAAAGACCGCCTCCGGAAGAAGTTCAACGTTTCGGTGGCGGAGACCGCTTTCCAGGATGTACACGACCGTCTCGAGTTGACGGCGGTCTTCGTGGCTACCGATGCTCGCCTGGCCGATTCCATCGCGTCCAGGTTGGACACACTTGTCGCAGAAAACGGAAGGGCGCTGGTGGTCCGAAGCGTCCGGGAGGAGCGGTAGTTCCATGGGAAGCAAGCGCCGTGCTCGTCTCAACGAGCAATTCAAGCGAGAAATCACCGAGATCCTGCGACGCGAAGTACGGGATCCCCGGGTGGGCTCGCCCACCATCACCGGGGTGGAGGTGACTCCGGACCTATGGATGGCTCGGATCTACGTTCGTCCCGGTCCCTTGGCCCAGGCAGAGCCGTCTGGAACAGAGGGGTCCTCCACCACAAAGGAACTGCTGGAGGGCCTGGATGCATCGGCCCCCTTCGTCCGCCGCGCGCTGGGGAAGGTCCTTTCCCTTCGACGAATCCCGGAACTCCGTTTTCAACTCGATCGGTCCATGGAGCATGCGGCGCGGATCGAAGAGCTGCTGAGGGAGGTACGGCCGGACCATGAGGACACCGATGCCGAGCTTCCTGCGGATCCTTCCGAGGAGCCCGGAGCCCGGGGGGCGGACGGTACTGAGAGGGAGGAGGGCGAAGCGTGAGCCGCCGTGGGAAGGGGGCGCCTACCTTCGGTTTCCTCGCAGTGGACAAGCCATCGGGCCCCACCTCCCATGACATCGTCGCCGAAGCCAGGCGCGCATTGAGGATTCGGAAGGTGGGCCACACGGGAACCCTCGACCCTTTCGCCACGGGTCTCCTTCTCCTGGCCGCGGGCGCCGCTACGAGGCTCATCGAGTACCTGGGGCCTCTGGAAAAGGAGTACGTGGCTACGGCCCGCCTGGGTGAGACCACGGACACACTCGATCCCGAGGGTGACTCGGTCTTCGTTTCAGACGGATGGCAGAAGCTGAACTGGGAGCAGGTCGAGGCGGCCCTGAACTCCTTCGTGGGTCAAATGGATCAGATGCCCCCGGTGTTCTCTGCGAAGAAGATTGGGGGAGAGTCGGCCCACCGACGAGCTCGACGCGGCGAGGACGTGGAACTCCAGCCATCGCCGGTGTCCATCCATGAGATTGAGCTTCTTTCCCTGTCTCTTCCGGAAGTCACCTTCCGCCTACGCTGTTCGACGGGAACCTACGTCCGTTCGGTCGCCCGCGATCTTGGGGACCGGTTGGGAGTAGGGGCCTATCTTTCGGCTCTGAGACGTACTGCCATCGGATCCTTCCGGGTGGAGGATGCCCTTGCTCCCACGGACCTTGGCGACCCTGAAAGGGTCGCCTCCGGACTGTTGTCCCCGCGCCACGCCCTCCAGCATCTGCCCGGATTGGAAATCGGTGAAGCGGAATTCCAACGGCTCGGGCAGGGCCAGTCGCTCGCCCATACTGATCTCGTCTCCGACCTGAACCCTGCAAACCCTGCAACCAGGGCGCCTGGCCCCCTGGTGGTACACTCCCCGGGTTGGAGTAATCGCGTCGTCATCGCGGAGTGGAAGACATCCGAGGGAGCGGCCCCCTCTCCCTCGGAGCGGTCCGCCCGGGAGGATGCCCGGGACGACGGGGCGGGTACATGGGAAGAGACACACATAGGCGACGAGATCCAGAGACACGAGGATACGGACACACCGGACACACTGGACACACCGGACACGCCGGAACGGGGGGGCGAGGCTTCCGTTGCCCTGCGGCCTCTCAAGGTGGTCGGCGATGACTAATGCTGGAGACGACCTCGAGGGAAGCCGAGAGCACGGCTTGGATCCGAGTCGCGAGCAGGGTCGTGACCAAGCTCCTGACCTAGGTCGAGAACGAGACCATGGACAAACTTCTTCCCGAGACCCTGGGGAGAGGGGAAGGCGAGTTGCCGCCGAAAGCCATCCGGCGATCCCCTTCGACCCGGCCGGAACGGTGGTTACGGTGGGGACGTTCGACGGTGTGCATCGAGGGCATTGGGCTGTTCTCGAGGAGATTGCGAGACGGGCGAAGGCGGCCGGTCGCCGGGCGGTCCTGGCGACCTTCCACCCCCATCCTCTGCGAATCGTCCGGCCGGAGATCGCTCCTCGACTCCTTACCACTCCCCTGGAGAAGAAGGAGATCCTTGCCGAGACCGGGCTGGACTACGCCGTCTTTCTCCGGTTCACACCCGAACTCTCCCGCTACACTCCGCGACGGTTCGTCGAGGAGATCCTGGTGGCCGGACTGAACGTCAAGGAACTCGTCATAGGGTACGATCATGGCTTTGGCAGGGGGCGTTCCGGGGACGCCTCGACGCTCACCCAGATCGGGCGTGAACTCGGCTTCGCGGTGGATGTGGTACCGCCCGTGGACATGGAGGGAACTCCCATATCGTCGACCCGGATCCGGAATGCGATTGCCGAAGGGGAGATGGCCCTGGCCCGGGAGGGACTGGGAAGACCGTATGCATTCCGTGGCGTCGTCGTCAGAGGAGACGGAAGGGGGAGCGGGCTTGGATTCCCGACGGCCAACCTACTCATCGCCTCCTCTGAAAAGCTTCTTCCTCCCTCTGGGATCTACGCCGTCCGGGGCGTCTTGCGTCGCGGAACCTTTCAGGGCGCGCTGCACCTGGGTCCCCGACCCACGTTCCAGGGATCTCCCCCTTCGGTGGAGCTGCACCTCATGGATTTCGAGGGCGATCTGTACGGAGAGGAGATCCGTGTCGACGTAGTGCAGCGCTTGCGCGATGTGCTCCCGTTCGTCTCAGTGGAGACCTTGGTCGAGCAGATGGGGAAGGATGTGGGCCAGGCCCGGCAGGTTCTCCTTCGTGATGAGGGCTCGTCCGATAGGCTGAGCTAAAAGGGGTGAAGAGAAGGAAGGGTAAGGAAGGAAAAATACAGCCCCCTCCCCCGAACACCTCAGCTCTCTTGGGGCTTTTGATGTTCTGTCAGCGGAGGCTGTTGGTCCCGGATTCGTTCAGACTCCAGGGGCACCAGGGCGTCGTGTGATTTCAGCATCGATACCGATGCTCGTCCCGCTCAACGCCCGACAGTTCAAGACATGCCCCCGTCGCCGCGGACCCTCAGAGCCCTTCTCCCGGATCCCCTCCCCTCCCCTCACGTCCCTCTCTGGTGCCTAAGGGCGTTGGGGTCGTTGAGGGGTATCGAGAGCCTCAGGGGTGTTGGAGGTGTCGAACCCCTTGAGGGTCTCGATACCGTGGGGGTCGTCGAACATCCGCCACCCCTGGTTAGGTCCGGATCCATGCTGGACATGGGGACCGCGGGGAGGGGAAGGGCTAGATGGCGGAGCGGGCCAGAGACTCGGGGCGGAGGACTTCTTCCGCGAACGAGGTCGATCGTTCAAGGGCGCGGTACCAGTGGAGGTAGTGGGCGAGATAGCGGGAGGCGACTCCCCGAAAGCGGGTCAGCCACTTCAGGAACCGGCTCCAAAACGAACGCATACCATGGGCCCACTTTGCGGGGACCCTGCCGACTGAGAAGGCAGAGCGCCGGACTCGCGTCCAGCGGAGTCCCTTTGTCGTTGGCCCCCCGAGAACGACGGATGCCTGCTTAAGGCGACAGATCTCTTGGCGCTCCGCTAAGAAACGGGTTCGAGGGTGCACGAAGGGAGCCAAGGCCGAAGCCAGTTCCGGAGGGGAGAGTTGAGTCCGGGGGCACCCGGACGAAACGACGGCGATGGGAGAACTGACGTGGGGTAGAGGAGGACGAGGCCTCTGGGGTGACTTATCCGTCCCAGTGGTCCGTCTGGCTCCGCCGCCTCGATGGCCAACTGCTGGCGCGGCTAGATCCAGGAGAATGACGGCAATCCTCTGATGACGGTGGCGCTGTCCATGCGGGATGCCGTGGGACCTGGCAGGTCTGGCGGGTGCCTCCCCAGATCGTTGTCCCTTCCGAGAATGGGGTACCCGGAGTTCAAGGAAGGCCGATACAGGCCCGGAACCTCCGGGTGTGGGACGGGTCTGTGACTCCAGGTCCCGGGTTTTCAACAGACCCAGGATCGCATGTCTCCAGCGGAAGACGGTTTCGCGATGGACTCCGATCCTATGGGCCGTTTCCCGCAGGGGTCGGGCCTGATGAAACTCGTGGATGAAGGCCATCCAAGCGTCCGGTCGCTTCGAGCCGGCCAGCAGCGTCCCGGTTAGATCCGAGAAGGTCCGGTCACATGGAACGCAACGGTAGCGCTGTCGTCCGGAGAACGTGCCCCATCGCTGGATCCTCTTCCTCGCCCTGCAGTGAGGACATGCGCGGGGTGTCCGAGCAAAGCGGATTGCGCGAACCCGGGCGAAGAGATGTGTATTGTCCACGTCCATAACGGCGACTCTGAGCTGTGGGTGGTCACGGAGGCACATGGTTCTCCGAGCTGGAGACCATGAGGAGGCCTCGGCCGGATGGGGTATCTTGAGGGATTCAGGGGCGAGGGATTCAGGGGCCGCGTCATGGGGGATCCTTTGAGTCCGCCGTTGGAGGGGCAGGCATGTGATGAGTTGCGGGTGCAGGATGGGCAGAGCGTGCGAGTCGAGGTGGGATATAAACGCAGCTGCGCCGGGGCTGGGGCATGGCGGATTGGGTCCCAACAGGCTCTGCTGACAGAACGACAGAGCCGACAGATCATCCGGTCGCAGGAAGGCGCTTTCAGTGGACGAATAAACTCCCCAAGGGGGTTGTTTCCTTCCGTGGGTACCTGTAGCTTCTAAGGCTAGATCTTCAGTGGGACGAAACACAGACCGTGTAGGCTTCCCCTGCAGCGCAGACTCTTGCGGAGGCAACGGTGGTTCAATGGCCATCCTGAAGGATGCGAAACAAGACATCATCCAGAAGTACCAGCTTCATGACAGCGACCGGGGGAGTGCCCCCGTCCAGGTCGCGGTCCTGACGCATCGGATCAACGATCTTCGGTCACACTTCGAGAAGCACAAGGGCGATCATCACAGTCGTCGAGGGCTTCTCAAGATGGTGGGGCGCAGGAGGAGACTCCTGGAGTATCTGAAGACAACTGATCTGAAGCAGTACAGGTCGCTCATCGAGGCCCTGGGACTGCGGAAGTAATCCCACCGACACGGCGGCCCAAAAGGCCGCCGTGTCTCGTTTGTGTTCCTGGAACGGCGACGGTCGGCCGGAATCTGTGCAGCTGGACCGACGGCGGGCCCGATGGGTTCCCCGGCGGGACGGCGGTCGAACCGCCTCCGGATCCACGGGACACAAGCACTTTTCATGCGCGGCAGGGTGAATCGCTCTCCCTCCCGTGCTGTACGTCTCAGCGGTGAAGGAACAAATGATGCAGAGAATCGAACGCGAGTTTGCCGGGCGCACCCTGACTCTAGAGACGGGGCGACTGGCGAAGCTGGCCCAGGGATCCTGTCTGGTCCAGTTCGGGGAAACGGTGGTGCTGTGCACCGCCACGGTGCGAGACCGCCCCACCCACCTCCCCTTCTTCCCCCTTACGGTGGAATACCGGGAGAAGTCCTACGCCGCCGGGAAGATCCCCGGTGGATTCTTCAAGCGGGAAGGCCGTCCCGGCGAGAAGGAGATTCTTTCGGCGCGACAGATCGACCGCCCTCTGCGGCCGCTCTTCCCCGAAGGTTTCATGCACGAGACGCAGATCTTCTGCAGCATCCTCTCCGCGGACCAGGAGAACGATGCAGATGTGCTGGCGCTCATCGGGGCGTCTGTTGCTCTGAACATCTCGAAGGTTCCCTTCGACACAACAGTTGCGGCGGTGCGGATGGGCCGGATCCGGGGAACCTGGATCCTCAACCCCACCTTCCAGCAGCTCGAGTACTCCGACGTGGACATCGTCGTGGCGGGCTCCCGCGACGCCATCACCATGGTGGAAGGTGGAGCTGTAGAAGTGCCCGAGGCGGAGATCGTGGAGGGCCTCGAGATGGCCCACGAGGGAATCCGGCAGCTCATCGGCATCCAGGAGGAGCTCATCGAGGGGCTCCGGCAGCCCACCATGGAGTGGGTGCCCCAGCTTCCGGATTCGACGCTGCGGACCCGGGTGGAGCGGATGGCGCGCTCCCGGGTGGCCGAGGCCATGACCATCTCTGACAAGGCGCAGAGGAACACGGCCCTGGGTACAGTCCGCGAGGACGTGACGTCGCAGCTCAAGGAAGAGCTTTCCGCCGAGGAGTGGGATGCCGCCCAGGACCAGATCGGCGACATCCTCCGGGGGATTGAAAAGGAGGCCATGCGCTCGCAGATCCTCAATGAGGGGACGCGCGCCGATGGCCGGGACCTGGACACCGTCCGAGACATTTCCTGCGAGGTGGGCGTACTTCCCCGGACTCACGGCTCCGCTCTCTTCACGCGGGGACAGACCCAGGCGCTGGCTGTGGCCACGCTGGGGACCTCCCGGGACGAGCAGCGCATCGACTCCATCGATGTAGCGGAGGAAGTCACCAAATCCTTCATGCTCCACTACAACTTCCCGCCGTTCTGCACCGGAGAGGCGAAGCCCATCCGGGGCACGTCCCGTCGGGAGATCGGACACGGAGCCCTGGCGGAGCGGGCCATTCAGCCGCTCCTTCCGGCCTACGAGGACTTCCCCTACACGATCCGGGTCGTTTCCGACATCCTGGAATCCAATGGGTCGTCGTCCATGGCCACCGTCTGCGGGACCTCCATGGCCCTCATGGCCGCGGGTGTGCCCATCACGGCGCCCTGCGCCGGGATTGCCATGGGGCTCATCAAGGAAGGCGACAAGGTGGCGGTTCTCACCGACATCCTCGGGATGGAGGATGCGCTGGGAGACATGGATTTCAAGGTGGCCGGCACCCGGAAGGGGATCACGTCCATCCAGATGGACATGAAGGTGGAAGGGCTGAACCGGAACCTTCTGCAGGAGGCGCTTGAGCGGGCACATCGGGCGCGGATCCACATCCTGGACATCATGGACGGGACCATCGAAAGCCCCAGGGAGGAACTCTCGCCCTGGGCACCTCGGATCACCACCATGCAGGTCAACCCCTCCAAGCTGGGTGAGATCATCGGGCCGAAGGGGAAGACGATCCGGGCCATCCAGGATGAGACCGGCGCCACCATCGAGGTGGATGACTCCGGGCTGGTTAAGATTGCCTCCGTCTCCGGTGAGGGCGCAGCCCGCGCTCGGGAGATGATCGAGGCCATCACCCAGGAGCCGGAGGTGGGTCGGGTTTACGAGGGTCCGGTGAAGAATACCACCACCTTCGGAGCCTTCATCGAGATCCTCCCCGGTACCGAGGGTCTCTGCCATATCTCGGAGCTTGCCGAGGGTCGGGTCGATAACACTGAGGATGTCCTCAAGCGTGGTGACATCACCCGGGTGAAGCTCCTGGCCATTGATGAACGTGGCCGGCTCAAGCTTTCCCGCCGGGCTGCGCTGGAGGAAGAAGGGGCAAAGGTGGAAGAGGTGGAGGCCGCGAGCCGCGGATGATCCTCAGACGCCATCGAAGCGACCGCCGGGGCGGGGGCCATGTGCCTCCCGCCCCGGCGTTTGCCTTTCCCGGTAGGGATGGTGTGCGGTCAGGGGATCTACAGTGAAGAGATCTACAGTGAAGGGATCCAGAGTGAAGCGATTCGCGGTAGGAGGAGGATCGGCAGGGGAGGCGTCGGCGGTGCTGGAGTCCTCTCCGCAGCGGGGACGGACGCTGGAAACCCTCCTTCCCAACGGAATCAGGGTCCTCACCGAGGCCATCCCCGGGGTCCGTTCGGTTTCCGCCGGGGTGTGGGTCCGCCAGGGGTCCGCCCACGAGTCTGCCGAGGATACCGGGGCGAGCCATCTCCTGGAACACATGGTATTCAAGGGGACCCGAAATCGGAGCCCCCGGGAGATCGCCATGGAACTGGAGCGGCTGGGGGGATCGCTGGATGCGTTCACCTCCCGGGAGCATACGTCGTACCAGGCCCGGGTGCTCTCGGAGCACCTTCCCCAGGCGCTTGACGTTCTGGCCGACCTCGTCCTGGAGCCCCTCCTCCGCAAGGAGGACCTGGACCTGGAGCGGGAGGTGGTCCTGGAGGAGATCGCCACCGTGGAGGACACCCCTGACGACCAGGTCTTCGAGCTCCACGGGGAGGCACTCTGGAAGGATCATCCCTACGGGCGCTCCATCCTGGGCTCGCGGACGTCCGTGGAGGGAATGGGGATCGAGACCCTCCAGGGGATCCATGAGCGTCGCTACCGCAGGGGGGGGCTCATCATTGCGGCGGCGGGGCATCTGGAGCATCAGCGCATCGTGGACATCGTATTCGAGCGCTTCGGCCACCTGCCGGCCGCGGAGTCGAACGGGGCGGGACTCTCCACCGTCGAGGGGGATCCTCCGGTATCTGATCTGTGGGTTCCCCGGGACTCGGCGCAGACCCATGTGGTCTTCGGGGCCCGGACGCCGCCCCGCTCTGCCCCGGAACGGTTCCCCCTGATCCTTCTCTCGGCGGCCTTTGGGGGTGGGATGAGCTCCCGGTTATTCCAGCGCGTCCGGGAGGAGTTGGCGCTGGCCTACACGGTGTTCTCTTTCCAGTCCTTCTACTCCATGGGGGGGGTCTCGGGGGTCTATGTGGGGACTCGACCCGAATGGGGGGACCGAGCCGTGACCGCCATCCAGGAGGAGTTTGGACGGTTGGCGTCGGAGGGGTTACCCGCCGATGAGCTGCGGGCGGTCAAGGACCAGGTCAAGGGGCAGTTGATGCTTTCCCTGGAATCCACCGCCTCCCGGCTCTTCCGTCTGGCGGGATTCGCCCTCTACGACCAGCCCCATCTCTCCCTGGACCAACTCCTGCAGCGGATCGAAGGGGTGACCCTGGAGGAGGTGGCCGAAGTGGCGGCCCGATGGTTTGACCCCCACCGCCAAGTGATCCTCCGGCTGGGGCCTGAGGGTGTCTCGGGCGGCGCGGGCGGAGACTGATCGTTCGCTCCTGCACCTTCCATGCGGCAAGATGTCCGCACGGGGAAGGCACTGCATGAAGACTCAATCGAGGTGAATCGGGCCATGATCATCGGGGTTCCCAAGGAAATCAAGGCCAACGAGTACCGGGTGGCTCTGGTTCCAGCCGGCGCGGAGGCGCTGGTCCAGGCCGGACACCAGGTGGTGATGGAGCGGGGAGCAGGGGAGGGAAGTGGCTTTCCCGACGACGTCTACGCCCATGCGGGCGTCCGAATCGTGGAGTCCGCCGAGGATGTCTGGGCCCAGGCGGAGATGATCGTGAAGGTGAAGGAGCCCATTGAACCCGAATGGCCCCTCATCCGGGAGGGCCAGCTCCTCTTCACCTATTTCCACTTCGCGGCTTCGGAGTCCCTCACCCGGGCCCTCATGGCATCTCGGAGCGTGGCGGTGGCCTACGAGACGGTCCAGCTCGCCAACGGTGAGCTACCCCTCCTCACCCCCATGTCCGAAGTGGCGGGTCGCCTCTCCATTCTGGAGGGAGCCAAATACCTGGAGCGATTCTACGGCGGTCGAGGCATCCTCCTTGGCGGCGTGCCCGGCGTCCTCCCGGCCAAGGTGGTGATCCTGGGTGGGGGCGTCGTGGGGACCCATGCCGCCCGGATGGCAGCCGGGTTCGGGGCCCGGGTCACCATCCTGGACGTGTCCCTCCCCCGGCTGCGCTACCTGTCGGACGTCATGCCGGCCAACGTCAGTCTGCTCTACTCCAATCGATATAACATCCGGGAGCAGATCCGGGACTGCGATCTCCTCATCGGAGGCGTTCTCCTACCGGGGAAGAAGGCCCCGTCCCTGGTGAAGCGGGAAGACCTGGCCACCATGCTCCCCGGCTCCGTCATCGTGGACGTGGCCGTGGACCAGGGCGGGTGTGTGGAGACCATCCATCCCACGACCCATGAGGACCCGATCTACGTAGTGGATGGGGTCATCCACTACGCTGTGGCCAACATGCCAGGGGCCGTGGCCCGGACCAGCACCCTGGCCCTCACGAACGCGACCCTCCCCTACGCCATCACCCTGGCCAACCGGGGATGGCGGGACGCCTGCCGGCAGGATCCGGCGCTCCGCCTGGGGATCAACATGGTGGAGGGCGAAATCGTCTACCCCGGCGTGGCTGAGGCCTTTGGGCTTCCCCACGTGGAGGCGGACGAGGTGCTGGCCCGATGAACGGCCCGGTCCCCGCTCTCCCACCGGTCCGCTTTCGGAGGTTGCCCCACAACCCCGACCTTCCCCTGCCCCAAAGGGCGAGCGCGGAGGCGGCGGGGTACGACGTGCGGTCTGCGGAGGCGGACTTTGTCCTGGAGCCGGGGGAAATCCGGATGGTGGCCACCGGCCTGGAGATGGAGCTCCCAACGGGGGTGGAGTGCCAGGTCCGGCCCCGCTCCGGACTGGCGCTCCGTCACGGGATCACCCTCCCCAACAGCCCCGGAACCATCGACCCCGACTACCGGGGCGAACTGAAGGTCATCCTCCAGAACCTGGGCCCCCGTCCCGTCCCTCTCCAGCGAGGCGAGAGGATCGCCCAGCTCGTCTTCGCCCGTTTCCTGGCTCCCGAGGTCACCGAGGTAGATGCCCTCAGCCCCAGCGGTCGAGGTTCGGGAGGATTCGGAAGCACAGGAACCGATTGATTCCGGGGCGTGCACAATCTGCCTGCCCCGGGAACGTTCTTCCACTCGGGAATGCGTCTTGCTATCGGTGGTCCCCGTCTTTACAATCCGTGACGCTTTTCCCCCGGTGCCCAAAGGCTTTCCGGGCGGGGAGCTTTTCGATTCTCCGGCGAACGCCGCCATTCCCAACGGCCCCCACGGGTTTCAGCCTTGGCCTCGTTTTCGAAGTGGTTCAGTTCCGGTTCCCTGATTCCCGTAAACGACATCGCGGTCGATCTGGGGACCGCCAACACACTCGTCTATGTGAAGGGTGAGGGGATCGTCCTCAACGAGCCCTCGGTGGTGGCTGTCGAGAAGGGATCCAGGCGGATCCTGGGGATCGGCCTGGAAGCCAAGCGGATGCTGGGGCGGACTCCTGAGAACATTGAGGCCGTCCGACCGCTGAAGGACGGGGTCATCGCAGACGTGGACGTGACGGAGATGATGCTCCGCCATTTCCTGAAGCAGGTGACGTCGAAGCGGATCTTCCGGATCAAGCCCCGGGTGGTGGTGGGGGTACCCTCCGGGATCACCGAACTGGAACGGCGGGCGGTCCGGTCTTCGGCCATGGCGGCCGGGGCCAAGGCCGTCTACATGGTGGCCGAGCCGACTGCGGCGGCCATCGGGGTGGGCCTCCCCATCGAGACCCCCACCGGGAACATGGTCATCGACATCGGAGGGGGGACCACAGAGATCGCCGTCATCGCCCTTTCCGGGATCGTTTCCAACACCTCCATCCGGGTGGGGGGTGATGAACTCGATGCGGCCATCGTCACCTTCCTCCGGAAGAACTACAATCTGCTCATTGGAGAGCCCACCGCTGAGGCGGTGAAGATCCAGATCGGATCCGCCTGGGGGGAGGAAGCGGACGAGCGGACCATGGAGGTGAAGGGGCGGGACCTGGTGAGCGGCATCCCCAAGACGGTGACGGTCCACTCCCAGGAGATCCGGGAATGCACCCAGGAGCCCATCCAGGCCATCGTGGAAGCGGTCCGCCGGGCACTGGAGATCACGCCGCCGGAGCTCTCCTCCGACATCGTGGATCGGGGGATCGTGATGACGGGCGGCGGAGCCATGATCCGGGGGCTGGACCGGCTCCTCACCGAGGAGACCCACCTCCCCATCCATGTGGACGAGGAGCCCCTGACCTGCGTCGTGCGGGGAGCGGGGCGGATCCTGGACGATGTGCACAAGTACCGCGGAGTGCTGGTCACCTGATTTTCCTTCCAGCCCGGAACTGATCTGGAATCCCTCTGGGCATGTCTTCCTTCGACGATGAAGTAGCCGGGGCGCGGCGCCGCCGAGAAGTCTGGGTGTCGTTGAGTTGCATCCTCATGGCTACCGTGCTGAATGTCCTCCCACTGCCGGCACAGCAGTGGGTTTCCACGGCGCTCCGGGCTTCGGTCCTCTCTCCCTTCATCGTCACCCAGGAATCCCTCCGGCAGGCCCGGGTGAGGGCGGCGGAGATCTCTGAACTCCAGGCCCGACTGGATTCCACCATCGCCATCCTGGCCTCGCAGGAGCCCCTTCGGGAGGAGAACAACCGGCTCCGGGACCTTCTGGAACTCCGGGAGCGGGCGGGTCCAGCCTTCGTTTCCGCCAGCGCGCTGCGCCCAGGCACCCGCGGGTCGGAGAGCATGTTCCTCCTGGATGTGGGCTCGGAGGACGGGGTGGAAGTGAACGACCCGGTGGTGGTCGCGGAGGGACTCGTGGGGATCATCCGGGAGGTGGGGCCACGGACCTCCCTGGCCATGGACTGGACCCACCCCGATTTCCGGGTCAGCGTCATGACGCTGGACGGGGAGCATTACGGGATCGTGGAGCCACGGACCGGAGCCTTCCGGGAGGAAGACCGGCTCCTTCTCAACGGGATCCCCTTCCACACCCCGCTGGAGGAGGGAGCCGAGGTGGTGACCTCGGGGCGAGGCACGGTCTACCCCAGGGGAGTGAGAATCGGGACGGTGCTTTCCCTGGCCGAGGCCGAGGCAGGGTGGCGGCGGGCCTACTGGATCCAGCCCGCGGTCCGCCCGGCCAGCGTGACCCATGCCCTGGTCATCACCGGTGAGGAGGGCTGGCCCGTGTCGGAACTCACCCACCTTTGGCACGTGCCGGAGGAGGAGTTGGAGGAGGAGTTGGAGGGAGGGTCGGTTCCGGAGGAGGGAGAGCTGGAGACGGAGCCAGGGGGGGAGGAACCGGCGCTTGAGCCGGCGGAAGATGGTGGGGAGGGCGGGGAGGGGGGGGACTCGGCGGG
>SL_3KL_010_SEDDRAFT_10004027_pt1 | contig 13323 bp, 6 predicted proteins | sample SodLakKL_010_SED_2_FD_10381 | JGI IMG/M metagenome (IMG submission 10381)
GGCAGTGCAGAGGTCGAGCTTACATACCTGCAGGTGTTTCTTGACAGGCTCTACCGCCTTGCCGGGGAAGAGGCCGGCGGCAATTCACCCCGGTTCCACAGCGGATTGCTGGAAAAGGCAGGCAACGTGTCTGACCTGCTGGGCAGTTTCCTTGATGAGCAGATCGACTTGCTGTCTGATCCTGAAACGACCTTGGCTGTGCTCAAATCCTTCGTCTCGGTAAAGGGCACTAAAAGGCAGATGACCCCCGGTGAGATCAGTGATTACGCTCAAACCCTCGGCAGGCCGATCGACGAGAGTGCGCTGCAGGAGCTGATACAGACCCTTATTCAACTGCGAATACTGAGGGACAAAGACCAGAACGACCGCTACGAGCTGCGCCACGATGCACTTGCCACAAAGATCTTTGAAAAGATCACCCTGGTGGAAAAGGAGCTGCTGGAGATACGCCACCTTATCGAAAATGCATACAACAGCTGGGAAAAACGCGGTGTATTGCTCTCTGCCGATGACCTCGATTACATAGCCCCTTATGAAAGCCGCCTTTACCTTTCCAGGGAGCTTGATGAGCTGTTGGAGAAAAGCAAAAGATCCCTGGCAAGGGCAAAGCGCAGAAATAGGGTTATTGCCTTCGCTGCAATGGCGGCGCTGCTTATTGTATTCGCTGGTTTTACCTGGTGGGCAATGGTTGAAAGAAAAGTTGCAACTGAAAACTTTATCAAAGCAAGGGTCAATAATTTCCTGTTCCTGTCACAGAAAGTGGCAGAAACTGACCCGACCGCTGCGCTTCGCCTTGCAGAATACGCTCACAGTCTCGATCCCGGGAGCAGAGATATCTACCAAAACCTCAACAGGATATATTACGACAATAATTTCTACAGGATAATCTTCAGGGATGACATCAGTTCAATGGCTGTTTCACCCGATGGGGAAAGGATACTTACCGGTCACCCTGACGGGAGATTTAAAATAAGGGATATACAGGGAAATATCATCCTGACGGTAAGGGCGCATGAAAAGTTTGTCAACTCTGTCGGATTCTCGTATGACGGGGGCCTTATAATTACAGGTTCAGATGACAACACCGCCCGCATATTTGATTCAGAGGGAAATCTTTTACAGATACTCGCCGGCCACGACGATTATGTCATCTCGGCAGCTTTCTCGCCCGATGGTACCCATGTAATAACCGCTTCTGATGACAATACAGCAAGGCTATGGAATTTAGGGGGAAATCTATTGCAGGCGTTAACCGGACATCAACATCCTGTAAATGCAGCACTCTTTTCTCCTGACGGCAATTATATTCTTACCGGTTCAACTGACAATACAGCCCGTCTATGGGACCTGAATGGCAATCTGTTAAAGGTGCTTACCGGACATGAAGGCCCAATAAGTGCAGCAAAATTCTCCCCCGACGGAAAACATATTCTGACAGGGTCATGGGATCGTACCGCAAGGTTGTGGGATCTTGACGGAAATGTGCTACTAGTGTACAGCGGGCATGGAGACTTTGTTGAGTCAGTCTCCTTTTCACCCGTCGGTAACCTTGTATTGACCGGTTCCCGGGATAAAATGGCAAAGATCTGGGATATGGAGGGGAACCTGGTGCATGTTTTCCCGGGGCATGACAAATGGCTGAAGTCAGTTGTTTTTTCTCCTGATGGAAAATCTATCTATACTGTATCATATGATCAAACTCTGCGCCAGTGGGAAATTCCAGCAGATGTTCCCAGGGAGTTCAGAATAAATGAATATGCTGATGATTCAGGATTTGAAGGAAAATTCATCGCCATGCGAAGTTTATCAGGTGACATTGGCCTTTCCGTTGCTTCAGTCTCTTTTTCCCCCGATGGCAAAAAGATTCTTACCGGTTCATGGGACAATACTGCCCGGCTGTGGGACCTGCAGGGAAACCTGCTGCAAGTGTTTAAAGGGGCTGAACATGAAGAATCCATCCGCTGGTTGAGCAATAATTATCCGGTAATTTTTTCTCCCGACGGCAATCAGATCCTTACCGGGTCAATGGATAACACCTTACAGATGTGGGATTTGCAGGGTAACCTGCTGAATATTTTCACCGGGCACCAGAGTTATGTTAATTCAGCGGCCTTCTCGCCCGATTGTAAACAGATTCTTACCAGTTCATATGATATCCGGCTGTGGGACCTGAAGGGAAATGTCTTAAAGGAATTTAAAGGACATAACGATTTTGTTACCAGTGCGGCATTTTCACCGGATGGCAAATACATCATTTCAGGTTCCTGGGATTGGACAGCCCGGCTATGGGACATCAATGGAAATCCTCTTCGCACATACCCTTGCAACGCAGTGGTCTTTTCAGCAGTCTTCTCGCCGTGCGGGAAATATGTTCTTGCAGCTCTGGGCGATGAGACAGCCAGAATATGGGACCTGCAAGGTAATCTACTGCAGGTTTTCAGCGGACATCAGGCGCCAGTCTATTCAGCAAATTTTTCACCCGACGGGAATAACATATTAACAGGCTCAGGTGACAGAACAGCCCGTATCTGGGATCTGCAAGGGAATACCCTTCAGATATTCACCGGGCATAACAATACTGTTTTGTCTGCAGCCTTTTCACCCGACGGCATCTATATATTGACAGGGTCCGAGGATCAGACAGCCCGTTTGTGGCAGGTAAGAGAGCTGTATGAGTTATTTAATAAACGGAATGCTTATGAACAGCTCTCAATCGGGCAAAAAATTGAATACGGGATTCTGAAATTCATGGATGTGCAGAAACTAACGGATGAAGAAGATATCTTTCGGGCGGCAGGGTATTATAAAAATGCCGCCGGACTGGGCAGCATTGAGCAGAGAGATGATAATTTAAATTACGCGCTTGTTCTGTTCGGCAAACTGAACAGGCTGCACAACAAGGCAGATTACATAACGGGCATGATAGGAATATACAAAACCCTTGATGAGATTGCTCCTTCAGACAAGAACAGGAAAGAAAGCGAAAAACTTTTTGGCAGACTGCTTTCAATAAACGACCCTGAAGAACTGCAGAAAGGTGCCGTTTTCTTTTTTACCCGGGCACGAAATTACACAGACCGGGAAACAAGTATTAAATATTATTCACAATGCATACTATTGTATGAGGAAATCCTTACCAGGTTCCCGGAAACAGATGTAACAGACGATGCATCCACTGCCTTTAACAACATCTCTCTTGACCTGCTTTTTGAAAGTAGATTTGAAGAAGCCCTTGACATGGCCGAAAAGGGACTTGCACTGAAGGAAGAAGATATAATTTTTACGAAGTTGGCCCTCGCCTTGCTTTACAACAACAGGATTGATGAAGCCATCGGGGTGGTGGCAGAATACCTGGATGCTGAAGTTCATAATATGAGCTTCAAAGACTATATAATGAACAAGATGACAGAACTGGAAGAAGCAGGTATTGTTCTCCCCGATCACGAAAAAGTCAGAGAAAGAATAAAAGATATCTGAATACCCGGTAACGTGCAATTCCGCGAAAGCCTGGTTGCCGTAGATGGAGGAAAACATTGACGCAAAATAAATTCGGTCATAGTCGTATTATTTGAATATTTCTTTATTAATTAGACTATATTCTATTTATTTGTGTATTTTTGCAATAAGAAGAATATAGCCGTACATGATAAGAAGAGACAAATACCTTGAAAAGATTACCCCCTTTATTGATAAGCCTGTTATAAAGGTAATTACAGGCCTCAGAAGGTGCGGTAAAAGCACATTTGCAAAATTGCTTATACAGGAATTACAATCGAAAAAGATATCGCCAAAGAACATTGTTTATATCAATAAAGATTCTCTCGAATATGACTTTATAGCTAACTATAAAGATTTATACCAATACGTTACAAAAAAAGTAAGTAAAATCAGAGGTAAAAAATACATCATTGTTGATGAGGTCCAGGAAATTGAAAGTTGGGAAAAGGCAATCACCTCTTTTTTCAACGATAGCGTTGCCGATATTTACATAACAGGTTCCAACTCAAGGATGCTCTCATCGGAGCTGGCCACATTGCTTACCGGGCGATATATCGAGTTCCATTTGAACACCCTTACTTTCACCGAACATCTTAAATTCAGGGGAAAAGATCGAAACGATGAGGAAAAAGAGTTTACTAACTACCTTAAGTATGGTGGACTTCCGGGTATTCATCAAATGGAATTTAATGATGAAGTGATAAGTCAGTATATATATGCAATTTACAGCACAATTCTTCTTAAGGATGTAGTTGCAAAGAATCAGATACGGGATGTGGTGCTATTAGAGAGGATTGTAAAGTACATTGCTGACAACTGTGGAAACATTACAACAGCAAAGGGAATTAGCAATTTTCTGAAATCCCGGAGAATAAGCTGCTCTGTGGATACTATTATGAATTATATCCAGTGGCTAATCGATTCATACATTATATACAAGGTTCTCAGGTACGACATAAAGGGAAAAAAACAGCTAGAACTTTATGAGAAATACTACTTAGGAGATATAGGTTTTATTTTTAGCATTTTAGGCAATAAGTTTGATGATATCTCAGGGAAATTGGAGAATATTGTTTTCCTTGAACTTATTTCCCGGGGCTACAAGGTTTCAATTGGCAAACTATACGATAAAGAGGTTGATTTCATCGCTGTTAAGTCGGAAAGAAAAATTTACTTCCAGGTTGCCTACATGCTAAGCGATGAGAAAGTGATTGAAAGAGAATTTGGGGTATTTAACTCCATAAAGGATAACTATACCAAAATTGTACTATCGCTTGATAAGTTCTTTCTGGGAGAAAAAGATGGCGTGAAATGGTACAACTTGATTGATTTTTTGCAAAAAAAAGATTTTTAAACAATCCGTTAACCTTAAACCCATGAGCCAATCCCCCTTCAAATTCCTCGACAGCTATACCAGGGACGACCGGGGTTTTTTCTTATGAAGCCAGCATAATTCTCCGGAGCACGAAAGAGTAACAGATTTAATAAAAGATATCTGAGATGACCTCCCCCTTCAAATTAGCCGATTCCTGCACCCTGCCTGCCTGCAGCAGGCAGGGACGACAAGGACATCTTCTTTGAGCACGAGAGGCTTTCCATCGTTTTGTCTCGTTCGAAAGAACAAGGCAGCTCATGGAAACGTCGAGTAGGGTGAAGGTTTTTAAAAACTAACGCTGGCATTACCTTAGGACAATGTCTGGATAATTTCAATGCAGTTAACCTTTTAGGCATTAAAACTGAATTTTTACCGATAAAAATATGGTACATTTTTGCATTTAAACTGCATATTTGTACTATATTTGAAAAAAGAACATTATGATACCCCGTAGGATTGGAGAAATTGCCAAACATCTATTTACCAAATATCCAGTAATTTCAATTACCGGACCACGACAATCGGGAAAAACTACACTTATAAAACATATATTCTCTCATCTACCCTACATTTCGTTGGAAGATCCTGATGAAAGCCAGTTTGCAATTAATGATCCTCGTGGATTTCTTAAGCGTTTCCCCAAGGGTGCTATGCTCGATGAAGTACAACGAACCCCTCAGCTTTTCTCCTACATCCAAACCGAGGTTGATGGAAAAGGGGAAAATGGTCAGTTTGTGATATCTGGCTCTCAGAACTTTCTTTTGCTTGAAAGCATTTCACAATCGCTCGCAGGTAGAGTGGCCGTGCTGAAGCTTTTACCGCTATCGATGAGCGAATTAAAGAAAAGGAATTTGGTACCCAATAACTATGAGGATCTGATTTTTACTGGTTTTTATCCTGGAATATATGCAAATAAAATTAGCCCCGAATTCTTTTTCCCGAACTACATACAAACCTACGTTGAAAGAGACGTAAGAAGCATAAAGCAAATTGGTGACCTGAACAGCTTTACAAGATTTATGCAGCTTTGCGCCGGAAGGATTGGCCAACTGCTGAACATTACATCATTGGCAAACGACTGCGGAATTGCAGTAAACACGGCAAAATCGTGGATATCGATTCTGGAAAGCAGCTACACTATCTTTCTCCTTCAACCACACCACCAAAGTTTTAACAAGAGATTAGTGAAAATGCCAAAGCTCTACTTTTACGATACAGGACTAGCATCATCCCTTTTAAGAGTTGAGAAAGCAGATCAGCTAACCTCGCATTTTATGGTTGGGTCACTATTTGAAAATATGATAATCGTGGAAATGTTAAAACACAGATATAACCAGGGGAAACAATCCAATCTGTTTTTCTGGAGAGACAACAAAGGTAAAGAGATAGACTGCCTGCTCGAAGAAGCAGGCAGGTTAATCCCGGTCGAAATAAAATCGGGAAGGACGTTCAATCAGGACTACTTGTCGAACCTGAAATACTGGAATGGTATTTCGGGTAATCTGCCTGAAAACACATTTTTAGTTTATGGTGGTGAAAAGGATTACCCAACAACGTACGGGAATGTAATTGGATGGAGGAAAGTTGAAGAACTACTTAAGTAGAATCCTAAACCTAAAAATATGAGCCAGTCACCCTTCAAGTTTTTAGACAGCTACACCAAAGAAGACAGGGATATTTTCTTCGGGCGGGAACGCGAGGTTGAGGGAGGTCTGCACTTCGTCAGAGACAGCAATCGTTTGGGCTTCCTGCCCTGTACCGAAAAGGAGTTTAAAACATTACCAATTCCCGTCTGAAAGGAATTACATCATAATTATTTTCCGCTAAGGTGTTATATAATAAAAAAATAATTATCCATGAAATTTTAATTTTGTATTTTAATTTTTCATTTATAATGTTATATTTGCCTGTTTACAATTATCTTATGGTAAAACGACAAATCGAAAACGATCTTATTGAACTCATTTCATTCTTCCCTGCTGTTGGCATTATCGGGCCAAGGCAATCGGGCAAAACCACCCTTGCCTTGCACTTAAAAAAGAGTATTGAAAAGGGTTGCACCTACCTTGATCTTGAGCTTCCCACCGACAGGAATAAACTACAGGAACCAGAGTATTTCTTTAACGAAAACAAAGATAAGTGTGTTATTCTCGACGAGATTCAACGTATGCCCGAACTTTTTCCCATTCTTCGCTCGGTGATAGACCTGCATAGGGTTTCAGGCAGATTTATAATTCTTGGATCAGCAAACCCTGCCGTCATGCGCGATTCATCTGAATCGCTTGCAGGACGGATTGCATACAAAGAGTTGTATCCCTTTAACATATCCGAAATAGGTTTTGAGCACCATAAGAAGCATTGGCTATATGGAGGTTTCCCCGATGCCTACAAGCAGAACAATCCGGAAAAAGCCAGACAATGGCTTGAAAACTTTGTTGTTACTTACATTGAGCGGGATTTGCCGGTAATTGGTCTGGACACCTCGAAAACTTCTATCGCTAACTTCTGGACTATGCTTGCCCACAATCATGGCAATCTATTCAATGCCAGTAATTTTGCCCGATCGTTAGGAGTTTCATCGCCAACCATTACCCGTTATCTGCATTTCCTTCAGGAAGCGTTTCTTGTCAATAGTCTGATGCCTTATCATTTTAACACAAAAAAGAGACTGGTGAAATCGCCAAAAGTTTATGTTCGCGATAGCGGGGTCTTGCATTATCTTACAAAAACCCTTGATCCTTCAGTCTTACCCGTCCACCCGCTTGTCGGGGCATCATGGGAGGGTTATGTGGTTGAGCAGATTAAGCAACTCCTTGGACGCAGCCTTGATATGTATTTCTACAGGACTCACAACGGAACAGAATGCGACCTTCTTCTGGTTAAAGGTATCCTACCTGTTGCTTCTATTGAGATAAAATACTCGGCTACCCCATCGGTTACGAAAGGCTTTACCTTTGCAATAGATGATCTGAAAACAAAAGCAAACTTTATTATTACACCCGATTCTGACGATTATCCAATTCGTGATAATATAAGAGTTTGCAGTCTGATGAGATTTATAACAAAATACTTAACAGAACTAATCTAAAGTTGCCGTATCATGAACCAATCCCCCTTCAAATTCCTCGACAGCTACACCAGGGACGACCGGGAGATATTCTTCGGGCGGGAACGCGAAACTGAAGAGATCTATCACCGCGTCTTTGAAAGCAAGATATTGCTGGTATACGGGGTTTCCGGCACGGGCAAGTCGTCGCTGGTGCAGTGCGGACTGGCAAACAAGTTCAACAGCGCCGACTGGCTGCCGGTCAATATCCGCCGGGGCGCAGACATAGTAAACAGCATGGCCTCTGCCATCAGGCAGTCTGCAATGACACCCATTAATGGCAAAATTGATACCCCCACCCGGTTCAAAAAGGCGGTCCGCTCCCTCTACCTTGACCACTACAAGCCCCTCTTTTTTATTTTTGACCAGTTCGAAGAGCTGTTTATCTTCGGGAATCCCTCTGAGAAGAAGGAGTTTGCAGCAGTGATTAAAACCCTTGCAGAAAGTGACCTGCAGTGCCGGTTCATGTTCGTACTGCGAGAGGAGTACCTTGCCGGGGTGACCGAATTTGAAAAGGTTATTCCCACCTTCCTTGCCAACAGGGTGCGCATAGAGCACATGACGCTATCCGGCGCCACCCAGGCCATAGAAGGACCATGCAGGGTCACTGGCATTGACGTTGAAGAGGGGTTTGCCGGCAAGATGCTCGAAAAACTCAGCCCCGGCAGTGCAGAGGTCGAGCTGACATACCTGCAGGTGTTTCTTGACAGGCTCTACCGCCTTGCCGGGGAAGAGGCCGGCGATAAATCACCCCGGTTCCATAGCGGATTGCTGGAAAGGACAGGCAACGTGTCTGACCTGCTGGGCAGCTTCCTTGACGAACAGATAGACTTGCTGCCCGATCCTGACACGGCGCTGGCAGTGCTCAAATCCTTTGTTTCGGTAAAAGGCACAAAAAGGCAGATGACACCCGGTGAGATCAGTGATTACGCTCAAACCCTCGGCAGGCCGATCGACGAGAATGCGCTGCAGGAGCTGATACAGACCCTTATTCAACTGCGAATTCTGAGGGACAGGGACCAGAACGACCGGTATGAGCTGCGCCACGATGCCCTTGCCACAAAGATCTATGAAAAGATCACCCTGGTGGAAAAGGAGCTGCTGGAGATACGCCACCTTATCGAGAACGCATACAACAGCTGGGAAAAACGGGATGTATTGCTCTCGGCAGAAGATCTGCAATACATTGCACCTTATGAAGCAAGGCTTTACCTTCCTGAGGAATTTGATAAACTGATTGAGAGAAGCAAAAATGAACTGGTCAAAAAGCGTCTCAGGCGGAGGAATATCTTCTCTGCAGCTGCCATTGCACTGATCATTGTTCTGGGAGGATTTACCCTCTGGGCATTGAAGGAAAGAAACAATGCCATTGAAAAGGAACTATTGGCCAATGAAGCAAAACTAGGGGCCACAGCGTCGGAGAGCGAGGCCATTAAAGCCAGGGACAGGGCCGTGGAATCGGACAGGCGGGCCGTCGCCTCGGAGAAGGAGGCCCTTGAAGCCAGGGACAGGGCGCTGAAATCAGAACAAAGGACCAAAAGGGAAAAGGAGCTGGCAGAAATCCGCGAAAGGCAGGCCCGGGCAAACAATTACAATTATTTATCAAAAGAGATCACTGCAGAGGATCCTACAACCGCCCTGCGGCTTGCAGAATATGCCAGGGAGCTCGATCCCGCGAACAGCGCCATCCTTGCCAACCTGAACAGGATATACTACGATAATTCATTCTACAATCTCTTTTTTAAATATAAACCAGGTAATTTTTGTCAGATCTCGTCTGACTGGACCAGGCTGGTCTCAACCAACGGAAGGACGGTGAGGATGACAGACCTCAGGGAAAACATATCACGGTTATTCATAGGCCATATAGTTCCTGGGGGATTTCATTTGGATGCACACCAGTTTTCAAGGAAAGGCTTCGATGATATCCTGGCCATGGAAATCTCCCCGGACGGGAACTATCTTTTAACCGGATCGGACGACAGGACCGCACGGCTCTGGGACATTAACGGGAATATGGTTCAGGTGTTCAGGGGTCATATCCTTCCTGTTTGGTCAGTTGCCTTTTCTCCCGACGGGTCCACTGTCATGACCGGATCAGCCGATGTAACGGCAAGGTTGTGGGACCTGCAGGGGAACTGCCTGCAGGTATTCAGCGGACATACTGGTGGGGTTTATTCAGTTGCCTTCTCGCCCGACGGGAAGTACATTCTGACCGGATCAGAAGATCAGACAGCAAGGCTATGGGACCTGCAGGGAAATATTCTGCATCGGCTTGAAGGGCATGCCGATCTAGTCAGGGTTGTAATCTTTTCTCCTGACGGGAATTCAGTGCTTACAGGCTCAAATGACAGGACAGCAAGACTGTGGGACATGAACGGGAACAACTTGCAGGTTTTCAGCGGACATACCGACAATATCAGGTCACTGGCCTTCTCCCCCGACGGGAAAAGCATACTCACCGGTTCTTCAGACAAATCAGCCAGGCTCTGGGACCTCAATGGTAATCCTGTAGATGTCTTTCACGGGCATACCGGTACCGTAACCTCTGTAGCTTTCTCTCCTGAAGGAGGCAAAATACTGACATTCTCCCCTGATGGCACCTCAAGGTTATGGGACCTGTCGCAAACAAAATATACCAACCTGGCCGGTCACCAGGACCATGTAAAAAAGGTAACATTTTCTCCTGACGGAAAAAACATTCTGACAGCGGGAATTGATAATACAGTCAAACTGTGGGATACTGAGGGAATCTTTCACCGGGATTTCCGGCTGATAACTAATGATATTGCATTTTCTCCTGACTCAGAGAAGTTTCTGATCGGTTCTTTTACCATGCAACTCCTGGATCTAAAGGGAAAAGTTATCATGACCTTCACCGGACAAACCTTTATCACTTCCGTTGCCTTCTCCCCGGACGGGCAAACGGTTCTTTCGGGATCACAAGATAGAACAGCCAGGCTTTGGGACCTGGATGCAAATACCTTACGCGTATTTTCCGGGCATTCAGGCCCTGTGAGTTCTGTCTGTTATTCTCCTGACGGAGAATACGTCTTAACAGGTTCAGAAGATAATACAGCAATGCTTTGGGATATGAACGGAAATACCTTGCAGGTTTTCAGGGGGCATATGAATCTTATTAGGTCAGTAGCCTTTTCCCCTGACGGGAAAAATGTCCTTACGGGCTCGTATGATAATACCTTAAGGTTATGGGACCTGGACGGAAACACATTGCAGGTATTTTACGGCCACACCAGTGGGGTATTGGATGCTACCTTTTCACCGGACGGAAAGACAATATTATCTGGATCATCGGACAATACTGCAAGAATTTGGGATCTTGACGGAAATATACGTCAAATTATTAGGGGATCCAACAGACCTGTATACTCAACAGCCTTTTCACCTGATGGCAGGACAATTCTGACCGGATCAGGTGATAATATTGCGAGACTTTATAGCCAAAAAATGCCTCTTGATCAATATCTTATAGAGGATGCTTCAGAAAACTTAAGCCTCAGGCAGGAACTGCAATACGAACTGATTGAAATTGATCAGTTGGAAAAAGAAGATGATATCACCAGTTTATTTGAAGGGCTTGAATATTGCATGGAACAGGCACGACTGGGGGACGGCAGGAAAGCAGAATATCTTAAAGCAGCAGAAACCCTTTTTAGAAAAGCATGGACCGGTATCGCCGGCACAAAGGAGTTGCATAAGTTTATTTCCCATGGCCTTGAATTGTATTTGCTTAATCCCGGCAAGTATGTCGCTGACAGGATTGAGGAAGCAAACCTGATGTTGCACTCTCCAATAACAAAGGATGAACTTAAAGAAGCATACGAGTTCTATTCTGAAATATGCAGTTCCACTGATTCTATCCAGGTTTTAATGAAGCTGCCGGAATATTTTATAAAGATCGCTGAAAAATTATTGAGGGTTGATGCCACTGCAAGGCCGACCATTGCAACTGATCTTGCGGCCCTATCCTGGCCTTTGCTGCAATACATGCAATTTGAATCATCGATGGATGCTATTTCACTCGCCCTTGAAGCGGATAGCACCAATGAATATATTCTTCTTACCCTCCCGCTGGTCCTGTTACTGAATGACCGTTTTGAAGAAGCTGAAAAGATATACCTTGAGCACTATAATAAATATCCGTTCGGCGGTTCAGGACTATTCAAGAATTATCGTCTGCATTACCTGGAAGACATTCAAAACCTTGAGAGACGTGGCATCACTCACCCCGATTTTGAAAAGGTAAGGCAATTGCTTGCCAGCTAATTCATGCCTGGTTTGGCAAAAATTGAATCATCAACGGCAACATCAAATTCTACGTTGTTTATAATGAAAATTTGCGTTACCTGGCCATTCACAAGCATTTCGATCCTGTAAGGAATCAGGACACCGTCAACATCTTTGTAATCCCTGTAGATTATTTCACTTTTAAAAGTTTGACCCTGTTCCGTTTCCGTTGACCTGACTTTCAAAACGACAAATTCAGAGGCATCCATGAAGTAATTGACTACATAGTCATCCTCAAAAGTGAACTGGAGGTTATACACAGGCCTGTTGTCAAATTGCTCCATACCAATTAGTTCTGCCTTAAACCCCTTTTCCTTCCAGTTAACAAAAGAGTTGTGCCATTTTGCAGTCGGATCTTTGACACTTTCTCTTTCCAAATTATTGATCATAAACTCAGGGAGGTCCTGTGGTTCAGATGAACCGGTTATGGGATTGATTGTCCACCCTGTTTCTCCATCCCCGGCAATTATTATTTTGAGGCCCTGCATTTCTATTTCTGAATAGTTTAATTTTGGATATTTCTCGATAGCAAAAATTGGAAATTCCATCCCCTCTATATTCACAATCCCATCCCTTCTGATAGTTCCAAAACTCATAACTCTTTCCTGTCCTATGGTTGCAAGGTTTTTGGAAATGATCTCTTCAATTGTCAGATCCTGGGCAACCAAAATGGCTGCCGTAAGTAAAAGAAAAACCATAAAAATCAGTCTTTTCATAACCGGAGGATTTAGTTACTAATTGAAAATAATTTAGTTATATTACAACAGCAAAGGGAATTAGCAATTTTCTGAAATCCCGGAGAATAAGCTGCTCTGTGGATACTATTATGAATTATATTCAGTGGCTAATCGATTCATACATTATATACAAGGTTCTCAGGTACGACATAAAAGGGAAAAAACAGCTGGAACTTTATGAGAAATACTACTTAGGAGATATAGGTTTTATTTTTAGCATTTTAGGCAATAAGTTTGATGATATCTCAGGTAAATTGGAGAATATTGTTTTCCTTGAACTTATTTCCCGGGGTTACAAG
>SL_3KL_010_SEDDRAFT_10004029_pt1 | contig 13322 bp, 6 predicted proteins | sample SodLakKL_010_SED_2_FD_10381 | JGI IMG/M metagenome (IMG submission 10381)
AATTGGTGATTTAAACATTCCTGTACCTGTAATACAAGGCGGAATGGGTGTTGGAGTCTCGCTTTCAGGCTTGGCATCAGCAGTTGCTGATGAAGGGGGAGTAGGAGTTATCTCTTGTGCAGGGCTTGGGTTGTTAAAGAATTATAAAAATGCTGATTATAACGAAGCTAACATTTTAGGTTTAAAATATGAATTGCAAGAGGCACGCAAAAAAAGTAAAGGAATAATCGGTGTGAATATAATGTCAGCCATGACAAATTATGATGATATGGCAAGAACTTCCATTTCAGAAAAAGCTGATATAATATTCAGTGGAGCAGGTTTACCTCTCAATTTACCGGGTTTTTTGAATAAAGACAGCAAAACAAAACTTGTTCCGATAGTCTCATCGGGAAGGGCAACTAAAATAATTTGCGAAAAATGGAAAAGCCATTATGATTATTTACCTGATGCTATAGTTGTTGAAGGTCCTAAAGCAGGCGGACATATCGGATTTAAATATAACCAAATCAATGACAAGCATTATTCTTTAGAGAAATTAGTGACTGATGTTATTGCAATATCAAAAACTTATGAAGATAAATATAATGTCAAAATCCCGATTATAGCTGCCGGAGGTATATATAGTGGCAAAGATATACATAAAATTATGTCATTAGGTGTTTCAGGTGTACAAATGGGCACACGGTTTGTAACGACAAACGAATGTGATGCTTCTGATTCTTTTAAACAATCTTATATAGATTCAAAAGTTGAAGATGTTGAAATAATTAACAGCCCCGTAGGTATGCCGGGAAGAGCTATAAAAAGCAATTTTATGAATAAGGTTAAAAATGGAGAAAAGCTACCTGTGAAATGCCCATTCAAGTGCATCATAACATGTGAAATGTCATCAAGCCCTTATTGCATTGTAAAAGCGCTTATCAGTGCTGTTAAAGGAAACTTTGAAAATGGGTTTGCCTTCGCCGGAACAAACGCTTATTTGTCTGAAAAAATCATCTCCGTTAATGAAACTTTTGAGAATATTAAGAAAGAATATAAAGCGACTTAAGGTTGTTTAGTTGTTTAGTAGAAAGTAAAAAAGTTTGTAAAGGAGAAAGCGGGAAGCAACTAAGTCTTTTTATATGATGATATTTTTAAGGTTTTAATCAATAACCACCACAAAAACCCGGCACATCAAAATAAAATCTGCCATCATCTATAAACAATAAATAAACTAAAAATTATATTTATATTATGCAAATTTTGAATAATTTTGCTATTCTTTTAATTTCAGATAATACATTTACCCATTAGTAGTTTGTTTTTTTAAAGAATATTAATAGATAGAAGCAAAGGAAGGTACATTTTAAATAGTTTATTAGAAAAAAGGTATGAATTATATTGGAATAGATATTGGGTCAATAAGCGTAAAGGCAATATTAATGGATGAAAACGGTCATATTTTTGACCATAATTATATTAGAACACACGGTCAACCCATTAAAACAACCATAAATGTTTTAAAAAATATCACTAAAAACATCTCAAATGATGATAAAGTTGGTTTATCAGTTACCGGAAGTGGCGGTATTCTTATTTCAGATATTTTAAATGGATATTTTATTAATGAAATAATTGCTCAAAGCAAATCAACATCGAGGTTATATCCTGATATTAGAACTATTATAGAAATTGGCGGGGAAGATTCAAAAATGATAAAGCTGGAAAAGGATGAGAATTCGAAAGCTTTAAGATTGAAGGATTTTAATATGAATACTGTTTGTGCTGCGGGGACGGGTTCATTTTTGGATCAACAAGCTGCTCGCTTAGGCGTTTCGATTGAAAATGAATTTGGGGAATTAGCTGTAAAATCATTACATCCACCAAGGATAGCAGGTAGGTGCAGTGTTTTTGCGAAATCTGATATGATACACTTACAACAAGTAGCTACCCCATCACATGATATTGTTATGGGTTTATGCTTAGCTTTAGCAAGGAATTTTAAAAGTAATGTGATAAAGGGTGTTCCTTACAGCAAACCTATATCTTTTCAAGGTGGTGTTGCAGCTAATAAAGGTATGATAAAAGCATTTGAGGAGACATTAAACCTTAAAGCCGAAGAGTTGTTTATTCCTGAATATTATGCATACATGGGTGCTATCGGTTCTGTATTTTCAATGATAGAATCAGGTAATATAAAATACTATCAAGGGCTTGAAAAACTGGAAAAATATCTTCATAAAAAATCCGGCAAAATTAAAAGACATGAGCCTCTTGTTGATGATAATTACAGTTTTAATACTGACACGAAGCCAATAGAAGATGAGGCAATCTGCAACGGTTATCTTGGCATTGATGTTGGTTCAATAAGCACCAACCTTGTTGTTATTAACGACAAAAAAGAAGTAATCTCACGCAGGTATCTGAAAACCGGCGGCAACCCCTTAGAAGCTGTAAAAAAAGGTCTTAAGGAAATCGGTGATGAAATAGGAAACAAAGTTGTAATACACGGTGCTGCAACAACCGGCTCCGGGAGGTATTTAACCGGAGATTTTATTGGTGCCGATGTAGTCAAAAATGAAATAACAGCTCATGCTGCCGGTGCTTTGAATGTTAATCCCAAGGTTGATACGATTTTTGAGATAGGAGGACAAGATTCAAAATATATTTCTCTTAAAAACGGAAAAGTTGAAGACTTTACAATGAATAAAGTATGTGCCGCAGGCACAGGTTCTTTTCTTGAAGAACAATCGGAAAAGCTTGGAGTAAACATCAAAGAAGAGTTCAGCAAACTGGCATTAAAATCTGAAAACCCATCCGCTTTGGGAGAAAGATGCACGGTTTTTATGGAATCCAGCTTAAACCATCAACAGCAGCTTGGAGTATCTAAAGAAGATTTGGCTGCAGGGCTAAGCTATTCCATTGCTATGAATTACCTGACAACGGTAGTAGAAGACAGGAAAGTAGGCGATGTAATCTTTTTTCAAGGAGGAACGGCTTTTAACAGGGGTGTAAAAGCTGCTTTTGAAAAAATATGCAAGAAAAAGATAATTGTACCTCCTCACCATGATGTATTAGGAGCAATGGGCGCTGCTATTCTCGCTAAAGAACAAAAGGATAAAGACAAACAAACAAAATTTAAAGGATTCGACCTTGCTAAACGCAGCTTCAATATAGATTCTTTTGAATGTGAAAAATGTTCAAATAATTGCAAAATAAGAGTTGTATCCATTGAAGGCGAAGCCCCGCTAAAATATGGAAGCAGGTGTGGAATATTTGATGAAGAAAAAAGAGTTTCAAAAGGCAAATCTTTACCAAAGTTATTTCAAGAAAGAGAAAAAATGCTTTTTAAAACTTACGAGCCATCAACAAAAATTGACGATAATGCACCTGTTATCGGTATACCAAGGACCTTACTTTTTTACGAAATGTATCCGTTTTGGAATGCATTTTTCTCAGAATTAGGATTTAAAGTAATAATTTCTCCGGCATCGGGAAAATCAATTATTAATCAAGGTTGCGAAACCGTTGTTGAGGAAGTTTGCTATCCTATCAAGGTCGGAGTCGGGCATGTTTTGTATCTTTTAAATAAAAATGTTGACTATATTTTTATTCCAAGCATTATTAATGCTAAAACTATCATCAACAATAATAGTAATTCGGGTTTAAAAACTGCCAGTATATGTCCGCTTGTACAAGGATTTCCTTTTATGGTAAAAGCGACTATTGAAGAATCGGAGCTGGAAAAATCAAATATACTGACCCCTGCCTTTCATTTTGGATACAATAAAAAATTTGTCGGTAATGAATTAAAAGAGTTTGCATTAAGTCTAGGTTGCAAGAAAAACAGAATTAATAACGCTATAGATAAGGGCTTTGAAAACCTTAGAAATTTTCAAAAATCTATAACTGACAGAGGCAAAGAAATATTAAATAATCTTCCTGAAGATAAGCCATCTTTAGTGCTTGTAAGCAGACCATACAACGGCTGTGACTCAGGATTGAATTTACAGATACCTGATAAACTAAGAGACTTTGGAATACTTACAATCCCGGCTGACTTTATTCCTGTTTCAGAAAATGATGTTCCGCATCTGTCGAGCATGTACTGGAGATACGGTCAAAGAATATTATCAGTAGCCGATTATATTGCAAATAACCCTAAGCTTAATGCGGTTTATATGACGAATTTTGCTTGCGGACCTGATTCTTTTATTATAAAATATTTCAATAAAATAATGAAAGACAAGCATTTTCTTACGCTTGAACTTGATGAGCATAGCGGTGATGCCGGGGTGTTAACCAGACTTGAGGCCTTCTTAGACAGTCTGGAATCTTGTGAAAAAGTAATACCTCAGACCTCAAAAACAGTAATAAATAAATCATCACATCCCCCCTGCTCTAATCACAGGAAAATATACATTCCTCACATGGATGATCATAGTGTCGGATTTGCAGCTGCTATGAGATATTATGGTGTAGATGCCGAAGCTTTACCTATCTCAGATAGTAAAAGTCTTGAATTAGCTAAAAAACACACAACAGGTAAAGAATGCTATCCTTTTCTTATTACTGCCGGCGATTTTTTAAGAAAAGCTACTTCAAATGATTTTGATATAAACAAAGCAGGATTTTTTATGCCGACATCCAACGGACCTTGTCGCTTTGGACAATATTGTTACTCTCATAAAATGATACTTGAAGAAGCCGGATTGAAAAATACAGAAATGATAATCCTTGATCAAAGTAAAAACTATGATGATGACCTCAAAAAACTTGGAGCAGGATTCAGAAAATTAGGTTGGCAAGCAATTGTAGCTATAGACAATATAAAAAAAGTATTATATCACACAAGACCTTATGAAGTTAACAAAGGAGAAACAAACAAGGTTTATAATGATTGTCTGGAACATCTGGCTAAAACCATTGAAAATAAAGGATCTGTAAAAGAATCTATAGATTACTGCATTGATAAATTCAAATCAATAAAGGTTGACCGAACACAAAAAAAGCCGGTCATAGGTATAATTGGTGAAATATTTGTGAGATCAAATCACTTTACCAACAATTTTATTATAAACAAAATTGAAGATTTAGGAGGAGAAGCTGTAATTTCAACATTATCGGAATGGGTTTTTTATACTGACTGGGAAAGACAGATAGAATTAAAAAGGATGAAACATTATGGAAGTTACTATTCCGAATTATTAAAATCTGCAATACAAAAAAATATTTATAATAAATGTACAAAACCTTTTTCCGGGATGGTCAAAAACTTTTTATATGAACAATCGCCGGATGATTTGATGAAACTCTCTAATCCTTATATAACAGAAGAAATAAGAGGAGAAACAACATTAAGCATGGCAAGAGCTGAAGAATATGCTTTGCATGGTCTTAATGGAGTGGTAAACTTAATACCTTTTCACTGTATTCCCGGAACGATAGCAAACACTTTACTTAAAAAATTCTCAAAAAAATACCCAAAAGTGCCGGTTTTAAAAATGGTGTATGATGGAACTGAGCAATCAAGCGATGATACTAAGTTGGAAGCATTTATGTTTCAAGCCAAACAAATAATGAATTTACAAAAAGTAAATACTTAATTTTTGTTATTCATTAATTTTTATAGTATAAAATATATTTTAGTAATAAAAAAATATTATATTTGTATTATTAATACTTTAATTTATTGTATAACTATAAAAAGTATGAATAATATGGCAAACAAAACAATTTATTTATCCGGCCCGGCTGCTGTACCTCCTAAAAGGCGAATGTTTTACAAAATTTTTGGTGCTTTGATCGTAATTTTCAGTGGCTATCAAATATATGGTTATATATTGGCGCAAAGCTATTACAGTATCAATTTTATAAGTTTAATGTTACTATTTGTAATAGGAGTAGGAATTCTTTTTACCGGTTTTCAGGTTGTTAATAGAAAGACTAATCAATATATTAGTTTTAAAAATAACAGCATAACATATAAACCATCTTTTCTTAAAGAATCAAGGTCTGTTGATATTGAATCAATAAATGAAATAGTTTTTACTCCGACATGGGTTTTATGCATATCAGATAAAGAAAAATTTTTGATAGATTTAAGTTGGGTTGCTTCTCACATTACTGAAAATATTAAAGAAATGTTTTTAGAATTATCAGAAGAGAAGCAAATAAATGTAAAAGGTCATTACAAATAAAAAACTTTATTTATTTATTCTTTCAATTCTTCCATCGCTATGAATTTTTAGCGGTGTATCAGGAAAATCCGTTTCCGTTAGTCTTTTTAAAGATTTAACTGCACGTTTTTGAGAATCAACTCTTGGACCTCCTCTTCCGGTTTGAATTATAGGGGTTGCTTTAGCTTTAACAAATTTTCCTTCTTTATCAACATATACTTTCATAATTGGAGCAATTCCGTTTTCACCTCTTAAGTTAAATCTTGCATAAGTACAAAAATTACCGAGGCTATATGCTATAAACCGGTCATTATAAAGTTCAACAGATCTTGTAACATGAGGGCCATGCCCAAACACGATATCAGCACCTGCATCAATTACACCGCGAGAAAACTCACAAACATTACCGCGATTTTCTCCGTGATAAAACTCAGTTTCACATTTAACATTTTGATAATCAACACCTTCCCCTCCGCCATGAAATGAAACAATTACTATATCCGATTTCTCTTTTAAGTCTTTAACAATACGTTGCGCATTACTAATATTATTCATAAAAACGGTATTTCGAAAGGGAGAAAAGGCAACCATGCCAATTTTTAAGCCATTTCTTTCAATAATAGTTGTCGGATGCTCTATTAGTCCTGCATAAGCTATACCTGCATTTTCAAGAGTTCTAACGGTTACTTCACGTCCTTCTTGTCCAAAATCATTAATATGATTGTTAGCTATACTTACCATATCAAATCCGGCATTAACAAGATTCTCAACATATCTTTCCGGCTGTCTGAAGGCGTAGCAAAGGTCAGGATTTCTACATTGTTTAACATCTCCTCCTTCATTTAAGAAAACACCTTCCAGGTTACCAAAAACCACGTCTGCTGCATTCAGGATATGAGAAACCGGCTGAAGAAGGTTTTTTCCATTATTTGCGGGCAAAAATGATGTATTAGGATAATTTGTACCAAGCATAATATCTCCAACACCAATAATCGAAATTAATTCATTATTATTATCTGAATTTACATCATTACTGTTATCTGCAAATATTTCTATATTGGCTGTTATTCCAATACTTAATAAAACATATAGTAAAACCAAGAATAAATAATTTTTTCGCATAAACGATAATTTTTAAATTAGCCTTTCTTTTTAAGGACACCTAAAGGGTCAATAAAAGGTCTGAAAACTGTTTGAGGAGAAGTAAATTTATCTTTAGAAGGATCGGGTATTACGGTTAAAACAGGAATATCAGACTTATCAACAATTTGTTCAGCAGAATTTCTAGAAAATATATCCGCAAAATTATCTCCAAGTTCTGCAACTACCATAACCATATCAGCTTCAACTTTTTTAGCATAATCTAAAATAACATTATGAACATGGGCTCCGGGTTTAACGACAATCTCAGCAGTAACTTTCACTCCCGATCTTTCAATACAATCTGTAACTTGTTTAAGAATTACTTCTTTTTTAATTCTTAAAGCAGAGCTTTCTTTAGATAAAAATCCAAATATTCTAATTGTAGCATCAAAATATTTTGCAAATTTTATTGCCTTATTAACCTTTTGTGTACTTTCTACTGAAAAATCTATAGGTAAGACAATATTATTATATCCTTTAGGGCAGTATTTCTGCTTTACAACAAGCACGGGCGTTTTTGAGGAGACTATCACTTTGTAAGCATAACTTCCAACAACATGTTGAACACCTTTTTTACCATGTATTCCCATAATAATAAATTCAGCATTCATATCTTCTGCTACTTCACTAATTTTTGAGAATATACTTCCTTTAGCTATATGGTAAACTACTTCTAGTCCTGATTCTTCACTTAATTTTGATGCCTTCTGCTCAAGTTTGTTTTTAATATCAACATCACTTTTCTTTTTTGTTAAAACGTGTAATAATACAACCCTTCTTTCAAACAAACGAGCTATCTCAACAGCATGATTTATTGCACATTCTGCAACAGCTGTCAAATCAGTTGGAACTAATATCGAATTCTTATTATCACCTTTCATTCGAATAAATTTTAATGAATATTCTTCTTTATTGTAAGTTTTTGTTTTTTGAAATAACTAAATATAAAAAAACACCTAAAATGAATTTAATTTATAAAAAAAACATTTTGCAAATATAATAATTTTAACAACATACTTCATTAAACAGTACTTGTTATTAGCAATTTAACGATATTTTAATAATATTATAATACTGTTATAACAATTTATTAACATTATTGTTGATAAAACAAAATATTTTTATTTTACCAGCCTAATAGTTTTTGTTTTAATTTTGCATTTTTAATGTAGTATTTACTATATTAGCGTGTTGAATTAAAAGGGTCAATTTTACAAAATATTAATAAAGTTAATACTAAAATTACATATTTAACAAAACAACAATAAAATATTATGCTAAAAAATATTTCAATACTTATTTTGTTTAATTTTGCTTTAACAGTTTTTTCTTATTCTCAATCTGCTTCAGATCAAGAAATAACTTTTGCAGGTGATGCCATAGATAAAGGGGCAAATTATGCAAAAAGAGGGAACTTTGAAAAAGCTGTAGAGCTTTTTGATAAAGCTATAGAACTTAATCCTTTTTACGCACAAGCCTTTTTATACCGAGGTTTAGCAAGAACAGAGCTGGGATATTATGAAGATGCTATTACTGATTATAATATTGCCCTTGAACTTGACCCCGGCTTTTCAGAGCAGGTTCACTATTTTAGAGGCATTACAAAATCTCTTAATAATGATTATCATGGCTCAATGAAAGACCTCTCAATAGCTATAAGATTGAACCCTGACTTTTTAGTTTATTTGCAAAGAGGAAAAGTGCATTTTAGTGTTAATGACTATAGTATGGCTATACAAGACCTTGATATTTCATACAATCTAAACCCGGAATATGGTAAAACTTTATTATATAGAGGTGCGACCTTGTACTATCTTGGACAATACAAAGCTGCAATTGAGGACTTATTAATTGCCCGTGAAAAACTTCCTCAAAACTACAAAGTATATTATTATGCAGGATTAGCTAAAATCGCTAATGAAAATAGTTATGCAGCTATAGAGAATCTTAATAAATGTATTGAGTTAAATCCGACTTTTTATAAAGCTTATGAAGCTAGAGCTAAAGCCAGAATTAATACCGGCAATATGGCTGCCGCTGAAGCTGATAAAGAAAAAAGTAAACAATTAATGGCTGAAGCCGGGATAGATAAAAAAGCAGAGGATATTTCTCCAAAAGAAATTCCTCCGGTTAAAGAATACCCGGAATATACAAAAAAACCAACGACAGAAAGTAGAGACGATAAAACAGATAGCAAACACCTATCAGAAAAAACTGAAACAACGGATAAAGAAAAAACTACACATGATGCGAAAACACGAGAAGTTTCTCGTCAACCATCAAAAGATATAGATATAGCCAGTTTCTTTCATTCCGGAAGCAAAGAAACAGAAGAACATGATAAAGATGATGAAGCAGATGCTGAAAAAACAGATATTTCATCAAAAGATCATACAGTATCAAAAAAACCAAAAAAACCTGAAATAGAATCCCTTAACTCAGGATTTTACAGCCATAACTTGAATAATTTAAAACCATTAGGATTTGGTGTACAAATAGCTAGTTACTCAAATACTGACAATTTGCAAAGATTAGCTTCAGCTTATGAAGATGAATATAAAGAACCGGTTTTTATTAATATAGCTTCAATTAATGGTCAAAAAGTTTACAGGATCATAATTGGAGAATTCAATGAAAGAAAACAAGCAGAGGAATTCAGAGATAAACTTAGAGATAGTCAGTTTTCGGATAGTTTTTTAGTTGCATTTGAAAGGATGTATTAAAAAAATAATTTTAATTTTTTTTACTCATGCCCGAAATAATTAATGAAGGTTATTTTGCTTTATTTCTCATAATAAGCATAGGTGTTGTTTTGGGTAGTGTTAAGTTCAAAAACATTTCCCTTGATTATTCAGCAGTAATTTTTGTTGCGCTTTTTTTAGGTCACTATGGTTTTTTAGTACCTATTGAGTTTCAAACTATAGGCTTAGTGTTTTTTATATTTACAATTGGTTTGCAAGCCGGACCCGGGTTTTTTAATGCTTTTAAAGACATGGGAAAAACATTGATTCTTATTTGCACAATGCTTATTCTAAGTGCAGCATTATTGACTTTAGGGTTTTCATATTATTTTAATGTTGATATAAGTTTAGCAATTGGAATATTTACCGGTGCACTTACAAGTTCTACCGGTCTTGCAGCTGCTATTGATGCAACAGATTCCCCTCTTACATCAATAGGCTATGGAATTGCTTATCCTGCCGGAGCATTAGGTGTTATTATCCTATTAAGTTTTTTCTCAAATATTCTTAATATTGATCTTAATAAAGAAGAAGAAAGTTATAAAAAACAACAGGAAAAAGAACATCCGAAGGTTATCAACAAAAATTTTATTGTAGAAAACAAAAATATCGTAGGAAAATCGCTTAATGACCTTGAAATTAGTTCAATGACCAGCGCTATTATTTCAAGAGTAAAACATAATGACAAAGCTTTTACTGCTAATGAAAAGACTAAACTATATATTGGAGATGTAATTAAAGTTGTTGGCACAGAAGAGGCATTAGAAAAAATTGAAATATTAATAGGGAGCCCCACAAATGAACAAATACCATTACCTGATGATTATACAGTCAACTGGGTTTTGGTTACAAATAAAAAAATTGTAAATAAATCATTAAAAGAACTAAATATTACAGCATACTATAATGCGACAATAACGAGAGTAAGGCGTAGTGGTATTGAGCTAACACCTTCAGGAAGAACTACTTTACGTTTTGGTGATAAAGTGCTTGTTGCCTGCGATAAAGAAAATCTTAGTAAAGTAATGAAGATGTTGGGCAATGATGAGAAAAGGTTAAGTGAGACAAATTTTTTACCAATAGCTCTTGGCATTGTAATAGGTATGTTAGTAGGGTCTATAAGTATTCCTTTTTTCGGTTTATTTGATTTTTCTTTAGGTGTTACAGGGGGGATTTTAACAACAGCCATTTTGTTGGGTAGCTTAGGGAAAACCGGACCTATTATTTGGTCAATGTCGGGAACAGCAAATCAATTACTGCGAAAGCTTGGATTATTAATGTTTTTAGCCACAGTAGGGACTCATTCCGGTGTGCATTTAGTTGAGGCATTTAGTGAATATGGGTGGGGATTATTTCTTATAGGCGTTTGTATTACAATATTGCCAATGTTTATTAGTGTTTTTATAGGTTGGTACTTTTTAAAAATCAATTTTGCGATATTACTTGGAGTTATTGCAGGAAGCATGACAAGCACCCCGGGACTTGCTGCAGTTGATGCGAAAACAAAAACAGATGCCGCTTCTATAGGTTATGCAACGGTATATCCGGTAGCCCTGGTTTTAATGATACTTATCAGTCAATTAATGGCGAACATTTAAATATTAATTATCTATTATTGAGAAAATAGAATTTTTAATTCCGGTAATCGTAAAACTCTTTTCTTTGTTCATATTTTAAATCTTCCAAAATAGAAGCTTTAACTCTTATTGTAAGGTTATAACTTCTTCTAAAGCCAAAAGGTATCCAGTTTATTGTCATTTGCCAGCAATGCAAGTCGCGAAAAACATTTACTGAGGTATATGTTATATCTTTGTTTTCAAAATCATAACCGGTAGAAACGCCTAGCCTCCATTTTGGTGTAAGTCTGATGTTTCCATCAAGAGATAGTGTTTGAGTATAATCTCTGTCTGCGTCATAAGTAATTTGGTCAATTTGACTATTATAGTTAAAATTATAAGAAAGTCTGAACTCCCATGGAACATCAAAATTAACAGATCTGACAGGAACTCCTGTAGGTGTTAGAAAATAATCATCCATTAACCCTACATCTCTATCAGACCCGTTTTCTCTTTCATTATCATTATTTGCTTCTCCTCCACTTAAACTATAGTTGAAATTCAGTCCCCAACTAGTATTTACAAGTTGTAAAAAGTCATCTCTTTCCTCCCAAATAAACTTATCAATTTTATTATTATTCTCATCAACAATATAAGGTGTCCATCTTCCTCTGAATGTAATATCAAAATTATCTAATATTCTTGTTCTTCCTCTCATATCAATATCAGAGAAGTTGATAGAATCTCTGGCTATATCGTAAGAAGTAGAAATAGTCAAATTATCAATAAGAGTTATTTTTCTTTCTTTTTTATTTTCATCTCTTCGGGAGGGTACTTTAATTTCCAGGTTATTGCCAACAGAAAAGTTTATTGAGCCGGATTCGCCACTTGGAGGAATTCCATATATTCCACCTTCAAATATAGAATATTTAACAGGTTCTTCATGTTCAGGATGAACGAATTCTTTATAATTCCCCCAGAAAGGATCTGCAAAGTCAGGTCTGTATCTAAAACTTGCACTTGGTCTTATAACATGTCTAACGGCGTTTATTGGTCCTCTTTTAAAGTTATGTAATCCATAGATATTAGTACTAATTCCGGAACTTAGAGTAAAATCGCGAGCAGCTTTAAATCCGGGTATAGTATCTGTTCTAACATATCCATTATTGTTTGTTCCCTCAGGAGTTGACGTTGAAGGATCATCTATCCATTGTTTTTCTATAGATTGGAAATACCATCTTTCAGTATAATTAGCAGATGTATTAACATTAAAATGGTCAAATAAATTAAAATTATGAGATATAGGTACTCTGTGTCTCACTCCATTTCTCATATTTTCCCATGTTTCTCTTTCAAGAAACATAGAGTCTGTTGTTTGAATTTCATTTTTAGCATTCATATCATAGCTAACACTAATATCTTCATACCATTTTGTATTAGCTCCACTTTGATCTCTTCTAAAAGGATGGAATCTGCTAACGTTAAAAGCAATTTCCGGAAGACTCATATCTATTTGTTCGGTTATAGTATTTTGGCTATGCCTGAAGTTTGAAGAAAAATTATATCTACCGTCTCTCCATGATGCGGAATAAGAGATATTTGACTGAAAAGTATTAGATAAATAATCTTCAGTTGTTGAAGGGTCATATCGATTATACTGGCTGGACCCTGCATTTACATTTGCTCTGAATATGCTGTTAGGTCTTGCTCGTCGATCTTGG
>SL_3KL_010_SEDDRAFT_10004030_pt1 | contig 13319 bp, 11 predicted proteins | sample SodLakKL_010_SED_2_FD_10381 | JGI IMG/M metagenome (IMG submission 10381)
CCCGCCATCAGGCGGCTGTAGGAGAGATCGAACTGGCGGGCCGCCGCATTGATGCGGACGATCCACAGCGCCCGGAACTGGCGCTTCTTCTGGCGACGGTCACGATAGGCATACTGGCCGGCCTTGATGACGGCCTGGTTGGCAACGCGGAAGACGTTCTTCCGGGCGCCGTAGTACCCCTTGGCTTGCTTGAGGACCTTCTTGTGACGGGCGTGAGCGGTTACACCGCGCTTGACTCGTGGCATGTCTGTCTTCCTCGGTCAGATCAACGGTACGGCAGCATCTTGCGCACGGCGGCGTGATCCGCCTCGTGCACCATGGCCGGACTGCGCAGTTGACGCTTACGCTTGGTGGACTTCTTGGTCAGGATGTGGCTGCGGTGCGACTGAAACCGCTTGAACTTCCCGGACCCGGTACGGGTGAAGCGCTTGGCCGCACCCCGATTGGTCTTGATCTTCGGCATTGCTTGCTCCGGCATTTGGGGCCGTGCCCGGTACGGGCCGGCCGTTTGTGAAAAAGCGGTGCGGGTATGCGGGAACCCGACCGCCCTTGTTGTCCGACGGGCCTACTTCTTCTTGCCCGTCAGCACCATGATCATCTGGCGCCCTTCCATCTTCGGCCTCTGCTCGACAACCGCGATGTCGGAGACGTCAGCCTCGATACGGTCGAGCAGCTCGCCACCCAGCTCCTGGTGGCGCATTTCGCGGCCGCGGAAACGGATGGTCACCTTGGCCTTGTCGCCCGCCTCGAGGAAACGACGCAGATTGCGAAGCTTGACGTTGTAGTCGCCCGCGTCCGTTCCCGGACGGAACTTCACTTCCTTGATCTGGATCTGCTTCTGCTTCTTCTTGGCTTCCTGCGCCTTCTTCGCCTGCTCGAACTTGAACTTGCCGTAGTCCATGATCCGGCACACCGGCGGCTCGGCATGCGGCGAGATTTCGACCAGATCCAGGCCCCCTTCGCGCGCCTGCTCCAGGGCCTCGGACGTACTGACGATTCCGCGATTCTCGCCTTCGGCGTCAATCAGGCGGATATTCGGGACGTTGATCTGATCGTTCAGGCGGACAGTCTTCGCTGCGCTAATGGCCTTTTCTCCAATTTCGGGGTTCAGTGTCGGCGGTTTTCGACCTCTTCCCGGAGGCGTTCGCCCAGCTGGTCGAGGCTCATCGTGCCGAGATCCTCGCCGCCGCGCGTACGCACCGCCACCTGACCGTTTTCCATTTCCCGGTCACCCAGGACGAGCAAATACGGTACACGCTTGAGCGTGTGCTCGCGAATCTTAAAGCCGATCTTCTCGTTTCTCAAGTCGGGCTCGACGCGGAAACCCTGGCGCCGCAGGGTGTCGGCGACTTCCCGAGCATAGTCGTCCTGACGCTCGGTGATGGTCAGCACCGCGGCCTGCACCGGCGCCAGCCAGGTCGGGAAGTGCCCGGCGTAGTGCTCGATCAGCACACCGAAGAAACGCTCCACGGAGCCGAACAGCGCGCGGTGGATCATGATCGGGCGCCGGCGCTCGTTGTCCTCGGCGACGTATTCCATGTCGAAGCGTTCCGGCAGGTTGAAGTCCAGCTGCACGGTGGAGCACTGCCATTCGCGGCCGATCGCGTCGCGGATCTTGATGTCGATCTTGGGACCATAGAACGCGCCGCCGCCCTCGTCCACCGTGTAGTCCAGGCCCTTCTTCTCGATCGCCGAGCGCAGGGACGCGGTGGCGTGCTCCCAGATCTCGCTGGAGCCGATCGCATCGTCCGGCCGGGTGGACAGATTCACCTCGAATTCGTCGAAGCCGAAGGTGCGCAGGACTTCCAGCGTCAGGTCGATCACGCCCATCACCTCGGACTCGATCTGGTCCTCGCGGCAGAAGATGTGGGCATCGTCCTGGGTGAAGCCGCGCACGCGCATCAGCCCGTGCAGCGCGCCGGACATCTCGCGGCGGTAGACCGTGCCCAGCTCCGCCCAGCGGATCGGCAGGTCGCGATAGGAATGCAGCCGGTCCTTGTACATCAGCACATGGAACGGGCAGTTCATCGGCTTGAGCTGGAAGGCCTGGTGTTCGTCCTCCATCGGCTCGTACATCGACTCGGCGTAGAAGTCGGCGTGCCCGGAGGTCTTCCACAGGTCGAGATTGGCGATATGCGGGGAGACGACAAAGTCGTAGCCGGCCTTCTCGTGCATGTCGTACCAGTACTTCTCGATCTCGCGGCGGATGCGCGCGCCCTTCGGGTGCCAGAACACCAGCCCGCCGCCGGCCTCGTCCTGGATCGAGAACAGATCCAGCTCCTGGCCGATCCTGCGGTGGTCGCGGCGCTCGGCCTCCTTCAGACGCTCGAGGTAATCCTTGAGCTGTTCCTTGTTCGGCCAGGCGGTGCCGTAGATGCGCTGCAGCATCTCGTTGTCGGAATCCCCGCGCCAGTAGGCGCCGGCGACCTTGGTCAGCTTGAACGCCTTGAGCTTTCCGGTGGACGGGATGTGCGGCCCGCGGCAGAGATCCACGAAATCGCCCTGACGGTACAGCGAGATGGTCTCGCCCTGCGGGATCGACTCGATGATCTCGGCCTTGTACTCCTCGCCCATGTTGCGGAAGTACTCGACCGCCTCGTCGCGGTCCATCTCCGAGCGCTCCACCGGCAGGTCCTGCTTCGCCAGTTCCTTCATGCGCTTCTCGATCTTCTCGAGATCCTCGGGGGTGAAACCGCGCTCGTAGGCGAAGTCGTAGTAGAAGCCGTTCTCGATGGTCGGCCCGATGGTGACCTGGGCCTCGGGAAAGAGCTGCTTGACCGCCTGCGCCATCAGATGCGCGGTCGAATGCCGGATCAGCTCCACCCCCTCCGGGTCGCGGTCGGTCACGATCGCCACCTCGGCGTCGTCGGCGACCTCGTGGCGCACATCCACCAGCTGGCCGTTCACCTTGCCGGCGAGCGCGGCCTTGGCCAGGCCGGGACCGATATCCTTCGCGACATCCAGGATGGTGACCGGGTGATCGAACTCGCGGCGGTTGCCGTCGGGGAGGGTAACTGCGGGCATTGCGGACTCCTTCGCCGACCCATACGCGGGGTCGCGCGTCGCGTGAAAGAATGATTGCGGTTGCCGGAAACGACAACGGCGCGAAGCATACCACGAGCCCCGCGCCGTCGGCAGGAACCCCGGAACACGACCGGGGTTCGCCCCCCCTTCGGGCTACATGTTCTCCTCGAGGAACAGGTAGGTGCGGTTCACGTTCGGCCGGTGCCAGTCGTCGTAGTGGCGCAGGTGGCGGAAGTCCTCGAGATCGTCCAGGCGTTCCACCACCTCGGAAAGGGACTCCCAGTCCTCGATCGCGTTGCTGACCTCGCGTACCAGCAGCTCCAGGTAGTTGCCGGTGTCGCGACGGGCCTGGTCCAGGTCGGTCGCGCGGCCGTGCCCGGGCACCACGATGCCGGGATCGATCTCCTCCAGATGCCGGAAGGCCTGCAGCTTCTCCACCGGATTGCTCCACGGGTGGATGCCCAGCATGCGCTCGGTGTAGACGACGTCGCCGGTGAACACGACATCCTCCTGCGGCAGATGGACCATGATATCGCCCGGGAAGTGGGCGTCACCGGCGTAGATCAGCTCGAAAGTGACGCCACCGACCTCGAGGGTGTATTGGTCGGCGTCGATCGGCTCCGGTGCCGGTACCGGCTGGGTGCCGGCCATCACATCCTCGCCGAGATTGTCGGCCAGCGAGGCGATCTGGCCCTCGCCGCGTTCGGCCTGGGTGGCCGCGGTGCGCGCCAGCGCGACCAGCTCGGCACCCTGCTCGCGAAAATAGCCGTTGCCCAGCCAGCGGTGGTCCTGGCTGCCGACATTGATCACATGCGTGATCGGCTTGTCGGTCACGCCCGCCACGGCTTTCTCGATGCGCTCGGCGACCTTGTAGCCGGGTCCGGAATCGATCAGTACCACGCCCTCGTCGGTGATCACAAAGCCGGTGTTGTTGTTGAATCCGAGGTTGGTCGGGGTCCGGTTCTCCAGCGACCCGTAGAAGTAATGGACCCGATCGGTCAGCTGGACCGGTTCGAGGATGCGTTCGATCGGGCGGTCCTGCGGCTCGTCGGCCAGCGCGGACAGCGGCAGCAGTGCCATGGCAAGAACAGCGGCCGGCCAGCCGCTTGAAAGAAAGTTGTACATCGGTCGACTCCCGGGTGGCTCATGGGCTCGGGCGCACCCTGAGGCTCCGCGCCCGCCATTGTTGTTTTGCTGCCGTGCTCGCGTACGCAACGCAGCACCGACAATATACGCCGCACGGCATACCGATGCATCCGCCGCGCCACGACACCCTCCCCGCCGTCAGCGCCGCGCAAACCCCGTACACTGAGGGCATGGACCCGCATCCCTACGACAACCTGACCCCCGGCTGCATCCTCGACGCGGTGGAGACCACCGGTCTGCGCTGCGACGGCCGCCTGCTGGCCCTCAACAGCTACGAGAACCGCGTCTACCAGGTCGGCATCGAGGACGCCGAGCCGGTCATCGCCAAGTTCTACCGCCCGGGACGCTGGACGCCGGCGACGATCCGCGAGGAGCACGCCTTCGCCCTGGAGCTGGCCGCCCGCGAAGTCCCCGTGGTCGCGCCGCTGGTCGACCACCAGGGCGAGACCCTGCACCCGCACGAGGGGTTCCTGTTCGCCGTGTATCCGCGCGCCGGCGGGCGGGCACCGGATCTCGAACAGCGCGACACCCTGGTGCGCATCGGCCGCTTCGTCGCGCGCATCCACGAGGTCGGGCGCGGCGGACAGTTCCGCGAACGCCCGCTGCTGGATCCGGTGACGCAGGCCGAGGAGGCGCGCCGCGACGTGCTGGCTTCCGGCTACCTGCCGCCGGAACTGGAGCCGGCATACCGGGGGCTTGGCGAGGACCTGATCGCGCGCATGGCCCGGATCCAGGACGCGGTCGGTCCGGTCGCGCGGATCCGCCTGCACGGCGATACCCATCCCGGCAACATCCTGTGGACCGAAGCCGGACCGCACTTCGTCGACCTCGACGACACCTGCACCGGGCCGGCCATGCAGGACCTGTGGATGTTCCTTTCCGGCGAACCGCCGGAGATGGCCTGGCAGCTGCGCGCGCTGCTCGAGGGCTACGAGACCTTCGTTCCCTTCGACCGCCGCGAGCTGGCGCTGATCGGGCCGCTGCGCGCGCTGAGGATGATGCGCCACGCCGCCTGGCTGGCGCGGCGCGCCGACGACCCGGCCTTCGTGCAGGGCTTTCCGGCCTTCTATACCCCGCGCTACTGGGAGGACCACATCCTGACCCTGCGCGAACAGGCCGCGGCCCTCGACGAACCCCCGCTGCAACTCGACCTCTGAACCGGCCCCACGCGGCGGCCCATGCCATGGCGCGCCCGCCGCCCGCCGCCCGGTTCATCTGCCGGAGGGTGCTTGCACGCGAATGCGCGCTTGCCGTACCCGTCGCCGGGTCGCGGCCAAGGCCGCTCCTAACAGGGCTGCGGGTTGCAATGGGGAGGGCTGTGCGGAGCTTCTGTGCCAATCAGGAACGCAAAACGGGCCCGAGTGGGCCCTTTTCGGCAGGCGCCGAACAAAGCCATCCCGGCTTTCCCGTGCACGCGGGGCTGCAACGACGTGTCATGCCCTTGCACGGGCAACGGGCCGCCTCCGCTTCGGCGTTCCGGCGTCGCTGCGCGTCGCCGATCGAACCAGCTTTTTCGATCCTCGGGTTCGAATCCCGATGCGCCGGGGCTGAAAATGCGAAAGGGGCCACTCGGGCCCCCTTCGCTGGATCTGGCGGAGAGTGAGGGATGATGGCGGCTGCGCCGCCACCCTGCGGGCCGCCTCCGCTGCGCTGCGGCGTTCCGGCGCCGCTGCGCGTCGCCGGTCGAACCATCATTTTGATTTCTCGGGTTCGAATCCCGGAGACGCCGGGGCCCGAAATGCGAAAGGGGCCACTCGGGCCCCTTCGCTGGATCTGGCGGAGAGTGAGGGATTCGAACCCTCGATGGGCTTTTGACCCATACTCCCTTAGCAGGGGAGCGCCTTCGACCACTCGGCCAACTCTCCGTAAGACGCCGCACAGGATACGGGCTTGCGCCCGCAAATGAAAGGCCCGACCGCCGAAATCGACAGGCCGGGCCCACGCATGAGGCCTGGCGCCGGGTTCAGTCGCCGCGATTGGACGCGGCCACGCTGCCGCCGGTGCCGGAACCCCCGCCGGAAGTCCCGCCTTCGCCACCTTCGGCGCCGGATTCGCGCTGGATGCGCTGGAAGATCTCCTCGCGGTGGACCGCCACATCCTGGGGCGCATTGATTCCGATGCGTACCTGATTGCCCTTGACCCCCAGGACGGTGACAGAGATGTCCTCGCCGATCATGAGGGTCTCGCCCACACGTCGAGTCAGAATGAGCATGCTTTTCTCCGCAGTTCCAGTGTCGGACGGATTCGGTCGTCCGCTAACCGTTGAACGGCTGGTCATAATTTTCCGTCCCCTTATTGACCGGAAGGTTCCTGCTCGAGTTCAAAGGCATCGTGCAACGTCCGCACCGCCAGCTCGAGATATTTCTCGTCCACCACCACCGAAATCTTGATCTCCGAGGTGGAAATCATGCGGATATTGATGCCTTCGCGGGACAGGGCCTCGAACATCCGGCTGGCGATACCCGCATGCGAACGCATGCCGACGCCCACCGCAGAGATCTTCACGATGTTCGGATCGCCCGACACCTCGCGCGCCTGCAGGCCGGCGGCAGCGTCCCTGACGATCTCGAGGGCCTTGTCGTAGTCGTTGCGGTGGACCGTGAAGGTGAAGTCGGTGGTACCGTCGGCACCCACGTTCTGCACGATCATGTCCACCTCGATGTTGGCGTCCGCAATCGCGCCGAGGATGCGGTGAGCGACACCGGGCTGATCGGGTACGCCCTGAACCGTGAGCTGGGATTCGTTTTGGTTGAACGCGATACCCGCAACCAGCGCCTGTTCCACTTGTGCATCCTCCTCGGTGGTGATCAGGGTTCCGGGGCCTTCCTCGAAGGAGGACAGGACCCGCAACGGGACGTTGTACTTGCCGGCAAACTCCACCGCGCGGATCTGCAGGACCTTGGAACCCAGGCTGGCCATTTCCAGCATCTCCTCGAAGGTGATGCGTTTTAGCCGGCGCGCACTGGGGACCAGCCTCGGGTCGGTAGTATAGACTCCGTCTACATCAGTGTAGATGCGACATTCGTCGGCGTGAAGCGCCGCGGCCAACGCGACCGCGGTGGTATCGGAACCGCCCCGCCCCAGGGTGGTGATCGCGCCATGTTCGTCGACCCCCTGAAAGCCCGCCACGACCACCACCCGGCCGGCCTCGAGATCGCCCCGCACGCGGGCGTCGTCGATCTTGCGGATGCGCGCCTTGTTGTAGGCGCTGTCGGTATGGATGGTGACCTGGGCCCCGGTATAGGAGCGCGCCGCGCAGCCACGCGCCTCCAGCGCCATCGACAGCAGCGCGATGGTCACCTGCTCGCCGGTGGACAGCAGGACGTCCAGCTCGCGCCCGCCGGCACGCGGATTCAGCGCATGGGCCAGACCCACCAGGCGGTCGGTCTCGCCGCTCATCGCGGAGACCACTACCACGACCTGGTGCCCTTCCTCGCGCAGACGCAGGACACGTTCGGCCACGGCCTGGATGCGCTCGGGCGTCCCGACCGATGTGCCACCGAATTTCAGTACCAGCAACGACATTGACAGTTTCCAGTCACGAACCAGCCCGCGGATGTGCCCAATCCGGCATCCGGGGCGGGGCATTAAACACGAAGTTGCATTCGGGCGAAAGGTCTACGCCAACCGTGGACCCGCCGTCAGGGTAGTCAGCCGACCCGCTCGCGGACCCAGGCCTCGACCGAGGCAAGCGCCGCATCCAGCTTGTCGGGGCTCTGGCCACCGGCCATTGCCATGTCCGGGCGGCCGCCGCCCTTGCCATCCACCTGAGTCGCCACGTGGCCGACCAGGTCGCCGGCCTTGAAGCGGTCCGTCTCGGCCCTGGTCACACCGGCGACCAGGCTGACCTTGCCCTCGCCGGTCGCGGTGCCCAGCACCACGACGGCCTGGCCCAGCTTCTGTTTCAGCTGGTCGACCATGTCACGCAGCGCCTTCGGCTCGACCCCGTCGACGCGCGCCGCGAGCACCTTGATGCCGTCGACTTCCTGCGCCTGCGAACCGAGGTCGTCCCCGGCCTGGCTGGCAAGCTTGCCCTTGAGCTGGGCAACCTGTTTCTCCAGTTCGCGGCTGCGCTCCAGCAACTGCCCGACCTTGTCGCCCACCTCGGAACGGCTGGCGCGCAGCCGCTCGGCCACGGCATCCAGCTGGCCCAGCTGCTCGTCCACCCAGCGCAGGGCGACCTCGCCGGCCACCGCCTCGATGCGGCGGATGCCCGCCGCCACCCCGCCTTCGGAGGTGATGCGGAACAGGCCGATATCGCCGGTGCGCTGCACATGGGTGCCCCCGCACAGCTCCACCGAGCTGCCGATCTTCAGCACCCGCACCTGGTCGCCGTATTTCTCGCCGAACAGCGCCACCGCGCCGGATTCCATCGCCGATTCGATGTCCATCACGCGGGTGTCGGTGGCCTCGTTGGCGAGGATCTCGGCGTTCACCTGGGCCTCGATGGAGCGTAGCTGCTCGCGGGTCAGCGGTTCCATGTGGGTGAAGTCGAAGCGCAGGCGCTCGGGGTCCACCAGCGAGCCCTTCTGCTGCACATGGTCGCCGAGCTGATCGCGCAGCGCCTTGTGCAGCAGATGGGTGGCCGAGTGATGGCGGCGGATATTCTCGCGCCGCGGCCCCTCCACCGCCGCCTGCAGGGTCATGCCACGCTCCAGGGTACCGGCACGCACCTGCCCGACGTGGATGTGCGCAGCACCCTGCTTGCGCGTGTCGGAGACCTGGAACCGCACCCCGGAGCCACTCAGCGTGCCGACGTCACCGACCTGACCGCCGGACTCGGCGTAGAACGGCGTGCGGTCGAGGATCACCAGGCCCTCGGAGCCGACCTCCAGGCGTTCGACCTCCTCGCCGTTCTGGTACAGCGCGACCACGCGACCTTCGTCGTCCACCGTCTCGTAGCCGGAGAACTCGGTCTCCACCTCGACCTCGGGCAGGCCGCTGTCGTCCATGGTGAAGTGGCTGGCGGCGCGCGCGCGGGCGCGCTGCTCGGCCATGGCCGCCTCGAACCCTTCCATGTCCAGCTCCAGCCCGCGTTCGCGCGCGATGTCGCCGGTCAGGTCCACCGGGAAGCCGTAGGTGTCGTAGAGCAGGAAGATGGTCGCGCCCGGGATCACGTTGCCCTCGAGCCCGCGCAGGTCCTCCTCGAGGATCTTCATGCCCTTGTCCAGGGTCTCGAGGAACTTGCGCTCTTCCTTCTCCAGCACCTGCTCGACCTGCGCCTGCGCCTCCACCAGTTCGGGGTAGGCCTCGCCCATCACCTTCACCAGATCGGCCACCAGGCGGTACAGGAAGGCGTCGTCCGCGCCCAGCTGGAAGCCGTGGCGGGCGGCGCGGCGGATGATGCGCCGCAGCACGTAGCCGCGGCCCTCGTTGGAGGGCAGCACCCCGTCGGTGATCAGGAAGGCGATCGAGCGGATATGGTCGGCGATCACGCGCAGCGAGGCGGAATCGCCGTTGTCGCTGCCGGTGACCCGCGCCGCGGCCCGGATCAGGTCCTGGAACAGGTCGATCTCGTAGTTCGAGTGCACGCCCTGCAGCACCGCCGCCAGGCGCTCCAGCCCCATCCCCGTGTCCACCGACGGCCGCGGCAGCGGGTTCAGCGTGCCGTCCGCGTCGCGGTCGTACTGCATGAACACGAGATTCCAGATCTCGATGTAGCGGTCGCCGTCCTCTTCCGGGGTGCCCGGCAGACCACCCTCCACCTCGGGGCCGTGATCGTAGAAGATCTCCGTGCACGGGCCGCAGGGGCCGGTGTCGCCCATCTGCCAGAAGTTGTCGGAGCCACCGCCCGGCTTGTCGCCGATGCGCAGGATGCGCTCGCGCGGGATGCGGATCTCGTTGGCCCAGACGTCATAGGCCTCGTCGTCGGTCTCGTAGACCGTGACCCAGAGCCTCTCCGGCGGCAGCCCCAGGGTTTCGGTCAGGAACTGCCAGGCGTAGCGGATCGCCTCGCTCTTGAAGTAGTCGCCGAAACTGAAGTTGCCCAGCATCTCGAAGAACGTGTGATGCCGCGCGGTATAGCCGACGTTCTCCAGGTCGTTGTGCTTGCCGCCGGCGCGCACGCAGCGCTGGCTGGTCGCGGCCCGAGTGTACGGGCGCTTCTCCCGGCCCAGGAACACGTCCTTGAACTGCACCATCCCCGCATTGGTGAACAGCAGGGTGGGATCGTTGGCCGGCACCAGCGGGCTGGACGGCACGATGGCGTGGTCGTGGCCGGCAAAGAAATCGAGGAAACTCCGGCGAATGTCGGCGCTCTTCATGCGGTTCCGATTGAATATGGGGTCAAAACCGGAATCCTATCACGCAAGACCCCGCCCCGCGTATTGCCGGGCCGCGCCACGGGCTTTGCCCAGGGCCCCACAGCGGGATATTCCCGACCGATCGCCGCGGCCCCTGCTGGGCCTCGCGATGACGGGCAAGCCCCACCCGCCCCCGTCATTGCGAGGAGCGCAGCGACGAAGCAATCGGGTTGGGCGGTCGCCGGGGGCGGGGGAACGGTTGGCGCGGGGCGGTTACCGGGCGTCGTCTTTCCAGGAGGCGAGGGCCCGGCGGGCCACATCGCCGGGGAAGCCGCGGCCGGCCAGGTGGCGCAGGTGGCGGGCCTCGTCCTCGCGGGTGCCGGGGGGATGGCGGAAGTGGCGCTCGAGCTGGCCGCGGGCCTGTTCGACCCAATCGACCTCCAGGGCCTCGAGCGCCGCATTCACCGTGTCGTTGCCGATCCCGTTATGGGCGAGTTCGGCGCGGATGCGCTGTTCGCCGTAGCCCTGCTCGGTGCGATGCCGGGCCATGAAATCGGCGTAGCGGGGGTCGCTCAGGTAGTCGAGTTCGCGCGCCCGCTCCAGCGCGGCGTCGATGGCGTCGCGCTGGAAGCCGCGCTCGGCCAGCTTGCGCCGCAGCTCCTGCGCCGAGTGCTCGCGCCGGACCAGCAGCCGCATGCCGGCGTCCAGCGCGGCCTCGGGATCGGCCGGGTCAGCCCTGCTCCTCGACCGGGACATCGGCCGGCTCACTCTCGGCCGCGGCCTGACCGCGCTTCGGCAGCAGGCGGTCGCGCAGGACCTTCTCGATCTCGTCGGCAATCTGCGGGTTGTCCTTCAGGAACTGGCGGGCATTCTCCTTGCCCTGGCCGATGCGCTCGCCGTTGTAGCTGTACCAGGCGCCGGCCTTGTCCACCAGGCCTTCCTTCACACCCATGTCGATGATCTCGCCGACGCGGGAGATGCCCTCGCCGTAGAGGATCTCGAAATGCGCCTCCTTGAACGGGGGCGCCATCTTGTTCTTCACCACCTTCACGCGGGTCTCGTTGCCGATCACCTCGTCGCCCTTCTTCAGCGCGCCGATGCGGCGGATGTCCATGCGCACCGAAGAGTAGAACTTGAGGGCGTTGCCGCCGGTGGTGGTCTCGGGGCTGCCGAACATCACCCCGATCTTCATGCGGATCTGGTTGATGAAGATCACCAGGGTGTTGGAGCGCTTGATGTTGGCGGTCAGCTTGCGCAGGGCCTGCGACATCAGCCGCGCCTGCAGGCCGACGTGGGAGTCGCCCATCTCGCCCTCGATCTCCGCCTTGGGCGTGAGCGCGGCCACCGAGTCGACGATGACCACGTCCACCGCGCCGGAGCGCACCAGCATGTCGGCGATCTCCAGCGCCTGCTCACCGGTATCCGGCTGCGAGACCAGCAGGTCGTCGACGTTCACGCCGAGCTTCTCGGCATAACTCGGGTCCAGCGCGTGCTCGGCGTCGACAAAGGCGGCGGTGCCGCCCTGCTTCTGCGCCTCGGCCACCACCTGCAGCGTCAGGGTGGTCTTGCCCGAGGATTCCGGCCCGTAGATCTCGACCACTCGGCCACGCGGAACACCGCCGATGCCGAGGGCGATATCCAGCGCGAGGGAGCCGGTGGACACCGCGGGGACGTCGACCGCCTGCTGATCGCCCATGCGCATCACGGCGCCCTTGCCGAATTGGCGTTCGATCTGACCCAGCGCGGCGGTCAGGGCCTTCTTGCGATTCTCGTCCACGGTTTGCCTCCCGATGAAAATGCCTGCGTTGCAGCCCGAGTCCGACAGGCTGCCTGAAGCCCGGGTATCCCGGGCCAATGCCGGGCCGCAGTATCCCACAGGGCGGGATCCGACCCAAGAGACGTGGCGCCGGAACCGGCCACCACGGGCGATGGTTCGCGATGCAACTGGCGCTGTGGCTNCAACAGCGCTTGCAGCGCAGACGCGAGGGGTCAGGTCCGCGGCAGGGTCACCCCGCGCTGCCCCTGGTACTTGCCGCCGCGGTCCTTGTAGGAGGTCTCGCAGACCTCGTCGGACTGCAGGAACAGCATCTGCGCCACGCCCTCGTTGGCATAGATCTTGGCCGGCAGGGGCGTGGTGTTGGAAAACTCGAGCGTCACGTGGCCTTCCCATTCCGGCTCCAGCGGCGTCACGTTGACGATGATGCCGCAGCGGGCATAGGTCGACTTGCCGAGGCAGATGGTCAGCACGTCGCGCGGGATGCGGAAGTATTCCACCGTGTGCGCCAGCGCGAAGGAGTTCGGCGGGATGATGCAGACATCCGACTGCACGTCGACGAAGCTGCCCGCGTCGAAGCCCTTGGGGTCGACGATGCTCGAGTTGATATTGGTGAAGATCTTGAAGTGATCCGAACAGCGGACATCGTAGCCGTAGCTGGAGGTGCCGTAGGAGACGATCTTCTGCTCTCCGCGATAGCGGATCTGGCCGGGCTCGAAGGGCTCGATCATGCCCTCCTGCTCGGCCATTCTCCGGATCCAGCGGTCCGACTTGATGCTCATCGCGATAGCCGCCGGCTCAGGTGTTCTGGATGACGATATTGGGGAACTTGCTGCTGTAGTCTTTCGACTGCTCCGCCAGCTTGGCCCCGGTGCGGCGCGCGATCTCGCGGTAGATCTCGGTGATCCGCCCGTCCGGATCGGCGACCACCGTGGGCTCGCCGCCGTCCGCCTGCTCGCGGATGCGAATGTCCAGCGGCAGCGCGCCGAGCATGTCCACGCCATATTCCTCGGCCATGCTCTCGGCGCCGCCGCTGCCGAAGATGTGCTCCTCGTGGCCGCACTTCGAGCAGATGTGGATGCTCATGTTCTCGATGATGCCGAGCACCGGCACCTCGACCTTCTCGAACATGC
>SL_3KL_010_SEDDRAFT_10004031_pt1 | contig 13312 bp, 8 predicted proteins | sample SodLakKL_010_SED_2_FD_10381 | JGI IMG/M metagenome (IMG submission 10381)
TCAGGGTACCCGTTTTTGCAAAAACAAAGGGCGATCCATCCCCGGCGTACCGGTTCTGAATGGTTCCCGAGCGACCCCCTGCCGGAAACAAATCCTCTATTTTGTCCATACCGTAATGCTCCAGCAATTGATGTAAAATATGGGTCAGGATCCTCGGACTGATCAAATTGTAGCGCGAAAGTCCAGAGCCGTCGTACCAATTGATAATATCAGGTACCTCGGAAAAAAAGTTATCCAGTGCGTAATCAATGGCAAGTTGTGCATCCAGGCTGTCAAATACCTCCCCCGCCACGGCGATCAAAAGCTGTTCGGCTAAAAAGTTATCGCTCTGCCACATCATTCTGCGGTAAATGGAATCGGAATAGGCCGAAAAAAGGGTGTGTTTTTCTACCACTGCAGGACTCTCATCATCTATGAAAAATACTTCAGCGTTGCCTTTACTTTCCAGTATTTCCAGTACAGTTCCAGAACCTGTGATCATTGGCACATAGCGCTTGATGGTATCCTTATTGCTTCCATCACTGTAGTAGAAAAAATCGTTGCTTTTCTCCTCTCGCCAGGTCATAACACCTCTGCCAAAATCCTCATTCGGCTTTTTAAAAGAGACCCGGGATTGTGCAAATTCAGGTGAGATTAAGGGGTCTTTTTCATCGGGCAGGAACACAAATTCCACCCTGTTTCCGTAAAGGGGGAAGGCACTGCGCTCTGTCTGATAATTGTGTGGATAACCATCCCACGCCCATCCCGGACCAAATCGCTTGCCGTCAAAATGGACCTCCGCTATTCCAACAGCATCTCCCGAGAGCAATTCCAACAGTTTTTGCTCAGCTTTCTCCTCTTTCGGGAAAAAGGGATTGAAAAGGGTGGGTCCACCGGCCGGATAGATGGTTGCGGTATCTCCCGGGGTGGCGTAGTGAAAAAGGGGTATGGAATCCCCGAATGTTTTCAGGGCGGTGTAGAGTGTGAGGATTTTGATGTTGGAAGCCGGAGTGAAATGTTTTGCGCCCCGAAGATTGTAGATTTCCTCCCCGGTCTCTGCCTCTATCAAGTGCAAAGCTGAAAACCCCTTTTCAAAAATGGCTGATTGTGTGACTTTTTCATCCAGGGTGCGCTTGTCAGACCTCGACAGGTGTGCAGGCGATTTACAGGCAGCAAACAGCAACAAACAGGCGACACATGTTGCGAGAAAATTATGAATACCACTTAAACAAGGTCCTGGCATCGTTGAGGAATTTTGCGTAAATTTGGGTTTTTCTCGTGAAAATTGCCAACTTTAGCCTCTGTTTTGACAAAAAACTATACAACAATGCGCCTTACTTTGATCCTGGTTGTTCTGTCCTTCTTCTTTTCCACGCTGGTAGCTCAGAATCACCAGTGGTTTTACGAAATTCACGAAGAATACCGGGAGGCGAGTTTGGAAGATCGATTTTTTACCCATAGCGATGTGGAGCCGCTGATACTCGATCTGAAAGACCACCCGGATTTTGAGGTCAATTTGGAGGGGGAGTCCGTTCAGGGGCGGAGTATTTATTTGGTAAAATGGGGAAACGGACCCAAAAAAGTGTATCTGTGGACCCAAATGCACGGGAATGAACCCACTGCCACCATGGCCGTCGCCGATATTTTCAACTTTCTCGCCTCGGACGACCATGAGGAATTAAAGGAAGAACTGGCAGAAAAAGTCACTTTGTTGTTTTTGCCAATGGTAAATCCCGATGGGGCAGAGGTGTACAAAAGGAGAAACGCGCTGGATGTGGACCTCAACCGCGATGCACAGAGATTGCAGAGCCCCGAATCTGTGATACTCAAAGATGTGCGAGACCGATACAATCCCGATTTTGGCTTCAATCTGCACGATCAGAGCCTTTACTACGGAGCCGGACTTTCGGGTAAGCCTGTGGCAATTGCCTTTCTCGCTCCGGCCTACAATCAAGAGCGGGAGGTCAACGAGCAGCGCCTGAATGCCATGAAACTGATCGCGCAACTCAATGAAATAGTCCAGGAATACGCACCGGGAAAGGTGGCTAAATTCAGTGATGCCTTTGAGCCGAGGGCGTTCGGAGACAACATGCAGCGCTGGGGAACTTCCACCATATTAATTGAATCCGGTGGATACAGGGACGATCCCGAAAAACAGTATTTGCGTAAGCTTCACTTCACCATCCTAATGAGCTCATTTTTCAGCATTGCCGATGGAGAATTCAGGAACTATACCAGGGAGGCCTACGAAGCCATTCCTGCCAATCGCATCTCCATATTTGATTTGGTAATACGAAATGGAGAAGTTAAGTTGCCGGAGGGAACTTTTGTGCTGGACCTGGGATACCGAGAAAATATTGTTTTTGGAGATGGCCACGTGGGTTCACCGGAAATCGGTCCCAGATTGGTGGATGTGGGAGACCTTTCTACATTCGGCGCCTACAATGAATACGATGCATCCGGTTATACCCTGACTCAGGGCGAAATTTGGCCTGAAGTTTTTGAAAGTTCGGAAGAGCTGGCGAACAGCAATTGGGCAGAGCGACTGCAAGAGGGATATACTTACTTCCGACTCAATGGACCCATACCTGAAAGTTTGCAGCGCATAATGCCTTTTGTGGTGCTCGGGCCTGAGGAAGAACGCCCCAAATTCCCTATGCTCGGCAAAAATGCAGCGCTTTTAATGGAAAAAGAAGGCGAATACCGCTACGTAGTGGCCAATGGCCGAATGCACAACCTCCTGCTTTTGAGGTAATTGGAAGCGCTTTGGATTGCTTTTGCAGGTTTTGAAACAGCGCGGTCCTAACTCTCGGGATCTGTTTCAGCCACCAGTCGGTTCAACGCATCTTCAGCCGCTCTGAAATTGGGCGCCAATGTTCTTGCCTGGTCGTAATCGACTTTGGCCCTTTGGTACTCACCGCGCTTTTCATGAATTTTACCACGGTAGAAATAGCCACGCGAAAGGGCCGGCTTTATCTTTACCGCCATATCGAACATTTCGAAGGCATTGTCATATTCTTCCAATTCCATGTGAATGAGGCCCGCATTGTAAAAACCCTCCGCATAAGAGGGAAATTTCACATGGATTTCCCTGTATTTTTCCAGGGCTTCCTCCAGTCTGTCTGTAAAATGCAGGTAGTGAGCAAGAGCGTGGTGCATCACAGGTTCATTGGGGTTGGCCCGGATGCCGTTGCGGAAATATCGCTCCGCCAGTGGATTGCCCTTTTCCATGTGCAACTGACCGAGTAAAATATAGGCGTCCTCGATGCTTGGATCTACATCTATAGAGGTCTGTAAAAACCGGATTGCGCGGGTCGTGTCACCCTGGTCCCGGAATGTCAACCCCTTCATAAAGAGAGCGTCCGGGTTGTTGGGCTCTGCGATCAACACCCTGTTAAATGATTGTATAGCTTCGTCAAACTGACCTATTATGAGGTAAAATTCACCCAATTTTAACAAGCTTGGCACCCGCTCGGGATACATGTTCACCACATCCTCCATGGTTTCGATGGCGAGCATAGGGGCATTGTCGTCCATAAATGCATCAGAGAGCCGGTGGTAGTACTCCGGATTTAGTGAATCGAGGTCCATGGCACGCGTCCAATCCCTGATTGCCTCTCGCATCACACCCCGCTCGTAGTAAATGGTGGCCCTGTCGTGATACAATTCCGGGTCTTCGGGATTTTGAGCTATCATACGGCTCAGTTTATCTATTTCAGGTACCCCGCTACTCACACCCGCATTCTCTTCTTGTCCTGCATCCTCCCGGGCATCACTGCTTTCATTTCCACAAGAAGACAGTACCAGGGTTGCTGCCAATACAAAGACAAGCAGCCCTGCCCAACCCCAAAATTGATATCTAATGCTCTCAGGTACATTTATTCTGTGGTTCTTCATGGTGTCCGTATTTATTGATCTATCCTTAGGAATTATTGATAATTTCATGTTAAGTCCTTTCAAACTCAGATTAATTAACGCTGGAAACGCCGTTTTGGTAGGTAGTCGTAAAGTTTTTCCCGCGCCTCATACATATGATTAAATTTTTTAACATATTAACATTTGCAAGTCAATAAAAAGGCATGGTTTTTGTTATAATAGGGCAAAAAGCTGTAATATGAAACCAACATTGATTTTACCCCTCGTACTGCTGATTATGGCAGCACCTCAATTGCAGGCATCCGACAATGGACGCCAGGCTATTTACGACTATATTGCCACCTACAAAGATATTGCAATTGCCGAAATGGAGCGCACCGGCGTACCGGCCAGTATTAAAATGGCCCAGGCCATTTTGGAGTCCAATGCCGGTCGCAGCAAATTGGCAGTAAATGCCAACAACCACTTTGGTATCAAATGCGGGAATGACTGGAATGGAAGAACTTTCTATCAAAAGGACGATGACCGTGATTCCCGTGGACGTCTGATTCCAAGTTGTTTCAGGAGTTATCAAACTGTTGAGGAGTCGTTTATCGCTCATTCTGAATTTCTGAGTGGACCTTCCAGGCAATCGCGTTACGGATGGTTGTTTGATCTGGATCCCACCGATTACGAGGCGTGGGCACATGGACTGCAAAAATCCGGCTATGCGACCAATCGCCGCTACGGGAATTTGCTGATCAACGTAATAGAAAATTACAGCCTATACGAATTGGATCACATGGAGAGACCACTTGCGTCTGCTTCTGAGAGGGAGGAGCGAAGAGAAAGAATGGCTGAAAAAAGAAAAGACGACGGCTTTTTCCGCACCCAGGGACCTCCGCCCCCGAGAAGACAAACCTCTGTAAACAGACTGGCTGCAGTTAAAGCCAATGCCGGTGAAACCCTTGCGGATATAGCACTTGAACTGGAGGTTTCTCTCAGGGCATTGCTCCGCTATAATGATGGGGTTGAGGATGCATTTGAGACCTTTGATTCGGAGCGGTATGTGTTTTTGGAGCGCAAGCGAAGAAATTACCGGGGTGGCCGGGAAGTTCACCGGGTCCGCGAAGGAGAGGAAATGTTTGACATTGCCAATGCTCATGGAATCAGACTTAACGCCCTCCATCGGAGAAACAGATTGGACCGCGACCGTGAGCCGGCTGTGGGAGAGCGCATTTACCTCAGAGGAAGGCGCAACAGAAACCAACCGGTGAGGTACAGACCTGAGAATTACCGTCCACCAACCAAGGAAGAAGAGATAAAGCCGGAATCTCCTGAAGAGCCGAAACCTGTGGATCTAATCGATGCAAAGGATATAATTGCCAGCGCTGATACCGGTGTCCATGCTGAACCCGCTGCCCAAAAATCAGATAAAGACCCCGTCGGATCATCGGCGAATAGCAGCAGGACGGAGCAATCCGAATCTTCCACATCTATTGACGTCCGGAAAATCGGGGAAGAAAATAGCGAAGCTGAAAAGCTCAGGCATACCGTCAGTCCCGGAGAAACGCTTTTTGCCATTTCCAGAAAGTACGATATGTCGGTGGATGAATTGATGGAATTGAACGGTCTGACAAACAACCAATTGAGTATCGGACAGGTACTGGTCGTAAAGAAGTAATCTCACCATGGCAAAACCTTTGATTCCACCGGCTTCTGAAGAGTTCCACCCGGATCTGGAAGCCCTGGTAAATTTCTATAACGAAACGCTCGGCTTTTGTCCCAATAGCGTAAAAACCATGTACCACCGGCCTGCCATTGCGAAGGCTTTTATCGAAATGAACAAAGCGGTCATGGAAAACAAGGGCAGGGTGACCAGCGACCTAAAGCGTCTGGTGGGCTATTTGTCGAGTAGAGTAGCCGGTTGTAAATACTGCCAGGCTCATACCATACGGGCAGCCGAGCGCTATGGGGCATCGCGTGAAAAACTGGAGAATATTTGGGATTTCCGGACTCATCCCGCTTTTTCAGAAGCTGAAAGAGCTGCCCTGGAATTTGCACTGCAGGCCTCCGCTCAGCCCGGGGAGGTAGATGATAAAATAGGGGAGCGCCTGGGAAAGTACTGGAATGCGGGAGAGATTGTGGAGTTACTCGGCGTCATCTCTCTTTTTGGGTATCTCAACAGGTGGAACGACTCAGCCTCTACCGAGTTGGAAGTACCCGCCAGGGAATCTGCCGAAAAATGGTTGAAAAAGGACAACTGGTCGGCCGGGAAACACACCGGTTGATTCATTAAATCTATAAGTTTAAGCCTCCGCTTATCTAAAATAGACAAACCGTATATTCTCTTCACCCAGTCTAACTTTCAGCCATCTTTCAAAGGTTTCACGTTGTTCAAAATCTTCGTCCGGGATGGTGACAATAGCCGTAATGAGGGTGTCTCTTTCCGGTCGCTCCTCCTCGTGATACACCATTCTACCTAGTGAAAAACCTTGAATGGAGGGGTATTGGACATTGATTTCCCTGAAAACCTCGGTGGACATTTGGTCGAGCATTGCGTACTTATTGAGACTTTCCTGTAGATCCCGGATTTGATTTTGCTGTCTGGCGAGCCGCTCTTCATTGCGCTCAAATAGTTCCTCCATAATATCTGACCGGAGGTTGGTGGTGAGTAACTCGGCTCTCCAGTCTTCCACCCCATCCACGGGGCCTTCTCTTTGATTGATGACGAGTCTGGTATTTCTCAAACCGTAGTTGCCCATTCGCCGTTCGAGTACCCTGATGAGGTCTTCCTCCAGTGGTTCGCCAAAAAGAGTGAGGTCAATAACCGATGTATCGGAAGGGCGATATTCCAGATCGCTGCTGATGACCCGGGTATTTTCAAAGTCGAAATTCTCCGCGATGAAAGTCCTGGCATTGGTGGTGAAATAGCTCTGCATAACCACTCTGTAGGCCATAAAAATGGATGGGATAATGGTTAGGAGTACAAATATAGTAATGTACCACTTCACCCGCTTTTCACGCTTAGGGTCCACAAAAACCTTTTTGGGGTATTTGAGGTAACGCACGGTAATTACCGTGGCAAGACTGATGAAAATACTGTTGAGCAAAAACAGGTAAAGCGCACCAAAGAAAAACCTGAACTCCATGGTAGCCAGACCATAACCCGCTGTACAAAGCGGTGGCATCAGCGCAGTTGCGATGGCCACACCGGGAATAGCAGTTCCCCCCTTATCTGTTCTTGAATAAGCTACAATACCTGCAAAACCACCGAAAAGCGCGACAAAAGCGTCAAAAATGGTTGGGCTGGTCCGCAGCAACAACTCGGATTGTGCTTCTGAAAGGGGCGTGATAAAAAAGTATATGGCGGATGCAACGACAGAAAAGGAAACCATCTCCCCGAAGTTGAGCAGAGATTTCTTGATAAGAGCAAAACTGTTAATACCCACACCGAGGCCCACTCCCATGATGGGTCCCAAAAGCGGTGAGATTAACATCGCTCCGATTACCACCGCAGTGGAGTTTATGTTTAGACCCACTGAGCAAACAAGCACCGAGAATATCAGAATCCACAGGTTGGTCCCCTTAAAAACCACACTTTTTTCAATCTGTCCGATGGTTTCATGGGCATCTGCTTTGGTGTCCTTTTCCAGATCGATCAGCTCACGTACGTAGCTGCCGAAGTCGATGAGCATCTCTTTCAACTTTGGAAAAAAAGTCCCCTCTGATCCGTGGTCCTTATCGTCTTTGTTTTCCGGGCCTTTTTGATTCATTTTGTCAGTTCTTCAGGCTGATAGTCGCACAAAAATACATTCATATTTTTTACTATTCAAATGAGGCAACCATCTGTTCATTCCGGCAGTAAACGAAAAAAGGGACAGAAAGCATCTGTCCCTTCGTACTATCTTTATGTCTATGCAATTATTTTACTACGATAAAACGCTCTGTCCACACCGATCCATTTGTCACCAGGGATATATTGTACGTCCCTGAAGGGAAGCCGCTCACATCAATTTTTTCACTCTGATGGGATCCTTCAATGGAAATACTGCGGTTATCTACCTGTCTGCCTTTTACATCGGTGATAACAAGACTCGCATCTCTCTCTGCCGGCATTTCTCTAAGAACTACATTGAGGAAGTCCCTCGCTGGATTGGGGAACAAACTTATCGAAGGCTGTTCAACAACCGGCTCTTCTGTGGATACGGGGAGCTGTGGTTCAACAATAGTTCCGCGCCCACCTGCATAAGCTGTAGCTTCTATACCATTATCTGATATGACCACCACCTCGCTGTTGTAGTTGTGTGCTTCAAAAACCTCAAAATCGTCAATGTACCAACCCTCCATGCTTACGTTATCGTCACTGCCAAATCTGAACTGTAAAAACAAAGTTTCACCTCTGAAATCAGAGAGGTCTGCATAAGTCTGCACCCAGTCCTGTGAGTTGCCGGAAAATGCCTTTAAGTCTCCCTGGGAAAAGGTTGCACCGGAGATGCGGTTTGGATAATCTTCTCTGAACATAGCATATCCAAGGTCGATTTGAGAAACAAGACCATCGTTGGACACAGTGATCAATCCCCCGTCGGTCCCATCTTCCGTATTGTATCTATGTGCAACCCTAAGTACCGGGAATTCTCCTTCTACTTCAATTGGAATCGTATAGGTAAGTGATTGATCGTTACTGCGGTTGGTGTTGGGAGCAAACCAGGATTGACTTCCCGAAAAGGCATCGTTTGTAGTGAGTTCGAAGAAATCATTTCCAACGAGCGCCCCGGGAATAAACCGATTACTTACCTGATCTTCATTGTCCTCTTCCAAAATGATTTTTGAAAAAAGGGCTATATCTGTGGCGAGTTGGTACTCGAAGATTACCTCTTGATCAAAATCAAGCTCACCCACCGGAATGACAATTTCATTTCCATCTACCGATGCACCGGCGGGAAGCGATTCGTGAATTACTGAGGCACCCTCGGGGATTTGGTCCCTAATCTCCACGCCTGTGGGATTTTCACTCTTGTGGCTGACCAGTGTAAGTTGTACGTCGATATTATCACCCGCTTCAATATTGGGGGTCATTTCTTTGTGGATTTTTACAGTGGGAAGACAAGTGGGAGGCAAGTCGTAAGACTCCCTGGCATCTCTGACTCTCATAGGATTTCCCTGTTCTGCTCCGAAGCCCAACCCTCTTCTGGCAAAAACACTCCAAATAAGACACTGATTGGCTCCGTCGTACAGCAATTCATCTGCGGCCAGTATGGCATCTCTTCCATCTACAAAACCGGGATTGCAGGGCTGTATTTTCAATCCGTCCATAACCAGTTGGACAGCCATGTTGTTTCCACCTGTTCCGCGGTACCAATCGGGATCAAAGCCGTATTCATCAATCATTGCCCATAACAGATCCCAGAGCATGGAGGCAAAAACGTGCCCAACTCCATGTGGAACAGACGCATCGTAGGTGTCGTAATAAGTGACCGGATTGGCATCCATGTTGTAGTTGTAAGGATACGATCTGATACCCCTTGCATCTGTCGAAGCCCGGATTACATAATTTCCAACACCCCGGTTGGTGTTTTTGGTGTCACCGGGTCTCATACCTGTAATTAGTGTAAAAAAGTCGCTCCATGCTTCTCCCATTTGCTGTCCGTCGCTTCGATTCCCGTTTTGAGAATTGGACAGACAGCCGGATGAAGATGGCCCACCTGTCATTCTAAGAGAAATCCCGTGTGCAAATTCGTGGGCAATAATCCCATTGTCGAACGAGGCATCGTACATGTCAGGACCACCAATTTCCGGTCTTTGCAGTCTAACCTTAAGTCCGTTTTCAGCATGTGCACGTATGATGTTGCAATCACTCTGAGAGATAAATACCGATGGAATGGTAACCAAATCACCCACAGCTCCAGGAGCCATGTTGACTATTCCTCCTGATCGGTTGTTGCAAATTATAACTGCAATGGCACCGCTTTGCTCCGCATTCAGCACCTTGGCACCAAATTCGCACTGTCCGCGATCAATAAGGGCAATATTTCCTGCAATTTCTGAACTGTTTATTATATCCTCACAGGCATCGGTTACAATACCAACACCATCATTAACTATTACCACATCTGCAATGATAGGGTCTTCGGTTATCGAAGCTCCAAAAGTAGCGGTTCCGGTTTCATACGAGCCGGCTACGTCAACTGGTTCCTCCACCGTAAGCAAGCTGGCATCGGCACTGTTTCTGGTCCAGACAAACATATTCATGGTGCCCGGATTGCCGTCAGGGGGAGAAGAGAAGGTAGCGTTGTTGAAATTGAAGCCGGTATTGGCACCGGATTGTGATATAGCCCGTACAGGATCATTACCCTGGCCCTGACCGGTTAAATTTGTCACCTGAAAGTTACCCGCCGCTTCATCAAATCCATACGCCATGGAAAAATCGTGGAGGATGTTGTTCCAGTAAAACAAATTGGTAACAGCAGCTTCCATGTACTCCTCCGGCTCCCAATCCTGATCAAATGGGAAATCAAATACCAAATTACTTCCTCCGTCAACTGAAATATCGGGAGAACCACTTCCCTGCCGATCTACAAAGGCAATTACATTGTTGCCTCTTGTAGTGGTAAAATCTGGCTGATCACCGGGGGATATACTGTGCCACCCCAGGGGGGAAAACTCTTCATCGTATGGGCTTTCCACCAATTCAAAATCCCCGTGAATCGGACTCTCGTAAGGGAATGGAACAACCCTGTATGCACTTTCCTCATTTACCTGGCCCAGTCTCTTTGCGCCAAAGTGCAGATTGTCGGCAACAACTCCATCCGCACCCCTTGCAGAGTATCCTTGCTCCGCTCGTTTGGAAAAGCAACTCTGAGTGTGGCGATGACTGGGGATGTCATCCAGCTTGCAGCTCACCGTCCAACTCACTTTATCCAAAACACGCCCATCTATTGCACTGGTGCGAATACTCCAATAATCTAATTGACTCTCAGGATCAAATGACAAATCGTATGCGAGTTCAACTCGGCCATCCTGAAGCGGTTGATAGACCAGTTCTACAGGTATGTCGGATCTCGATAACCTCTCAGCGCGAAAGATTACTTTGTCTTCTCGGAGCTCAGACAGCACAAAGTCACTGGCCTCCGCTTCAATTCCGACTTCGCTGAATGCAGCTACCACGGCATCAATAGCTGCCATGGTGGGTCGCTCTCCCACAATTTTATCCTCGAGCTCCGGTACGAATCTACTGAATGCAGAAAGCGGTTCCCCATCGGGACGCAGGGTCAGAGTTACTATGGCGTTGTAAACATCGAGGCCGTTGTACTGTTGGTTCAGATATATGTGCTTCGCCCCTGTGTGACGGCTGGTGTATTTATCCCTGACTCTGAATTCCATCAGGTCATTTGCAGTCAGATTCCAATCTGATGCGTATTTTTGTAAGTGTTGTGCGTATTGTTCTACCGGTTTTTCCTGATTTTGTCCTTGGACATTCATCCAGGAAGGCAAAATAAACAAAGAGAGGTAAACGTACTTCCACATATTGAATCAATTTTATTAAGTGAAGTTAGCTGTTTAACGCAGGTGGTCAGTCTTCATTTCGCTTATTTAAAAATCCCTTAACATTGTAGCCAACAATAAATGGCTAAGCGCTTTAAAACCATATAAAATTTTGAAAAATTCAACGCAAATTATAGCAGGACGTAAGCCGGTGCTGGATGCCATAGAGTCCGGAATGTCTTTGGACAAGGTGATGATTGATCAGAAATTAACCGGTGCGGTTGAGATAAAGTTGAGGAAGTTGTGCAAGGAAAAAAACATTCCATTGCAACGGGTACCTGTTCATGTCCTGGATGGTGTGTCTAAAGCCATGCACCAGGGAGTGGTTGCGCAAACAGCTGTGCTGGACTTTTCACCATTTGAGGATACGGTGGATCAACTCATGTATGAAAAGGGTGATCCTGTATTTTTAGTTCTGGATCAGGTGAGTGATGTCAGGAATCTGGGAGCAATAGCGAGAAGTGCAGAGTTGCTAGGGGTCTCGGCCATCATTCTTCCTGAGGGTGGTAGCGCTAAGATCAATGAAGTAAGTATAAAAGCTTCGGCAGGTGCACTGTTGAATATCCCACTTTGCAGGGTCCCGAGTTTGCTGACAGCACTCAAGCACATGAAACTTCACGGCATAGGGATTGTTGTTACTGATGTAAAATCCGGTAAATCTGCTCACGAATCTGACTTGAGTGGGCCGCTGGCTTTGGTAGTTGGTTCCGAGGAAAAGGGCGTACGTCCACACCTGATGCGAAATGCCGATAGTTGGATTCACATTCCTCAGATTGGACAAACAGAATCTTACAATGTCTCGGTAGCAACGGGAATTTTGCTCTACGAAATAGCCAGACAGCGCAATTTTAAGACCGGAATTCAGGCCGGCAATAAAAGCCAATAAGCAAGGTAATTCGACCTTTATACGTTTTAACTAAAATCACTAAGAAAATAGACACCATGAAAAATATACTATCCTGGGCTTTGATCACTCTTACAGCCATTTCAGCCACTGCCCTGGCCGCCTGTTCACCCAAAGCTGGCGAACAGGTACATACCGCTGATGAACCCCTCGCCAATGCATTGCTCTGGGAAATTTCGGCTAACGACCTGGAGCACACCTCCTATTTGTTTGGAACCATTCACCTCATATCGGCCGATGATTTTTTCTGGCCGGCAGGGACCCTTTCCGCTTTTGATAAAACGGAGAAAGTAGTTTTTGAAATCGATATGAATGAAGTGACAGATATCGGTTCTCAACTCAATCTCTTCCAAATGGCCTTCATGCGGGATAATACCACCCTGAGCGATTTGATGTCAGAAGAAGATTATGAGCTGGTGAGCGAACACTTTCAGAATATGGGTCTTCCCATGTTTATGATGGAGCGCATCAAACCGATGTTTCTTACCATTCTCACCGGAGATTCAGATTTCGGAGGCATGGACCTTGACCTTTTCGGGAGTGCAGGGGGCAACACGAAGTCCTATGAAATAGAGCTTAACAACCTGGCCGAAGCAGCCGGAAAGCCCGTCGCCGGATTGGAGAGCGTAGAATTTCAAATCAGCCTTTTTGACTCTATTCCCTATAAAATGCAGGCGGATATGCTGGTAGAATCCATCAAAAACCCAGGCAATGGAGATGCGGGATTTGATGAAATTGTGAATATTTACACCTCCCAGGATATTGAGGCCATGGCAAAAATGATTAAGGACGACGATGCGGGATTTGGTGATTTTACCTACCTCATCCTGGAGAGCAGGAATAAAGCCTGGATTGAACCTATGATCGAAAAAATGCAACAACAACCGGTCTTTTTTGCAGTGGGGGCTGGTCACCTCGGAGGGGATCAAGGAGTGATCCGATTACTTAAAAAGGAAGGATATACGCTCACCCCGGTAAAAAATTAAGAAATTCACTTCAGATTCCTGTAAGCCTGTCCTGAGGTATAAT
>SL_3KL_010_SEDDRAFT_10004033_pt1 | contig 13309 bp, 11 predicted proteins | sample SodLakKL_010_SED_2_FD_10381 | JGI IMG/M metagenome (IMG submission 10381)
GGCTGAGGCCGTCGTGGTCTTCCCCACCCCACCCTTTCCGCCGACAAAGACGATGCGGGGACCGTGGAGATCGATCACGTCAGCAGCACCGGAAGTTGTCCAGGGGCGAGTGCTCCATTCCCATTCTCAGGTGCCATTCGTGGAAGCGGTCGTAGAGGATGGGGAGGAGCTCCAGGGTATAGTAGCTGGCGGGGTTGGGGATCCCCATGGACTCCGAAAAGACCAGAAGCATGAAGAGGTCATCCTCTTCCCGGCGAGAACGGGCCAGAGCCCCTCGATGTCGTCCTTCGTCATGACCGACCGGCTCGAGCCATTCGCAGCGCGATGGCTGAGGCCGTCGTGGTCTTCCCCACCCCACCCTTTCCTCCTACGAAGATGATGCGGGGACCGTGGAGATCGATCACCTCAGCAGCACCGGAAGTTGTCCAGAGGCGAGTGCTCCATTCCCATTCTCAGGTGCCATTCGTGGAAGCGGTCGTAGAGGATGGGGAGGAGTTCCAGGGTATAGTAGCTGGCGGGATTGGGGATCCCCATGGACTCCGAAAAGACCAGAAGCATGAAGAGGTCATCCTCTTCCCGGCGAGAACGGGCCAGAGCCCCTCGATGTCGCCCTTCGTAGAATTCCTTCAGAAGGTCCAGCGCCTCTCGGATTCCTTCCTTCAGTCGGGCTGCCTCAATGGGTGTCAACGGACTCGCCTCCGTCTGGCTGGTTGCGTTCCCGGATCGGCCGTCGAGCCCTCTGGCCCGCCGTCCCACGAGACGCGCTGGTGAGGAGGGCGACCTCCCGGCAGAAAGTCCCTGGATCGGGCCATGTCCCCCTCGAGAAGATCCGGCCGTTCACCACCACGGTCTGCACGGTGAGGCCCGAAAGGGTGCGGATCAAGTCCCGCCACCCCAGCCGATGTCGGCGGGCATCCCGGAGGAGGATCACGAGGAGAGCCGGAAAATTTCGGGGATCCACGACGCGAAGCTCGACCTGGTCGCCCAGTTCGGCACGGATGGTCCGGTAGAGGGGTCCCATCTCCTCCATGATCTCCCGGCGGCGAGCGAAGACGTGGTCTCCATCCTGAAGGAGCAGATCTCCCTGGAGTCGGCCGCAGCAGCCGCTCGAACTCATCTGCTGCTCCCACTCCCTAAGGAGCAGGATGGAAGGCCGGGGTCGGGCGTGAGTTCCCTCGTCCGCCTTCGGGTCATCTGTCGTCATCCGATTCTCCGCGAGCTGGGCCGGAATCCGGCGATCTCGCCCGGAGCTTCCCCGAATGGGCCTCTCCGAGTGCCACCTCGCTTCTTGGTACCCGGTCGGCTCCCCTCCGTTTCTGGAGGGTCCCATCCCGGGCCTCCCACGATCCACCGTGAGTTTTTCCATGAAGAGAAATCCTGCGGTGAGACGCTTCAGGGGTGACGGTCCCCTCCCACCTGTATAGATTTGTCGACCGCCGTACACATCCATGGCCTGTCCCTTCTGCTCGATCCAGACGCTCCGGAGACCGTGATCAATGCTCGATGGTTCCCTGTTCTTCGCCCCACTCCTGGCCGTTCTCCTGGTGTTCCAGCCCACCCCCGACCCCGTGGTGGCCGGAGGGGACGTCACCGCGACAGCCTCTGAGACCCGGATCGAGCCGACCCGAACCCAGGACCCGGAGGCCCTGGCCCATCCCGTGATCACTCCCCCCGTCATCGACGGGATCCTGAACGAGGCGGAGTGGAGCCAGGCCCAGCCGCTGGACGGCTTCGTCCAGCGGGTCCCCACCGACGGAGCGCCGGCCTCCGAGCCCACCGAGGTCCGAGTACTCTATGACGAAGATGCCATCTACGTGGGTGTGTGGCTCTGGGACTCCCAGCCCGAACGGATTTCCGAGGGCCCGGCGATCCGGGATTCCCGCCTCGATGACTCCGATGCCGTCGTCCTCGTCTTCGACACCTATCACGACGGGCAGAACGGCTTCGTCTTCGGGACGAATCCCTCGGGTATCGAATACGACGGACAGGTGACGAACGAGGGCCGGGGGGGTGGCGCGGCCGGAGGGGGGTTCAACCTGAACTGGGATGGGAGCTGGGACGTGGCCACCTCCCGGGACGAGCACGGTTGGTACGCTGAGTTCCGCATCCCCTTCTCCACCCTCCGGTATGCCTCCGCCGACGAAGCGGTGTGGGGCCTCAACGTGATGCGCCGCCTTCGCCGTCTGAACGAGGAGAGCTTCTGGGCTCCCATCTCCCGCCAGTACTCCCTGTATCGGGTAAGTCAGGCCGGGGTCCTCCGGGGTCTCACCCCACCGGCCGGCCGACAGGCCACCGTGAGCCCCTACGTGCTCCAGTCGGCTCAGCGCAACTTCGCCGCAGGCGATCTGGACTACGGATACCCCACCGAGTTCGGTGGCGACGCCAAGGTCCAGCTTTCCCAGAGCCTGACGCTGGACCTGACGGTCAATACCGACTTCGCCCAGGTGGAGGCCGATGATCAGCAGGTGAACCTGAGCCGCTTCTCCCTCTTCTTCCCGGAAAAGCGCCCGTTCTTCCTGGAGAACTCAGGCTACTTCCAGGTGGGCACCGGGGGTTCGGAACTCTTCTTCAGTCGCCGAATCGGAATCGACCAGGGTCAGCCGGTGCCCATCCGAGGGGGAGGGCGCCTCTCCGGACGGACCGGCGGGTTCAACGTGGGCCTCCTCCACATCCAGACCGGTCTCGACGGCCCGGCAGCCGAGGGAGAGGCACACGGCGACGCGTTCTCCGTGGCTCGAGTAGCCCGGGAGCTTCCAAATCGCTCGCAGGTGGGAGGCTTCGTCGCCGAACGCCGGGGGCGGGGGCTGGACGGCGACTGGAACCGGACCTACGCCGTGGACGGTCAGGTGGGGCTGGGGGAGTCCCTGACCCTCTCTTCGTTCGCGGCCCGCACCGACACCCCGGGACTGGAGGGGAGAGATCACGCCCTCCATGTAAACGCCCTCTACACCAGTCGTGCCTACCGGGCCATGGCCACGTACCGGGAGGTGGCGGGTGACTTCAATCCGGAGGTGGGCTTCCTTTCCCGCCGGGACTACCGGACGGGCTCGGTCTTCGGAATGCACTACATCCGACCGGAGGGGATCTCCTGGCTGCGAGAGATCCGGCCCCACTTCTCCTACAACACCTTCCGGAGCCTGGAGACCGGGTTCGAGCAGTCGGCCCGGCTCCACCTGGATTCCCACTTCGAGTTCTCCAGCGGGGCCCACTTCGAACCCGCCTTCAACTGGGTCCGGGAAGGGCTCGTGAACCCCTTCGAGATCGTGGAGGGCGTGGTGGTGGAGCCGGGGACCTATGATGGATGGGAGGCGGCGTGGCGGTTCAACACCGACCTCAGCGCTCCCTTCTCCATGCAGGCCCGCCTCGACGCAGGGCATTTCCTCTCAGGCAACCGGCGGGCGGTTTCCGGGGAGGTGAGCTACCGGCACGGCTCAGTGGCCACCCTGGGGTTGCGCCTGGACCACAACGAGGTGGAGTTGGCCGGAGGCGACTTCGATGTAACCCTCGCCGCACTCCGGGCCGGCTACTTCTTCACACCCCGGATATCGCTCCAGTCCCTGGTCCAGTACGCCACCCAGCAGGACATGTGGTCGGCCAACCTCCGGTTCGGCTGGCAGCAGACGGCGGGCACGGGGCTCTTCATCGTGTACAACGATGCCAGGGGCATCCAGACCCTCGACGGCCCCCTCTACCGCTCGCTCATCATCAAGTACAGCCGGCAGTTCGAACTCTTCCGGGGTTGAGCACCCCGTCGGCCTGGCTCAGCCGTCGCCCCCCCGACGTACGTGCTTCATGACCGTGCGGGGGCCGACCTCGGCCGTGTAGACGTTGCCGTAGGCATCCACGGCCACACCCTCGCCCCCGCTGGTGCCGGAGGTGTCCGGGTCAAGCTCGGGGTCGGGAATGAACTCGGTGACCCATCCATCCACCACACTTCCGATGTACACCCCGCGCTTCCAACCGGGATTGCGGGTCTGGTTGGACTCCGAATCCACGGCGTAGAGGATGTCGTTGTCATCGATGAACATTCCGCTGATCCGCGCGAACTGGGTCCAGGAAGCCAGGTGCTCTCCGTCCTGGGTGAAGATCTGGATCTTGTTGTTGTTCCGGTCCGCCACGAATAGGCGTCCCTGGGAGTCCATGGCCAGGGCGTGAGGATCGCTGAACTGCCCGTCCGCGCTCCCGGTCTCGCCCCACTCCATGATGAAGTTCCCCTCACTGTCCAGCTTCACGATCCGGTTGCTTCCGCCGGCGTCATGACCGTCGGCGATGAAGAGACTCCCGTCCGGCGCCACGATGATATCCGAGGGTTTCGTGAAGTGGTTGGGACCGTCCCCGGCCACACCCCGCTCGCCCAGGGTCATGAGCTTCTCGCCCTGGGGGCTGAATTTGATGATGATGTGGCCCCATCCCTCGGGCTGATCGCCGAAGCCCAGGGCGTCGGTGACCCAGACGTTTCCGTCGTCATCCACGTACATCCCGTGGGGCCAGGCCAGCTCCCCGGCCCCGAAGCTCTGAAGAAGATTTCCGTCCAGGTCGAACTGGAGGATCGGGTCCACGTCGGGATGGGGGATGCAGGTGTTCTCTCCGCACCGCTCCGCGATCCAGATCGACTGGCCGTCCGGCGCGGGGTAGATGGCGCTGACCGCTCCCCACTCCCGGTCTCCCGGGAGGTTCCCCCACGACTCATCCACTGTCCGGTACGGGGTGGCCTGGGCCAGCACCGGACCGGCAATGAGGCTCAGCGCCACGATGGCAGCGGTGAAGGACATTCCTAGTCTCATTCTCTTCGTCATGATCGCCCTTTACACGGGTTGAACTCGGCGAGCCGAAAGAGGCCGCCATCGTCATTTCGAACACTCCCTTCATGCCCGAATCGAGGCCAATTTCGGTTTCCGGCATCGCGAGGGCAAGTCGCTCCGCCGCGAGCTTCGGGGCATGCGCATCGCCTGCGCCTGAACCCCAGCCGACTCAGGGACGGGAGGCTCCGCGCTCGAAGCCGACGCTGGAGGGAGCTCAGTGCGTGCGGAAGATCTGGCGAAGCTCGTCGGGGTCCTCGGTCCGGGTCAGGGCCAGCATGAGCAGGATCCGAGCCTTCTGCGGCGTCAGGTCACCGGCTCCGAGGAGAGCCCCTGGCCCCCCTTCGCCACCTCCGCTCCCCACAGGCACCCGGCCCGCTCCGGTCCGGCTGCTCCGCACGACCGCCACGCCCGCCGCTCGAGCCTGCTGAAGCGCCTCACTCTGAGCCGGCGTGCTCCCACCCCGCCCCACGGACGCCATCACGATCCCCTGGGCTCCAGCCTCCACGGCAGCCCGAACCAGGGCGCCATCCGCACCCAGATGGACATGGATGACCTCGACCCGCGGGAGCGACTCCAGGCCTGAGAGATCAAAGGCCGGAGTCCCGCAAGTGCGCGGCGGCGGGGATCGTTCCAGAACCACCGAATCGGGATCTGCCACGCCAAGGGGACCCGCCCCGTGGGCCACGAAGGCGTTGGTACGCGAAGTGTGGACCTTCGCGGCCTCTCGGCCCGGGAGGATCTCGTCGTTCATCAGGACCACCGCGCCCACCTCCCGTGCTTCGGGATGGACCGCCAGCCGCACGGAATTCATGAGGTTGGCGGGCCCGTCGGCCCCGAGCATGGACGCGGTTCTCATGGCTCCCGTCACGATGACGGGACGACACTGCGCCAGGGTCAGATCCAGGAAGTAGGCCGTTTCCTCCATGGTGTCGGTGCCGTGCGTGAGGATCACCCCAGCCGGAGGATCTTCACTCTCCGAGAAGAGGTCGTCGATCCTTCGGGCCATCTGGAGCCACTGCTCCAGACTGATGGCTCCGGACGCCACATTGCTGATCTGCTCCACGGTAAGTCGGGCCACCGTGTCCACCCCCGGAAGGCTGCGGATCAGCTCCTCCCCGGTGAGACGATCTCCCTCGGTATTGCTGATGGTGCCCCCCGTGGCCATGACGTGGACGCGGGGGAGGTCCAGGGTATCAGCCTGGACAGCTGTGGCCGGGGCTGGTGCGGCCCCTGCGAGGAGGAGCCCCAACAACAGAAAAAGCCCCTTGGAGAACGCCTGGCTCGAGAACGGACTGGACACCCTCGACCCGAGACCCGGTCCTTCCACGACCCGGCCGGGGCGGTCAGCCCTCATCTTCGAATCCCCACGGGGCCGGGGGAGGATCCACCGGCGCCGTCAGATCGAAATCCACACGGTACCTGAGTCCGGTGGCCTCCCGCCGGAGGCCGTACGAGAAGACCTCACCGGGCCGGATCTCCAGGAACCAGAGTTGACTCTCCCGGCCCGGCACCTCGCTCACGCTGTAGGCGTCGGCCGGGAACTCCTGGCGCCAGATCGAGCCTGGCCCAGTCGTGTCCCCTCCGTAGTCCGTGTTCTCGGCATCGGGGGTGCCGTCCTCCAGCCGGTGATCGTGCTTCAGACGCAGCCCCGCGTCGGTGCGGGACACCACCCAGGTCCGGGAGCGATCGTCGTCCACATGGAGGGGGATCCGAATCTCATCGTCTCCACATTCCCTCACGTGCATGACCAACTCCGCCTCCCACCAATTGGAGTCGGAGGGCGCCTCGATGGGCGAACCGACGAAGGCCTGGCCACAGAGCTCCTCCAGACGCTCCCAGAAGACCTCCTGCTCCGAGCTCAAGCCCGTGGGCACCGTCCTCGCCATCGCGTCTTCCCCGTCCGCCGGCCCCGGGGCCGGCGCCTCACCGCAACCGATCACACCCAGGGTCACGACGAGGAGCAGCGGGGTCAGGCAGCGGCGTGACCCACGGAGACGTGAGACTGGCGGGCTCATCAGGGCAGCGGGTCTGCTCATGTCGCAACTTCCTCGAGAAGGGCAAGGGTGAACGGTCCGGAGGGAGATTGGAGAGGTACAGGTGGAAGGGCAAGCCGTGCAGTCGGCTCCGCCTCGCCCAGGGCCGCAAGACCCCGACGCGGCGGTCGCTCCTGTTCTTCAACAGCCTTCTAAGGCTTCGACCCCGACCCGACGACTCCGTCGTTCCATGAGGAGGGTGTCTCGCCAGGCGCCTGCCAGGCGGGCGATTCGCTCGCGGCGTCCCACCTCCCGGAATCCCATGCTCCGATGGAGAGCTACACTGGCCCGGTTCTCGGGAAAGACCCCGGCCTGAAGGGTCCAGATTCCCTGTTGTTCCGAGGCGCGGATCAGCGCCCCGAGGAGGGTCCTGCCCCATCCGCGTCCCCGTCGTGAGGTCTCCACATAGACGCTCACCTCGGCCACTCCGGCGTACACTTCACGGGCCGACACCGGGGACAGCGCCGCCCACCCCACGAGATCTCCGTCCTCGATCGCAACCCATCGCGGAACCTTCAGATGGTTCCGGTCCCACTCGGTCCAGTCCGGGACCCGGGTCTCGAAGGTGGCCATCCCGCTGGCGATCCCCTGAGCGAAGATCTCGGCGACCCGGGGCCAGTCCCGGGCCTCGAGAGGTCGAAGGGTCACGGTCGATCGATCACCTGCACCTGCGCCCCTTCTCCCAACCCCTGAGACTCGAACCACCCCTCGTTCGTCTCCAGCGCCGAGACGTAGGGGATACCCGGGGTGTAGTGGGTGCAGTCATCGGAGTAGGTCTCGTCGCAGGGCTCCATGGAGAGGAGGGCCACGATGGTGCCCCCCTCGTCCAGGAAGGCGATGTCCAAGGGGATCCGGGTGCGCCACATCCAGAACCCTTCGTCGGCGGAACGGGTCGAATCGAAGACGAAGAGCATACCGGCGTCCTCGTCCAGGGCGTCCCGCCCGGTCAGCCCCCTCATCTGCTGCCGCTCGCTCTCGGCGACCTCGACCACGAGCTCACCCACGCGGTCGCCCTGCTCGACCACCACATGGACCGTGTCGAAGGACATCGGTCCGGTATAGGGATCGCCCAGTCCCCCGCAGCCCCCGAGAAGAGCCGCCATGAGAAGAGCGAGTATGGATCGAGCTGTCATCATGAGTTCCCGTTCTGGAGGTCCGCTTCCGGATCCGCCCCGCCCCCTCCCCGCGGACGAGCGGTGGAGGCTGGAGGAGGAGGTCCCGGGGACGTGGAATCCACCGCCCGGATCGGGCCCCCACTGGCCAAGAGACCACGGGCCGGGAGCTGGGGCAAGTCGGCTGGGATCCAACCCAGCTCCTCTTCGAAAGCCCGCCGATAGCGGGTGTTCACCTGAAGCGGGGCCCGCTGAACATACTCCCTGGCCGAGTTCCACTCCGCTCCCCGTCGCTCCTTCAGATACCCCAGCGCCTCTTCCAGGCTCGGAACGCTTCCCTCTTCCTCATTGAATTTCGGCGGAAGACCGGTCCAGACCACCCCATCGAGGCTACGGGCCGCGGCCCATGCCGGAAGGGCGGGGATCCTCCCGGGGGCCGGGTCTCCGACACTCCAGCTCCCCACCCACTCGGGCCGGTCCTCTGGGATCCCTTCCCGGCGGCGCAGGTGTTCCCGGGCTCGTTCGACGCCCTCCACCTCGAGGAGGGCCCAGAGCGTCCGAACCGGGCTCCCCGCAGGGTCCACCACCAGGGTGAGGCGTCCGCCGGGCGATTGTCTCAGGAACTCGATCCGGGTCACGGGACCGTCAGGGAACCACGGGCGGCGCAGAGGTAGAGCCTCGGGCCGCCAGATCAGGGACCCCCACCCCAGAGCGGCCACGATGGGCTCTGGCGTCACGCCGACCCCGGGACGTCGGCATCGTCCCTCGACTCCTCGTGGGGCCGGAACTGCCCGGCTTCCGGATCGAAGATGAGCACCTCGCCATCCTCGATCATGTAGTGCCAGCCCTGAAGGGTCATCTCTCCCGCCTCAACCCGCCGCCGAACGCTCGGAAAGTCCATGAGCCTGTCGAGCTGGAGAAGGATCGCCCGGCGCTCGGTGCGTCGGAGCATGTCGGGACCGACCTCCTCCCCCTCGATTCTGGCCTCCCCGGCCAACTCGAGCCAGTCCAGAAGGTTCCTGCTGACCCCGGACGGGGGCTCGTAGAGGGCGCGGATCGCCCCGCAATGGGAGTGCCCACATACGATGATCTCCTCCACCTCGAGGATATCGACCGCGTATTCGATGGCCGCGGCTACCCCGTGGAGTCCACCCTTCTGATCGGCGGGGGGCACCATGTTCCCCACATTCCGGACCACGAACATGCCGCCCGGAGGTGCCCCGGTGAACAGATCGGGAACCACTCGTGAATCGGCGCAACCGATGAAGAGCGTCGGGGGCTTCTGCCCCTCGCTCACCAGCCGGTGGAACTGCTCCCGATGCCGGGGAAAGTACTCGGACTTGAAACGTGTGAGGCCCTGCAGGAGCTCCTGGGTCATCTCGTGTTCGGCTGTGGGGGAAGGGTTTCAGCGGCCTGACCGCGGTGCGTCGACAAGGGGCCGGCGGGGCGCCCCTCTATTTCATGATAGTGGTTCACACCCGACGCTCAAGACAGGCCTCCCGCGATATTTCGAGCCCGAGCGTGTCGGCGTCGGGCCGGTCCAGCCCACGGACCGTCCCCGAGCCCGGGCCACTCCCACTTCTCAAAGCTTCTTGTCCGGCCGCCTTCCCGAGACGTACTGTGCGGGTGTGGAGGGCTGGAGGAGGAACCGGATCTCGCCGGTTCAGAACGTTCCCGCCCCGACCCGCCCCCACCGCGCGCCACAGCCTCGGTTCTCGCCCATTCCCGACCGGAGACATCCCGTGCCCCGTGAACCCATGCCCGACATCATCGTGCTCCTTCCCGGGATCCTGGGAAGCGTACTCAAGCGAGACGGTCGCACGGTATGGGGCTTCTCCGGACGCCAGATCGGCCGCACCCTCCTGACCCGTGGTCGACGGATCCGGCGGGATCTCTGGATCGAGGGCGACGATCCCGCTCTGGACGATCTGGGGGACGGGGTGACCGCCCCCGAACTCATGCCCGATCTCCATCTCCTGCCCGGCCTCTGGAAGATCGACGGGTATTCCGCGGTCCGGCAGACCCTCGAATCCCACTTCCAGGTGACCGAGGGGGAGAACTTCTTCCCCTTTCCCTACGACTGGCGAAGGGACAACCGGGCCACGGCGCGGCGACTGGCACGGGAGAGCCATCGATGGCTCAAGCGGCGACGGGAACAGGTGAATCCCGACGCCCAGCTCATCCTCATCGGGCACTCCATGGGCGGACTCGTGGCCCGTTATTTCCTGGAAGTCCTCGAAGGATGGAAGAACACCCGGGCGCTCATCACCTTCGGCACCCCCTACCGGGGCTCCCTGAATGCACTCGACACCCTGGCCAACGGGATGAAGATGGGACCCCGGGGACTGATCGACCTCAGCTCCCTGGCTCGTCAGCTCCCGAGTCTCTACCAGCTCCTTCCCATCTATCGGGTCTTCGATTCCGGAGATGGAGAGCTGGTCCGGGTGGGCGAGACCGAGGGGATCCCCAATGTGGATGCCGACAGGGCCCGGTCGGCGCTGGAGGATTTCCACCGCACCATGGTGCAGGCCCAGGAAACGAACCAGAACCACGCCGCCTACGAGGCCAAGGGCACCTGGGTTCACCCCATCGTCGGGATCGGCCAGGAGACCTCCCAGTCGGCTCGCGCCACCGGGGGTGGCCTCGAGGTCCTGAAGAGCCACGAGGGGCGAGACCTCTCCGGCGACGGGACCGTGCCCAGGGTCTCGGCCGTACCTCCCGAGCACGGTGCCCGGGGAAATCAGATGTTCTCGGGAACGAAGCACGCCGCCATCCAGAATGCCGATCCGGTGCGGCTTCACCTGACCGGGGTCATCGAATCCCTCTACTTCGACCTGGGTGAGTTCATGCGCCCTTCGACTCCCCCGCGAAAGATCGCCCTGGAGGTGGACGACCTCTTCTGGGCCGGAGATCCGGTCCTGGTGAGGGCACGGATGGCTGAATCGACCGGACCCCTCCACGCGCTGCTCAAAGGCCATGAGGGAGAGGAGGAGGAGCAACGAATCGAACTGACCACGGAGGAAGACGGCTGGCTCGTGGGCCGCTTCGACCCGCCCGGACCCGGGACCTACACCGTTCGAGTCGAGGGGCCGGAGGGAACGGAGCCGGTCGGCGACGCCGTGGCCGTGGCCGACCTCACGGAGGCCGAGGCCGAAGCCGCTTCAGCAGACGATGGAGCCCCCGAACGAGATCAGGGAGGCACCTGATCATGGGCGTCCAGATCGACTGGCCCGCCGAGTCCGGCCCGATCCTCGTGCTCCCGGCCCAGCTTTCCCTCACCGCGGCACGTCGGCGCCTTGCTTCTTTCGAGGAGGACGTCGCGGGCCAGGAGACCGTCTGGATCATCCTCCGCCATGCGTCGAGGGGCACCGGACCGGTCCTCCACTACGCCTTCGAGCCTCGAGAGCTGATGGGTTGGCTCGAGGACTCTCCTCTGCCCGCCGAGCGGCCTCTGGCCGATCACCTCCACCTCTCCGACCATCCGCCGAGCCCGGTCTGCCGGGGCCATCGCCGCACTGAGGTGGAGGTGAACGACGGCCCCATGGCCCCTACCCGATATCGGGTCATCCACCTCAGCCGGGGGGGTGAGGTCCGTGCGGTGGGGACGTGGGGGAGCACCTCCTCCGCGCTGGAGAGCTCCGGCCCTTCCGCAGAGGCGGCAGGGGTCGAGGGCGACGATGCCCTGGAGTTGGGCGGGTTCATGGGCTCGTCCGGCTCCGGCTCCCGGTCGGCTCCGGCGTCCCCCTCATCCCGACCCCAACCACCTCGCCGACCCGCAGCACCTCGCCGGGGGATCCTCGGGCGCACTCCATCCGGACCCACCCGGGGAGGTGGCGCACCGACCGGACGCCGGAGGGACGCACCTGAACCAGCGGCGCCGCACCCCTCCTCGTCGCGTCCCCGGGCCCCCCTGGAATCTTCCGGCCCCTCGACGCCCTCGGACCAGGACCACGCCTCCGACTTCCATGCCGTGCTTTCGGCCGACGGGCCAGGCGAGCTCGAGATGGGGCAGGTGGACTTCATCGAGTTCAGGATCGAGCGGGCGGGGGCGGATGCCCGGCCCCTGGCACACTCCATCCCCGGGCACGTGAAGGTCGGAGCGTCGGAATCCCTTCGAGTGCTCCTTTCGCTCCGGGGCCGGGCGATCCGGGTCCAGGGATCCAGACTTCGGGAAATCGAACCGCCGTCGCCGGGAGGCGCGTCGGTAGGGGAATTCGAAATCGAGGCAGTGGAGCCCGGTGAAGCGGAGGTCGCGCTCTCCTTTCGCCAGGGCGGCCGGGAGCTCGCCGCCGTCCGCTTCGGACTGGAGGTTCTGGCCCCAGGCGACACCGCCGATCCAGCGCGAAGCCGGAGTGAGGCCCGAGCCGTGCCTCCCGAGCCCGCGGACGACGCGGTCCTCCGCCTCCTCATCGAAGAGGTGATCGAGACGGTGCAGCAGGGTGACCGCACCCTCCGGACCACACGCTTCAGATACCGCCTGGTCTCCGAGCCCCTGGGCCTCCACTACCTCACTCTGGAGTCCCGTCCCCTCCTGAATCGCGACGGAGAGGAAGCCAGGGACCTGGATGACTACGTGGACTGGATCTACGCGCGGGCGACCCAGGAACTCCGGCGCCGCTCCGATCTCCCGCGGTTTCAGAAGGAGCTGAGCGGCCTCGGCGCGTCACTCTGCAACGAGCTCCTCTCTCCCGAGGTGGCCCGCACCCTCTGGGGCCTTAGAGACCGAATCGAGGGCATCCAGATCACCTCATGGGAACCCCGGATCCCCTGGGAACTGGTGCGACTCCGGGACCCGGATTCAGGAGAACTGGACGACCGATACTTCGCCGAATACGGTCTCATCCGTACCTTCCACGGAGAGACTCCACCCCGATCTCTCCCTCTGCGGGACTGGCGCTACCTCGCAGCGACCTACCCCAACGGAACGGAAGTCTCCGTTCAGACCGAGGTCGAGTTCCTTACCCGCACTCTCCCGGAGGAAGGGGTGGAACCCCAGGCCATCGAAGCTGGATTCGACTCCCTCTGGAGCGTCCTGGAAGCCTGCGACTTCGATGTGCTCCACCTGGCCTGCCACGGCATCGCGGACCCCGGCGACATCCGCCGGGCCGCCCTGGTGATCGGCGACCGCCCCGGCCTTACCGACGGGGACCAGGCCGAACCCATCCTCCTGGACGCCGAAACGGTCCGGTACGGAGTCCGACTCCGGAAGAGGCGCCCCCTCGTCTTCCTCCACGCCTGCGAAGCGGGTCGTCACGGCGTCGGCCTCACCGCCTGGGGAGGCTGGCCCCAGACCTTCATGGAGGCCGGGGCCGGGGCGTTCATCGGAGCCTCCTGGCCGGTGCGGGATCGGCCGGCGAGGCTC
>SL_3KL_010_SEDDRAFT_10004035_pt1 | contig 13303 bp, 11 predicted proteins | sample SodLakKL_010_SED_2_FD_10381 | JGI IMG/M metagenome (IMG submission 10381)
CAGTAACCATCCAACCAGTATCAAGCCAACCACAATTAATCCAAACATGTTTGGCTGATAACTTTTTTTTCCGGCAGGAGCAGGGCGCTCAGGTTTCCGTAACCACGGCCGGTAAAGACGCATCCGGTATCAATAGCCATTTTTCGATCTTCTATCAGCGGTTCCCTGACAGGAGTGTGTCCGAAAATCACCGGTTTTTCCCACACCACGGCCTGGTGAACGTGACTGCGCTCCCAAAGTGCCGTGTGCGCAATGTCAGGTGAGGCGAGCTGTTCCTTGACGCTGCGCTCCGGATCAAGTCCGGCATGGATGAACAAATAGTCAGGCGTTTCGAACCACAACCGGCCTTCCGCAAGGAAATGCCTGTGGTCATCGGGGATCTGCACCGGATCTTTGACCTGATATGATTCCAGCGTCTCAAGACCGCCATTGATCATCCAGAATGTGCGCTCACCGGTCTGGATCGCATCCGACAGCATACTTTCATGATTGCCACGCAGAAAAATGCAGTTGTGGTCCAGGCCGAACTCCATGACGGCATCCACAACCCCGCGTGAGTCAGGACCGCGATCGATGTAGTCGCCAATGAATACATGTATCCGATCGCGATAGGGGCGGATTTTTGCAAGCAGCGCCTTCAGTGATTCGGCACAGCCATGAATATCGCCGATGGCAATGTACTTGCTGTTGTCAGTCCTGTATTCTCTGTTGCTGTTATCCAATCGGCAGGAAAATTCTAAGGTTTCTTTTTATTCGGCGGCCGCTTGATCCGGGGTTTTTTCGGCGGCTTCTTCTCCGGATCGCGTCCCGGACCGACCGCCTGATCCATCATCGTATCCGGATCGGTCGTATTTTCATCATCACTGGCAGCACCCTCGTCATCTTTGACCCCGGATTTTTTTTTGCGGGCGGGGAGGTCCACAAGTCCTCTGCCTTCTTTCTTCAGTTTGCCCTCGTTCTGGAGTGAGAGCACAACGGCATCCAGGATTCCGTTCACGAAGGGGCCGGATCGTGCCGTGGAGTATTTCTTGGCAATTTCGATGGCTTCATTGATGCTCACCTTGGTGGGAATATCCTCAAAGGTGAGTATTTCCGTGATGGCCATCTGGAGGATGATATGGTCCACCATGGCAAGGCGTTCAATCTCCCAGTTGGCAATGTGATCCCTGATGATCTGATCTGTTTGCTCCCGGTTGTCTGACGTGCGCAGAAACAGGCGTTCGGCAAAATCACGTCCGAATGCATCCTCACGGAATTCAGGTTTTACTATGGTATCAAGAACATGTTCCAGGGAAAGATCGCCGACAGTAAGGGCATACATCGCCTGCATGACGGTCTCCCGGATTTTACGCCTGTTGGACATAAGAAAATTGGTAATACTGCTGTAGTGTTACAAACCTGAAAAGATAAGCATTTTTTTACTTCAGCAGCATCATCTTTTTCCGCTGCACAAACGGTCCGGCGGTGAGTTCATATATGTAGGTGCCCGATGCAAATCCCGATGCGTCGAAGGAGACGGTGTGAACACCCGGCTGGCGCTCCTCGCTGACCAGCGTCTGGACCGGCCGGCCGAGGATGTCATACACCATGAGCCGCACATGGGCCTGCTCCGGCAGCTCAAAACGGATGCGGGTGTCCGGATTGAACGGATTCGGGTAGTTCTGAGCCAGATGAAAGCGCGCAGGAAGATCGCCGGGCTCATCCACAGAAACATCCTCCACAATGGCCACCCGGGCCGTGTCGGTGGCATCTTCATAGTGCGCTACCACATAACCCTCGCTGAGAGCGTGCGCCAGGAATCCGCCGCGGCCGTAACTGGCTTCGAGTCCGCCGCCGACTTCCCAGGAAACATCACCCTGCGGAATTTCCAGCGGGTCGTCCCACAGGTCAAAGCCCTGCACGAAAAAATTGAAATTGTCGCCGGGTTCCACTTTCATCTCTCCCGGTTGGATACGGATGTGCCCGAACACTTCACCGTCATAGGGCTCAGAGACGGCGATCATGGCACTGGCGACGTTCCTCTGCCAGTCGGAGTCGGTAGGGCGATGCACCCACTCGTCATTGACGATCAGGGTGCTGGAGCCGCCGCCGTCCAGGTTGACGGCATTCCACGCCCCGAAATCCCTCATGATCTCGGCCATCTCCATCATATTGGCACCCCGGCTTGCCGTCTGGCGTCCGTCGACCACAACAAACCATACCCGGCTTTTGTCCTTGTTCATGCCGACAGCCGACCGCGGATGGCGGTACATGTTGTGCTGAAACTGAAATCCTTCGACTCCTTCGAACGTTGACGGGATCCGGCCGTCGGTGATCAGGCGCGGACCGCCGCCCATGAGCTGCGCCACGTATCCGTCAATGGATTCGCTCTGCAGGTCCAGGCGCACCGTGTCGCCGACCGACACATTTTCGCGGAGAAAGGCCTTGGCATCGCCATGCCCCGAGACCACCACGTGTCCCGGCGGAATCTCCATGTCTCCAATGTGGTGCTCCTGTTTGACGACCACCAGGTCTGTAACCCCGTCGTATGTCAATTCTGTTATGGGTTCAAGCAGGATCTCGTTCCCGAACTCGTTCGTGCCGGTCGAATTGCCCCGCCAGTTGTCATACAGGACCAGGAAATCCGTGGACCGCCCGATATTTCGGCCGGTGAAAGCCATGTCCAGCGTATCAACGATGATGGAACCGGTTACCTGTTCGCTGAAAGCCATGGTGACGCTGAGCGTGTCACCAATGGTCAAGGTGTCAACAAGGGTGGATGCGATCGGTCCGTGCGCCGAAAGGACATAGTGGTCACGGCCGGGTATGGTCATGGAACCCTCGCCGATCTCCATCTCTCGGGTGACAAACCGCAGCGGCTTGCCGACCTGCATCTCGTCCAGCAGTTCCAGCTCAATCTCCACACCGTTTTCATCGGTGCGGGTGTTGTTGCCGAAGTAGTGGTTGTAGAGAACGGCCCGGCCGCTGGTGCGCTGCTGGTTGACGGCGGTGATGGGAATCCGTACGCCATTGGACAATACCGCCTGTCCCGCAAAACTGAGCATGTCCACAAAGGGGATGCCTTCGGTGGTTAAGCCGAACTGGCTGCGGGAGTACGACTTGCCAATGACGTATTCGTTGTCCTTGATCATCAGGTTGCTGACATAGGTATACGGATTGGATGCATCCCTTATCCCGAAATAATCGCCATTGATGGCCCCGATGACCTGATGGTCTTCGCTATGGTAGTTCCGGGCCATGTTCTGGGTGTTGGTGAAGGCCGTCCCAAGAGTATTGTTGGAAAGGGTATTGCGGATACTGACATTGGGCCGGGCGATGTTGATCTCCAGGGCCGATATGCGGATAGGGGTGTAAATGGAAGTATCCACGATCCGTATGAAAAAGAATCCGTCAGCCACTTTCGTGCGTGTGGTGTCGGCAGCGTGGGTTGACTGCGCCTGGCTGGAAAGCATTATTGCCAGGGCAAAGAATACGGCGGAAAGAGAGTGTAGTGTAGATGGTATCGTTCTGTTCATAACAATATCACTGGTGAATGGGTCCCTGAAATAAAATGTGAGCGGAGCTACCGCTTGTTGCGGCGATGATACTGGCGATGATTACACTGTATAATACTGGAAAAACGGGAAGATTTCACTCGATATCCTCAAAAAGCGGAGAACTGAGATAGCGGTCTCCGATATCGCACGTAATGCAGACGATGAGTCCGTTCTCCAGCTCGCGGGCAAGCCTGACGGCCGCGGCAAGGCAGCCGCCACTGCTCATTCCGGCGAAAATCGCCTCCTCGCGGGCCATGCGCCGGGTCATTTCGGTGGCCTCCTTCTCGCTGACATCGATGGTGCGGTCGACGCGTTTCGGGTCGAATATCTTCGGCAGGAATTCGGGCGACCAGCGCCGTATGCCGGGGATCTGCGATCCTTCCGTGGGCTGCACGCCGACAATCTGCACCGCCGGATTCTGCTCCTTGAGATACCGCGACACGCCCATGATGGTGCCGGTGGTGCCCATGGAGGAGACGAAGTGGGTGATTTTTCCTTCCGTATCCCTCCATATCTCCGGACCGGTGGTGCGGTAATGCATCCGGTAGTTATCCGGGTTGGCAAACTGGTTGAGCTGGTAGTATTCGCCGGTGGCGGCCATCTCGTCGGCGACCGTGCGCGAGTATTCGATGGTGCCCTCCGCCTTGGTGAGAATCACTTCCGCACCGTAGGCACGCATGGTCTGGATCCGTTCCCGCGTCGAATTTTCCGGCATCACAAGCGTCATGTGCAGGTTTTTCAACCGGGCGATCATGGCCAGAGCAATGCCCGTATTCCCGCTGGTTGCCTCCACGATCTTGTCGCCCGGCTTGATGTCGCCGCGTTCCAGCGCTTCATTCAACATGCCAAATGCGGCCCGGTCCTTGACACTGCCGCCGGGGTTGCGGCCCTCCAGTTTACAGTAGATCGTTACATCCGGAGAGTCCGGGATGTGCTGCAGCCGGACGATGGGTGTGTTGCCGATAAGCTGTTCAAGGATCATAATATCAAATCAATGTTCTTCCATGTTGTGATGCTGTTCCTTCCTGGATTTGCGGTTTTCCTGGTGAGCAATGTAGGTGATACGGGACCAGGGCGGGACGCTCGAAGTGAGCCACACACTTCCGCCGATGATGCTGTGCCGGCCGATAACCGTGTCGCCGCCCAAAATGGTCGCCCCGGCATAGATTACCACGTACTCCTCAATGGTGGGGTGCCGCTTGACAGCCGCATCCTCCTTGCGAACACTCAAAGCCCCGAGTGTGACACCCTGGTAGATTTTCACATGGTCGTGGATTTTCGTGGTTTCGCCAATGACCATCCCGGTCCCGTGGTCGATGCAAAAGTGTCTGCCGATACTCGCTCCCGGGTGGATGTCGATCCCGGTGTGACTGTGAGCGTTTTCGGTGATCATGCGGGCCAGAAGCTTATACCCTTTGCCATAGAGGAAATGGGCAATCCGGTAGGATGTGACCGCATAGAATCCGGGATAGGTGCGCACGACCTCGGTCCGGCTTTTGGCCGCTGGATCCCCTTCGTATATGGCCTGCACGTCCATTTCCAGCATCTCCTTTAGTTCCGGCAGGGCCATCCAGAAATCCCTTGTCACTTCTTCCACATCGGCACTCGGGCACTCCGAGCATTTACGAAGAATCTGGCAGAACTCCTCTTTCAGTTCGTAGCTGAGTTGTTCCAGTTCATTGACAGAATGGAACCGGGTGTTGCTGAATTCGGGAAACAGGAAGCCCAGAAGCCGGTTGAAAAATGCAACGACCAGAACGGGGGAAGGGCAGCGCGCTGCCTTGCGGTGCTCCTCAAAAAGTTTTTGCAGGTATGTCTTGTCCATATGAATTCAAATATATTGATATTCCGAGAGCTTTGTGACCCGTTTTAAGCGGAACATATTTTTTCACGGGAACGATCAGCGGAATAGAAATTATAAACACATGACAAACAACAAGTACAATATTTTCCCTGTCCTGTTTCTGGTAACATGTTTTTCTGCTGGATGCGGGCCTTCCTACGACGCGGATCCGGCATGGCCACCCGAGCGGGTCCCGGTTGTTTCAGATCAGGAAGAAATGGTGGCGGCGGCGCACCCCCTGGCCGTTGAAGCCGGTCTACGGGTGCTTCAGGACGGGGGAAATGCCATGGATGCCGCAATTACGGTTCAAATGGTGCTTAATGTGGTTGAGCCGCCGGAAAGCGGGATCGGCGGCGGGGCGTTCCTGCTCTACCGGGATGGGGCATCGGGACGGATTACGGTCTATGACGGTCGCGAAGTTGCCCCGGCAGCGGCACAGCCGGACCGCTTTCTGATCGGAAACTGGCCGCTGCCGCTCTGGATGGCCGCACCAACCGGACGTTCCGTGGGTGTGCCCGGCCTGCTGGCCATGCTCCACCAGGCGCATACGGAGCAGGGGACGTTGCCATGGCGGGATTTGTTCGATCCCGCAGTTACGCTCGCAGAGCAGGGGATCCCCATGCCGGAGCGGCTTCAGCGACAGATAGTCTCGGATCCATCCCTTTGGCTGTTTAGTGATACACGCACCCGGTTCGTCCGTCCGGCCCGCGACGAAGAACCCGTCCTCCAAAACCGGGAACTCGCCGGGACTCTGCGTGATATCGCCACGGAAGGCCCGGATCTGTTTTACAGGGGTGAGCTGACGCGTGAGATGATCCATGCGGCAAAAAGCCGATGGCCGGGCCGCAGCGATCTGACACCGGATGATTTTGATGCTTATCGCCCTGTGGTGCGCGATCCGGTCTGCCGTCCCTATCGCAGCTGGACCATCTGCGGCGTTCCGGCCCCATCCTCGGGAGGGATCACGCTTCTGCAGATACTGGGTATCCTTGAGCATTTCGATCTGCCGGCCCATGAACCCGGGGACGCGGCTGCGATCCACCTGATAGCCGAGGCCAGCCGGCTGGCCTTTGCCGACCGGGAGACATGGATCGGGGATCCTGCTTTTGTGCATGTCCCGCAGGAAGAGATGCTGGATGCAACCTATCTGGCAATGCGTTCCAAATGGGTGGATACGTTTCAGGCCATGGACGAGGTCCAACCGGGACTGCCTTCGGGAGATGCAGCAAACCGGCAGGCGTTGTTCCCTGCGGGATCGGTCCCCCCGCAACAGGAAACAACCGGAACCAGTCACTTTTCCATCATTGACCGCCATGGGAATGCCGTGGCTATGACCAGCTCCATCGAAGCTCCGTTCGGCAGCCGCATCGAAGCAGGCGGATTCCTGCTCAACAATCAGCTCACCGACTTCACTTTTGTCCCGGAAAGCAACGTATTTCGTTCACCCAACGCAGTGGAGCCCGGCAAGCGTCCCCGAAGTTCCATGGCTCCCGTAATGGTTTTTGACGAAGACGGTGACCTTCGGTACATCATGGGGTCGCGCGGCGGCAGCCGCATCATCGGTTATGTGGTCAAGGCGCTTATCGGTGTGCTGGACTGGGAGCTTTCTCTCAGTGATGCCCTGGCAATGCCCAACTTCCTGCATCGCGGACGGTATCTGGAGCTGGAAGAAGGGTCGGCCTGGGAAGACAGGGCGGAGGCGCTCCGGGACATGGGGCACCACGTGCGGGTGCGTCCGCTGGAAAGCGGCCTCAATGGCATCGAAAAGGCGGTTGAAACCGCGCTTCCGGAATCGGATAAAAAGCACGTAACATGGCGTGGTGTATCCGATCCGCGGCTGTGAATCCGATGGTGCCAGCTATTGGTCACGTGACGATCTCATGCCGCATCCACCAGACGTTTACGCAAATTGTCCCGGATAGCGGCAAGTCTGCATGCGGTCAGGCATGGACATGTTGCTGTTGGGATTTCAGCTTCCGTGGCACTATATTTTTCCGTGTTAAAGTTACCCCGCCGCGATGTCCGTCCTGATTCTCATACAGCTTGCCCTGCACCTGGAGGATGACCTCCATGACAGGGAACTGGCCTCACGCATCAAACAGGGTGACAGGGAGGCATTCCGCCTTTTTTTCGAAAGGTACCAGGCGCCGCTGCTATCGTTCCTCATGTCCAAGGGCACGCCAAGGGACGATGCCGAGGATCTTTTACAGACAGCTTTTTTGATTATTTGGGAAAAACGGGAGGATATCCATCCGGACCGGTCACTTCGTTCGTTCCTCTTCACCATCGCTTACAACAGGATGCTGAATCATTTCAGGGACAGAAAGGTGCATGATCCCGTATTTGCCTACCAGCTGGAAGATACGGGCAACAGTCCGGAGGAGGTGACAGCCAGCCGGCAGGCACTCGAAGCCATGCAGAAAGCGCTCGAGGTAATGCCGGAAAAGCGGCGGAGTGTGTTTGAATTGTGCTACTTGCAGGGCTTGTCACACAAAGAGGCGGCTGAAGCGCTCGGCGTGGCAAAGAAAACCGTAGAGAACCATATGGCATTGGCTCTCAGAGAGTTGCGAATGGCCCTGAAGCACTTCATGCCGTCCGGTTGAAAATGAGCTGAACGTGATTAGGGGCAACTCGCCCGGTCAGGTGTACAGAAAGTGACACCGCCGGCATCTGCCGGACAATCACAACCAAACTACTTAGCCATGAAAACGTATCATACTCCAAACCTGATACCTTCGCTTGCGGCGGTTTTGCTGCTGATCGGTTTTTCCGCATGCGATACGCTTAACAAAGAGCAGGAAGAAGAGATATCACAGGAAGAACTGGAGATTGCCGGGCAGATCATAGGAAGCGCACTTTCAGATTCCGAGGAAGGGCTGCTCTCCAGCCTGTATGACGCTGTATCGGAAGTGGATGAAGAAGGCATCCAGAGCCGGATCCGGGAACGTAATCGTGACCAGAATCAGCTGCGAGATCACGGCAGGGGATCCGAATCACAATATGAATACACCTATGACCCGGAAACGGGACAACATGCAGTGTGGTTCATCAGGGAATTCGAGGGACCGTATGTGTCCAGAAGCCTGAAAGTCCGGAACCTGTACATTTATGCTGATATCAACGGGCGTTTTATCGAGTTCCCCAAACGCCAGCAGGACCGTATCGAGACCATTGATTACAAGGGTACCCGTGAGGGAATTACGGAAGGTCCGTACCGGTCCAACAGGTTTTACCGGTTTGACCAGTTTTATCTTGAGGGATTGTCGGACGCCTCTCGCATCATAACCCTTCGGGGATCGCACCTGGGCAACGGCGAAATGAATGCGGACATCTTGCGTCGCGATGTTGTCACAAACCGGACCTACGAAATGGAAATGAACCTCGAGGATATCCGTATCGACAAAGAAACCGTAAAAGAAAACGGAAACCTCGAAGATGGCATCAGCGGTTTCATCTCATATCGTCTCACCATGACCAGAACCATCAACGGCGAGACAAAAGAGCGCAACCTTTCCGGTATCATTGAACTTGCCGGCGATGGCACAGCGCTGCTGCGGTTCGACAAACTCCGGGAGTTTTTCCGGATCGGCCTGGCCACCGGATCGGTTGACCGCCCGGACAATACGGACGATACGCAGTCCGCACGTCCGCGCTCCTGAAACCCGCGTTTCTGACGCACCATGCCCCGGGTACTGATCCCGGGAGTAACAGACAAACAACACACAAACAAAGGCAGTATTTTCCATGACAGATCCGAAGGCATATCATTCTGATGAACAGGATCTGAAACTGGCCAGATTGCTGGACCAGTCCATGGATCAGGCGGGTTCCACCCGGGACACGGACGCTCCCGGGCAGGATCCGCTCCTGCCGTTTCTGGCCGCATACAAGTCAGCGGTTCAATTGAAAGAGGAAGCGCCGGCCGACAATGATCTCTGGCTGGCAGTGGAAAAAGCCATTGAGGATAAAGAGGCGGATCGTTCTGCGGCGCCCGGACTCAGGCCATGGCGCCACGAGCAGCCGGTTTCCCGTGAGGACGGTCCGGCACCCGAAATGAAAGTACGCTGGCTGCCGCTGCTGGTGCGGGTCGCCGCACTGTTCATGCTGGTCGTCTTCATGTGGATGCTCCTTACCCGGCAGGATATGCCCGAACCGCAGCTTGTTCTCCAGACAACATCGGAAAAACAGCAGGCCACGCTGCCCGACGGCACCCTTGTGACACTGCGTCCCTATTCCGAACTGTTTCGCCTGACCGGACATGACACAGGGCAACGTTATAAAATCACCGGGGAAGGATATTTCGATATTGCATCACTGCCACATCGGTCGTTTGTCGTGATGACCGATGATGCCATGGTGAGGGTCACCGGCACCCGTTTCTCGGTAAGCACATGGGACCGGCATACCCGGGTCTACCTCGAGAAGGGAGCAGTGCTTATGGCCCTGCCCGACGGCTCATCAGCGGCCGCCCTGTCACCCGGAGAAACCGGCCGGGTGCATAACGGCAGCATCGCAACCATGACGGACATCCCCACCGGCACGCACCTCGGCTGGTTGGAGGATGAACTGGTGCTCGACAGACGGTCCCTGTCCTCCATCATCCGCGAAATCGGCCATCACTTCAACGTGTCCATATCCGTCTCTCCCGATCTTGTGGATGCGGAACTCAGTGGAACGGTGGTCCTTGACGATGCGGAAGCGGTCATTCGCGATCTGGCCGTTTCCATAGGCGCTTCGGTGGAGCAGCCCGAACCCGGTTACTTCATCGTCGCATCAAGCGGAGAGAATAGAAGGCATTGATTATGCTGCGAAGGGCTCTTTTGACACTGTGGTTTTTCCTGCCGTTCACGTACTGCGTGACCATTGCAGCAGCACATCCAGCAGGGTCCCTTCCACCCGGCCAGTTGCATATGGAAAACCGGGCGCCCAGCACGGCTCTTTCGGATACTCCGGTTCTCCCGGATACCCCGGTCCAGCCGCTGCGGATGGTCATTCAAACCCTTGAAACCGCATCCGGATATCGTTTTTTGTACCGGGATGCGCTGGTTGCCGGTGTCAGGATTCGTTTTGAATTCAATGAGAACTGGAAAGATGCGCTGAAAAAGGAATTACGGGCGGCCGGACTGGACCTGGTCATAAATGAACGACGGAAACAGATCGTGATTTTTCCGGCCGGGGATGCCGGTGACGCCGGTTATGCCAGGGAAATCATCAGTATGAAGCCCCTGAGAGGTTATGTAATTGATGAGCAGACCGGAGAACGACTGCCTTTTGCAACCGTTATCCGTATCGTCTCCAAGGAACAAACAGAAGGAACAGGAGGAACAGGAGGAACAGGAGGAACAGAAGGCGTTCAGGCTCAATGGCGACACCACATCCATCAAAACCGCCCCGATTCAGCTTCAGGGCACGCAAGCAGATCTTCAGGGCCGTTTTCGGTTGGATGTGCCGATTGGTGAAGACATGCACCTGCGCATATCCTACATCGGGTATCAGACTGTCCTGATCGCCGTTTCGGCCGAGGAACTGCCTGCGCTCGGAGAACTCGCCGTACGCCTGGAACCGGCACCGTACGAAGGAAAGGAGATCATCGTACAGGCCCCGGTGATGCAACAGCAATCCGGTTCCGGTACCGAAGGAGGGCTGATCATCAATGGCTTCAGTCCGCTCGGGGAATCCAATGCCATCCGCATGCTCCAGACGCTGCCTTCCGTGGGCATGGGTACGGCTCTGTCGGACGGTGCCTTTGTCCGAGGCAGCAATTCCGATGCCCTCCAGGTCCTGTTGGATGGGGCCGTCATCTACAACCAGTCGCATCTCTTCGGACTGGTCGACAGTTTCAACGCGGATGTCATTCGCACGAGCAGCTTTTATTACGATGTGACCCCGGCGCGTTATCAGGGTCCGCCGGGAGGCACGCTCAGCCTGGTCACGCGTGCCGGCTCCCTGTACCGTTACCGGGGAAGTGCCGGGATCAGCAGCTCTGCCCTGAACGGCAGCCTGGAAGGGCCCGTGCTTCCGGGCAGGGCCAGTGTGCTGGTATCGGGACGCACATCCCTTCTTGACGGATACGGTTTTCCGGGCACGGAAGAACTGGTGGCCTGGGGCCTTAATGTCGCGCGCCCGAATTCACTCGATAACGGTACGGTCACGCTTGAGGATCGCATTGTTGCACCGGGAGATTTTACGGTTGCATTCCACGATCTGCACGGAAAGCTGTTTCTCGAGGACACCCGCGGGAACCGCTGGATGCTCAGCGGGTATTCGGGATTCAACAACACGCATCAGGATGCTCTGCGCCTTGTCCGCTCCAGACCGGTGAGCCGCGACGCCCCTCTTGTACGTGAAAATTTTGAAACGCGCAACCGTTGGGGCAATCGGTCGGCCAATCTGGGATGGTTCCGTACGCTGGACCCGGATCGCAGCATGCATGTCCGATCCGGCATCAGCTACTATCACACACGGTATCTGAAAGAGGACTTCCCCTATCAACGGCCTGGCCGAAACCTGCAAGACCAGCTCCTCTTCATCCACCCCTACGAGAACCGGAGCGAACTGACCCACTGGTATGTGGAGGCTGACCTGATCGGTTACCCTACGTTTGGACAAGCAGGACGGCAGAGAGGGAATGGAGTGCCGGAGGCCACAACGTCGGGATTCCTGCCATCCCTGGTCAATGTCCAATCTGGCCTGGCGCTTCACGGATACCATTCCGCTTATCTGGAAGAATCCCTGAACCGTCCCCGGTATTACCAGAAATCCACACCACTGTTGCTGGAGGGGTATCTCGACACGGAATGGAAGGCGGGTGAAGCTGGTGCCGCCTTGCCGATGGATTTGCAGGGTGGAATCCGGATACAGTACTTCAGCGACGGGGGATATGTTCGATTGTCACCCAGGATAAGAGCCGACCTGTTTACCGAAACCCGTGTATCAGCTTCACTGGGGTACAGTCGCACCTATCAATACCTGTACAAACTGGCATTTTACAATCAGACAACCAGCGATATCTGGATCACGGCCAATGAACACCAGAAGCCCGCCGCAGTGGATCTGTGGTCGGTAGCACTGAGAACGCGAATTGCCCGCCACTGGTTTTTCCGCACCGAAGTCTACTACAAATACCAGCGAAACCTGCGGTTTCATGAGATCAACATCCAGAGTGTGCAGTCCCCGCTTGAAGGGGCGCCCTGGTTTGCGGATAACACCGGGCATGCCCGGGGTGTGGAGTTTCAGGCCGGCCGATCGGGAAATCGCTTGTCGCTGACCCAGTCCTATACCCTCAGCCGGGCCAAGCTGAGCAATCCCCGCCTGAATGAGGGAGACCGCTTTCTGGCATATTGGGATCGTACCCACCAGTTCAATACCCTCATATCCCTTCGTCTCTTTACCGGGTTCCGTCTGGATGGCAACTGGTTTTATGCAACAGGTGTGCCGGATCGGCTGGACCTGTTTCGCAGCGGTGACACGCGGCTGGGGATGTACAGCCGCATTGACCTCTCAGCCCGGTATGAAGTTGCTGCGGGTTCGCATCGATGGGTGATGGAAGCGGGTGTCTACAACCTTACCAACAGGAAAAATCCGTGGTACAAGGATTGGGTGCTTGCCGTGGAACAGGAAATGCAACAAAGAAGGCTGGAACCGGTACAGGTCGTATTCTATGACCTTGGATTCCAGCCGTCTTTTTCCCTGAGGTATTTTCTCGACCCGTGAGGCAGTGAATACGTAACGGATTGACAAGGAATCACTGCTGATGTTTGAATGCGGTTTGCTCCATGGGTCAGACTCCGGGTTGCGCGCATCTTTTATCAGGCGCCTCCAACCGGAAGCGGCAGCATGGTAAGACTCCACATGGCAAGGATGGTCAGCAGCATGGTCACTGCAAAAACCGAGGCCCATACTTTGGAAGCTTCGACCGACGGCT
>SL_3KL_010_SEDDRAFT_10004036_pt1 | contig 13303 bp, 13 predicted proteins | sample SodLakKL_010_SED_2_FD_10381 | JGI IMG/M metagenome (IMG submission 10381)
ATGGTTATTGATCCATCCTTTAAATCAATATCCTTCCAGCGAAGCCCTAAGAGTTCTCCACGCCTTAACCCTGTATTTAAAACCAGAAAGTAAGCTGCAAAGTGTTTTGTTTTCTTTGCCTCTGATAAAAAGATTTTTACTTCCTCAGTGTCCAGGTATTGAATTTCTTTTTTTGGATCAGCTGGCAACTTAACTGCTTCAGCTGGATTAATCATAATCCGGCCTTCCTTTTTTGCTTGCTCAAGGCAAGCATGGCAGATCATATGTATATATCTTACTGACCGAGGAGAAAGCGGCCCTGGTTTACCGTCCAGCCTTGCGCCGTCTTTCTGTTTTTCATTGTACAGGGCTTGTAAGTGATATGTCTGTAACTGGCTTAAGTGTAAGTGCCCTATAGCTGGCAAGATGTGCTTATCAATTTGCATTTTGTAGCTTTCCCATGTTGTAAGCCGAAGGGCAGATCTTTGGTATTCTTCTATCCAGATATTAAACCACTCATAGACCTTAAGCTTTGAAGGTTCCCTATAATTCCCACCACTTACTTTTGCAGCAACATCATTAATTTTTTCTTGGATTTCCTTTCGTGTTTTTCCGTAGAAGTGTTTTCTTTTTGGCTTACCAGTTTCAGGATCAAAACCAATAGTAACATAGCCCTGCCAGGTTCCGTTTTTCCTCTTACTTATACTGCCTTCATTGTTTCCTCTACGTTTTGCCATTTAAATCATCCCTTCCTAGTTTTATTAGCCTTAATTTGCAAATCAGTTTATTTTGCCATATGTTTTTTCTCTCCCTTCTAATAAAGATCTATTTTTATATTGCATTATATATCATTATATATCTTTGTATAATATATAATACACTATTTACTATTAACATTCAAGTTTTATTCTCTTGAATGTTTCATATATTTATGATAGCTTTTGATATTAGAGGTGCTTATATTATGCAGGATATTTATACTCCCGATGAAATAGCTGAGAAACTTAAAGTAACTAGGTTAACTGTTTACCGCTGGATTGAAAAAGGCGAATTAAAGGCTTTTAAGGCTGGCAAGATGTGGCGAATAACAAAAAAAGATTTAGAGTTGTTTTTGGGTAGACCAATCCCCTGGGAAGACTAAATCACTAATTCATAATATACCAAATATAATAACCTCTGGGTTTTATATCTCCAGAGGTTATTGTATTAACAGTAATGATTTAAAAAGCTAATTGATTTTATTAAAAAACAACATTTAAATCTATACAAAAATATATTTCGCTATACAATAATATACAGATAACTTATGCTTATTCTTCCAGAGGTGGTTGAATCTCATCAACACAATTATAGCATAGCACAGCTACTATCATTCTTTCGATTTTCTTTTTAGCGTTCATTAGTAAATTACCATGATATTTATTTTCGGGGTCTGGCTTTCTTTCATAACAAAATTCCTTTGACATAATTGAATCAGCCAAATGAACCTCTATTTTTTTTCGATTTACTAAAGCTAAACCTGCCTTAAATTGAATCTCTCCATTCTCTTTTCTTCTATTTCGTATTTCTGATATTGCCCCTTCATCATCTACCCAATTAATCGAGAGTTCCTTATATGAATCAGATCGACCTACTTCTTTAAAATTCATTGCTCCTACAGCAGGTTTAGAATCATCCGGATCGACAGTATTCTTATCAGATATTCCTCTAACTAAAGTATCAGGATATGTCATATTAAGTAGTCTCCAATACAAACATCAATAGCTTTTCTATAATTACATGAAAGTTATTTCTATCTAAAAACTCAGATTTAGAAAAATATGAACCTGTTACCTTATTGTCAAATACTAAGTAATAACTTGATTCTTCTATTGGCTCTTCAAAGGCAAATCCAATCCGGATATGTTTATAATTCCAGTGAATTAAAGCAGCTCCATCCTCTGTTATCTCCATTTTTAGTTTTGGAAGGTTATTATCAAACCTCATGATTCGGTTATTTTTTTCAATAATAAACCTAAAAATATTTAGAAATTCATAAACACATTTCTTAATGCTCTCGTTCTCAATTTCTGTTATTTTTAAGTTTACACCCTTAAAAATATCTACATTTTGCGGTAAACTAGAATAATATTCTATATCATCTATAGAGAATGAGGTCACATCATTTGATATAGTTTGTTTTAATTCGGGCCTGCTCTTCTTTTCAAACCCAGTTGATGTTTCCGAGTTATTATTATAATAATTATTTTTTATTGGCATAATTCTTCAGGCTCCATCGCATAATGTAATTTATCTTTTATAACCCATCTAATAAAATTTGTAGAATTAGAATGTAAATACTGGACTTTATTTTTTACTTCGCTTAAATTATTAAGCCGTTCAGATGAGTAAAAATCACTATCAATAATATATTGTATTTCTGCTTCATTCGGAACAACGCTTAGATTAGATCTAATTTTAAGGTTGCTTTTGCCATCATCTAATGCCATTTCTGTTTCTAAGTTATTCATTGTAAAGTTTGATTCTGAAATATCATCAGATGATAAAAATCCTAGCGCAAAACTATTAATTAATTCATGCCATCCTGAATCCTCTAGATTTAAATTTGATCGACGAAAAGCATCAATGTACCTTAATCCAGTTCTTGTAAAATAAGCTGGCTTATAAATTTCCATCAAACATTCTAATGGTCTTTCAAATTCTTTGATAAAATCTTCCCATCTAGTATATTGTTCGGTTGATAAAGAAATAAAAGTACTTGTTAAATTAATGCGGCACTTATCATTAGAAGATGTAAATTCGTGATTCTTAACCGTATAAGCTTCTACACCCTGTGGTATAATGTCTTCTTCTTGCTTTTGAAAAGAAAACTCGTGTCTTTTATCAACTCTAACTTCATATTGTGGAAAACAATCTCTTATGGCTTCTTGATATTCATTAGGTTCTTTTACATTTATAGCCAATATCGTAGGAAATCGTAATTGACAAATCACTTTTATTAACGGGTTTTTTTTATATATAACCCTTGGCGATTTCGGGAATGTCATCTTGTCCACTCCTTAACTTATTTCAAAGCTGATATATCAATTAAAAATTTTGCTACTTGTTATAAATATTGAAGCCTTTTCTAAAGATTTTATTATAAACTATAATTAAATACAATGAACAGAAATAAATTAATCTGGTCCTACATACGAAATAAAATTCTAACTGATTATACCCTGTCTCTTACTAAAAAGGCCGCTTAATAATACCTGATGAATAAGCATACTTGCCAATTATACTTTATTTCTACACCATTAATAACTATTAAGAATATCATTGATTTCACCTAGTTCTCTCGCCACAGCAGATCGCCATTGACCAAAGCCACCATGTGCATTAACTGCTTGCATCCATTCATTAAGGTAGCGCTGTTTAACTTTATCCTGTTCAGTTTCTTGGCCTTTAGTTTCTAAGATAAGCATTTCATTGTTCGTTAACTTCACTATGAAATCTGGGCGATATTTACGTACGATCCCGCGGTGAATATAAAATATTTCAAAGCCCAGGTGGTCATTTTTCACCCAGGCTTTGACTTCATCACTGTTGTCGAGAATATAAGAATCAGATGCTTCCCAAGTACTGTCATAAACAGCAACATTAATGTGTGATTTATTCGTTCTTTCACAGGGTTTACCTGTATACCAGGTGCGCATATCACCAGTGGACCGGATCGGCCGATCTCGATCGAATACGGGCTCTATTTTTTCTGTGTTTTCCTGGCGAATAGCTTCCCAAACATGCTGCACTACACGGGTCATATTAAGCGTGATAATCAGGCGTCGGCGCAGCTCATCCTGATTGAATAATGACGGTGAAATGGATATTTGGTCAGAGGTAATAAAAGATTCAACAATCCCCACCAGCTGGGCTAGAAGCAGTTCCCTATTACCCCGCCAGTTGTGTTGCATTTGGTCAAATATATCACGGGTAGTTTCAAAAATAATTCTCTGAGTGCGGAATTCTCTGGCCAGCTCCTCAAGTTTAATACGATCAATTCTGGTAGTATCGGGCTTGCCTTCCAATATAGGAGCTAGCTCAGCAACCTGGGCTATATTGGCAGCGTTTAGTTCTAATGGCTCAGTTTTGTTCCAGTCCAAACTTAAAGTCGGTTGAAATGAGCGTTCTATACGAACAAGATTTGGCCAGCATATTTCAAACTTACTTTTTGAAGGATCGGGTTCTACTGCAGTTTTAGGTATTGGTGGCTCAGGTGGTCCATCTTCTCCGCCTTCATGTGGTAGGAAGGTAAAAGGTACCCCGAAGATGTTTACATATTCAGCTTCGAAGAGTTCTTTTGTCTCGCCTGTAATGGGATTGGAGGTGGCTTTTGTTTCATATGAAGTGCGTCTCAAGCCCCGCCCAACTACCTGTTCACATAAAAGTTGCGAAGAAAAAGCACGTAAACCCATGATATGAGTTACCGTTTTCGCATCCCAGCCTTCAGATAACATGCCAACGGATATTACTTTCTTAATATCAGCACCAGGTTTGCCTGGTTTGCCAACAGTATCTACAATTGTTCGTAAGTATTCTGCTTGTTGCTTTTTTGTCAGCTTTGGCTCTGGTGGTTTGTCGTTACCTTCCAGCCCATGATCTGATTCTATCTCATCTACTTCTGCTATTGGCTCTTCACTTGCCTCAGCCTCGTTTAGCACTTTTGAGTCGATATGCAAGATCCGGTCCGGGTCGCATAGCTCATCAATATGGATGCGCTTCGAATCAAAAGCATGTTTTACTCGTGCTGCTGTTTCGGTGCGGTTGCATACGGTAATCATTACTGGTGGGGTTGGATGGTTATATTCTATCCACTTTTTCCAGGTTTCACGCCAATCATAGCCTAAAAGTAAGTAAGCACTTAAAACCAGGTCTGGTAAAGGTTCTTCTGGCTTAGCTGGCCTGGTCAAATCGTCTTTTACTTCCCGATCGTTATAGATATGATAGAGTCGCGATTTATATGTTTTCGCATCAGGGACCATATCGTCACGAATAACAACCCGAGGCGTTTTTACCAGTCCTGATTCAATTGCATCATTTAAGCCGAAGTCGCTGACAATCCAATCAAAAAGAGATTCTTCACCGCTCTTCTTCCCCGAAGGGGTAAAAGGTGTGGCCGTGAAGTCATAGCACTTTAAAATGTTCCTGGTCCGGTGTAACCTGTCTAAACCGCCGATCCAAATAGTTGCCTCTTCTGCGCTGTCTTTCATGTCACGCTGCCTAAGGTACTTGCCTTCAGCTTCCCAGTTAACCCGCCAGGCATGATGCGCTTCGTCATTTATAACCAGGATGTTTGATGCTTTAGCCATTTCACCCAACACTTCCCGGGTGTATGCCTCATCACTTTTTACACCGCGCTTATCAACACTTCGCCTTTTATTAACCTGCTCTTCGCTTTCCCAGGATAAAGCATGCCAGTTGCGCACCAGCACTTTGCCCTGACGTAATTTATCAAAAAGGCTCGGTGGAACTATATTAAAAGCCTCATAGTAGTTTTCATGCGCAGCAGGTTCAAGGACCGCTAAGCGGTTTCTGACCGTTAAACCCGGGGCAATTACTAATACGTTTTTACTAAACCTTGCGTCTTGGACGTTGGCTACCTTATTAAGAATATGCCAGGCGATAACCATAGCCATACAAATAGTTTTACCAGTGCCGGTAGCCATTTTTGCACACTGACGTTCAAATAAACTGCCGTCACTGGGTATATATATCCCAACTCGATCTGCAGCTGGACCTTCAACCAGCCAGATCAGTGTCTCGACTGCTTCAACCTGGCAGAAGAAAAAGCGCCTGTTTTCAAATTCTTCCGGATCGTTCCAGTAATTTAATAGGCGCTTAGTAACACTCGTTACCCCTGGATAGCCGGCCTCACGCCATTTTTTTATCCGGGGTCTGATTTTGTTAACCAGGGGTATGGGAACAAATATACCTGGATCATCAAAAGCCCTAGAGCTTTCCGAGGCGATTACATAACCGGCCGGGCGCCTACCTTCGGCTAAATCGAATAGCCGTGTTTCACGTTCGTAATGCCAGTGATGTTTAGGCTCTTCGTATGGGGAATTGATAATTAAGCGGTCTATTGTGGTTTTTTTCATTACTTCAACCCCATTACCTTTAAGCTCTCAATGCCGCGGTCATCAACAATTTTAACTGCCACCTGCCTGTTTTCACCAGCATCAAATGACAGTGAAGTTGTACCCCGGTAAGCCTCAATCAGATCTTCATCAATTTCTGCTTTCAGGTTCTTGGCCAGGCGAGCCCAGCCATCTTTAGCACCTGCTTGCGGAAAGAAGACCTGGTTTGGATAAAGACTGCGTCCATCATAGTCGGTATCAAGCAGCCATACAGCAATCTTATCAGAGCCACCAGACTCAATATTTCCAGTCTTAGTGTTATAGTAGTCAAAACCATGAACTGAAATACGATATTTTCCCTTGTCTTCCCCTTTTGCGATCTTTTCAACCTGCACATCGGGCTGCCCGATTAACCAGAATGATTCATTGCTGGAGCGCTTTTTCTTCAAATCATCGGTTAAAAGGTCTGCATTCATTTGCGCTTTTAAAAGGGTTACGCCCGGCCAGTTTGTTTCATCAATATCCTTAGCAGCTTCCGGGTCAAACTGAAAGGCAGCGAACACTATAACTTTTGGTTTGGGAACAAGGGTTTGTGCTTCCTCAATGGCCAGTTCTACCTGACGCTGTTCCAGTGGTGCATGTTCCGGCCCGAAGGATACTGCTATTCTTTGTGGTGTGCTAACCAGGCCGCTTTCATCCTCAGCATCATTTTCATTACTTGGCCTGGTTTCTCCATCAGCGTGCAGCCACCGGCATCCCGGCATCGGTTCTATCCGGGAAAAGTAAATGTACTGCCCACCTTTAGCCCTAATTCCTGTCCTCTGAAGCTCGTCTCGCCATTCAGCCTGCCGCAGGGTTTCACCGCTTCGGGAAATTGAATCATCTGCAGATGGTGTTGTCTCAAGCACTTCCTCTACAGAGCGCACTGCCGGGGCAGGGACTGCTTCAACGGTAAAGGGACCGCTAACGCGCTTTTTCTTACGGTCTACCAGGGGTTGATCATATAGGGTTTCATGGGGTGCGTGGCGTTTGATAGCGGCATCAATTTCTTTACGACTCATACCTTCGCGGATATCCGGGTTATTGGCGATTGATTTTAAGGTAATATGAGGAACTGTTTTATATTTAAAACCGCTACCAACTCCTTCATCCGGATGGGCTAGCTCATAATAGTCATATACGGCAGTCATGAGGCGCTGCTTAGCCAGGGTTAAGGCTACTCTTGATGTGTCGCAGGTGATCCAGCGCCTGCCCCATTGTTCAGCCACGTAAGCGGTTGTACCGCTTCCGCAGGTGGGGTCGAAGACGAGATCGCCGGGGTCGGTGGTCATGAGGAGGCAGCGTTGGATAGCACTGGTGCTAGTTTGTACGACATAAACTTTAGGGTCTGATCTGCTTTGTATGCCAAGGATGTCTTCCCATATATTTGTTATGGGGAAGACGGGGTAGTCATCTATATAACGCCTATACCTTAAAAGGCTGCCCATTATTTCAAGTCTGTTTGCTAGTGCTAATTTGTCTATACCTTGTTTTGTTGTTTTATATGTACCAGGGAATTCTTTGCCTTGATAAATATATGTAAAAAGAGGATTTCCTTGAGATATCATAGGCGAAGCTTCATATATTTTTGCACCTTCCGGCAATAACTCTGGGTTTGACATTTCATTTCTTTTTATTGATCGCGTTGTACCATCATTGAGCATTAATTTGTTGTAATGGGTAGCACCAGTGCCAAACAGGATTTTCTTACTATAAAGAGTTCTATACTTAATATTCGCTATATCTTTAGCATACCAAATGATATAATCACTGACCTGGGTTAAAAGTTTTCCGGTAAGGCCTGTTGTTTTTTTAAACGTTATCAAGCTTACAAAGTTACCGGCACCAAACACTTCATCCATTAATTCTTTCACGTGGTGAATGTTCTCATCACTAATCTGCACAAACACACTCCCGCTCTCTGTTAGCATTTCTCGGGAAAGCAACAACCGATCGCGCATATAAGTAAGATATGAATGTATGCCAAGTTCCCAGGTATCGCGGAAAGCCCGGACTTGCTCTGGTTCTGAAGTTAAATCGTCATCTTTACCATCTTTCACATCGCGGTTATTAATAAATGGCTGGAAATTAGAACCGTATTTGATACCGTAAGGAGGATCAATGTAGATCATCTGAACTTTACCGGCCATGGCTTCTTTTTCTAAAAGAGAGTTCATTACTAGTAGACTATCGCCGGCTACCAACCTGTTGCTCCAATTATGCTCATGTTTATAGAATTCAATTGCTTCGCGCAGAGGGCGATTTTGCTCCTGCAAATCGAATAAAGTAAGTTGTTTATTAACATCTCCGTTTCCTTGTTGAACGGATTTGATAATTGTGCGGGGATCAATCCGTTCATGGACATGAAGTGATACTGTTGGCACCTGGAAAGAAGTATGTTCTGCTTTGCCTGCCCACTGTAATTGGGGATCAAGATGGGGGTCATAGGCATAGGTGTTCTTTTCCCCAGAGTCCGGATCTGTACTTTCATTAACCAGTCCGGCAGGAGGATTATTTACTCGCTGCTTATCAAGGTGTTCATATGATTCAATAGATTGTTTTGTGTCAGTTTTTTTCTTTCGTGCCATGATTATCAGTCCCTTGCAATTAAAATTATTACCTTATATTATTACGTATCCTTTATTTCTTATGCATCCTTACGATTTTTGTTATGCGAAACTTGAAAAACCCTTTTGATTTTCAAGATTAATATAATTGATTCGGGAGTGAGTGAATAGGTTAATTGACTGCCTCAGAAAATATCTTCATTAAACAGGTATCTAATTATGATTACAATTTTATATTAATTCGGTGAACAGTCTTAATTACCTGCTTATTTCTGAAATGACTTCTAAAACATTTTTGGGCTTTATTCTTGCCCCTGTCTACCTCTCATAGGGTCATGTAATAAACCCTCTTCCTCAAGGGGTTTTTAAACAGTATACTTTAATTGTACTGCACATTTGAGGCTTGATCTATTTTTTATTATAATGCTGTCATTCGGTATTATCCTTAATAGCGCTGTTACTATAAAATCATCTTAGCTGTTCGGTTCGGTTCTATATTTTTTAGTCCTTGCTTTCTCGCTCTAGCTTGCCATCTGGGCCTTCTTTGGCAACCTGCTTTTTGTTTAAGACATCATAACAATCTGGACATAGAGTTGCTTTTGTGCCGACATCAGTCAATGTTCCACCAGTTATTTTTCCGCAATCCGGACACTCTACTTCTTTTGGTATAAGGCTTCCGCATTTAAAACAATTCCAATCAAGATTTTCTTGTCGAGATTGGTTTAATTCCCCACACTTCGGACAATTACGTTGAGTCATTTTGCCATATGTCATATTAGTAATCCATGAATGAAAATAATATAGGATTACAATAGAAGCAGCCCCTACTAGTATTGCAGTAAATGGTGACCATGCCCACAGAAAAATGAAAACCCCTATAACCCAACCAATCCCTATTAAAATTAAAATCATATCCAAACAACCCATATACGTTTTATCCTCCTTCAGCACTAATAGCAATTACTGTTAAACCCTACATTTACAAATATATTATATTTATCTTTAGCATATTCTGTCATTCTATATATGTCAACGCTGTTATTTCATATTTTATAAATGCAAAGAATTTAACCACTGAACAAAAGAAATAGGCCCTCTTTTTATTCAAAGGGCCTGTTCTTATTCTCAGATAATCGCTTCTTGGCTCTTCTCCAGCTCTTCAGGATCCCAGGGTCTACCTGACTCCGGGCCTGAAGGTTTTGCAGTATTAAGCAGTCTGGTTGTCCTGGCAAAGGCGCCGCTTATCTCCATTTCAAAATCTTTAACCGTGCTTATATCTACTTCATGTTTTTTTACTGCCTCTGGTTTAAGGGTATCAGACAGCCTGCGGGCCAGGTCCTGCAGCTCTACTTTAATTAGCTGGCTATTGTCAGAGCTTACAGCGCCTTCACTATCCCCCCAGGGATTAAACACCTGGCCGCCTGTTTCCTTAGAATACATTTCTGTATACAAAGAAGCTTTGAGCGAAGGCAAAACCGCCCTGGCTGCTTCTAAGTGAAGCGGGCAGTTATCACCTTCAATAAACCTGCTTAACTCTTTCAAATATTCAAAAGGCCCGGCCGCGATCAGTTCCGCTTCTAACTGCTCTTTTAAGGCTTCGACCTTCGCCCGCTTGCCAGGATCGGCCTCTTCATTATCAGCCTTCGCCTGGGCCAGCTGTCGGCTTAGAAGATCCCTTGCTTCTCCTACCTCTTTAAGTCCCTGCTGGCTTAACTCTTCAGCCCTGGCCTTAGCTTTTTCGTATAACTCCCAGGCCTGCCGGCGCTTAGCTGCAGCGGTTAAGTCATTATCATTGCGAAGCTCTTCCCTTTGCAGCTGGTGATCGCTATAAACCGCTTCTATCTTTTCTGCTATCTGGAGAATGTTTTCTTTTAATTTGTCAATCATTTCTATCAGATCCTTTCCGGTTTTCTTTTTTGGGTTCCTGGGCCGGCTCTTTGTTCTTACAAACCGGGCAGCCTTCGCCCTGACTGCTCATATACTCTGCCCGGCAGTTTTCACAATAACGTCGATATTCGATCTTGCTTTCAAACCTTGCTTTCATTATCAGGCACTCCCTCTGCAAAATTAGCCTTTGAGACAAGGGTCATTACCTTCATCACCGATCTGCAATTCTTCATATATCGCCGGGGCCTCGATCTTTAAAAATTCTTCCAGGTGCTTTGAAAGTTCACGCCGGATCTGATCTTCTTCTTCCTGGTTCCCTGGCTGCAGGCTCAAGCGCCATTTTCTATGAATAAGATCCCCTATTTCCGGGACCTGGACGAATCTTTCAATAACAACCCTTGAAAAATATTCTTCCCGGACCTGCAGATCTGTTGGTATTCCCTTCACGGCCTCTTCAATTTCTGTTATTCGTTTTCGTTGCCCATAACCACCGCTGCCTGTCGCCATGCTTCCCGGCCTCCCTTCTTCAAGTCAAGCTCCTGCAGGATCTGTTCAAGCTCCTGCAACCTCTCTTCGAAATTGTCCTTAACTCCATAATCAAGAATCAATTTCGCAGCTGATACCTTGGAAGTGCTGCTGCCTTCCGGGTCCCTCAATACCACCGCCAGGGTCCGGACGGCTTCACCGGCCAGCTGTTGCAGCTGGGTTAGTGCTTGCGTCACTGCTTCACGTCGGGCCTCTCTATATGCTTGCTGAAAAGCATATTCCTGTAACCACCTGTAAAGCGTTCTTTCACCGCAACCGGCAGCTTTTGCCGCTGCTGACACTGTCGGTTGTTGTAGCAGGGCCAGGATTGCGGCCTGCTGTTTTGATGTCAAATCTTCAAATACTGCCATTAGAAGTCAACTCCTGCCGGGTTCCTTTTGGCTTGGTCCCTGTTTTTGCCTCAGTCCATTGCTGATTAGTTTCAACTCCTAAAGGGAGTAAAACTAAAGTTAGACATTAAAATACCCCTTTAAAAAGGGGCTTAACGGTATAACCTCCTGCCTGCTAATCATAGGGCAATAATGACTTCTGCAAGCAGTGTAAGGCAGAAATCCTTCGGGGATATGTGTTAACTAAGAAAATATAGCTATCGTTTTTCTTCTTCACCGTTCTTATATAGGTCAAATACTTTTTCATGTAACTTATAAAACCTGAACATTTCTTTCTCGAAATCTGCTAAAGGCTTAAAACCCCATATCTCATCAATCCTATTTTCTGATTCATCAATAGCTTCAGCCAAACTCAGGAATTCATTGTTCATAAATTTTTGAATATCAGCTGACCAAAACTTATTGATGCTAAAAATAACTTTGTCGAAAACATCTTTGTATTTATCATCTTGCCATAATTTTTCTGTTTTTTTATATTTATTAATCCACCTTGACACTTGATCACCACATTTCCTGCCAAGTAGGGGGGTATGCTAACTGACATTACTGACACAGGTTCCTAATACTTGCCTTCAGCGTTAAGCCTTATATGCCAATGTCAGCAATGTCAGTATCTTATACTCCGCACCTATTGGTATATTTTTGGGTTTATCATGTATACAGTTTTTGCCTGCCGCCCTTCAATGGGTATTAGCTTTAATTGCAGCCAGCCCGCTTCCTCTAATTCTTCACAGGCTGCTTTTACTGCTTCCTTTTTGTCTAGCAGTTGCCATCCGTTACGATATACATCCCTAACAGTAAATCCATCCTGTAGTTTTTTGTTTTTAATTTTTCTTGATAGTTCAACTGCTGCGCGCTGCCCTATATTACCAACAAGGGCATAAATGCGACGGGCATGACTTTCGAGGTAATCGCACCAGGCAGCCGCCTTCTCTGTTGATTCTAAAGTTACTGGTCCAGGCTGCTGGCCGTCGGCTATATTAAGAATATGATCAATCAGTGCTAAGGAAGGCATAAGTGATCTATATTTTGACAAATGTTCAAGCATAACCGGGGAGTCATCAACCTGTATTTTTTCTTGCAACTCAGTTAACCACTCATAAAAAACTTCCTGCGCATTTTCACTGAAATGATAATAAGGGATACTTCTTTCCCCTTGAATCTCTGCTCCATACTCATGAAATTCCATCTCTGCTAAAGCCTTAATTGTTTTATAAGCTCTATTCCTAGCTAACTGATTCGGGTATTCATCAACTAATTTCCAGTTAACATGCTTATCAGGATAAACCATTAGCTGCATCCGCTGAATGAGACCGTCATTCTCAAGAGCTGAAGTTGCCTGATATAAGTAAGCAAGAAGTTTTGCCGGCTGTATCCCTCCCAAGATTGAAACACATAAATTATCAACGTGAACGGTTCCCCTTCCGATCCGGTCTGTTGTTATACTGCCATATCCGTTCCAGCTTTCTAAGTAAAAAGCCCGGTCAGCTTCTCTACCTTCGCGATCCCAAGAAGAAAGTAATCCGACCAGTTCGTCACGGAACAGTAGTATACCCTGAGGATTTTGTTCAAGCAGTTCAGCCATCTTTTCTATAGTTGAATCATTAGTTATATATCTTTTCCAAACCGGGGGCATTTGTTTTTCTAAGTTCATCATCTGCGTCTTTAATTCATCGATAGTGGCACCCCCCTTACCTCTGGCCGAAGCCTGCATCTGAGCTTTAATTGCTTCACGCCGGGCCTTATATGCTTCTTTTTCTATTTCGTAGCAAATAAGCTC
>SL_3KL_010_SEDDRAFT_10004037_pt1 | contig 13302 bp, 4 predicted proteins | sample SodLakKL_010_SED_2_FD_10381 | JGI IMG/M metagenome (IMG submission 10381)
GCGCCGATCTATGTTCGGTTTCTGGTGTTCCCGCTGGGGATCGTCCTGTGGCTCGCCGGCAGGGATCAGGCGACATCATTGCCTCTGATCGGCGCGGGTTTGGCCATGGTGGCGGTCATATCCGCCCTGTTTGTAGCCAATCCGCTGCTGGGTGGCCCGGGCTACCGTTTCTTGAGTGAATACTACGAAGTACCCAATCTCCGGCAGAGGGCTTTTGCGCGCCTCAAGAATCTGTTTTCGTCCCGTCCTGCCGTCGTTCAGCAGTACCTGGATCGTTCTCCGGCAGTCCTGGCTTACGGTGTATTGTCCATCCTCTTCACGGTGATGGTGATCGGCATTCTCGGGTTTATTGCCGCTCGCTGGCTGGAGGTGCATTACCAGGGTCTCGGGGTGGCGGTTTTCCTGCTGATTGTCTTCTACTTGCTCTGGCGTTTCGCTTACCCGGGCTTGCGTAGCCGCTGGCAGCAGCGCCGCGCGCAAGCCTCCGTCACGCATCTCCAGCGCGATCGTGCGAAAAATCAGGAGCAGCCGCGTAGTTGGTGGTCCACATACAAATTTCGCCGGCGCGACCTCGTGCTGTTGGTTTTTCTTGGGGTTCTTTTCCTGCCGTACGAGTATGAAACCGGTGGCGCTGTGGAAGTGTTCCCGATCGCCCATGCCAGGATCTACGCCGATGCGCCCGCGGTGTTGGAGCGTGTGCACGTCTTGGGTGGGGAGACGCTGGAAAAAGGCGCGGTTGTTGCGGAGTTGGTGAGTGATCGCCAGCAGTATGATGTCGCCAGAACGGAAGCGGAAATTCTGGGAAAACAGGAGGCGTTGAACGTTTTATTGACCACCCCGTTGCCTGAGCAGGTCAGGGTGGCCCAGGAAGAATTGAAAAAGCGGGAAGTACAGCTGCGCTACAGCAAGCAGCATCTGCGGCGGGTAGAGGAGCTTTACCAGAATCGATCAGTCTCGCTGGCCGAGTACCAGGATGCGCTCCAGCAGGTGGATCTGGCCCGACAGGAACTGGAAGTCGATCGCGCCCAGCTGGACTCTATCAAGAACCAGGTGAACGAGCACCAGGTCGAGGTGCTTAGGGTTGAACTCGCTGTTTTGCAAAGAAAGCTTGTTTACCATCGTCAGGTTCTGGAGCGTACTCGGCTCAGGATGCCTATCGATGGAATGATTACCACGATGAATCTAATGGAGTGGCAACACGGTTTTCTGGATGCCGGCGAGGTGTTTGCGGAGGTTGAGGATCTGTCCCGGGTTCGTGTCGAGATCCGAATTCCGGAGGGGGATATCGGGGAGGTCGAACCGGGGGCCGCAGTGCGGCTTCGGTTGCGCGCCTATTCGAACCGGGATTTCCATTGTGAGCTCGATCGTGTTTTCCCGGTCACCATGGCAGACTCCATGGGCCGCTACCTGATCGGTGATTGTGTGGTAGCCAACGACAACGGAGAACTCAAGTCCGGAATGACGGGGTTTGCCAAAATAGAAGGAAGAAGGATGCTGGTGATTAACGCGTTTTCCCGGGCAATTGTCCGGTTCGTCAAGGTGGAGGTGTGGTCATGGCTGCCTTGAACCACGATGAGATCGTCGACCGATACCCGCTGTCGCCCTTGCAGCAGGGGATGCTTTTCCACTCCCTGCGGGAACGGGGAAGCGGCATGTACATCAGCCAGGCGGTCGCACGCTATGACAACCTTGACTGCGCCGCCTTGCGCAAGGCCTGGCAGCTCGTTATCGATCGCCACCCCGTTCTGCGTACATCATTTTACTGGGACGACCCTGAGAACCCGGAACAGTTCGTCCACCGGCACGCTGATACGCCCTTGCGCGTCGAGGACTGGTGCGGGATGTCGCCGTCCGAGCAGAATCATCGCTTGCGGGAATTGCAAAGGGAGGAGCGAGAACGGGGATTCGACCTGGCTGTGCCGTCACAGTTCCGGCTGATCGCCATTCAGGTAACTGGCCTGCGGTGGTTGTTGGTCAACACCCATCACCATATCATTTTGGACGGTTGGTCAGGTGGACTGCTGGCTACGGAAGTCGCGCGGACTTACGAAGCTTTCCGGCGCGACCGCAGTCCTTCTCTGGAGCCGCCGGTTCCCTTCAGTAGCTATATCCGCTGGCTTGAGAAACAGGATCTCACGGCAACAAGAAGCTTCTGGCGGGATTATCTCGCCGAAGTGGCACTACCCACGCCCTTGCCGGCGGAGCGTGAGCTGGGGCCGGGCGCAGGGGGCAGGATGCACGTTCAATCCTGGGAGATCGTGCTCGACGACGGAGAAGCAGCCCAGGTTGAGCGTTTCGCCAGGCAGTGCGAGGTCACCCTGCACACTGTTATTCAGGCGGTTTGGCCACTGCTGCTCAGCCGCTATACCGGGCAAGAGACCGTTGTCTTCGGTATGCTCGTTTCCGGGCGGCCTCCGGAGTTGCCGGGAGTCGAGGCCATCGTTGGTATGTTCCTGAACACGATACCATGCCGTGTAAACGTCTCTGACGACTTAAGTGTTGGTAAATGGTTGCGGAAAATGCACGAGGAACGCGTGCAGCTTCAGCGTTATGAGCATTCACCCTTGATGCTTGTACAACAACTGAGCCGCATCCCCGGCGGCCAGCCGTTATTCAACAGTATTGTGGCGCGCAAGGACGTGACCCGAGTGGCGGATGTCGCTCGCCGGGAGGCTGGAAAGAGGCGTCGGGAAAAATCCGATCAGGCGACGTTTCAACAAAATTATCCGATGTTGTTGAACATTACGGCAAGTGACGGCATCCAGCTGAAGATGACCTATGATGCTCGTAAGTTTCTCGCCAATGACGTAGCACGGATCATGGAGCAGTTGCGTTACCTGCTGGTGCTCCTCAGCACGGATGCGGAACGGAGACTTGGCGAGGTCTGGCCGGCATCGGCGGATGAACTGCATCAGCTGATCCACGCATGGAATGACACTCGGTTACCGATCGAACACCCACCGGCGATTGCTGACCTGGTTGCGCAGGAGGCTCGCAGGGAACCGGGGAGAATGGCGGCGAAAAGCGGCCGACAAGGCTTTACCTTCGGTGAACTGGACCGTCGGGTCAATCTGGCTGCGGCCCAGTTGGTCAGCCACGGTCTGGGCTGTGGTGATCTGGTCGCGGTGGGGGGCTGCCAACCCTTGCAGCAGCTTGTTGCGGTATTGGCAGTTCTGCGGATCGGTGCCCGTTGCCTGCCCTTGGACGATTCGGGTTCTGCGTCAATCCGCGAATTACCGGCTAGTGCGCGATGCCGCGCTCTGATCAATGACAGGGAAAGCGATCTGCCCGCAGGCACTAGCGGGATTGTTGTCTTGAACCATGACCAGCTGGGCGGGGAAATTGAGCCCGGCATTGATGTGGCGCCACCGCCAGGGGAGCGGCGCGATCACGAACCGGTTTTGCTGCTCAGGTCAAGTGACGGTGTGTTGTTCGAGGTGGATCGCTGGTTCTTGGCTTCCCGGTTTCTGGCTCGGTCTGTGGCGTTCGCCCCCGAATCCGAAGTGGCATTATGGTCACCTCCGGATTCGCTGGCATTCTTTAGCGAACTTTTCGCCTGCTGGCAGGCGATGGGTAGCGTCTATCTCCCCGAACGGACTGGGTCCGGGGGGGGCGTCGCCATCATTGATTCGTTGTGCCGTTCCGCGGGTGATCGGGTTACAGTGACGCCAACCATTCTGGCGCGCATTCTGCGCGACCAGGAGGTTATCAAGAAGCTGTCCGGGGTTGGCACCTGGATCTGCAGCGGAGAGTCGTTGTGGCCGGAGCTTGCCGATCGGTTTTTTGAAGCCTTCCCGGATGCGAGCCTGGTTAATCTTTTCTCCACCACGAGCCTGGGTCCCTGTCTGGCCTGGGAAGTGCCACGGGCGAGGGGCTTCAATGGTATCCGATTGGGGTACGCTCTTCCCAATGTCCGGGCCTATCTCCTGGTGGATACAACCCGCTTGGCTCCGGTGGGTGTGGTCGGCGAGTTGCTCTTGGCCGTTGACGGCGCGAATCGGAAGCTTGTATCGGCTACTGTAGCACCCGGTATTCTACCGGACGATGAGCGCGTCTTCGCCACCGGGGTGCTGGCCCGTCGCTGGAACGACGGCAGCATCGAATACCTGGGTGAAAAAGCGGATCTGGCGGAAAACGCTGCGCAGGGAGTTTGGGGATTGGCGACACGCCTGCGTTTGGAGCGAGAAATAAGAAAGACCCCGATCGTTGACGAGGCCGTCGTGCTGGTGCCGGAGATGGGCAAACGCACGGCTTTCATCAGTACTGGTTACGAACAGCTGGACCTTGAGAGTCTCCACAAGCGTTTGTGCCGGCTGGTAACCCAAGAATTCCCCCCCACCCATTACCAGGTGCTGGACGGGTTCCCCATGGATCGTTATGGGCGCACGAACCGCAGTCAACTGCTGAACGACGGTGGGCGTGATCTGCGCGCCGTTGATTTTACCACCGTACTAACGAAACCCAAGAGCGAGCTGGAAAGNATTATCGCGGACGTCTGGATGGAGGTGCTACGGCTCGACAAGATTTCTACCGAAGACAATTTTTTTGAAATCGGTGGTCATTCTCTGGCGGCAACCAAGGCCACCGCCAGATTGACCAAAATTCTGAAATCCGATATCCACCTGAAAGGAATATTCGAAGCCCCCACCGTGGCATCGTTCGCCGAATGGCTGCAAAGTGATCGGCACCAGGAGGAATTGCCATTTGCCGTCGATGTTGCTGAGCGGGGCAAGGATGCGCCATTGACCTTTACCCAGCGGCAGATGTGGGTCCTGGGGCAGCTTTTTCCGCGCCTGCCAATATACACCATCCCAAGTAACGCTGTGTTTACCGGTGAAATGCAAGTGGATGCCTTCCGACTGGCACTGCGGGACGTAATCGAACGCCACGAGATTCTCCGTACGGTGTTCGTGGTCCGTGACGGCGATCCCCGCCAGGTGGTCAAGCCGCCGCCAGACGAAGTGGAGATGGAACTCATTGATTTGACTCATTTGCCCGAAAATGAGCGAATGGAAAAAGCCCGATTGCACGGGGCTCAGTTCGGCAGGACAGCATGGGATCTGGAAAGAGGGCCGTTGATCCGGCCCCAGCTTGTAAAACTCTCGGAAGACCGTTATCTGCTCAACACAGTTTTTCATCACATCATCGCCGATGGACCATCGATGGGGGTGTTTCTCGCCGATCTGGAGAGCTGTTACAAGGCGCGCCGGCGCGGCCAGCCACCGAGACTGCCCGCCATGCCGCTGCAGTTTGCCGATTTTGCGGTTTGGGAGTGGGACAATATCAAGGGGGACCTGTTTAAGCGGCAACTCGAATATTGGCGAAAGACGCTGGATGGGACTGCCTTGCTTGAAATCCCCATGGACTTTCCCCGTCCTGCTGTGCATGGTTTTCACGGGGAAAAGGTGAAATTTGAGATTTCCTCGATAATGGGGGAGAAACTGCGCTGCCTCGGGCAGGAGGAAGGCGCCACCATCTTCATGTGTCTATTGGCCGTTTATCAACTCCTCTTGCATAAGTACAGCGGTCAGGATGATGTGGTGGTGGGTTCCGCGATGACCAACCGGATTCGCGTTGAACTGGAGCGTTTGATCGGCCTGTTCGTTAACACAATTCCGTTGCGAACGGATTTTTCGGGCGATCCCACCTTCAGAGAAGTATTGCAAAGAGTGAAGTCGAGTTGTCTTGGTGCCTATGCGAATATGGACCTTCCGTTCGAGGAAATCATCGCGCAATTGCAGCCGGATCGCGATTTGAGCCGGCAGGGTTCTCCCCTGTTCCAGTTTATGCTGATTCATAATCCCGCAGGACGGGGCCGACGAGAGGATGGGGGCAATAGCGGTCCATCCCTGCGCCCGGGTGACCCTCACAACGATACAGGATACGCCAATTTCGATCTCTTGCTCTCCACGAGGGACAACCCTGACGGCTTGATCAAAGTGACTATGGCGTACGATACCGAACTCTTTCGGCGGGAGACCATTGATCGCATGATCGGTCATTTCCAACGGATGGTGCAGGCCGTCACGGAATCTCCCGATGAACCGTTGTCGCACCTTGAAATGGTTGGGGAAGAGGAGCGTGAGGAGGTTCTATTGCGATGGAACGGGCGGCAGGTACGGCGTGAAACCAGGATGGTGCATCAAATCATCGCTGAACATGCACGGAACGATCCCGACCACATAGCCGTGCTCTACCGTGGCCAGAGGCTCAGCTACCGCGTCCTGGAGGATCGCGCCGGTTGGATGGCAGCGAAGCTGCAACGAGCCGGCGTCAAACCGGAGAGCGTAGTGGCGATCTGCCTGCCCAGGAGCGATCGCCTGATCCTGGCAATCCTGTCGGTCCTCAAGGCAGGTGCCGCGTTCCTGCCTGTAGACTCTGGCTACCCGGTCGACCGGATTACCCACATGCTGGATGAAACGGATTGTCGATTCCTTGTGGCCGATCATCTAACCGGACCGATCATTCAGAAGCAGCGACCCGGTTTGCAGGTTTTTCATATAAATGATATGACGGCACCGGAGGGCTCAGAAAAAGGCAGAGATCTTTCTCCCCTGCTTGAACACCATGTTGTGCCGAACAACCTGGCCTATATCATCTTTACCTCGGGTTCCACTGGGTTGCCCAAAGGGGTCATGGTGGAACACCATAATCTCTCCAACATTGTCAGATCGCAAATCGCGGAATTCGGGATCGATCGAAACAGCCGGGTATTGCAAATGCTTTCCATCGGCTTTGATGCTTCGGTGGGGGAAATTTTCCGCACTCTGGCGGCAGGGGGAACGCTTGTTATGGCGGATCAGGATGCGCTCTTGCCAGGTCCCGGATTAGTGAAGCTGCTGAAGGAAAATCACATTACAACCATGGCAATTTCTCCCACTGCATTGGGTGCCATGCCAGACAGCAGTGAAGAATTGGAGGAATTGCAAACCATCACGATGGGGGGTGAGCCATGCCCGCAGGCTGTTGCCGACCGCTGGGTTCGCGGACGGAAGCTGTTGAATGCTTATGGGCCAACGGAAACCACCATTGGGGCCACATTGGCGGTCAATTGGGACTCCAAGGCAAAGCCACCCCTGGGGCGACCCCTGCCGGGGGTGAAGGTGTATGTGGTCGACAAGAATGGGAACCTGGCACCGGTGGGTACGCCAGGCGAACTCTACATCGGCGGGGTCGGTGTTGCCAGGGGTTATTTGAACCGCCCCGACTTGACTGCGGAAAAGTTCATTGCAGACCCTTTTTCCGAGCGACCAGGAGATCGTGTTTATCGTACCGGTGACCTGGTTCGCTGGTTGTCTTCTGGTATTCTGGATTTTCTGGGCCGGATCGATCAACAGGTAAAAATCAGGGGTTTCCGGATAGAACTGGGTGAAATCGAAACCGCGTTGGGAAAACATCGGGACATTGCTCATTGTGCTGTTGCTGTCGATGAGAGAAATAATATCAAGCGCCTGGTCGCCTACGCTGTTCCACGGTCTGGTGCGGTGCTCGATACGACCGAGTTGCGGTTGTTTCTTAAGAAAACATTGCCGGAGTATATGGTTCCGGCATTCTTTGTTCCTCTGGACCATATCCCGACGACCCGTAGTGGTAAGGTGGATCGCCTGGCGTTACCGAGCCCGAATCCGGACGAGGAGGTTTCGGGAAGCAGGGACTCTACCCCGCCGGCCAACGATCTGGAGAAAAAACTTGTCTTGCTCTGGAGCGAAGTGCTCGGGTTGAAGAAAATCGGGGTACTGGACAACTTTTTTGGAATTGGTGGAGACTCCATCTCCGCGATCAGGGTTGCTGCGCGAGCAAACCAGTTCTCCCTGACGTTGGCCGCCAGGGACATCTTTGTGAATCAGACGATCCGTGACCTGGCAGAGTACCTCCACGACCGCGAGCCGCATACGGTATAGGGTATCGGGTCGCACTCTTGGACGATGGCCGGAACACAGGATACCGCATTGCGCCGGGTTTTCGTTCGTCGGCAAGGCGCCCTCCCAGGCGCAGCATGGTAGCGCATGGTGGTTCCATGCAACCGGGAGGGCAACGCAGCAGACGAAGGGAAAGCCAGCAAAGCGGTGTCTTGTTGGGCAGAAATCATGTTGGCAATTATTTGGGGAGAAGAACAATGCCGGTAGCATTGCGATATCTTGCGCGGGTCTGGCTGCTCGTTTTGGTTTTCCCCACGCTTGACGTTCGGGCAGCAGCAGAAGATGTAATGACGCTGCAAGTCGACGTGTTCCTATTGGAGTTTTGGGGTTATCCGCATTTGAGTGCCGAATATGGTGAACGGGAATTGGAAGAGCTGTTTGCAGAGGTCAACGCCATTTGGGCGCAGGCCGGAATTCAATGGAATCTGGCCTCCGTGGAACGGGTGGATTTGAGAGAAGCGGATTTCGAGATTCCGACTCGGGGCTTCATGCGCCCCCGGGAATTTCGCAATGCAGTGGCTACTGTCATTCCCGAGGATCCTTCCGCGGGCCGTTGGCCGGTCTATTTTGTGCGTCAGTTCCCAGTACCGGGAAGCGGGGTCTACCTGGTCGAACTGGGAACCGTTTTATACGGGGAACTTAATCAGCATGGGGTACGCCGCCCTGTTGTTCTGGCTCATGAGCTGGGACACAGTCTGGGGCTGCCACATGTTCCGCAGCCAGACAATCTGATGTATGGGGGACGAGACCGTAATCCGGAGCTGACCCAGAATCTTAACCCCAGGCAAATCAACCGTGCGCGCGCGCAGGCGAAGATTGGCCCGTGGCAACGTGCCCGTTCGAGCAGGCAGGTGGATTAAGGGAATTGCCGGAACAAGAGAGATACCGGCTTGTGCCGGAGTTTCAGTCGTCGGCAAGGCGCTATCCCGGGCTATGGTAGTTCCAAGCAACCGGGAGGATAACGCAGCAGAGGGACTAAAATACGGGAAAAGCGGTTTCTGGTTCGCCAGGAAACGCTGATTCATCCGCCGGCCTTGATCATAACGCGGTCCACCCGGCTCCGATGGGGTGAGCCAGAAGGAATAAGCTCGTGTTTTCGGGGCTGTCGTAACCGAACTACCTGAGTGCCACGCCAGGTATTGGACCGGGTTATGATCAATGCCGACTGGGTCTTTCAGAGTTTCCTTGATGCCAATCAGGAGTGAGATTTAGAATGCTTAGCGAAATGGCCACTGGCATGTCCAAACTCGACCAAATCAATCTGTTGCGCGAATTGTGGGTTACCCCTGAACAAATGGCGTTGCTCCGCGCTTGGCAAGACGATCCATATTATCCGGGCTGGACGCAAGCGATGGCGTTCAGGGTTTCGGGTATAAAAAATGAAGATCGATTAATTCACGCGATCCGACGGTTCGTGCAGAAGAACGGGCTGTTTTGTCGCCGTTTTCGTTGCGACGTTCACGGTAAATGGCAGCGCTTTGCGGCCCCAAACGAATTCGACGATGTGGATGTGGTTGCTGCGTTGGAATGCGACGATCACGAAGTCGAGTCGGAGTTAAGCTGGATAATTGCGACCGAAGGTGAGTATGGGTTCGATTTGGGGGAGGATTTCCCCGTCCGAGCAAGGGTAATCCGGATCGGAGAGGATTCTTGGGGCGTTGCGTTGGTGTTCCATCGTTTGGTGTACCATCGCTGTGTGAAGCGAAAATACCTGGCTGCATTGAAAGCGGAACTGAGCAGGTGTGTGCAAGGGCCGGGGTCGGGGGGGGGCATTGACAGCGTTCCGGAGGATTCTTTTCTTTCTTATTTGCAGCAGCGGTACCATAACGCAGTTGTCTACCAGTCCGTGCCGGTTGTTCGCGAGCAGTCAGGTATCCTGTCGCCGCTTGCCTGGGGCGCTACAACCATGGTCGGCTGGCAGTCAGGAAGAGAAGCTGTTTCGGTGGCCGAAATGGTTGGTGCCGAGTGGAGATCGATCTCCAGGTGGGCTGATAGCCATAAGGTTTCCACGGCGGGTACGTTACTGACCGCTGTATTGTTGTGGTGTCATGTTTTTCGGCGCTTGGAAAAGGTGGCCGTGCAAGCCGACTTGTCGTCCGACATTCCCTCGTGTTTACCAGGGGAAGAGGTTAGGCAGTGGGCGCGGGATCCGGGTGGATCAGAGCCACGGTGCTGGACGGACCGTTTGGCGGCCGAACATGTGATCGCCCCATTGAGTCGTGTGGCTACGCTGGAGTCCTCGTGCTCTTCGGAGCGATTGGTCGCAACGATAACCAAGGAGCTTGACCATCAATTCGGGATAAGCATTGAAAGCGCTCCTTGTAGCGAGATGACAGGGGGCGGCCAGCAGGCGGGTAAAGCGAGCATCCCGGTGGTTTTGTGTCGTTTCTATGATCTGGATGATCCTGGACTCTCAACTCATGATTTCGAAATCGTGTGGTCCGATGCGGATATTGTATCCACAGAATATGACCTGGAAGTGATTTTTGAAAAGAAAGAGGGCTCTCTCAAGTTGATTACGGTAGGTCACCAAGGATTAAGCCACACGATAGTAAAAGAATGGGGGCGTGAACTCCAGTCTGTGATCGAGAAAATCGTAGAGGGGTTCGACCCTTTGGTATCGGATGTGACAAGAGCGCTTGCTAGCGGTCGGATTGCGCTTCTGGAAGCACGCAGTCGCTTAGGGGAGAGCCGATCGGTCATACCGGGCAGCCGTGCAACAGAAACCGATTCGCCTTCGCTGGCGCACGCGTTTTCTTCGGTGGCGGCCCGCAACCCAGACAAGGCTGCCATACGTGGCGCGGAAGAGAAGATCACTTACGGCGAACTTGAGGAATTGAGTAGCTGCCTTGGCAGAGACTTGTTGGCCCGCGCGGGCGCCGGGGGCCGAATAGGTATTCTTGTCGATCAGGGTATTTCTGCCATCATCGCCATCCTGGGCGTGCTGAAATCCGGCAATGCTTACGTGCCTTTGGATACAAATATTCCCGAGGCAAGAATTCTGGTCATGATTGATGATGCGGAATTGTCATTGCTGGTTTACGGTGGTGTTGGCTCGTGGGTGCATGGCAAAGCTGAGGCGAACCGGCCGCCGCTCTTGTGTTTGGAGGAGTGGGCGTGTGGGCGGGGGGGCGCCGACGCGGTCGAAAACAACGCCATCCATCCGTCAGTGCTGATGCCCTGCAGCGAAGAAGCGTATATCTTGTACACTTCGGGTTCCACTGGCGCTCCCAAAGGCGTCTTGCAGACGCAAAAGAATGTTCTCTTTTATGTGGATTCTTATGCAAGACTGCTGGACGTCGGGGAAACCGATGTGTTGACGCTGATATCCGCCTACTCTGTGGATGCGGCGGTGGTGGATATCTTCACTGCCTTGCTGCATGGGGCGACCCTGGTGATCTATGATCTGAAGAAAGAGAGCTTCGCAAATATCGCGCGGCGACTTGGGAAAGAGGGGGTGACGGTTTTTCATTCGACTGCCTCAGTGTTTCGTTACTTTAGTGACTCGCTCACAGACGGCAAGGGTTTCGACCGTATCCGTTATGTCGTGTTGGGAGGGGAGCAGGTAAAGAGCCGGGATCTCTTGAGGATGAAAAAGGGGTTTTGCGATGGTGCAACACTGGTTAATTTATACGGGGCATCGGAAATAACGATTTGCTCGATGGCTTTTTATGAGGGGGATGACAGAAGAGGCGATGAGATCCTTCCTGTCGGAACGCCCCTGGATATGATGAGTGTTTTTGTTGTCGATGAGAATGGTGCCCCTACCCCGGGGGCTGGGGAATTGGTTGTCGCAAGCCCCCATCTCGCCATGCAGTACTGGAACCAGCCAACTCTTACTGATAAGAAATTCAAGGTGGATTTCGTACCGGAGGGGCGGGTGTTCTTTACGGGTGACGTTGGTGAGGTCACTGCCGGGGGTGAGTTGCGTCATTTGGGGAGGACCGATTTTCAGATCAAGATCCGTGGTTATCGTGTTGAGCCGGGAGAGATCGAAGCCCAAATTCTGAAATATGAACATGTCAGTGAATGCGTGGTGCATCCTGTTCCAAGTCAGGACGGTGAATTGCATTTGGCGGCATTCGTGGTGACCAGTGTGGGTTGCACTGGTTTTTCAATCGATGAATTGCGGAGATTCTTGAAGAGATGGTTGCCGGATTATATGATCCCGGATCGTTTTTTGCACGTCGATTGGCTCCCCAGAACGGCGAGCGGGAAAGTCAACGCGAAGGAGTTGGAGGCTATGTTAATGGGGTGTTGATGATAACTCGGTGCACCCACCTTCGTCGGGCGAAGCCAGAGGGAATGGGTTTCTGTTTGTGAAGCTACTGTGAACAGAATGCCTGAGTGACACGCCAGGTATTATACTTAGTTATGAGCAAAACCCGCGAAACTATATTCGGTGATCGGATTTGCCGGAGGAACTGTTATGACTTCCAAAAGTATGAAAATGCTCCGTTTGTTGGGGGCATGGCGTTACGGGAGCTGCCGAGGTTTTTAGGTGTTTGTGTAGAGTGCCGCTATCATGTCGAATGGTATTCAGACGACTTGTTTGCGGTGTTCGGAATTCTTTGTCCGAGCGAAATACGAAGAGCAGAGACAGGCAGAAAAGCGGCATTTCTGGCGGGGCGGATCGCAGCGCAGTCCGGGCTGGAGCTTATCGGCGCGCCACAATGGGATGTTGGAACCGGTGCTGGGGGAGAACCAATTTGGCCACCAATGGTGAGAGGCTCGATTAGTCATAGCAGTAGATTGGGGCTTACAGGGGATTCCGGAGTTGCGGTGTGTGCGTTGTCTCGTGAGCAAGGGCGGGTTGGGGTCGATGTGGAAAGACTAATTTCCTATGAGGACGTAATGGAAATTGGTAGATTGGTATTAACCCCGAAGGAACAGAACCGTTGGGGCGGATGCAGCGATGAACAATCTAAGCGGTTGTTGTTTACGATAACTTTTTCGGCGAAGGAATGTTTGTATAAGGCTCTTTATCGAGAAGTCAAGGCGTATTTCGATTTTCAGGATGTTGAGGCGGTTTGTTTTGATTGCTTTAGGGGGCAGGCCGTTTTTCGTTTAAGGAAATCGCTCACAACGGATTTGCCGGTGGGAAGCTGGTTTGGTGTTTTCTGGCTGGAGAAGGGGGAGGAGATTCTAACTTACCATTGCAGTGGAAGGGATTCCCAAGCATAGGAGCGACTATTGGCGGTTTTGGTGGACGAAACACTATTGAGACACCCACATGATGGACGTCTCTCTGAGCCGCAGGTACGCTGTGCTGGACGTTGCTGGATCAGGCTTGCGCTTCGCGGGGTGCCTGGTGGGTGGGTTGGTGTTGGGAAGTTGGGTGGGTGGGTTGTTGGAGGAGCGGAGAGCGAATGCCGAGAGCGCG
>SL_3KL_010_SEDDRAFT_10004038_pt1 | contig 13300 bp, 12 predicted proteins | sample SodLakKL_010_SED_2_FD_10381 | JGI IMG/M metagenome (IMG submission 10381)
AGGGCCACAACATTAATCTTGACCCTGATCCCCACTTCCAGGCAACGATCAATACTGGTCAAAACATTATCTAAACAGTCCCGTCCGGTGATCCGCTGATATTTATCCCTGTTCAGGGTATCCAGAGATACGTTGAGTCCCCTGATTCCAATATCCTTCAGAGCCCTGATCTTTCCGGCAATCAGGGTGGCATTGGTGGTAAGCCTGATATCAAGATTTGGGAAACTGTTCTTGATCCTGTTGAGAAAATACAGAATATCGCGCCTGGCAAAAGGTTCTCCTCCGGTCAAACGAACCTTTTGCACATCCATTTTGGAGACAACTCCAAGCAGATAAAACATATCTTCATAGGTCAGGACCTTGTCATGAGGAATAAAACGGGTATTTTTACACGGACGGCAATAGAAACAGTTGAGGTTGCACCTGTCGGTTACACTCAGACGCAGATAACTTACGGATCTGCCATAATTATCTTTAATCATTTATTTTTTAAGCTCCTCATTATTAAGGCCTGATTAAATCGCTAAAAAAATCATATCAATGCTGTATGGCTCACCCTCAATCCCTGATCCTTGATCCGTATTCACGGCCATGAAAACCATTGAATTTACCAGCCCGGACTTTACAAGCGCTCTGGTCTGCAATAAATGAGCTAAACAGAGCAATTGATCAATCAACTATTATAAGGTTGTCCTGCAAACACGTCCTGAGCTTATATCAAGTTAAGGATCCGGGCAACCTTACCCCTTTGGGAATTTTCAAAAATCATGCGTTACTACCCCGTTTTTTTAGATCTTAACAATAAAATCTGCCTGGTGGTGGGTGCGGGCAAAGTCGGCCTCAGAAAAATCCAGAACCTTGTCCGGTGTTCTCCGGCCGGGATTATTGTTGTTGACAGGTATGTGACTTCGGTTGACATACCCGACCCGGAAAAAATCATCAGGCATATACGGGAGGATTTTTCTGTGTTGCATCTGAAAGGTTGCGACCTGGTTTTCGTCTGTACCAGCGACCCCAGGACCAATGACTTGGTGGTAAAGGCCAGCAGGGACAAAAACATCTGGTGCAATGTGGCAGAAAGACCAGGCCAGGGCGACTTTATTCTGCCAGGGATTTTTTCCAGACAGGATCTGATAATAGCAGTTTCCACCTGCGGCTGCAGCCCTGCCCTGACCTCCAGAATAATAAAAGACCTCCAGGATATTTACGGACCTCAGTACGCTCTCTTGACCGAACTTCTGGGAGGGGTTAGAAAAATGATTTTACCCCTGAATCTGCCGCAGGAAAAGAACAGGGAGTATTTCAAAAAAATTGTTGATTCGGAAGCGATTGTACTTCTTGAGTCCGCCCGTCGGCAGGAACTTGCCGCTCTGTTGCAGGACATCCTTCCCGCCGGGATAAACCACCAAATACAAGGTTTAATAGATGCTCTCCTTTAGAATTCTGGATTTCTTCATCGCCCTGCTTTATTTTACCGGGGCACTCTCATTTTTACTGGGCCTTATCTACTCCAGCAAAAAGACACAGGACAGATCTGTCATGCTCACAGCCGCAGGCTTTGGGCTGCACAGCCTTGATCTGATTCTCAAATATGCCCTGGGAATCGGTGAGATACTGACCCAGAGCCAGTTCTACATAAGTCTTCTGGCTTGGTCATTTCTGCTTATCTATTTTTTCTTATGGTGGAAGCTTAAACTCAAATTCCTGTCAATTACTGCCGCCCCCCTGGCCCTTCTTGTCTTTACAGGATCGCTGGCCATATCCCCGGCAACCCTGCCCATACCCGGACCCATGCAGGGCTTGTGGTTCGGCTTGCACATAGGATCCCTGTTCGTCAGCATGGCCCTTCTGGCCATGGCCTTCGGTGCCGGGGTCACCTATATTTATCTGAACAATAAAATCAAGACCAAGACAAAGCTGGGCAATGTATCAAAGGAAATACCTTCCCTGCAAAGCTTTGACCGGGTCAATCACCTGGCAGTAATCATAGGATTCCCTCTCTACACTGTAGGAGTCTTATCAGGATTCATCTGGGCCGCGTTTACCTGGAAAACCATATTCACCTGGGACCCCAAGGAAATCATAACCGTTATCATCTGGTTCGTCTTTGCCTGGCTCTTTCACCGACGGATTTCCGGGGCATGGAGAGGCAAAAAACCAGCCCAGATGATCATCCTTATTTTCATCCTGACCCTGGCATCGTTTGTGGGCATTAATTTTTTCACTGAAACTCACCACAGCTTAAGGCCGTAATGGAACAGCAAATATATCTCTTTGGACTCAACCATAAAACCGCAGACATAGAGATCAGAGAAAAATTCGCCCTGAGCGGCTTTAACCCCAATAATGACGGCCTGATGGATAAAGATGGACTGGTTTGCGAGGCTCTGGTCCTTTCCACCTGCAACCGGGTTGAAATCCTGTGCGTTAGCAATGGGGATTTTGATGAGGTCCGGGCAAAAGTCCTGAAAGAATGGGCCGGATACTGCCGGCAGGACCAGGAACTTCTCAGGAACCATATCTATAGCTTTAAGGACCTTGATGCGGTCAACCATCTGTTTTCCGTGGCAGCCAGCCTGGACTCAATGGTCCTGGGTGAGCCGCAGATACTGGGGCAGCTCAAGGACGCTTACCGCAAATCAGTTGAGGAAAAAACAGCCGGAGTAATAATCAACCGGCTGCTGCACAAATCTTTTTCAGCAGCCAAAAGAATCCGCACTGAAACCGCTGTTTCCTCCAGCGCAGTTTCCATAAGCTACGCAGCTGTTGAACTGGCCAAAAAAATATTCGGCGAATTGAAGGACCAAAGGGCAATGCTCATCGGTGCCGGAGAAATGGCCGAACTGGCAGCCCTTCATCTGCTGAACAGCGGTCTGAAAAACATCATGGTGGCCAACAGGACTCCGGAAAGAGCCCGGGAACTGGCCGATAGATTTAATGGTCAGTCCATGTGCATGGAAAAAATGCTGGAGAACCTGCATAAGGCGGATATCGTCATCAGTTCCACAGGGTCCAGAACCAGTATCCTCAGCGCGGCCCAGATCAAAAAGGTTTTGAAAAAAAGAAAACACCAGCCCATGTTTTTCATTGACATTGCGGTGCCCAGGGACATTGACCCTGATGCAAACCTACTGGACAATGTTTACCTTTACGATATTGACGACCTGAAGGAAGTGGTTGAGGAAAACCTGGCCAACCGCAGGGAAGAGGCCGACCGGGCCAGGGAAATCGTGGGGCAGGAAGTGGATAAGTTTTCAGATTGGCTGGGATCCCTTGATCTCAGCCCGACTATAGTTGACCTTTTGAGCAGGGGGGAACTCATAGCAAGGAAAGAACTGAAAAAATCCATCCGAAGCCTTGGTCCGGAAGTTGACCAGGCAACTGGTCAGGCAATGGAACAGCTGGCCATGTCGCTTGTAGGAAAGCTTTATCATGAACCCATTGTATTTCTTAAAAGAAGGGCCAGGGAAGAAGGATCCTCACAAAAGTTCATCGACCTGGCCAGAAGAATTTTCAACCTGGACGACGAACAAATACCCCTGGATGCGCACCAAAGTAAAAAAGGAAAAAAACAATGAGATCCTATCTTGTTCAGGAAATCAGTCTCCTTGACATGTCCAAACTTCTGGAAGCCATAACCCGGGAAGCATATAAAAATCCAGTTGACGGGCTTTTCTGGTTCATTTTACCTGAGCACCTTCTTTCCAGGGGGCAAAAAGAGCACCAGGGCTGCGGCCCACACTATCTGGCCCTGGAGGCCGGGGACAACTGGCTCAAACTGGAACTGCTTGTGCGCTGCGAACAAAAACTCCGCTGTGATTGTATTGCCTATACCAACCCCCAGCAGCGCGAATTCATGATCAACTATCTTGACCAGCTGATCAGAAACCAGGATGTTCGGGTTTAAAACAGGGATAATTACCGCAGCAAAAATAAATCAGCCGGATCAGTAACAATACGGGAGGCAAGGTTCAGCGTCTTCCTAAAAACGTTCCGGGCTTTTCCGGCATTTGCCAGGTCCCTTGTCCGGGCGTCTTGGTCATTTTTTTATATTCAGTTTCCATCAGGAAAGTCTTTCTTTCCGGATGCTGGAACTATTGGTTTTCTTTGCGGAAACGAGGAGTTTTTTCTTTTCGCAAGGAAATCAAGCAATTATGAGAAGGCGTATCTTAATACGTTGACGAATAATTGTGCAGATTGACGCAGCCAAAAGGGAAAAAAACCGTTTCCGGATGAAAACTATTTAAATCCTGATTTGATTTTTTGACTGGCCAGCCATAGTATCAATGCGCCAANCGTTTATTAATACAAATTTATGACGGCATATAAATGAGTATTCAGGTCATGTTATTTTTGCCAAAGCCTGAGGAGCCCTTAAATGAAGCTAGGTTTATTCATCCTGACAATAAGTTTCTTAATGACCACCGGTTTGTCAGCCCAGGAGTCCGGATCCTTGCAAGCCGGAGACATTCAGGAGGAGCTGAAAGAAATCAGCAGGCAGATGGATGATCTGGTCAAAAGCGAGGCAGTGCTTCGCGATCGACAGAACACCAGGATAATGAGTCTTGAAGAAGACATTGAAACCTCCAGACAGGTCCTTGGACGCCAGATCTCGGAAACAGAAAACAGACTCTCCCAGGAGCAATCCCTTCTCCGGGAATATATTAATATAATCAATAATAACATCAGTTCAATGGAAACAGCCATACGTGAACATACTGAGAATCTGGATGATCTCAATTCCGCGATAATCAGCATTGAGCAAAGTCTTGCAGGTATAAGGGCTTTTCAGGAACAGACAGAAGAAAAACTTTTTTCAGCTGATGAAAGGATTGCTTCTGCTGAGGAAAAGATTCTCTCCGCTGATGAAAGGATTTCTTCCATTAATGCTGCTGTTTCAGGAAATACTGCCTGGATTGAAGAAAATTCTTCAACAATGGATGAAATGCAGAACATTGAAGAACGAATATCGGACATTGCCGGGCTTGTTCCAAAACTTGAATCAGAGTTCAGTCAATTGTCTTCCCTGGTTGAGAAGGAATCCCGGGAACGAATCAACAGCATTCAAAATCTGGAAACCAACATCCGCCAAGAGATTACAGGCCTTTCTCAGAAAATTTCCTACACAGACCAGGATGTTGTGGAAAGAATCAGCACAACCGAATCCAGGATTTCCGGCTTGAGCGAATATATTGAGGAGCGTGAGCTCTACGCTGCAGGTGCGGTCATTGGAATTGCCTTCCTGCTTCTCATGGTAGCTGTTGCTTCCAGAAGAAAAACAACTGGTGTTGAACGCAAACTTGAACAGCAAAACGCCGAGCTGAGCCACAGGATTGAGGAACAGGGAGCAGTCCTGGACACAAGACTGTTGGAACTGCTGGAAAAACAAATACCCCTGCTGTCCGGATCTGCCGACATGCCTGCTCATTCCGGCCATGAAAGCCCTGAAGCGGTTGCAGATCACGCCCTGGCAATTGCCCTGGGAGAGGAAATCTACAAATTAATGAAGCGCAATAAGGAACTGTCGGACAAATCCCAGATCTTTGAAGAACTCAAGACTTCTCTCAGACGACTCTGGACCGCCTTCAGGGAAAAGGGTTACGAAGTGGTTGATCTGCAGGATAAAACTTACCATGATGACATGCCGGCCAAGGCTGATTTTTTCCTTACCCATGAACTATTGCCCGGAGAACAGATTGTTTCCAGGGTGATCAGGCCGCTGATAAAGCACAATAACGTGACCATCCAGGAGGCTGAAGTCGAGGTCATGGTAGGTGAATAGACCAGCAACCCTGAACACCAAAGCCCGGAATGTATAAAAACATCTATTGCCCTGCCCAGCACAAATTATCAGGCAGCTTTTACACTACGCCTGCCCGCTGCGTACGGACGTGCAAAAAATTTCCATGTGAATTCTTCACCCGCCAGGAGATTGATGAATACATTGAGCAGGGATATTTAATTGAGACTTTTGCCGGATTCTTAACAAGGAGAGTGAATATGTATCTGTTTAAGAAAAAAGACGGGAGTCTGATTCAGGCTCCGGAAGAATTTGATCAGCAGAACCCCGGGTGGGAAGAAATGCAGGATGTTGAAGAAGTTTTGTTTGTAAGCAAAGTACTGATTCCTCAGATTAAACTGGTTCCCAAGCCGGCAAGCCCCAGGCAGTCATCTGTCAAGACTGAAGCCGATTCAAGGCAGACAAAGAAGAAATAGTCTCCTGCCAGAGAAAATGTCCGCATGTAAAGCAGGATAGAGCCATGCAAACATTAAAACAGAATCCAATCTCAATTTTAATTTTACAACCCTGTATGATTAAGGTAAAGATCCTTATTTATATTAACTGAAAAATCCCTTCAGGGCGAATATTTTCCGACTCAGTCAGGTTCGGCATTGCTCTTATTTTATTCCAATTCTTTTGTCCCTGAAATATTTTTTTGAGGTGATAAGTTTTTCATTCTAACCTAACTATGTGAGGGATGGTACTATGAAAGCCGGATTTAAACTTTGTTTGGGAATTTTCCTTTTATTCTCGGTCCTGGTAGTTTTTGGCTGCGGCACAGATGAAGGGGAAGTGCAAAAGGCCGAACCGCAAACCTACAACCTTTCCATGGCAACCTTCTGGCCGGCAGCTGCTTTTCAGGTTTCCGAGATGCACAGGTTGTGGATGGACGAAGTTGAACAAAGGACTGACGGAAGGGTGAAAATCACCCTTCATCCCGGAGGAGTCCTTTTGGGGGCGACAGAAATCTATAATGGAGTGGTCAGTGGAGTGGCTGACCTGGGAACCACTTGCCCTTCCTACACCCCGGGCATGTTTCCCCTGACAGAGGCCTTTGAACTTCCTGGATACCGCAATGTCAATGCCACAGCAGCATCGATGACCATTAATGAAGGATATAATAGAATAAAACAGGAACTTGGCAGGGATGAATTTGATGACGTCAAAGTCCTTTTTTTATGGGCCACTGGACCCGGAAATATTATGTCAAAACGGCCAGTTCGCAACCTTGAAGACATGAGCGGCATGGAAATCAGGGCTGTTGGCGGAACCATTCCTTCTATTGAAAGACTTGGCGCCACTGCTCACGCCATGCCAATGTCAGAGGCCTATCTGGCCCTTGATCAGGGTCTGGTCAACGGCATTCTGGCACCCAACGAAACCCTCAGGGCCTTCAGGCTGGCAGAGGTCATTGACTACGTCACCAATACTCCGTTTTTATATAACGTCGCCTTTATTAAAATCATGAATAAGCAGACCTGGAACTCCCTGCCCCCGGACATCCAGTCGGTATTTGATGAAATGAACGACGAGTTTGTTTTAAGGTATTCAAGCATGATGGATGAATTTTCAGAAAACATTCTGGATCAGGCAGTTGTGGAGCGGGGCATTGAGGTCATTGATCTTGTAGAAGAAGAAAGGGAAAGATGGCTGGACAGGATTGACCCTGTGGTAGATAACTGGATTTCAAGAAGAGAGGGACAGGGCCTGCCGGCTGCCCAGGTTGTGGACATTGTCAGGGAACTGGACGAAAACTACTCTGATATGTATAAGAATTAGCTTTTTTCTCATCATTGTTTTCCCCGGGCCGGGTTATCTGCCGGGCCCGGGGAATTCTTTTGAGACGATCCTGCATGGATCAAAGCTGTTATTTCCCCGAAGTTTACCTCTATTATATTCCCTTGAAAACAATTTCCCAAATTCATTGCCAATCTGTGTGAACCAGTCAGCCTGGTGATTTTTTTTAGTTTCATCCAGAGAAGGCAAAAAAATCTTGAGTCAACCTAATGAACAACCTGGAAAAAATCATCCATACCATGGCCAGACGGACTTCACAGTTTGCCCAGATTGCCCTGGTTCTTGTCATGCTGATTATCGTGGCCAACATAGTCATGCGAGCCTGGTGGAGGCCTCTGCCCGGCAGCTATGAATTGATCGAGATACTCGGGGCGGTGATCTTATCCATGGGTGCTGCGTATTGCGCAGTTTCCAGGGGACATGTAACTCTGACTCTGTTTGTGGACAAGCTCTCTTTCAAAAAACAGGCAGTAGTCGACCTGTTCACCAGCCTTATATCTTTTGTCTTTATTTCGGCTATTGGATGGGGTTTGCTGAGATATGCAACCATGGTCTACAAAAGGGGACTGGAAACATCCACTCTGTCCATCCCTTTATACCCTGTATATTTTTTGGTGGCAGCGGGTTTAATAATGCTTGCCCTGACCGTATTGCTGGAATTTATCAGAGCAATCAACCTTTTGCTGAATAAAAAGGAACAATAAGTGACCCCTGTCCAAGTTGGAATTCTGGCGATTATACTTGTCTTTATCCTGATCATATCCAGAATGCCCGTGGCCTATGTCATGCTGGTTGTAGGAACTGCAGGCTACGGATATCTTATATCGCCCGACGCAGCCTTGTCCATTGCCGCATCTACCGTGTATAATACATTTGCATCATATTCCCTTATCGTGGTTCCTCTTTTTGTCTGGATGGGCTATATTGCCTACCATGCAGGAATAAGCAGGCGTATTTACGATGCCGCCTATAAGGTGATGGGCAGCCTTCCCGGGGGCCTGGCACTGGCCACCATTGCCGCCAGCACTGCTTTCGGGGCCATCTGTGGATCCACAACAGCCACAGCCGCCACCATGAGCTCAGTGGCAGTGCCTGAAATGAAAAGATATAAATATTCACGCTCCCTGGCCACCTCTGTTGTGGCTTCCTCAGCTATACTTGGGGTAATGATCCCTCCCAGCGTAATCTTTATCATCTATGGAATAGCCACTGGCGAATCCATTGCCCGTCTTTTTCTGGCAGGCATTTTCCCGGGATTTTTGCTGATGTTTCTTTTTATGCTGGTCACTTATCTAATGGTCCGCAGAAATCCACAACTGGCGCCCGCAGGCCCGAAGGTAAGCATAAAGGAAAAAGCCAGGGCAGTCCTGAGCGGGGGAGTTGAGGTCGTAATAATTTTTCTGGCGGTTATCGGCGGTCTTTTTTTAGGTTATTTTACCCCGACCGAAGCCGGGGCAGTCGGGGCGGCAGCCACTCTGGGAGTGGCGATTCTAAGAAGACAGCTTTCCTGGAAAGGATTCCTTGATTCACTGCGCGACACCATTCGAATTTCAGCAATGATCATGTTTCTGGTTGCCGCTGCCACTGTGTTTGGAAGGTTTCTGGCTGTAACCAATATTCCCATGACCATGGCCATGTGGGCTGCGGAACTGCCCATACATCCGGTGGCAGTGCTGGCTGTTATTCTTCTGATGTACCTTTTGCTTGGATGCTTCATAGATGCCCTGGCCCTGATTCTTCTTACCATTCCTATCTTCTATCCAGTAGTGGTACAGCTGGGATTTGATCCCATCTGGTTCGGGGTGATAATCGTTTTGGTGGTTGGCATGGGAGTCATCACTCCTCCTGTTGGTGCAAATGTTTATGTAGTGGCAGGAATTGTCCATGACACCCCGGTTACGACTATTTTCCGGGGCTCCTTGCCATATCTTGTCACCATAATGATCTGTCTGGCCATTTTGACCATTTTCCCTCAAATCGCCCTTTTTTTGCCCGGCCTTTTCAGCGGCTGATATATATTTTCATCTTGACGAATCCCAGGTTGTCAGTAACTTATACTTAACAGTCAAACGATAACCTGAAAGGAGTCAACTTATGGAAAAAATCTGGGTTTTAGCAGCAGACAACAGCCGGGCCAGAATTTTTCAAACCACCAGAAGAACCGTCCTGGAAAAAGAAATCGAATCGATTGTTCATCCCTCTTCCAGGCAACAATCCCAGGAATTGTATACTGACCGGCCCGGCCGCACCGTTCATCCGGCAAGCGGCGATCAGCGCAAGGCTTATGCTCCTTCAACCGACCCCAAGAAATACGAAGTACAGCAATTTGCAAAGGCTCTTGTAGAAAAGATCAACAAGGCAGCCATGGAAAACAAGTATGAAAAGATTTACATCATTGCTCCCCCTTCATTTCTGGGCATGCTCAGGGCTGGAATGGACAATCACACCAGGGAAAGAATTAAGGGTGAAGTAGACAAAAACGTGACCCAGTTAAAAATGGAAGAGATAAGAAAGCACCTGCCTGAATACATGTGATACACTGATATAAGAAAAGCCCACCCCGCCGAAGCGGGATGGGCTTTAAAAAAATGTATTAACCTGAAACTAGAATCTGGCTTCCCTTTTGGGCTTGGCAACATTGACCTTGATGTTGCGGCCGCTTAAGTCAGTTCCGTTCAAAGCCTCAATGGCCTCTTCTGATCCCTGTTCCATTTCCACGAAGCCGAAGCCGCGGGAACGACCGGTTTCACGATCTTCGATGATTTTCGCTGAAATTACCTCGCCGTACTGAGAAAAAAGGTCTTTAAGCTGCACTTCAGTCGTGCTCCATGGCAGATTGCCAACATACAGATTGGTCATAAAAAACTCCTGGAAAAGTAAAAAAGAAAGTCATCAGCCCAGGCTGCTACATTCCAACCTGACACATAAGCTGATGAAACATAGATTGAATAAAATTTATTCAGTTTTCATATGAAAGGCAAGCTTTTTTAAAGATTATTTTAACTTGTTCTTAGGTTTGAAAAATCTCAGTCTCAGGGCATTGGATACTACGGAAAAAGAACTCATGGCCATTGCCGCACCTGCAAACATGGGGCTTAATGTCGGACCGCCGAAGAGCTTGAGCACCCCTGCGGCCACCGGAAGGCCAAGCACGTTATAGATAAAGGCCCAGAAAAGATTCTGCTTGATATTCCTTACTGTTGCCCGGCTAAGGTCAAGTGCGGTAAGCACCCCCCCAAGTTCGCCATGCATCAGGACTATATCACCTGATTCTATAGCCACATCTATTCCAGTGCCCATGGAAATACCCACATCAGCCACGGCCAGGGCCGGGGCATCGTTTATCCCGTCTCCCACCATGGCAACCTTGTATCCCTGCCTTTGATAGGCTTCTACTTCCCTGGCCTTATTTTCAGGCAAAACCTGTGCCCTCACATGTTCAATCCCAGCTTCTTTTGCAATGGCCAGAGCGGTAATTTCGTTGTCACCGGTCAGCATGACCACCTTTATTCCGGCTGATTTCAGTCTTTGAACAACAGACCATGCCTCCTTTCTGATCTCGTCAGCCACGCCCAGGACCAGCACCACTTTACCGTTAACAGACATTAAAAGCGGTGTCTTGCCCTGACAGCTAAAGTCTTTTCTGATTTCATCAAGTCCTTGTTCCCTGATGCTCACAGGCCACAATTCTTCAAAAAGCCCGAAACTGCCCACGATTATCTCATCCTTGTCAATAATCGCTTTGACTCCTTTTCCGGGAATGGACTCAAACTGATCAGGCTGAGCTAATTTGCCGTTCACCTCATCTTTTAAGCCGGAAACAACCGCCCTGGCCAGAGGATGCTCGGACAGGTCCTCAACTCCGCCAAGTATGGAAAGTAACTGTGTCCGGTCCTCATGTTCATCCAGGACCATGATGTCGGTCAAGGCCGGTTTGCCTCTGGTCAGAGTTCCTGTTTTGTCGAATATGACCACCTGAATATTTTTGGCAGCTTCCAGAATCTCTCCTCCTTTTATGAGCACTCCCAGCTGAGCCCCCCGTCCTGTGCCCACCATAATGGCCGTGGGGGTGGCCAGACCCAGGGCGCAGGGGCAGGCTATAACCAGGACTGCGATAAATATGCGCAGGGCAAAGGTGAACTCGGTCTGCCCGATTAAAAGCCAGGACAGGCTTGAAACCACGGCCAGGACAATAACCACCGGGACAAAATAAAGACTGACCCTGTCCGCCAGAGAAGCAATGGGCGCCTTTGATCCCTGAGCGTCTTCTATCATTTTGATAATCCGGGCCAGAGTTGTTTCGGAACCTACTTTTTCCGCCCTGAACCTGATGTTTCCAACGGTGTTCAAGGTTCCGCCATAGACCTTGTCGCCTTCAGCCTTATTTTTGGGAATGCTTTCTCCTGTGAGCATTGATTCATCAACTGCCGAAGCCCCCCTGGTTACGGTTCCGTCCACAGGGATCCTTTCTCCCGGCCTGACAACAATAATCTGTCCTTGCCTTATGGCCTCAACATCAATGGTTTTTTGCCGGTCTTCCTCAATTATGACTGCCTTGTCCGGACGAAGTTTAATGAGCTGCCTGATGGCGTCGGAAGTCCTGGTCTTGGCCCTTTGCTCCAGATACTTGCCCAGGGACACCATGGCGATTATAACGGCAGCAGATTCAAAATACAGGTCCATAGCCCTTTCATGAGGCATATGATCCAGAACTATCTCCACCAGGTTCCAGGTACTGTAAACCAGTGCCGCCCCTGTACCAATGGCAATCAGAGAATCCATATTCGGTGCAAGGAGGTAAAGATTCCTGAAGCCGTTCACATAAAAAAACCTGCCCGACCAGACTATGGGCAGGGTTAGAAATAACTGGGTCAGGGCAAAATTCAATGGATTGGCATGATGGCTGATCAATGAGGGTAGAGGAATACCAACCATCTCTCCCATGGAGACAATCATCAGGGGCACGGCAAAGACCATGGCCATGACAGCCCTGACCCTCATTTCCCTTAATCTGGCTGTCATTTCCGCATCATAAGCTGCTGGAGCCTTTTTAATGGCCTCAATCTCAAAACCGGCTTTTTTAACCGCACGGGCCATATCTTCAAGGCTTGCATCCGGTCCCAGCCTGACCGTGACGGATTCATCAGCCAGATTCACAACTGCATCCATTACTCCCTGCTGCATTTTCAGAATTTTTTCCACTCTGGCTGAACAGGCAGAGCAGGTCATACCCTTTACCCTGAGCTTCATGGATTTTTCCTGATCATTCTGATGCAGGGCCTCAAATCCATATTTTCCTGCCGCGTCTACTACAGTATCCAGGTTCAGGCCATCTCCTGCCTCCAGATACATAGTTTCGGTCGCCAGATTGACACTGACTTTGTCAACGCCGGGCAGTCCGGACACAGCCCTTTCAACCCTGGACACGCACGCGGTGCAGGTCATACCCTTGATTCTGAATTTAAATTTATTCCTGGCCATTGTATTGAGGGGTTCATGGTTATTGAAAATAGTTACAACACATACTAAGATGGCTTTAACCTTTGCCCTTGTCAGCGTCCAGACAAACCATTGCTTGCAAACACGGAAAAACAGATATATTTTGAACTGTCCGTTTATCTCTTAAAGGAGAAAATCATGAACAAGAAAACCATCCTCAATTCTCAGGAAATGCATAAAACCCTGGAAAGAATAACCTATGAAATCCTGGAACAGGTTCCC
>SL_3KL_010_SEDDRAFT_10004039_pt1 | contig 13296 bp, 5 predicted proteins | sample SodLakKL_010_SED_2_FD_10381 | JGI IMG/M metagenome (IMG submission 10381)
TCCAGCCCGCCGCTCCGGTATACCACGTCCACCCGCCACGGCCGGTGTGTGGTGACGTACCGTAGATGTCCGCGCACATCACGTAGGGCTCAACCCGGTAGCGTTCGATCGCCTCCCGCGTACTGCCGTGGTGGACGGGATTGAGCATGGCGAAAAATTCCCAGGCGCGTTCCGTGTCGCCCATCATGGCGAATGCCATCGTGGTCCAAATCGCGGCATGGGTGTATTGGCCTCCGTTCTCGCGCACGCCGGGGATGTAGCCCTTGATGTACCCCGGCTCCAGATCGGATTTGTCGAAGGGCGGATCGAGCAGCTGGATGATCCGCTCGTCGCGTCGCACCAGGCGCTGGTCAACTGCCGTCATCGCCTGCCGGGCACGCGTGGGATCGCCGCCCCCGGAAAGCACCGCCCAGCTCTGGCTGATCGAATCGATCTGGCACTCTTCGTTGGCCGACGAACCCAGCGGGGTGCCATTGTCGAACCAGGCGCGCCGGTACCAGGCACCGTCCCAGGCTTCGGCTTCAATGTGGGTGCGAAGCCCGGCGGCCTGAGCCGTGCACAACTCGGCGAAATCCCAGTCGCCGCGCGCCCGCGCCAGGTCGGCGAACGATTCGAGGTTCGCGAACAGGAACCAGCCCAGCCACACGCTCTCGCCCTTGCCCTCGTTGCCGACCAGATTCATCCCGTCGTTCCAGTCGCCGCAGCCCATCAGCGGCAAATGGTGCGCCCCGAAACGTAGACCATGCCTGAGGGCGCGTACGCAGTGTTCGTAGAGGCTGGCCGACTCGGACGAAGTTTGCGGCTGGTCGTAGTAGGCCTCCTCGTGCGCATGGAGTTCGCGGCCCTCCAGGAATGGGATGGACTCGTCGAGCACGCCGGTGTCGCCGGTCGCCATCACGTAATGACAGGCAGCATAGGGCAGCCACAGATAGTCGTCGGAAAACCGGGTGCGCACACCCTGGCCGTTGGGCGGGTGCCACCAGTGCTGCACGTCGCCTTGGAGGAACTGGCGTCCGGCGCAGCGAAGCAGTTGCTCGCGGGCGAGCCACGGCGTCGCATGGCTCAGCGCCATGGTGTCCTGCAATTGGTCACGGAAGCCGTAGGCGCCGCCGGACTGGTAATAGCCGCTGCGGCCCCACAGCCTGCACGATATCGTCTGATACACCAGCCAGCCATTGGCCAGGACGTTCAGCGCCGCGTCGGGCGTATCCACATTTACCGCGCCCAACGTGCGGCTCCAGTGTTCCCACACCGACTCGAGCGCCTGCCGCGCACCGGCCCGTCCACCAAACCGCTGGACGCAATGCCGGGCTTCGGCGGCGTTGCCGGCCGCACCGAAGACGAACACGATCTCGTGTTCCTGCCCGGCAGCCAGTTCGACCCGGGTCTGGAGCGCGGCACACGGGTCCAGGCCGGGGCCGGTCCTGCCGGACAGGCGTGTGCGGCGCATCGCCTCCGGGCTGGCCAGCGAGCCGTTGCGGCCAATGAACTCGGCGCGGCTTCCGCTCACCCATCGCTCGCGCTCGCTGACATGGGCGAAGACCACCCGGTTTGCGCATTCGCGGCCGTAGGCATTGCGTGCCAGCAATGCCCCGGTTTCCGCATCCGTTTCGGTGACGATGTGCATCAGGTTGGCGTGCCGCCACTCGCCGAGCACCAGTTCCCAATACCCGGTCAGCGACAGCGTGCGCGTTTGCTGCGATGCGTTGCGAAGCTTGACCAGCACGATCTTCACCGGAGCGTCCATGGCAACATAGGTGTGGAGTTCCGAGGCGATCCCTGATTCATAGTGCTCGAATACGCTATAGCCGAACCCGTGCCGGCACACGTAGCCAGAACTGCCGCGGGCAGGCAGCGGCGTGGGCGACCAGAACGCACCCGTTTCCTCGTCGCGGATGTAGAAGGCCTCACCGCTGGCGTCGGAGACCGGGTCGTTGTGCCAGGTGGTGAGCCGGAACTCGTGCGCGTTCTCGACCCAGGTGTAGGCACTGCCGCTCTCGCTGACGACCGTGCCGATGTGGGGGCTGGCGATGACGTTGACCCACGGCGCGGGGGTGGTCTGACCGGGTTCCAGCGTGACGACGTATTCCTGCCCGTCTGGCGTGAAGCCGCCCAGGCCATTGCTGAAAACACGCTCGCGCGCCGCCAGCGGATGCACCGCTTCGCTCACGGCTTGCTTCACGGGCTCCAGCAGGTCCGGCGCACGCTTTGCGGCCACGCGCCGATCCACCGACCTGCCCAGCTTCGACATGCGCCGATCCACCCACTTCGCCGACACGCGCCGATCCACCTCTTCGATCAGGGTCGCGGCTGTGTCACTGAAGACGATGCGGGCGACGGTCTGCAGCAGCACCCGTTCGTCCTCGGAGAGTTCCTCGGCACGACGCAAGAAGACACCGCCCGGTTGATCGACCACCTGCGCCTCCGGTCCCGCGTGGATCAGTCCCAGGATCCGATCCTGGAGCACGGCCCGGTAGCCCGAGAAATCCTCGTTCACGATCACCAGGTCCGCGCCCAGGCCATTCAGGCGCCAGTAGGTGTGCGCCTGCAGTAGCTGCCTGGCCAGGTCGATGCGATCGAGGTCGCGGATGTGCAGCAGGACAATGGGCAGATCCCCCGAAATGCCGAAGCGCCACAATCCGGACTGCCCCAGCCGGTTGCGGGCGATGATGGCGGGCGCGGCACGGCGCAGGGCGTTGCCGTAGACGACGGAACTGGCCAGGCGGCCGAAGACCTGGGCATCGACTTCGGTGGCGTTGAGGTGGCGCAGCACCTCCTGGCTCTGGAACCAGGCCATCTCGAACGCCCGCTCGACGAAGTAGCGGTCGCAATATTCTTCCAGCAGGGCCAATGCAGTCTCGCGGCTGTCCACGACCCCGGAGATGATCTGCACGCTTGCCGACTCGTCGGGCGCCAGGGTCAGGGTGCGGCGGATCGCCACCACCGGATCGAGCACCGGACCATCCGTGTTCGACAGCGACGCCCGGCTGCCACGGTTGTCGAGCGCAAGCGGGTTGGCTGCACTGCGGCCGCGCCCGATGAAGCGGGCACGGTCGGTCTCGTAGGAGGGCTCGTCGGCGGTCGCACCCGGTGCCGCCAGCAGGTGGAACATCCAGGGCACCTTTTCGCCCGGCGTGCGACGGCGCCGGGTGCAGAGGATCGCCTGGCGCTCCGGCAGGATTTCGGTCTGCACGAACAGATTGCTGAACGAGCGGTGCGCAAGATCGGCGTGCAACGGCGCCAGCACCACTTCCGCGTAGCTGGTCACCTCGATGCGACGGGTGCGGGATGACTGGTTGGTCAGGGTAACGCGGCGGATCTCGACATCGTCTTCGGGCGATACGCAGATCTCGGTGTGGGCCTCGATCGCCTGGTCGCGCCGCCGGTATTCCGCGCGCCCCTGTACGAAGATCGCCTCGTAGTGGTCGGCGCGGCGCAGGGTCGGCTGGTGGGCCGTCGACCAGTATGTCCCGCTGTCGCGGTCGCGCAGGTAGATGAAGGTGCCCCAGCCATCGCTGGTGGCATCCTCGCGCCAGCGGGTGACGGCGAGGTCGCGCCAGCGGCTCGCGCTGCCGCCGGCATGGGTCGTCATGACGTGATAGCGGCCGTTCGACAGCAGGTGCACCTCGGGAATCTGCATGTCCGGGTCGGTGAACACGCGCATGATCGAACCGGTGTCCTCGCCGGGTGGCCGGGCGGCGGCGCTCACCTCGGCCGCGTGCGGGTACAGGGTGGCGCCCTTCTTCGGCACCCGTTCCTGCAGCAGCAACTCCGTCGCCCGCACAAGCGGGTCGGACAAGAATCGCCGCTGCATCGGCTGGTCGAGCAGGACATGCGCAAACGCCAGCAGGCTCATGCCCTGGTGATGCGCCATGAAGGCGCGCACGACCGCATGCGAATTGCCGTGCGGCACCCGCGTCGACGTGTAGTCGACCGCCTCGTAGAATCCGTAGGCGCCCAGGAATCCCTGATCCGCCAGTGTCTGCAGGTTGCGGCAGGCCTCCTGCGGCGCCACCAACAGAGCCAGGGCGCTGGCGTAGGGCGCGATCACCAGGTCGTCGCCCAGGCCCCGCTTCAAGCCGAGTCCGGGCACGCCGAAGGCACGGTACTGGTACACCTGGTGGACGTCCGTGGCGTTGTAGCAGGACTCGGATATTCCCCAGGGCACCGCGCGCTGCCGGCCGTATTCGATCTGGCGCGAGACTGTGGCCTTACAGGTCTGTTCCAGCAGGGTATGCGCGTAGCTCGGCATGATGAGCTGCGGCATCAGGTATTCGAACATGGAGCCGCTCCAGGAGATCAGGCTGACGTCGCCTCCATGACGGGTCAGCAGGCGACCGAGCGTGAACCAGTGCTTCTGCGGCACCTGCCCCTGCGCGATCAGCAGGAAACTGGCCAAACGGGATTCCGATGCCAGCAGGTCGTAGCACGATGGGTCACGGCGCCGTTCGCCGACGTCATAGCCGATGGCCAGCAGGTCGCGCGGCACGTCGTAGAGGAACCCGAAATCCATCGCCGCCAGCGCGCGGCAACGAAGGATCAGGTCATCGATGAGGTCGATCTGCGCCCGTGCGTCGGTGCCTGCCGGGTCCGTCCGGACCCGTTCCGCCTCGGCCAGTTCCGCCAGCGTCGGGAGGCCCCTGCCCGGCCACGTGTCAGGAACCAGCCGCGTGAACTCTTCCCACAGAGCCTGGAACTGCCGTTCGAATGCCTGCGCCCAGTCGTTCAGTGCAGCGTCGATCACGGTGCCTGGCGGTAGACCTTTGAGCAGCGCGCCGCCGACGCGGTGAAGCTCATTCAACGCGCCGGTGGCGGACGCGAGCGTCTGCGGTGGTCCGTTCAGCAGGAGTGCGCGCAGGTTGTCCCGCAGCATGCCGACGGTTTCCGTCAACTCGGGCTTGGGCGAGACCAGCAACTCGTCGGCGAGCACCTGCAGGGTATCCTGTAGGCCCTGCCATGCGCTGGTGGCCGGCACCGGCTTATGCTTCAGTTCCTCCAGCCCGGCCTGCAGGGTGAGCAGGCTGCCGACCAGGTTACCGCTGTCCACCGACGAGACGTACTGCGGATGCAGCGGTTGCAGCGAGCGAGTGTCATACCAGTTGTAGAAATGCCCGCGGTAGCGTTCCAGCTTTTCCATCGCGGCCACGGTACGACCGATGCGCTGCAGGCACTCCCCGGTCGTGAGATAACCGAAATCGACCGCCGCCAGATCGGCCAGCAGCGCCATGCCCATGTTGGTCGGCGAGGTCCGGGTCGCGATCGCCGGGGCCGGTACTTCCTGGAAATTGTCCGGCGGGAGCCAGTGGTCGTCGGGACCGACGAACTGCACGAAGTAGCGCCAGGTGCGCCGGGCCGCCACCCGCAGGAAGGCCTGTTGATCGACGCTCAAGCCAGGTTTGGAAACGGTCAGCGGCCGACTGATCCACCAGCCGATCGCCGGTGAGACCAGCCACAGCAGCAGCAAAGGGGTGGCTGCAAGCCAAACCGCCGGTGGGCTCCCCGCCATGGCCAGCGCCACGCCCAGCGCGACTGCAAGCCCCGGGGCGATACCCATCTCCCGGTAGAACCCGAACAGCGTCCGGCGGGCGTTGCGGCGAGCGTACGATGGCAGTTGCCACAGCAGCAGGCCGCGTCGAGTGAACAGCATGCGCAAACCGGAGCGCAGGATCGCCCCCGCGCTGATCCGCGCATCGTAGGGCAGGAAGGCCAGGGTCAGCACGGCGAGCAGCAGCGGCTGACCGGCCGATCGCCCGGTCAGGTTCAGATGATCACGCCAGTCGCGTTCGCCGGGCCCTTGCATCAGCTCGATCATGGCGGATAGCAGGGCGGGCAGGAGCACCACGCCCGCGACGAGCAGGGTCCACAGCCACGCCGGCCCCAACAGCCACCCCCCCGCGAGCAGGAGCAGCAGCGCTGGCGCGACCAGGCTGCGCCGAAGGTTGTCGATCAGTTTCCACCGCGACAGGGCCGAGAGCGGGTTCGGCTGGCGCCCTTTTCTGGAGCCGTCCGGTCCGGATGGACCCGGCACGCGCGGCAGCAGCCAGCCGGCCAGCTGCCAGTCGCCTCGTATCCAGCGGTGGCGCCGACTGGCCTCGATGGCGTAACTGGCCGGGTGTTCCTCGATCAGTTCGACATCGGTCACCAGTGCCGAACGCGCATACCCGCCTTCGAGCAGGTCGTGACTGAGGATCAGGTTCTCCGGAAAGCGTCCGTCGACGGCCTGCCGGAACGCATCCACGTCGTAGATGCCCTTGCCAATGAATGAGCCCTCGCCGAACAAATCCTGGTAAACATCCGAGACTTCGCGGGTATACGGGTCGAGACCCGACTCACCCGCGAACAACCGGGCAAACCGCGATTGTCCGGCGCTGGTCAGACTGATCGTCGCGCGCGGTTGCAGGATCGCATAGCCCTCCACCACACGGCCCTTGTCGGCATCGTAGACCGGTCGATTGAGAGGATGCGCCAGGTTGCCAACCAGGGCGATCGCTGCGTCGCGCGGCAGTTGCGTGTCGGTATCCAGGGTGATCACATAACGGATCGAGGCGAGCAAGGACGGATCGCCGACGATCTCCGAGAAGGCCGTTTGCGCTTCGCCCCTGAGCCGGGCATTGAACTGCTCCAGCTTGCCGCGCTTGCGTTCATGGCCCATCCACACCTGCTCGAACGGATTCCACACCCTGGGCCGGTGAAACAGGTAGAAGATGCAGGGGCGATCGTCGCGGTAGGTCCGGTTGAGCTCCTCGACCGCGCTACGCGCATGGGCGAGCAAAGCCGCGTCTCCCGGGAGCGTCTCTTCGGGGGCGTCGCGGAAATCCGTCAGCAGGGCGAAGTACACATTGGGATCGCGATTGCCGAGATATCGAATCTCCATGGCTTCGAGCAGGTTCTGGACGTCCTGCGGGCTTGCCAGCAAGGTGGGGACGATCACCATGGTGCGNTGTTGATCGGGAACNCCCCGGGAAAAATCCATGCGGGGCAAGGCGCGGGGCGGCAGGACGCGCGTGACCAGCAGGTTGACCAGCGAGATGGCCAGCGCCGAGGCGGCGATGAAGTGCGGCAACGCAAGGAGCCACGTCCGCCCGCCACCGGGCTCGAAGCCCCCGAGGAACACCACGACCGCTGCCACCAGGAGCGTGAGCAACAGGATGGGGCCCAGATACAGGAGCAGGCTCTGTTCNCGTGCCATCCGTCGGACGCGGGATCTCCACGAGGGCCGGCAGCCGACCGCATGCTCCAGTTCCTGCCGGCCGCGGTCGATCAGGTAGTAGCCCACGTGTGCGTTGCGGCCCGGACGGTTCCGCTGCGCGGCAGCTGCCTGCGCCAGAGCAATGGCTTCGCGTGCCACCGCAGCTTCACTGCGCCTGCTGTGGCGTGCCACCTCCTCGACGACGTGCCGGTAACGGTCGCGGGTAGCGAAGTTCTGGCCGGCGTAGCTTGCCACAGGATCCTCGCGCAGAATCCGTTCGACGACGCTGAGCGACTCGACATACTGCTTCCAGTCCATGGCGCCGATGAAGCGCAGGCTGCCGATGCTGTTGGCAATGGAAATCTGGTTGGCCGCAGCCGTGCGCCCATACGCCTCGGACAACCCGGTAGCGCTCACCCCCTGTTCGAGCAATCTTTGCTCGACCCAGGTCTGCACGAAGGCCATGGCCGACCCCTGTGCCTGAAGGCGGCCGTAAAACTCCTCCACGAACGGCGCGGTCAACGGCACATCGGCGCTGGCAAACTCGGCCAGCAACTGGATCAACTGTGCGGGTTCGCGTTCGGAAGCCGCGAGCATGCGGTCTGCCCAGGTGACGGCCGCGTCGCGCTCCACGCGTCGCTGGGCGATGCGCACGCCGACGCGGCGCAGGTTTTCCAGCAACGCCAACTGGAGCATGATCGGGAACGCCCATAGCTCACCCAGCTTCAGGGGCTCGACGGTCTGGTAGGCGGCGAGGAATTCCGTGGCGTTGTCGCGGTCGACGCGACCGTCCATGTGAGAGATCAGTTGCAGCGCCAGATCGTAGATGCGCGGGAAACCGGCCGACGCGCCGTCGGCCAGGCGCGGGAGCTGTCGGCTGTAGCCGCGCGGCAGGTGCCGCCGCGCCATCCCGATCTGCTGCTCGATCAGGTAGAAGTTGTCGAGCAGCCAGGCCTCAGCAGGTACGGTCCGTTGTCCCTGTGCCCCGGTTTGGGTGGCGGTGACGACGTCGTAGGCCGCGAGCAGAACCCGCTCATTGTCCGCCAGCCGCGGTAGCAACCGGTCCGGCCCGGGACTCGGATCGACGCGGTGCTGCCGGGCCAGGTTGACCGCATGACGCTTCAGCTGCTCGATACTCAAAAGCTCGGAGCGCAGCAGCTCGGTGTCGCGGTCGTGGCGCAGCGCATGTCGCGTGCGCGCGGAAGATCCGAACGCCTTGATGTCGATGATCTTCTCCTCGTTCGAATGCCGGTTGGTCAGGGCCGGACAGGCCTATTCCATCGTGCGCGGCCATTGCAGTGTTGCACGTTGCACCGGCGCCGTATGTTCGCAAGCGTACCGACTCCGCCCCCTCGTCTGGTTAGGGTGACTCCTTCGATCACCGGAGGCGTGAGTTACGTGATCAGCAGCCTGCCCGCACCGGTTCGGGCGCGGATCGTGGAAGATCACCATCAGCCCTATCGCCCACAGGCCGAGCATGGGACGGCGATGGACCGCCCTACGCGAGACGGTCATCGCGACCCTGCACGCGGCGCTCGATCCGCTCGGTGCGGACAGCCCGATCCAGCCGAACCCGTCACACGGACGCCCCGTACCCCGCTTCCAGGCGCAACAGGCATACAGCAGGAGCACCCCAATGAAGATCCGCATCGGTTACGAACTCGTCTACGACTGCCCACAACCGACCCCGATGATCCTGACGCTGAACGTGCATTACACACGGATCTCCGATCTCCTCGTTCCCGACCAAATGACCGCTGACCCGCCGGTGCCGGTCACCGCGTACCGCGACAGCTTCGGCAATTGGTGCTCGCGCATCGTCGCGCCCGCAGGGCTTCTCCGGCTGTCCGCGAATGCCGTCGTGAACGACACCGGCCAGCCGGACGTGGTAGCGCCTCGGGCGCGCCAGATCCCGGTGCAGGCGCTGCCCGATGAAACGCTGCAATTTCTGCTGGGAAGCCGATACTGCGAGACCGATCGGCTGTCGGACACCGCGTGGCAGTTGTTCGGGAACGCACCGGAAGGCTGGGGACGGGTGCAGGCCATCTGCGACTTCGTCCACCGGCACATCGTCTTCGGGTACGAACACGCGCGACCGACCAAGACCGCGTTCGAGGTGTACCAGGAGCGCGCCGGCGTCTGCCGTGACTACGCGCACCTGGCGATCACGTTCTGCCGCTGCATGAACATCCCCGCCCGCTACTGCACGGGCTACCTGACCGACATCGGCCTACCACCGCCCTACCCCGAGATGGACTTCGCCGGGTGGTTCGAGGCGTATCTGGACGGTCACTGGTACCCTTTCGATCCCCGCAACAACGCCCCGCGCATCGGGCGCGTGCTGATCGCACGCGGCCGCGATGCTGCAGATGTCGCGATCAGCAACACCTTCGGCCCGAACACCCTGCGCGGGTTCAAGGTGCTTGCCGAAGAGGTCGGCGAGGCGGAGGTGCGCTGACCCACGAACATCGGCGTGGAGAGACGTCGAGGCTGGCAACGGTTTGGCCCAGCCGGCCGCATCCCAACTACCGGCTGCCCGAGGTGCTGAAGGACCATCCACGGCTTCGGCAGATCTGTCGCATCGCGCTGCGGCAAAGCCTCCGCTGCGTGCGGCTCGCCCTGTGGGACGAGGAGCGGCGGCGCCTCGTCCCCTTCGAGTACCCGACCCCATCGATGCCTCGGCTAAGCGCGTGAGCGCACAGAGGGAATGGCCCGGAAGGCGCACGATGTCCTTGATGCTCGGCGATCCCGTCCGAGGCAAAGCGCGGACACAAGCCCGCGTGTAACGGAGGCGGCATCGACGGAGCGGAATCGAGACGCGCACCGGAAACAGAGGTGAAACGACACGTCTCGACGGTTCCAGCGTCGTCTGTCGGCGCGCAGCCTTCTGAAAAGAGTCAAGGAGACAGGTCATGAAAGCAACAAAAGAAAATGTAACAAGGGCCATCGGGTCCACTGTCATAGTGGTGGCGGCCCTGGCGCTGGGCGGGTGTGCAACCAACGGCTCGCTCTTCGGGGGTGGCGGCACGTCCGGCGCCCAGAGCGCCCAGCAGAATGTGTACGCCGGCTATGGCGTCGTGAACTCCGTCGAGCAGATCCAGCAGGAACCGGGCGGCATCGCCGGATCGGGGATCGGAGTGGGCGCTGTGGCCGGTGCGTTGGCCGGCGGGCTCGCGGGCAGTCAGGTAGGTTCCGGAGGCGGTACCACCGCCGCGACGATCGCCGGGACCGCGGGCGGGGCCTATCTGGGTCACGAGATCGAGAAGTGGCAGCGCGGACCGTCCGGGGACGTGTACCGCATCACGGTGCGCATGAACGACGGCAACTATCAGGCCCTGGCGCATCCCAACGCCACGGACTTCCGGGTGGGTGACCGGGTTCGGATCGGCGACGGCATGCTGCACAAGTATTGATCGCGCCCGATCGGCTGGCACTTTGCCGGATGCCCGGCTCACGCGTGGCGGCGGGCATCCGACCTGTGCACCCTCCTCCGCCAGCACTGACGGATGCCCGGGCGCCCGGATGGGCCGCGCCCCGCCCGCAGATTATGTTCTTCGGCCTCTTCGTCGGCCCTGCGGCTGAGGGGCAACGCGGGTTCAGGTGCAGTGGTACCGGCAGGCAATGACGACCAGATCCCGATCGTCGACACGGGTGGTGAAGCCACAGGTTGCTCGAGTCGCGCCTGGCCGTGACTTTCGCGTTAAGTGTCCTAGCGTACCGACGCCGCCCCCACAGTTCGTGATACTGACCATGCGACCAGTTCATGGTCCGTCGTAGAGCCGCACGGGATCACCACGCCCGGCATCGCGGGACAGCTCTTGAGCCCCGTCCTTTCCTTGCTCTTCGGCGCGCCATGGGTCGCAGCGAAACACGCCACTAGACCTCTTTCAGGATGGAGATACGCTATGAATACGAAATTTCGGAAACTGATCATCGCTTCGGGCGTCGCGCTCGCATTGGGCGCCACAAGCGGGGCCTTCGCGGAAGGTCCGATGTCGGCGAGCGATGCCCGGATGGAGGCCAGGATCTCGACGACCTATGCCCTGAGTCCGCACCTGCAGGGCGGCGACATCACGGTGTCGGTGCGCGACGGCGAGGCCACGTTGACGGGCACGGTACCGGAAGACATCAACAAGGAATTGGCCGAGCAGTTCGCGCGGAACGTGGAGGGTGTCACGGAAGTGGACAACCAACTCGTGATCGACCCGGACTACGTTCGTCCGGAGGCTGAGACCCGCAGCTTTGGCGATCGAATGACTGATGCCTCGATCACTGCGGCGGTCAAATCCAAGCTGATGTGGACGCGGCACGCGGAGGGACTGGCCACCGAGGTGAGTACGGAGTCGGGCAAGGTCACGCTGGAAGGGACGGCTGAATCGCAGGCTGCCAAGGACCTCGCCGAGCGCCTGGCTGCGGACACCAGCGGCGTCGTGTCGGTGGACAACCGACTGGAGGTCAAGGAGCCAGGTGTAGCTGAGGCGCCGGACGCGGACACCGCCATGGACAAGACCCGGGAGGCTGCNGAAGACACCGGGGACTACATCTCCGACCTCTGGATCACCACCAAGGTGAAGTCCACCTTCATGTGGTCAAGCGGCGTTTCCAGCGGGGACATCTCGGTGACCACCGACGACGGTGTCGTCAAACTGAGCGGCACGGTCGACAGCGAAGCGGAGCGCGAACTGGCGGTGGAACTGGCCCAGGAGTTGCGCGGCGTGAAGAACGTCGATGCGTCCGCCCTTAGTTTCTCGCCGGNGGTCGTGAATCGGTAAACCAAAGCGGGGCAGGGATGCCCCGCCAGCGGCGTGTCGGAAATGGATCTTCCCGCCCTTTTTCAACGTCCCGTCCGTGCAGAGTGCGCACGACCGGGCCGAACGGTGGGCAGGATCGGCACCACGTGGCGGTGAGTTGGCCGGCACGAACTCTCTTCGAGCCACGCAGGAGACTGGTCATGAAGACGATGAATGCAGTGGGCTCGATGCTTGGCATCCTGGCTATCTTGACGCTGGGTACAGGTGCGGCCGGCAACGACGCCTCCGATGGGCCGAGCCAGCCGTCCGCCGCCGATTGCGTGCGCCCAGCAGCAGCCGACCGGGGTGACTATCACGTGGTGCACGCGATCTGGCAGCGCCCCAGTGGGGTCGCATCGAGGCTCGTCCCTAGGGATTCGAAACTATGGATCTGAAATCGTGTATGCACGGGTCCCATGGGCCGCAACGACTGCGTTCAAACGCACGGTTCCTGGGCAAAGACGCCATGCAGCGCGTTGCATATCCGGGCGAATAAGGAGATCTTCATGCGCTACGTCTACATTTCCCTGATCGTTCTCGTCAGTGCAATCGTTCTGGTCTTCACGATTCAGAACCTGCCCACGGTGACGGTCCACTTTGTCACCTTGCGTCTGACACTGCCGCTGTCCGTTCTGGTCATCCTGGTCTACTTCCTGGGCATGCTCACGGGCGGCGTTTTCGTATCCCTGATCAGGTCCTGGTTCCGCGGCTCAACCAGCGGGACCACCCTCCAGCCTCATGAAACGGGAACCGAATACGGAAACGGCGAAAAGGAGTGAGTCATGCCTTGCGACCAGGTTTCCACGGCAGCAGGCGATCCGTTTCGCACTTGACCACCCCGTAGCACTCGCAGGTCAGCGTCTCGAGCTTGGCACGGTCCAGCACCGTGATGTGACCGCGCCGGTAATCGATCACGCCCAGCGCTTGCAGCTTGCCGGCGGCCTCGGTGACACCTTCGCGGCGCACGCCGAGCATATTCGCGATCAGTTCCTGGGTCATCAACAGCTCGTTGCCTGGCAGCCGGTCCAGCGACAACAGCAGCCAGCGGCACAGTTGCTGGTCGATGGTGTGGTGGCGATTGCACACAGCCGTTTGCGCCATCTGCGTGATCAAGGCCTGGCTGTAGCGCAGCATCAGATCGAGCAGGGCGCCGTGACGGTTGATCTCGGCCTCGAACTGCTTGGCACTCAGGCGAAAGCCATGGCCGGCGCTTTGCACGACGGCGCGGCTGGTCGTACTCCCACCGCCCATGAACAGCGCGATGCCGAGCATCCCGTCGTGGCCGACCACGGAGATCTCGGCCGAGGCGCCGTTCTC
>SL_3KL_010_SEDDRAFT_10004040_pt1 | contig 13295 bp, 12 predicted proteins | sample SodLakKL_010_SED_2_FD_10381 | JGI IMG/M metagenome (IMG submission 10381)
GAGTGGCGGGAATGACCGAAGCGTTGGCTGTTGACCTTGCGATATACAATATACGAGTTAATCTGATAGCTCCCGGAATTATTGAAACACCAATGATTGATCCGGTAAAAGAGGATGAAGAGGCTCTAAAATCGTTAACTGAAAAACTTCCTCTCAAGAGAATGGGGCTACCCGAAGAGATATCTGCCGGTGTTCTTTTTCTTGCATCAGATGCCTCTTCGTATATGACCGGATCACTAATGAATATTGATGGAGGGTGGCTAGCAATATAATTTTGAATTTTATGATTAAGGGCTTAAAAGCAAGAGAAGTTCTCGATTCTCGTGGGAATCCTACGGTAGAGGTTTCTCTTCTTACTGATAAAGGAGAGTTTACTGCCTCGGTACCTTCGGGAGCTTCTACCGGAAAGCACGAGGCCAAAGAGCTTCGTGATGGTAGCGAGCGATATATCGGTAAAGGAGTTTTGAGAGCGGTAGAAAATGTAAATAAGAAAATAGCCCCCCTGATAGTCGGGAAAGAAGTAGATCCGCACGAGATTGACAAAATAATGATAGATGCTGATGGCACTGAAGATAAATCAAATTTGGGCGCAAATGCGATTTTAGGGGTTTCGATGTGTGCTTTTCGAGCAGAAGCGATAAGAGAAAGAGTTCCTCTTTTCCGTTATCTTTCCCTACAGTTTGATATAAAAGAAAGCATTCCGATACCTTGTTTTAACGTTATCAATGGCGGAGCTCACGGAAGGGGAGGAGTAAGCTTTCAGGAGTTTATGATTGTTCCACAAGAGGAATCTTTTACGGAAAATCTACGTTACGCGACAGAGTTTTATCACCGGTTAAAAGATAAGATTTTGGACGTTGTCGAATATGGGGCAAACTCTGTAAATATTGGTGATGAAGGGGGATTTGTTCCCGAAGCACAATCGGCAGAGGATGTTCTTTCTTTAATCACAAGCGTTGACAATAAATGCTCTCTTATTATTGATGTGGCGGCAAGTGAATTTTTCCAAGAAGATAGTTATATAGTTGATCGAAAAAGTTTAAATAAAGAAGAATTAATAGCATTTTACAAAAAACTGATAAAATTAGCTCCGATCATGGGATTTGAAGATCCGCTAGAGGAAGATGATTTTGTCGGATGGAGTAAATTAAAAAGCGAGCTTGGCGATTTGCTGGTTATCGGTGACGACCTTTTAACCACGAACGTCAAAAGAATGGAAAAAGCAAAAGAAAATGATTCTTGCAGTGGAGTGATTTTAAAGATGAATCAAATAGGAAGTGTTTCGGAAGCGATAAGAGCTGCGAAAAAAGCAAAAGACTTTGGGTGGAAGATAGTGGCGTCTCATCGCTCAGGAGAAACAAACGATGACTTTCTTGCTGATTTTGCTGTTGGTATCGGGGCGGATTACATAAAGTCCGGGGCACCGGCGAGAGGAGAAAGAGTTGCCAAATATAATAGACTTCTTAAAATAGAGGAAGCGATGTACGAATATTAAAAATAATCAAAATATTTCTATGCCAAACAAAAAACTACTAATCTTTTTGGGCTTGTCGCTACTCATCCTTGTCTCTGCGATAGTTTATCGAGAAGTTCGAGAAGAAGAAATTCCTCCGGAAGTTGTGTTGGAAGAGGAAGTTCCAAATGGTGATGCAGAAGAGATAAGGCCTCTTTTTGACACTGTCGAGGAGAAGTTTTTTACTCTGACACGGAACATTTATCTCTTGGGAGATGAAAAAGTGGAAAGGCTGGAAGAAGATCTAGTCCAAATTGAGAAGAAAATAAATAGCGCGAAAGAAGAGCTGGATAAGGAAGAAACTGACACAAAAAAGGTACATGAATACCTTTCCGAAGTTCAAGAGATGATCGGACAGCTAAGCGAAAAATTAGCTGATATTGAAGAGCAATAAAACAATCACATGAAAAGAGAGACTGAAAAGAAAATTATACTCGTCGTGTTTGATGGATTGGGTGATGAGGAGATACCAATGCTAAACGGTAAAACACCTCTCGATTTTGCAAACACACCTAATTTAGACAAAAAAGCAAAAAATGGGAAGCTCGGACTTCTTTCCCCCGTTTTTTACGGAAAAGCTCCCACTTCCGAGGAAGGGCATTTTTCTCTTTTTGGATATGATCCCGGAAAATATGAATTGAAAAGAGGAATTGTTACTGCAGAAAGCGTTGGGATGGACATTGCAGAAGAAGACGTCGCACTTCGGGGAAACTTTGCCACCCTTAAAGGCGGCAGAATAGTGGACAGAAGAGCGGGGAGAATAAAGAATACAAGAAAACTAGTAGAAGCGATTAACGGAATGGAGGTTGAGGGAGTAAAAATTTTTGTTAAAGAGGCGTTAGGACACAGGGTCGCCGTCCTGATGAAGGGAGAAGGGTTAAGCTCCGCAGTGACCAACAGTGACTCGGCCTACAATGAAAGTGGTTTTTTAGAAAAGATAAAGCCGGCAAGAGAGGGAGAAAAAGAGTATTTTACGGCAGATGTCTTAAATAAATTTTCCGAGCAAGTTCACGAAATGCTAAAAAAACACCCGGAAAATAAAGGGAAAGATTTGCCGGCAAACTACCTTCTTTTGAGAGGACCATCGAAAAAAGTAACTCTCCCAACCTTCCAGAGTAGGTACGGCATAAGCGCGGGGTGTATTGCCGGAAAAGATCTTTATCGAGAGATCGGAAAGATGGTAGGAATGACTCCTTTGGAAGTGGAGGGGGCAACCGGCTGTATTGATACCAACATCAGGGGAAAATTTGAAAAAGCTATTTCTGCCGATTTTGATTTTGTTTTTGTTCACATTAAAGCAACGGACACTCTTGCAGAAGACGGAAATTATATCGGTAAAGCAGAGTTTTTAGAAAAAGTGGACAAGCAGATTGCTCTTTTTGACAAGTTTGAGGGGACTCTTGTAGTGACATCTGATCATTCAACCTGCTCTCTTCTAAAGGGACACTGTGACCGGAAAATACCACTTCTTGTTCACGGTAAAGGAAGTGATAAATCCGAGCGATTTACCGAGAAAGAGTGTGAAAAAGGAGAGTTAGGGGTTATCGAGCAAGTAAATTTTTTACCATCCCTTGTAGAAAAAAGAGTTCTGTAATAAGCTAGTGGGAGCAAAATATAAACCAAAGGGTATTAAAAATTAAGTAAAAAAACATGAAAAAAATACGAGTATACTCAACGCCGACATGTACGTACTGTGTTATTCTTAAAAAATATCTAGAAGAAAAAAACGTCGATTACGAAGAGATTGATGTCAGCCAAAAAGAAGAAGAACAAAAAAGAATGATTGAAAAAACAGGACAGATGGGTGTTCCTGTTATTGAGATTGATGAAGAAAATTTTATTATCGGCTTTGACAGGGAGAAACTGGAAGAAGCTCTAAACATTGAATAAAAATGCCAATAAAAATCGCCATTAATGGCTTTGGAAGAATAGGAAGAAGCGTTTTTAGAAACATTCTGCAAAAACAAGATAAAGATTTAGATGTTGTTGCGGTAAATGACCTTTCGGAAGGAGAAGTCTTGTCTCATTTATTAAAGTATGATTCGGTTTACGGAAATCTTAAAGAGAAAGTTTTTTATCATGATGGAGAGCTGGGGGTTGGTAACGACTCTTCTAAAACGAAACTGTACGCGGAAAAAGATCCGCTAAACCTTCCATGGAAAGAGTTGGGAGTTGATGTTGTTTTTGAGTGTACAGGGCTTTTTAGACACTATGATAGTGCGAAAAAACACCTGGAATCTGGGGCGAAGAAAGTAATTATTTCCGCCCCCTCTAAAAACCCGGAAAAGATACCATCATTTGTTTTAGGAGTAAATGAAGAAAAATACAGCCAGGAGAATCATCATATTATAGATATGGGATCTTGTACAACAAACTGTCTGGCTCCACTTGCAAAAATAATACACGAAGAGTATGGAATAAAATCAGGAATGATGACGACTGTCCACAGCTATACAATGGATCAAAATCTCCTTGACGGTTCCCATCGAGATTCAAGAAGATCAAGAGCGGCTGCAATAAATATTATTCCCACAACAACAGGTGCGGCAAAGGCGGTTGGGAGAGTTGTCCCTGAACTGGAAGGCAAGATTAATGGAATCGCAATGCGAGTTCCTACAGCCACAGTATCGGTTGTTGATTTTGTTTGCTTAATCGATAAGAAAACCACAAAAGAAGATGTAAAAAACTTTTTGAAAGCTAAATCCCAGGAAGAAAAAATGAAAGGAATTTTAAAATTGGAGACACTACCACTTGTTTCCAGTGATTATATTGGCAACTCCCACTCTTCCGTTGTTGATGCGGAGATGATAGATGTTAACGAGGATATGCTGAAAATTTTAGCCTGGTATGATAACGAGTGGGCTTATTCTAGAAGGTTAGTAGATTTTGCAAAGTATATAATAAAATAATTTTTATGATTAAAAAAAACAATCTGTATTATCCGTCAGAAGAGATAAAAAAAGATGCTCACATAAACAGTGAGGAAACTTACAAAGAGGGAGAAGAGAATCCGGTTGCTTTTTGGGAGAAAGCAGCCAATGATGTTATCTGGAGAGAAAAGTGGGATGAGTCTTTTTCCCACACACCCCCTTACTTTAAATGGTTTCTCGGAGGAAAGATTAACATCACAGAAAGTTTTTTGGACGTCCACAAAGAAAGCGACAAAACGGCGATTATTTTTTGTCCTAACTCTCCAGAGGAAGAAGAAAGAAAGATAAGCTACCGAGAGCTTTATCGGGAAGTGAACCGCTTTGCCAATGCTCTCAAAAAGATGGGAGTGGGAAAGGGAGACCCTGTAGGAATTTATCTTCCAATGATTCCCGAGATGGTTTTTGCTCTTTTGGCTTGTGCTCGAATAGGAGCGATGCACACAGTTGTTTTTTCTGCGTTTAGTCCCTCTGCATTAAAAGTGAGATTGCAGGACACTCAGGCGAAAGTGTTGATAACTACCGACGGATACAATCGTGCCGCCGAAGTTATTGATTTAAAAAAGAACGTTGATGAGGGTATCAAAGAGACGTCGATTGAAAAGGTGATTTTAGTTAAAAGAGGAGGGAACGAGATTAATTTTACAGAAAAGGATGTTTGGTGGCACGATATTGTTGAGGGGGAAAGCGATGATTGTCCAGCAGAGATGATGGACAGTGAAGATCCTCTCTTTATTCTTTATACCAGCGGTTCAACTGGAAAACCGAAAGGTGTCCTTCATACTTGTGGAGGATATACTGTACAGGCAAAGGCAACCGGAAAGTGGATTTTTGACCTGAAAGAAGATGATGTTTTTTGGTCTACTGCCGATGCAGGATGGATTACCGGACACACTTATACGATATACAGCCCACTTTTAAATGGAGCAACTACCGTTATTTTTGAAGGAGTTCCCAACTGGCCAGAGAAAGACCGTTTTGCAGAAATAATTGAGAAACACAAAGTAACAATATTTTATACCGCGCCTACCGCTATCAGATTATTTAAAATGCAGATAGGAGAAATTGAAAGAAGCCTTGAAAGTTTAAGAATTTTGGGCTCTGTTGGAGAGCCGATTGACGAAGATGCTTGGGAGTGGTACTACCGAGAAATAGGAAAGGGAAAGTGTCCTGTAGTGGATACTTGGTGGCAAACAGAAACAGGAGGAATACTGATTTCATCTCTTCCCGGAGTGGGTCCTTTTAAACCAACCTTTACCGGGAGAACTCTTCCGGGGCTAAAGTTTGATATTTATAATGCGGAAGGAAAATCTGTTTCCGCAAACGAGGAAGGAGATTTAGTGATTCTTCCTCCATTTTCGCCGGGAATGTTGAGGGGAGTGTACAAGAATGATGAGAAGTACAGAAAAACATACTTTTCGGAGTTTGGAGAAAACATTTATTACACTTCTGACACGGCGTACCGAGATGAAGAAGGATTGATCCGTATTGTCGGAAGAGCGGATGATGTTATTAAAGTTGCTGGCCATCGTCTTTCCACGGGAGAAATGGAAAATGTCGTTGCTAAAAACGAAAGCGTTGCTGAGTGTGCGGTAGTAGGAATAAAAGATGATATTAGGGGAGAGGTGCCGATTGTTTTTGCAGTTATCGTCGGAAATAAAAAAGCCGAAGAAGTAACGGAAGAAATCAAAAAGGTTTTAATGGATGATATCGGACCGATAGCAATGGTAAAAAGTATCTATATTGTTGAAGATCTCCCGAAAACAAGATCTGGAAAGATTATGCGAAGAATCATGAAAAAACTTTTCACAGGAGAAGAGCTGGGAGATCTTTCTACGTTGGCAAATCCGGAAAGCGTGGAACTATTAAAAAATGTAATAAAAAGAGATATATGATTATAGCAATCGGTCACGAAGTTCCCGATACTGATTCGGTCGTTTCGGCAAAAATGTTTGCTTTCCTTTTAAAGAGTGAAGGGAAAGAGTCTCGTCCTGCCGTTGCTGGCAGTCTAAATGGGGAAACTGAATTTGTCTTTTCTTCTCTAAAAGAAGAAGTTCCCTTGGAGGTAACCGAAAAAGAGATTGAGGAGTGTGAGTTCTTTCTCGTGGACCACAACGATCTTTCACAAAGTGTTGCCAAGAAAGAGAGCGTCTATGGGGTTTTAGATCACCATCTTCTTTCCGGTTTTAAAACCGACAAACCTTTGTTTTTTCGGGTTGAGCCGGTGGGGAGTACGGCAACATTGATTTACAAAATGATGAAAGAAAGGGGAGTGGAGGTTGAGAAAAAACATGCAGGACTTCTTCTTGCCGGGGTAATATCGGACACGTTAAATCTTAATTCACCAACAACAACCAGTGAAGATATAGACTCCTATTATCAACTTTCCGAGATTGCGGGAATAGATCCAAACAATTTTGCCGAGGAGATGTTTGAGGCAAAGTCTGATTTTTCTGGAAAAAACATTAAAGATGTGATTCGTGGGGACATGAAAGAGTTCGATTTCGGAGGAAAGAAGATTGGCGTAGGTGTTGCGGAAACAACATCTCTCAAATATTTTCAGGAGAAAGAAGAAGAATTGAAAAGTGCTGTAGAAAATATTAAAAAAGAAGAAGGCTTTGATGCTTTTTTCTTTGGAGTTGTGAACATTATCGAGCAGAATACTCTTCTTTATCCGGCAGGAGAAGAAGAAAGAAGAGTTGCAGTTGAGATATTGAAAGGGGAGGACAAGGGAAGTTTCCTCTTTCTAGAAGGAGTTTCTTCGCGGAAAAAGCAGATAGCTCCTCCTTTGTCAGAGTACTACAATAAATAATTTTAAAACTATATGGCGAAATATACTGTTGCGTACGAAAAAATATCACACAAAGATCTTCCTCTTGTCGGGGGAAAAAATGCCTCTCTTGGAGAAATGATTAAATCGTTAGGTAAAAAAGGAGTTAACGTGCCATCAGGGTTTGCTGTGACCACGGAAAGCTACTGGACTTTTTTTCGAGAGAACGGAATTGAAAAAGAGTTGAAAAAAATACTTAAAGATTATGACCGAGAAAGCACAAAAAGTTTAAGGGAAACAGGCAAAAAGGCAAGAAAGGCAATAATGAAAGCCGATTTTCCCAAGGAAGTAGAAGAATCAATTAGAAAATCTTACCGAAATTTATCTGAAAAAGAGCCGGTTACTGTTGCTGTCCGTTCTTCAGCGGTCTGCGAAGATGCTCCTGACGCATCTTTTGCCGGGCAGTTTGAAACATTTCTGAACATCACAGGAGAAGAAAATGTTTTGAAATATATAAAAGAATGTATCGCATCTTCTTTTAACGACAGAGTGATTGCCTATCGCGAAGAGAAAAAGGTGCCGCATTTAAAGTTCGCTCTTTCTGTCGGCGTCCAAAGAATGGTTCGTTCCGATTTAGCATCTTCGGGAATAATGTTTACTTTGGATACGGAAAGTGGTTTTCGAGATATGGTTCTTATTAACTCTATCTTCGGAATAGGAGAGATGATTGTTCAGGGAAGCGTTACACCCGATGAATTCTATGTCTTTAAGCCAACACTGGAAAAAGGATACCCGGCAATTATTCGTAAAGACTTGGGAAGAAAAACAAAAGAGTTTGTTTACAAAAAAGGAGGGGGGTTGCTAGAGAAAAAGGTGCCAGAGAAAAAGGCACTGAAATTTTCCATTACCGACGAAGAGATACTTACTCTTGCCAAGTGGGCAGTGATTATTGAAAAACATTATAATTATCCTCAAGATATCGAGTGGGCAAAAGATGGGAAAACAGGAGAGCTTTTTATTGTACAAGCAAGGCCAGAGACGATTCATGCCGCGAAAAAAGAAAACACCTATCGGGAATACAAGATTGATACAAAAAAAGAACCGATTCTTACCGGAATTGCGGTTGGCGAAAAGATAGGGACAGGTAAAGTAAAAGTCATTGAAGACGTTGAGGAGATGGAAAAGTTTGAGAAAGGAGATGTCTTGGTAACAAAAATGACTGATCCGGACTGGGTAAGTATTATGAGACTTGCATCGGCGATCATTACCGATGAAGGAGGAAAAACGGCACATGCGTCTATCGTCGGAAGAGAGCTTGGTGTTCCGACAATTGTCGGAACCGAGAAAGGAACAAAAGTACTAAAAGACAAAATGACGGTAACGGTTGATTGTACACAAGGACTAGACGGAAGAGTTTATAAGGGAGATGTTCCTTACTCTGTAAAAGAGTATAATCTTGACAAAGTGCCGAAAACTAAAACCGGCGTAATGCTCAATGTTGGTACTCCGGAGATGGCCTTCCGTGCTTCTCATCTTCCAAGTAGGGGTGTTGGGCTTGCAAGAGTGGAGTTTGTTCTAGCGGAAAAGGTTCGTGTTCACCCTCTAGCCCTATATCACTATAAGAAATTAAAAGATAAAAAACTAAAAAAGAGAATCGAGAAAATAACTGTAGAGCATCGAGACAAAAAAGAACACTTTACAAAAGAGCTTGCCGAGGGGATTGCCCAAATCGCAGCTGCTTTTTATCCTCGCGAAGTTATTGTCAGGCTTTCTGATTTTAAAACCAACGAGTACAGAAATCTGATTGGCGGCAATCTTTACGAAGGAAAAGAATCAAATCCGATGATTGGCTTTCGAGGAGCTTCTCGTTATCTTAACGAAAATTTTTATCCGGCCTTTCAGATGGAGTGTCAAGCTATTAAGAGAGCAATTGAAGTTTTTGGGCTAAACAACATCTCTTTGATGGTTCCTTTTTGTAGAAGCCTTGAAGAAGGTAAAGAGATTAAGAAGAGAATAAAGGGTGAGGGGTTGAAAAACACCAAAATCTATGTGATGGCAGAAATTCCCTCTAACGTTATACTGGCAGAGGAGTTTAGTCGAGTTTTCGACGGTTTTTCTGTCGGAAGCAACGATCTAGCACAACTGATATTGGGAGTTGATCGAGACAACGCCATGCTTTCTAAAAAGTATGACGAAAACAATCTAGCGATAAGAAAAACAATTGGTGATTTTCTAAAGAAGGCGCGTAAATTAAAGGAAAAAGTTGGTATTTGTGGAGAAGCTCCAGCGATAATCCCCGGATTTGTCGAATTTCTAGTTGAGAGTAAAATCGATTACATTTCGGTTAATCCTGATTCTTTTGTACAAACGGTAAAGAAGATACACAAAAAAGAAAAACAGAAAGTAAATAAAAGATAAGGAAGTTGTAATTTTTGTTTTGATTTATATAGCAAGAGTATACTATGTTTGATGTAATTACATTTGGTGCGGCAACCAAGGATATTTTTCTTCATACAACGGAAAGCAAGGTTGTCGAAGATGAGATCTTTGTGACTGGCAAGGGGGTTTGTTTTCCCTTGGGATCAAAAATAAAAATGGATGAGATGTATTTTACTTCCGGAGGTGGGGGAACGAATACTGCGGCAACTTTTGCCAAACAAAACTTTAATGTTGCTTACTGTGGGAAGATTGGAAACGATAGTGCGGGAAAAAATGTTTTGGATGATCTGTGTCACTACGGTGTGGACACAAGGTTTGTCTCTACTACCGATAAAAAATTAACCAATCACTCGGTAATACTTGATGTTCCCGATATGGACCGGACTATCTTTGTCTATCGTGGTGCTTCCGGATTGTATTCTGAAAAAGATGTTTTTTGGCAAGACATTCGCGCAAACTGGTTTTATATTGCCTCATTCTCTGCTTCTTCTAATCCGCTTTTTTATCGTCTTGTTGATTACGGTATTTCTACGGGCACGAAAATTATGGCAAATCCAAGTAAAGCACAGTTAAAAGATAAGAGTATTAACGATTACTTAAAGAAAACAAATGTGCTTCTTTTGAATATGGAAGAAGCCGCTATTGCAACCGATACTCCCTATAACGAGCAAGAGGAGATAATAAGACGAGCTGCTAATCTTGCCAAAGACGTGGTTCTTGTTACCCAAGGGGTCAGAGGGGTCACCCTTTATGCGAATGGTGTTTTTTACCGGTCAAGACCGGTATTTTCTGACGCAATTGACCGAACAGGTGCCGGAGATTCTTTCGGTTCAGGATTTCTTTCTGAATTTATGCGTAGTGGAGACGTGGAAAAAAGCGTTCAACTTGGAGTTGCCAATTCAACGGCATGTCTTCAAAAAAGGGGAGCAAAACACGGCCTCTTGGGCGTTGATGATAAATACGAGGCTAGTCCGGTAATTTGCGGAGACGACCCCTCACAACTAAGGTGGCATTTTTAATATGTCTTTATTTTCCAAGAAAAATAGAATAAAGAAAGTTTTTCAAAGAGCTCGTCGAGAGAGTTGGGCGATAGGTCAGTTTAACTTTTCTTCATTAGAGCAACTTCAAGGGATTGCGCAGGCCGCCAAAGAGTTGCAAACTCCCGTGATTTGCGGAACATCTACGGGGGAGGCGGATTTTTTTGGAATAGAAGAGGCTGTTTCTCTAATAAAAATAATTAATAAGAAAGAAGGAATATCTCTTTTTCTCAATTTTGATCACGGAAAAGAGATAGAAAAACTCAAAGATGCAGTAGACAGGGGATATGATATGATTCATTTTGATGGATCACATCTTCCGCTTGATGAAAATATTGAAAAAACAAAAGAAATTGTTTCTTATGCCAAAAAAAGAGGAGTCGTGGTAGAGGGAGAAATCTCTAAAATTTACGGAAAATCGACTGTTTCAGAGGAAAAAATAGAGCAAACATCCTTGACTTCTATGGAGAAAATTGTTAGATTCATAGAAGAAACAGGGGTTGATTGTATTGCGCTCGATATCGGAAACGTCCACGGGGTTTATGCAATGTCGCCTCAACTTTGTCCGGCAAGAATTGATAGTTTGTTAGAAAAAATTGCCTGCTTTGTTGTTTTACATGGTGGTTCTGGGATAATGAAAGAGGAAATGAAAGACATAATCCAGCGAGGAGTAGTAAAAGTGAACATTAATACAGAGCTGCGATTTTCATGGAGAGAATCACTTTACGGGGCACTTTCTGCAAAACCGGAAGAGGTTGTTCCGTACAATATTCTTCCTGCTGTTCGCAACGAGGTTTGCAAAAAAGTAAAAGAAAAAATTAACATATTTAATTGAGAGGAAAAAATGAAAAAAATTATTTTTGAAAGAAGCAAGTGCATTGGGTGTGGTACCTGTTCTGTCACCTGCCCTTCTTTTTGGGAGATGGGAGATGATGGGCGCGCAAAACTAACAGAAGGAGTTGAGAACAAGGGGGTGGTGGAGAGAGAGATTGAAGAGGAGAGTTGCAACAGTGATGCTGCACAGAGCTGCCCGGTGCAGTGCATCCACGTTACTGACGTATAACTAACATTAAAAAATCATTTTTGGTATAGGCTAAGTCTATATTGAAGTGGTGTGTGATAATTAATCTGAATATGACAACAGTAAAGAAAAAAATTGTAGCGGAAATAAGAGAAAAAAAAGGAAAAAAGGGTGATGGTAAAATCCCGGCAGTACTTTATGGTGCGAAACGAAAAAGTACCTCTCTTTTTCTGCAAAAAAAAGAATTTGACAAGCTCTACGAAGAAGCAGGGGAGAGCACTCTTGTGACTCTTGATATCAAAGACCAAAAAGACAACCCTCCCGTTCTTATCTACGATGTTCAAAGGTCACCTGTAGACGGCGAGATAATGCATGTAGATTTTTTTGAACCCAACCTTAAGGAGGAAGTTGAGGCAGAAATTCCAATCGTTTTTGTTGGTGAATCGTTGGCGGTTAAAGAATTGGAAGGAACTTTGGTAAAAAACTTTTATTCGATTAATGTCAAAGCATTACCGGAAAACCTCCCTCACGAAGTAAAAGTTGACGTTGGAGAGCTAAAAGAGCTTGACAGTGTGATTTACATTAAAGACATCAACATTCCCGCTAATGTAGAGATTTTACACGATGAAGAGGGGGTTGTTGCTTCAATTTCTCGACCGGAGAATGTTGAAGAAGAGCTTGAGAAACCGATTGAAGAAGGAGAAGAGCCTGAAGTAATCGGAGAAAAGGCAGAAGAAGAAGAGACAGAAAAAGAGGGTGGAGAAAGTGACGAAACAAATAAAGAAGAAACAGAAAATAAAGAAGAATGAAAACAAAGAAGATAATCGCTATTATTGTTTTTGGAACATTGTTTCTTGTAGGAAGCGGCATTTTTGTTTCTGCGCAAACCGATAAGGAGGAAGAGAGGGCGGCACTTGAAGCGGAATTGGAAAAGTTAGAAAGAGAGATTGCTGAAGCTAGTAGAAGTCTTACGGCGACAGAAGCTGAAAAGCAAAGTCTTCAGTATCAGATAAACAGGTTGCAAGGAGAAATAAACCATCTATCGGCACAGATCAATCGTAACAGGTTGGTTATTCAAAACCTGGGACTAAAAATCGCCGATACTCAGGGATCAATCATTAAAACAACCGAGAAGATAGAAAAGTCGCGCGAAGAGCTTGCAGAGATGTTGCGAACTATAAATATGGAAGGAAGGGCGTCAGTAATAGAAATAATTCTCACGGAAAACAATCTCTCAGAGGTATTTAGTAGTTTGAATTCGTTAGAGCGTCTTTCCGGAGAAACAAAAAGTATCCTCGATGAAGTGAAAGAATTAAGGAGATCGCTAGAAGGGTACAAAGACGAATTAGAGGACGATAAAGAGGCAACAGAGAGAGTTGCAAGAATTCAAGAAGCACAAAAGGCGGAGGAAGAGGCAACAAGAAGAGAACGGGAGAGGATTTACGGAATGACGGAGGCCGAATATCAGAAACAATTAGAAGAAAAAGAAAGACTTGAAAAGCAAGCAGAAGAGATAAGGGAAAGGATATTCCAGCTTGCAGGTCTTCCACCGGATGTCCAGGCGCCCACTTTCGGAGAAGCATATGAA
>SL_3KL_010_SEDDRAFT_10004041_pt1 | contig 13295 bp, 9 predicted proteins | sample SodLakKL_010_SED_2_FD_10381 | JGI IMG/M metagenome (IMG submission 10381)
CCGTCCAAAGCCAGAAAGCGTGTATTAACCCTGGTCTTGTTGTCCAGATGAACCATCATGGCCAGGTCATATTCTTTAAAAAGACCCTGCTCAGCCATTAGCACCTTGGCGCTATCCCCTTCTTCAGCCGGAGTGCCAACCAGATCCACCTTACCATTCATTTTTTCTTTGATTTTTGACAAAGCCAACCCGGCCAGAACGCTGATGCTTCCACTAACATTATGCCCGCAGGCATGGCCAATGCCCGGAAGAGCATCATATTCAGCAAGCAGGGCCACCTTTTTATCGCCTTTACCTTCAATGTCAGCTTTAAATGCAGTAGGTATTCCGGCAAACGGCATCTCGACTTTTAGACCGTGACGAGATAAAATTTCAGCAATCGCTTTTGAGGACTTATACTCCTCAAAACCTAATTCCGGTTCATCGGCCAGTTGATCGCTCAGGATATATATTTCCGGGGCCAGCTTTTCAATTTCTGCAAAAAGGCTTTGTGTTAGTTTTTCATACTCCAATAGCAGATATCTCCTTTCTTTTTCCTTTTTGATCTAAAGTTTTGATCTAAAATGGTATCTCTATATATATTAACACAATGCAAGGCGGCAACCGGATTCTTACTACTTCGAGCCCGAGTTTCTGATTTGTATAAAAATAATCCTATCTGAGTTGCTGCTTATTTTTTTAGCTGCATTATCCAAATACAATCAGCAAGAATTTCAATCTTGCTTTCATGAAGATAACTTATAGAAAACCAGACTTTTTAAGATTTGGAATACTCCCAGGTCTATTTCCCACCCATAAAAAAGTGAACATCATCTTAGCCTATTTTTTTACACCTCCATTAGCATTGGTCAACAATTACTCCGGGCGCACCCAGACATAGAAGAGGCGGAAATATTATCCGCCTCTTCTAGAAGCTAACCCTTATATTTCTAAATTATTTAGAACGGTCCTAAATTAATAGCCACGGCAATGGTAACGAATATGAACCCAATTACGGTATAGATTAACATCAGGGGCAAGATGAACTTAAAGTATCGTTCATAGGGGATATTGGCCAGACCCAGTGCTGCCATCAAAGCCCCGACGGTGGGGAAGATTTGGTTACTCAATCCGTCACCGAGGTTGAAGGCAACAACAGCTGTTTGTCTGGTAATATCTGCCAAATCAGCAATGGGGATCATGATCGGCATTGTAGTAGCAGCCTGCCCGCTCCCGGATGGGACCAGGAAGTTAAACAGCAGGTGGAATACAAACATGCCGTTTGCAGCAATCATGGTAGGCATTGCCGCCAACCAGGAACCGGCAGAGTAAATAATTGTGTCGACAATCATACCCTGCTCGAGGACAACCAGGATGCCGCGAGCAATTCCGATTACCAGAGCGCCAAGAGCAAGATCTTTTGCTCCCGCCACGAAGCCCTCTGCCAGTTTGTTCGGGCCTACACCACCGACCAAGCCCCCTACAATCCCGAGTATTAAGAACAGTGTAGCCAATTCGTTGATAAACCAGCCTAATTCGAGCACCCCGTAAATCAGGGCGATGAAGCCGATTAATGCTACAACCAGAACCCGGGTGTGTCTAGGTTCATATTCTGGCACTTCTTCTGCATGTACATCATTTTCTTTAGCTGCCTCAAGCTCAAGATCATACATCACCCCATCTTCAGGGTTTTCCTTGACTTTCTTAGCGTAACGGAGCACATACAAAATAGTGATTAAAGTTATTACTACGAAAATGGCCCACCTGAAGCCGAGACCAGAAAAAATTGGCAGTTCAGCAATCCCCTGGGCAACACCAACTGTAAAGGGATTCATTGCTCCGCTGGCAAAACCGCCTCTGACCGCGACCATAAAAATGGCCATCCCCACCATTGCATCATAGCGGAGTTTTCTGGCCAGAAGCACTCCCACCGGAACCAGGGGAATAAATTCTTCCGCAAGACCGAAAGAAGCACCACCCAGGGCAGTAATGAGCATAATTCCGACAAGCAGAAGCATTTCCCTTCCCTGAAGCTTGTTCATCGCTTTGCCGATACCGGCTTCAATTACTCCGGTAGCCCTGATCATTCCAAAAGCACCGCCAACAATGAAAACGAAAAAGATAATGTTAGCGGCATCGATCATTCCCAGCTGAACACTCATAAAGAGCTCGAAAGGCCCGACAGGAGACGGATCTACATATGCGAATGAATCCGGATCAATGACCGTTCTCCCTGTTGCCGGGTCTTCCACTCTTTCAAATTCTCCTGCAGGGATAATGTAAGTAAGTGCAGCCCCGATGATGATCATAATCATCAGCAAGACAAAGACATGGGGAATTTTGGCTTTCAAGAAATAACACCTCCGTTAATATTCAGTAGTTTGATTAATCATTAACCTTTGGTTACAGAAGTTGAACGATTTAGGACAAGGAATTGAATCACCTCCCGGGAGCAGTTTGCTTAGGGCATCAATAAAATATGAACTACATTCGACATTATATATAATTTTCCTGCAAATAGAAAAATTAACAGATTCAGAACCCTTTATTTAAATTATCCTTTCCCATAATTAAACCATTGCAGGACAACTTATTGTTCCCTAAACTACCTCTGATCTGTAAAATCTGCTGACCCGAAAAAAAAGGCTAAACTATCCTGTACTGCCAGGCATTTTAATGGCAAGGGCCAAAATGAAGTTAGGTTCAATCAAAAACTGCTTGATCGATATTTATCAGGCAGTCTGCAAGAAGGACAATTCGCTCAAAAAAGTCTTTCTCATATATAAACTCATCATAAGTGTGGGCATTTTCCCCTACCGGCCCAAAGGAACAAATTGTTGGGATGCCTAAAGCGCTGAAAAATGTAGAATCCGCCCCGCCGCCCACCGATATTCCTTTCAAGACACCAAAACCGTTTTTTTCTGACAGATGGGAAACAAAGTGCAGGAGCTTTATAGATTTATCCGATTTGACCATGGGAGGGTATTCCTTATGGTAACTAACCTCTGTCTTAAGATTGTCTTTATGCGGTTTTGCTGCGATAATTTTTACATGTTCAACAAAGTCTTCCAGAGACTTATCCTGGCTGAAGCGTATATCAAAGATACCCTTGGCTCTATCAGGAACAACGTTTACGGCAGTTCCACCTTCAATGATGTCAATGCTGGCTGTAATTTCAGCTTGTGGATCTGTATAAAGGCTGTCGATCTTCACAATCTGCCTGGATAACTCGGCAACGGCATTTCTACCCGCAGCCAGTTCGTTACCGGAGTGCGCCGATCTGCCCCAAACTTCAAGTGTAAGCGTGCCTACCCCTTTTCGTTCCAGTACGATCTGATTGTTGGTTCTTCCGAACTCACAGCAAAAAACACATAATGCTTCCCTTGCTTCATTATTAAATAATTCCAAGGCATTTGAATTCGGGTGACCAGATTCCTCATCCCCGACCAGGATTACTTTGATTCCATATTTATGTTTTTTAAAATGCTTTAGTACCTTGAGGGCATAGACAATCTGGACGATGCCGCCTTTCATATCAAGGGCACCGGGTCCGTATATTTTGCCATTTTCTTTTCTAAAAGGATTTTTTTTCTGGGCATTTGAATCGAATACAGTATCCATGTGGCCTAAGAGGATTATAAACGGTTCTGATTCACCCTGTCTTTTGCTTACCAGGTTTGGTCCGGCCTGTTTGAATTCATATAATGAATTTTCAAAACCCAGTTCTCCCAGCTCTGCGGCTATGATTTCAGCCACCTGCATAATGCCGGCAATGTTCTGGGAACCGCTATCAATTAAAACCAGTTTTTCCAGTAAGGAAATAATACTGTTTTTTTCGCGCTCCACGAAATCAATAATACTGTCAGAAGGCAGCAATGTAAAACCTCCTTGTTGAACTATGTTCATAATATAAACTATTGTTTATATTATAAACATATGCTATCTTTATTCTGCCGAATTGTCAATAGTTTTTTAAAAATATTTTCACTTAACTAAATATATCAGTCTATTTGCTATCTATGTTAAGATATGGTTAGAGGACAAAAGGGGGCTGCTTGTATGGCTGCTATGCTGAATGCTATAGAAAAAACCATTCTAATCTTGAAAACCATATCTGAGCATAATCCCGGGTATAGCAAAAAGGAACTAGTTGAACTGCTCGAACTAAATCGAAGCACAGTTCACAGGATTGTTAAGATGCTTGAGATGGAGATGCTGGTTATTAAAAACCCTGTCACTGATAAATACCAGGTCGGTCCCGAGCTGTTTCACCTCGGCAGTACATACCTGAAAATTCAGGGTGATATGGCTAAAATAGTCTATATCCTAAACAGAGCAAGTAATGGATTCCCCCAGGGCCTCGGTTTTGCAAAGTTGGAAGGTGCCAAGATAATAAGCCTTTATGAAGTGGAAAGCAATTCTGAAGGGACTATCGGCTATCATTCCGGCATGTATTACCCTTACCATTGTGGGGCAACAGGCAAATGTATAATGGCTTTTTTGGAACCTCGAGAAAGAGTTAAAGAGCTAGTGTTAAAAAGCGGTTTGAAAAAGTACACTGATAATACAATTACAAGTATTGACAAACTGATGGATGAATTTAACAGGATAAGAGAGCAGGGTTATGCTACAAGTTGCGGGGAAAGGATTGCTGATTTATTTGGTGTTTCCGCTCCTGTTTTTGACTCCAATAAACAATTAGTGGGCGCTGTTTCAACAGCCTTCTATATTTCACTTCTAACCGACAGTACTTTTGAAAACATCAAAAATAGGATTGTAGAAACGGCAAACCTATTGAGCATTTTTTTTTAACATACAGACCCTTAAGAGAGGTCCGGGGGACAGGGCTGTTGACAGGTTCACTATCACCTGATCGCAGCAAACTTTTTTTTTAAAGACCCCTATCTTTCGGACATTACAGTCCCCTGACAATGGCAACAATGAAGAAGAACGCGGCCGGCGTTAATGGGGATCGAGATCAATCCCGATATTAAGCACCTGTAAAAGGATATATTGTTTTTATATAAAAGCTATTTGGGCATTTAATTCTTGTAAACCAAAATAACGCAAGAAGGTTTAAAATCCCTGTATAGAACCATGTTAAGGAAATAACTGTTTAATAATAGGAGGCATCGACCGGTGTACGATCTTATCATTAAAGGTGGAAATATCATTGACCCCGTTGACGGTATTTATTCGGCCAATGTAGGGATTGATAAGAACCGAATTGCATATATTGGGCCTGAACTAGTGAAAGGAAACCGGGAAATTGATGCTTCCGGTTGCTATGTTAGTCCGGGCTTTATCGATCTTCACAGCCACGAAAATGCTGTTAAAGAAGGTTTTATCGAAAAGGGCATCTTTGAAAGCTCCGTTTTGATGGGGGTGACTACTACAGTAGGGGGCAATTGCGGTATGGGGCCGATTGTTTTAAATGACTACCGGGAAGCCATAGAGAAACATGGAGCACCGCTGAATTATGCTGCACTTTCCGGACATGCTTTCTTGAGAGAAGCAGTTGGCTGTACTGACCGATACAGCCGGGCAACCAAAAACCAAGTGGAGAAGATGGTTGATTTGCTCCATGAAGCACTAAACCAAGGGGCTTCAGGTTTATCAGTCGGGCTAGAGTATACACCCGGTGCTTCTACAGAAGAATTACTTGAACTAAGTCAAACAGTTGCAGAATATAAAGACCGGCTGTTTTCCGTTCATTACCGCTTTGACGGTGAGCGTTCACTGGAAGCGGTGGCAGAGTTAATTATTGTGGCCAGGGAAACCGAGGTGAGGATGCAAATATCTCATTTAGGAAGCGGAACCGCTTTTGGGAAAACAGCTGAAGCTCTAGACATGATCGATTCCGCATACAATGCCGGGGTAGATGTTGGCTTTGATGTTTACCCTTATGATGCCTTTTGTTCAATCATAGGCAGTGCAGTATTTGATGAAGGATGCCTTCAAAGATGGGGAGTTGACTATTCGGCAATCAAGGTAGTGGAGGGTAAATATAGCGGTCGAATATGCACCCCGGAGATTTTTATGGAAAAGAGGACTCATGAACCGGAAACCATGGTAGTTGCTTTTGTCATGGATGAAGAAGAAATTATCAAGGCGATCCAACATCCCCTGGGAGTTATTGCCAGTGATGGCAGGATCATAAATGGCCAGGGCCATCCTCGTTCAGCCGGCACATTTCCCCGGGTCCTGGGACAATATGTCAGGGAAAAGGGTTACCTGGAACTTCTTACCGCCATCAATAAAATGACCAATTTGCCTGCTAAACGCCTTCGATTGGATTCCCGGGGCAGGATCAGAAAAGGTTTTTTTGCCGATATAACAATTTTTGATTATGAAAATATAATTGACAGGGCCACTTATGAACAGCCGGCTTTAGCTCCGAATGGTATTAAACAAGTGATTGTCAACGGGGTGGAGGTTGTAAAAGATATGGAAATGACCGGTGCATTGCCCGGTTTATTTCTATGCCGGTCTAACTGAAGAATAATTGAGGCAGAGCCATAGTTGTAGAACCATCAAACCGGGAATATGCAATTGGCCTCAGCGGGATCAAACCTGATCAAATATTAGATCACGACTCGATGGAGACATCAACTGATGATCCTTGGGTAGGAAAGCAGGTTTGAGAATGGCTTCATTAAAAACCCAAGTTTAGAGAATCTATTAGGGCATCTGGCTGCCCAAGATCGAGATCAGGAAGTAGTTATAAGCAGCTTTGCCAGGACATTTTTAAGCCGGTTTTATGGGCAGGGTTTGGGGCTCGGCCTGCTTACGGCCTGTCAGCCTGCCGCCAAATACATTCAGGGCTAAACCGGCCATGACTAAAACTGCGCCGGCAAGCTGAAGCAGGGTAAACATTTCACCCAGGATCAGGGCGGCGCCGGTCATGCCAACGATTGGCACCAGCAGGGCAAAGGGTGAAACAATATTGGCCGGGTAGCGAGACAGCAACAGGCCCCAGAGGCCGTAACCGACAAGTGACGAAAAATAGGACAGATAAATTATTGAGCCGATCGATGTAAGATTGATATTGCTGAAAGCCGCCTGCCAGGCAGCTGCTCCTTCAATAGAAAGCGAGATCACAACCATCGGCAGCAGGCTGATCCCGTAAGACCAGACCACCAGGGACAGCATGGAAAAGCGCGGGACTCCCAATGTAGCCCGGCGCATAAAAACGTTGCCTGCGCCCCAGCTGGCCGAAGCGGCCAGGGTCACCCAAAAACCGACGGCGGTCATAGTGCCGCCCTGCTCAGATCCGATTACGGCCATCCCGGCGGCAGCAATAATTAAACCGGTCAGGTGAAACCAGCGGAACCGCTCACCAATAATAAAAACTGCCAATATGAGCGTAAAAAAGGCCTGCGACTGGTGAACCAGCGAGGCCATTCCGGCCGGCATCCCCAGTTTCATGCCGGCGAAAAGAAAAGCGAACTGGAAGACATTAAGGGTTAAAGCAAGCGTAATCAGCCATTTCCATTCTACCGGGGGGCGCTTGAGAAAAAAGATGGCCGGAAAGGCGACGACAAAAAAACGCAGCCCCACCAGCATCAGCGGCGGCACCCCTTCTAAACCGAGTTCGATGGCAATAAAATTTAAACCCCAGAGAGTAGCAACAATACAGCCAAGCCCTACATCAGCCCTATTCATCTTCAGCGCCACCTGTGTTCATTCATGATTACTTTCATTTACGACTACTGCGGCTGCCGCTCATTGATGCCCTTATTCTAACACAGTAAAGCCGGCGGGGCATATCTGATCAGTAAGATAGTGACCGAGATCCCGATATCGTCCCGGCCTGAACCGGTAGCGGCATCCGGCATCCAAGGCTTCCCTGCCCTGTTCCGGAGGGCCTGGTTAATTCTTCCCAGCAAAAAGGCCTTCCGTAAAAGAGCGCTTTTACAGGGAAGGCCTTTTTATGATTTCATGACCGGCAATAAAAACCCTTTGCCTGGAGCTCTAGAGGAACAGCAGGCCCAGGGAGATGATTACACCGGAGTAGAGCAAGGCCACAATGCAGTAACCCATAATATCACGGGCGTTCAAGCCGGCAATCCCGAGTGCGGGCAGAGCCCAGAAAGGCTGAATCATGTTGGTCCAGGCATCACCCCAGGCAATGGCCATGCCGGCCCGGGCCGTGTCAACGCCAATTTCCATGGCAGCCGGCAGCATGATCGGGCCCTGTACTGCCCACTGTCCGCCTCCGGAAGGAACAAAAAAGTTCACAATACCGGCGCTGATGAAGGAAAAGAACGGGAAGGTGAATTCAGTGGAAATATTTACAAACCACTGGGAAATTAATGCAGCCAGCCCGGAGGAAACCATCATGCCCATTATCCCGGCATAGAAAGGAAACTGCAAGATAATGCCCCCCGAACCCTTAACCGCTTCATAAAGGGCAGCAATGTAACGCTTTGGAGTCCAGTGAAACAGGATCCCGCTGAATAAAAAGATAAAGTTTACAATGTTCAGGTTCAGGGTTCCCCCTGCACCAAAATAATAGATCAGGTAGAGCAAGGCCCCCACAAAAAGGATGATTGAAATAACAGGGGTGTTTTCAATCCTTTCAGCAGGAGTTTTTTCAACTTTTCCTTCTTCCTTGACCTCAATTTTCGTTTCCAGCAAAGCGGGATCAATTTCATAAGTCTCTTCTTTGGGTGGAATCATGAAGCGGACCAGGATGGGCAGGGTCACGATTAAAACTATAACGATGATCAGGTTGAAGGTGGTAAAAACGGTTTCACCCATCATAACTCCACCGGTCAATTCAAAAGACCAGTCAGTTTCAGTGGCCATAGCCAGCGGAATGGAACCGGCAAGCCCGCCGTGCCAGGTTAAAAAGCCCATGTAGGCACTGGCAATCAGCAGCCGGTAATCTACGCCCCTGACCTGCCTGGCCATCTCCCGGCCCAGCAGGGCGCCGACAACCAGGCCAAAGCCCCAGTTAATCCAGCTGGCAATAGCGGCAACAAAAACGGTAATCATTATGGCCGCCGCCGGTGACTTGGCCAGGGCAGCTATACCCTGGAGCACCTTTTTGATCGGCAAACTGTTGGCGAGGGCATGACCGGTTACAAGCACCAAAACCATCTGCATGGCAAAGGTAAGCAGGTTCCAAAAACCGCCGCCCCAGTGCTGAACCATCTGGTAGGGGCCGCTATCAGTCAGGATAATACCTAAAACAAACACTATGAAAGTAAGGATAACGGCGAACAAGAACGGGTCGGGTAAGAATCTTTGGACCACGGAGACAAAAAACTGGGTCAAACGTCTAAACATCTTTGAGCTCCTTTCTGGTGGTCTGACTTATTTGCGGTAACTTTGTTTTGCGGTAACCCTTAAAAGACAATCCTGCAAAAACCATGAACAAAAGCATTTGCTTCTCTTCTACCACCTCCCGGAAAAAATTGGCGGACCCAACAATTTTTTCTAATCCTGCAAATTCTTTAAATGTATTCGCTGCAAGTTTTTTTAATCCTGCCAAGTTTTCATTCTGTTCGCAGTTCTTAAGCATTATTCGGGCTACATTTATCAAAAACAGAACCCGGTTTATCCGGGTTCTGTTTTTGATCGGGCCTCAAGCTCTCTTGATGGACCGGGTTTCTCAATCTATTTATTCAGGACCTCAGGCGCCTACTTCTTCCATTTTTGAAGAGTCAGCAAGGGCTTCTCCAGCCACTCCCCCTCCATATTTTTTGACGAAAAAGTATATTAGAACCATAAGCGTTACACCGATAATATCAAATAGAACGCTGGCGGTTATTAAGGATAGGGCCGCAGCGAACAGGGCTAACTGCGGGATCAGGCCAATCCTGCCAAAATACCAGCGCTGAACCGCCGAAGCCAGGGCATAAACACCGATCAGGGCCGTAAAGGTTCGAAGGGCAATGATCGGAACGGTCAGATTTTCGATAACAGAAGTACCGTCGGCCAGGATGGTTTCCACCACCATCGGTTGGGTCAGGTTGCCCAGGATCAGGGATGGAGCATAGAAGAACATGAAGGGCACGATATAGGCAGTTATGCCGAGCCGGAAAGATAGGTAGCCGGTTCTCATGGGGTCTGAGCCGCTAATACCGGAAGCGGCATACGAGGCCAGGGCCACCGGCGGGGTAATCGCCGAAATGCAGGCGAAGTAGAAAACAAACATATGTGCCACCAAGACCGGCAGTCCCATGCTAATCAGGCCGGGTGTCAGCACCGAGGCGGCGATGGCGTAGGCCGCTGTTGTGGGCATCCCCATCCCCAGCAGGATAGCCACGCACATGGCGAAAAACAGGGCCAGCAGCTGGCTGGTTCCGGCAATGCCCAGCAAAAGATTGGCAAACTTCACGCCCACACCGGTTAGAGCGATGACTCCCATAATAATCCCGGCAGCAGCACAAACTGCCATTAACTGGATTGTCCCCCTGGCCCCGCCCTCAAAAGCCTTGATGACATCCATAAAATTCATGCCGTTGCTGATTTTTCTCTGGATCAGGGCGTGCAGCCAGCTAATTACAAAACTGCTTACAATACCGGCGAAACCGGCCATGATCACCGACCATCCCGTCAGCAGCATGTAGAATAAGAGGACCACCGGGATGAAAAGGTACCCTCTTTTCATCGTGTTCCAGAATTTAGGCAGGGCTGCCCGGGGAAAACCGACCAGGTTCAGCTTGACCGCTTCATAATCGACCATCATGAAAGCAGAAAAGAAGTAGAGTACGGCCGGGATGATTCCGGCCAGCATGATCCTCTGGTAAGGGATCCCGGTAATTTCGGCCATGATGAAGATCCCGGCCCCCATAATAGGGGGCATGACCTGGCCGCCCGCTGAGGCTACGGCTTCCGTCGCCGCAGCGAAGGTCGAGGAATAACCCACTTTTTTCATCAGGGGGATGGTCAGACTGCCCGTGGCAACTGCGTTCCCGGCCGAAGTGCCGTTCATTGTTCCCATCAGGGCGCTGGCAATAACGGCAACCTTGGCCGGTCCGCCCCTGGCACTCCCGCTGACGGAAAAAGCCCATTCTACGAAGTACTTTCCAACTCCCGAGACCTGCAAGAAAGCGGCAAAAATGATAAAGAGCACAATGTAGCGGGAAGAGATGGCAATCGGGGCGCTGAAAATACCGTAATCGCTGTAAATGTAACCCATGAAGCGCTGGAAGTCGTAACCGCTATGCCCGATCATTCCAGGCAGGTATTGGCCCAGGAGAGCGTAGCCTATGAATGCACCGCTCAAAATCAATAAGGCATAACCGCTGCAGCGGCGAGTAAGTTCCAGGACAAGGAGAACGCCGATGATAACGATTAACAAGTCAGTATCGGTGGGCCGGACCCTGATCCGCCAGATCAGTTCCTGGAAATTAATGACGATGTAGGCAAAGACGACCACTGCCAGTAAAGCTGCACCCCAGTCAATAAGAGATACTTTTTCCCTGGCCCGGGCCCAGCCCGGAATTAAAATAAAACCCAGGACTGAAAGGGTCATGACGTGCATTGCCCTCAACAGCATCGGGTCAATCGGGCGGAATACAAGAAAGTAAATGTGCGCCAGGGAAGTAAGGACCGCCCAGACAGTAATGAATAAGGCCAGGGCGCCGGTTGTTCTTCTTTGCGCGGATATTTCAACATCTTCATCCTGGTCCATGGCAGCCAGTCTTCTGAGCTGCTCGGGAGTCATTATCTTAGAGAGATCTGTGCTGTTTGAATTGTTTTTTTCAGCCACTAAGACATCCCTCCTTTCTTAACAATTTATATAACTTAATTTAATGATTAGGACGGGTTGCCGCCCCGCCGTTCTCAAACGGGACGGCAACCATCTTTATCTTCTGCTCTTTCAGTGTTTTACTTAAAGGAGCGATCAGTCTACAGGCATCGCCCCTTCAGGCACTTCGAACCCGTTGTCCACAAACCACTGGTAGGCCCCGGGATGCAGGGGCAAAAATGAATTGGTGCCGACGTTTTCAGGGAGAGTTTCCCTGGCAGCGTCATGAATATCAACCATCCGATCGTTATTGGTCATGACCGCATCCACTATTTCATAGACCAGGCTGTCCGGTAAATCCTTGTGGCAAATGGCCCAGTTGAAGACGTTGATCGTTTCCAGGTCCTCATCGAGGAAGGGGTAAATATCGGCCGGAATAACATCGGGAACCCAGAAGGGATAGGCTTCGATAATTTTGTCGCGGTCTTCGCCCTCGATAGGCAGCATTACGATGTTGTCCGACCCCACGGTAGCTTCGTACTGCATCAGGCCGGCTACAGGAATACCGGAAGAGAAGCTGTTGGCATCGAGCTGACCGTCGGCATGGTTTTCTACCAGGTCTCCCAGGGCCCCGAAGACCGGGTTAGCATTAATGCCCAGGACCTCTAGAATGAGGGGGTGATAGGTACCTGGTGTTCCACCGGTAGGGCCGACTCCGACCCGCATCCCTTCCAGGTCGTAGAGGGAAGTTATACCGCTGTCCTTGTGTGCCCACCACTGGGAGAAAGTGCTGTACATCGGGAAGAGGGCACGGATATTGTCATGTTCCTGCCCTTCAAAAGCCGTCCCTTCCTGACCAAACCAGGCTTCATAGCCGATTCCCATGGTAATCATGCCCAGGTGGATGGCCCCGTCATGGACCAGCATGGCATTGTCGGCAGGGCCTCCTGTCTGCTCAACGTTTACCGGTATGCCGACTATTTCATCAACCAGGTTGCCCCAGCCGCCGTAAATGAAATAAACCCCGCCAACACCGGCAGTTCCCAGGGAAAGGGTGGCGGGCCAATCCTCGGCCGGTTCAGGCTCTGGTTCCGGATCGGGCTCTTCGCCGTTGGCTTCCTCGGGCTCATCAGGAGGATCCACGGCCGCTTCCTCGGTGTCGCACCCGGCTATAACCAGGGACAGCCCCAGGAAAATGGCCAAGAATAAAAATAGCAGCTTGTTTTTTTTCAAATGAGTCACGCTCCTCGTCATTTTTTAACATTACTTGCACTAAAACCTTGCTGTAAATTTCTGACAACATAGAAATACAACAATGGCAGACCTCACCTCCCCGGAAATTGATACCCCTGTAATGTTTGAATAAAGCTTGAAAGAAATAATATTATCATGTCTCTTTACAGGTTGGATCAAAGGATCTGCGCTGGTTTGCTGATAATGGAATAATTATGAAATCAAGACATGAAATATAATAAGCTTTACTATTCTCTATAATGTGCAAATATCCTGCCGGCAAATATTAAGAAATCTTAAAATTATCACTTGTATTTATTTGCTATTATTGGCATATTATATTATTTATAGCAGCTCTTATAACCTGTTTATGAATTAA